>Ga0209542_10010210_pt1 | contig 17004 bp, 16 predicted proteins | sample RifCSPhighO2_01_FD_184028 | JGI IMG/M metagenome (GOLD analysis project Ga0209542, IMG submission 184028) | Soil microbial communities from Rifle, Colorado - Rifle CSP2_plank highO2_0.1 (SPAdes) (version 2) | ecosystem: Environmental > Terrestrial > Deep subsurface > Rock core/Sediment ...
ATGCTGCAGAGCAAGAACGGGAAAAAATTGTTAAGCTTTTTCAAGATCAAGATATTGTTATTTTTATTGCTTGTTTGGGTGGTGGATTGGGTTCTGGTGCTACCCAAGTTTTTGCTGAAGTTGCAAAAGATTTTGGCGGTATCTCTTTTGGTATTTTTACATTACCCTTTAAATTTGAAGGAAAAAATAAATACAATATAGCTTCAAGAGCGCTTCGGGAACTACGGAAATCTCTGAACGTTTCAATTACGATACCCAATGAGAGAATTTTTAAAGTAATAGACGGTAATACACCAATTACTCAAGCTTTTTCTATGGTCAATAAAAGCCTGATTGATTCATTGGAAAGTCTTATTGATTTAATTTATACACCAGGGGTTATTAATATTGACTTTGCTGATCTTAGAGCTATCTTAAGTGGAAGAGGGAATTTAGCTTTTCTTAATACCGTTCAGGCTTCCGGAAAAGACAGAGCAGAAAAAATAGTTGCAGAAATTATGAAAAATGATTTATATCAAAATGGTAATTTTACTCCTGAAAAAATACTCTTTAATATTGCGGGTGGTGGAAATTTAAGCATGTTTGAAGTAGACACCATTAGTAGATCAATTGCTGAAAAGAGTCAAAAAGCAAAAATTATCTTTGGTATTTCCAAGAGCCCTCAATTAAAAAACAAAATTAAAACAACTCTGTTAATGACGGGTCCCACCTTGGGAAGCGAAAATGCAGTTAAAGATTCTGCTCAAATTAAGAGTGTTATAAAACCAACGAAAATTGTTAAAAAAATAAAAAAGAAGAAGCAGTCAATACAGCAACTACCAAAAGAAAAGAAAGAAAATGTTATGAGTAATCTGGTGCCAATTTTCCAGAATACTCCTGTTGGAATTTCCGGTGTTAGTAAACTAGCCATTACTGAGGAAAGCGGAAATCAAAAGAAAGCTATTAGAAGAACAGCGTTAGAAGTAAAAAAAGCCGAAGAAATAGAAGAAAATAAAAAATCAGAACAAGAAAAGGAATGGGAAATCCCAGCATTCCTTAGATTTAAAAAATAGATTAACAAAATATGGAGGAAAATTCTCAAACAATTAAAAAAATTATTATTCCGGTGGCCGGATTGGGTACAAGGTTTTTACCGTTATCTTTGGCAGTGTCAAAGGAGTTTTTCCCTTTGGTAGATAAGCCGATTATTCAATATATTCTTGACGAAGCTAAAAAGTCTGGTATTACTGATATTATTTTTATTATCAGTCAAAAACAGAAAACTCTTTTAAATTACTTTAAGAAATCTCCCGAACTAGAAAAATTATTAGTGAAACGAAAAAAAGAAAAAGCTCTCCAAGGTCTCAAAGATTTTGAGAATAGTTTTGAGGGAATTAATTTTTCTTTTGTGGTACAAAGAAACCCTCTGGGTGATGCTAATGCAATTTTTCAAGCAGAAAAGTTAGTAAAAAATGAACCAGTTGCCGTTTCTTTTGGAGATGATGTTATTTATTCAGATGAACCAGCCATTGGTCAATTAATTAATATTTTTAAAACCTGCAATATGCCAGTGGTTGCTTTAAAGTCTTTACCAAGGGAAATTGTTCCTGCATATGGTTCGGTGGCTGTAGAAAAGATTGCCCATAATCTTTATAAAATTAAAAAAATTATTGAAAAACCTACTCTTCAAGAAATTCAATCAAATTTGGTAATCGTTGGAAAGTATATCTTAACTCCACAGGTTTTTGAATATCTTAAGATTGCGAAACCATCTGAAAAAGGAGAAATTATTTTAGCAGAAGTATTACAAAGGATGTTGGATGATGGTTATCCTATTTATGGATACGAAGTAAAAGGGGAATGGCTTGAATGCGGAGATAAGTTAAAATGGCTAAAATCATTCTTTTACTTAGCTCTCAAAGACCCAATTTTTGGCAAAGAATTGAAAGATTATCTTAGAACGATAAAATAATTATTGTTTTAAGGTGTTCTTTTTATGCCCCTGCTTTAACAAGGAGAAGAATGATGATTGTAATTCAAGGTCAAAAAACCCGTGTTGAGTTTGAATTTGAGTCAATTCTTCAGGGTACTCCAGCTCGGGTGCTGGTGTACGAAGACGATGAACTTCTGATAGCGATGGTTGGAGTAATTATTCAGGTAGAAGGAGCCGATGGAAGACGGTATCCTGCTGTTAAATTTAAAACTACTTGTCCTGAAAAACCGATTTGTTCATAATTTATGTCATTCTGCCTATCAGGCTCCACATTTAGAAATTTTACGTGGAGCTTTTTAATTTTAAGAGAATAGTGTAGAATTAATTAAAATTATTTTTCTTATGAAAGTAGCTTTTTTTGAGGTTAGTGATTCGCAAAAGGATTATTTTAAAAATAAACTCAATGATGTTGAGGTATCTTTTTTTCCAGAAAAAATTTCACCAGACACTATTAGTCAAATTCAAGATTGTGAAGTTATCTCTATCTTTGTTGATTCTCAAATTGATAAGAATGTCATTGAAAGTTTACCCAACTTAAAAATGATTACTACGAGGTCAACTGGTTTTGATCATATTGATGTAGCCACCTGCAAAGAGAGGGGAATTGTGGTTTGTATGGTACCTCATTATGGAGATAATACGGTCGCTGAGCACGCATTTGCCTTAATGTTAGATCTTTCTCGAAAAATCTATCAATCAATTGATCAAGTTAAAAAAGAAGGATTTGCTGCAAGTGGTTTAACAGGTTTTGATTTAAAAGGTAAAACACTAGGTATTATTGGCATGGGTCGTATTGGCCAGCATGTTGCCAGAATTGCCCAAGGGTTTGAAATGAACGTACTGGTATACGACGTTTTTGAAGATAAAAAGTTAGCCAAGCAATTGAATTTTACCTATACGAATCTTGAAGAATTATTAAAAAACTCTGATATTATAACAATTCACGTGCCTTATAGTGAAAAAACTCATCATCTTATTAATTCTAAAAATATTACATTAATAAAACGGGGGGCCTATATTATTAACACCGCACGTGGAGGAATTATTGAGACAGCAGCTTTGGTTGATGCCTTAAGCCAGGGAATTATAGCTGGGGCAGGGTTGGATGTGCTTGAAGAAGAGCACTTCATTAAAGAGGAAGCGCATCTTTTTTCAAAAGATTTTCTGGAAAAGAGTAATTTGGTAACCATTTTGCAAGATCATATTTTAATGGATAGAAAAAATGTGATTATTACTCCTCATAATGCTTTTAACTCAAAAGAAGCGCTAGAACGGATTTTGGAAACTACAGTAGAAAATATTAAGGGATTTTCAAAAAAGAAACCAATTAATATGGTAACAATATAAATGATGTATGACCTCGTCATTATTGGGGCTGGTCCTGCTGGTGTAGCTGCTGGTGTATATGCCGCACGTCAAAGGTTAAAGATCCTGATACTTTCTAAGGATATTGGTGGCCAAGTTGCTAAAAAAGCGGTAGATATTGAAAATTATCCTGGATTTGAAAAAATCTCAGGGCCGGATTTAGTTGAACTCTACAAAAAACAATTAGCAGCCAACGAATTAGAAGTGGTGCTTGATGAGGTAACTGATGTGAAAAAAGATGGTACTACGTTTAGCATTTCTACAACATCTGGGAAAGTATACGAAGCCATCGCTGTTATTGTGACTTCCGGAGCAAAGTCTAGACTAATTAATGTTCCTGGCGAAGAAGAATTTGCAGGAAAAGGGGTGAGCTACTGTTCATTGTGCGACGGACCAGTATTTAAGAATAAAGATGTTGCTGTGATTGGTGGGGGGAACAACGGGTTTGAATCCGCTTTGTTTCTTTCAAATTATGTTAAGCATGTAACTATTTTAGAATATGGAGATAAAGTAAATGCTGATGCAGAAAACCAAGAATTAGTTGCAAAGAATCCCAATATTGAAATTATTACGAATGCCAAAGTTTTGAGAGTTGAGGGTAATCCGCCAGTTGGCGGATTTGTAAATGCTATTTTTTATGAAGATGTAAAAAACGGGGGCGAGAAAAAACTTGATGTAAATGGCGTGTTCGTTGAAATTGGGTATGTTCCTTCAACTCATTTTATTGAGAGTCTTGTGGAACTTAATGATAAAAAAGAAATTGTATTTAATTCTGAAACATTAGAAACAAAAACTCCTGGATTATTTTCAGCAGGGGATTGTAACGTAAGCAGATATAAACAAATTGTCATGGCATCTGGAGAAGGGGCGAAGGCGGCATTATCAGCTTATAACTATATTAAACGATATAGAGCAAAATAATATGTCAGAGCAGGATTTTTCAAGGGAATTCTCTCCAGAGAATGAAAAAAAGGAACAAAAAGAAAGCATTTGGGATAATATTAATCCAGAACAGCAAGGCGAACTTAGGCAAGAATTAAAGGGATCTTGGGAAAAACGTGGCTTTATTTTTTTTGATAATTTACAACATGTATCAATTGAAACGAGGTCGTATGATCCTAATGATTGGGAAGTTATTGCAGTGCGTCAAAGGCGAGATTACTGGCACACAACAAAAACTGGAGAATATAAAAGGGGAGATAGGGAAATTATGGATGAAAGGGGTGGAGTTGAGTTTTTGGTGTGGAAACCAGTGCAAACAGAAGATGGTGAGTGGTATCCGAATTCTCATATAGAACAACGTCATTTAATAGAATTAAACGGAAATTGGCAACCAAATAATGATTTAACTTGGGTAAGAGATGAATTGGAAAAAGTTTCAGATGATAAGAGAGGCAAAGAGTTTGACTATATTAAACAAGAGATGTCTGAAACGATACCCGATAAAGATAGACGAGAATGGGTGGAAAAACGTGTATTGCTTGAAAAATATAGGAAGGATTGGAGTAGTAAGTCTTTAGAATTGTTAGAGAGAGAAGATTTAATTTTAATGGAAAAATGGAGAAACGAAGCGGAAATAGTTTTGCAACAATGGGTGGGCATGGGTTCTATGGTTAAACTAAAAACTCCTTACACTCTTATTCACGAAGAGTTAATTAGAATCCAAATCGTGCGTGATTTTTACTGGTATCTAAGCGAACTTGCTTCTAATACTAAAGACGATGCTAAAAAGGATGAATATACCCAAAAAACAGTGGAGACGCAGGAACTTATTAATGAATATAATCAGTTTATTGAAGAAAAGAAAGGATATTGATTTTACAAAAAATGAGAGAATCCAAACGTCGTCAAAGAAAAAGTTTGTATTTTAAAATCAGTTTGTTATAATACATTCCATAATATATGTTTAAATTTAATACATTACATCGTCAAGATAAAATTTTTATTGGATTAGCAGCTTTAGTAGTTCTTGGAACTGCTGTATTGGTTTTCAATACGGTTTCTGGTGGTAATTTTTCTCTTGCAACATTTGGGATCGGCAAATCATACAAAGTGGTTGCCCAAGAATCAGTAGACTATATTAATAAAAACTTGTTACAACCAGGAACTACTGCAGTATTGCAAGGTGCTTCTAAAGAAAGCGGAGTTATAAAAATTACGCTCACTATTAACGGGCAAAGTACGGAAAATTATATAAGCATTGATGGGAAGTTATTATTTCCTGAAGCTATACCACTAAGTAAATAATTTGGAGCTTGGTGAATAATACTCTTTTGATGGATTTCTTAAAAATTTTATAGCGAACCTTTGAAAGAATGAAGAGGCTTATCAGCCAAGGGTCGATAAGCCGATGAGTTATTAAAAAGGTGGAGCTAAAATTTTTAGGAAAGACGCAAATACGGTATTATTCAGTAAGCTCTTGTAACATGATTACCATTTATTCAACACCAACGTGTGTTTATTGCAAAACTCTTAAAGAATATTTTCATTCAAAAAGTATTGAATTTACAGAAGTAGATGTTTCAGAAAATGAAAAAGAATTAGAAAAAATGGTGGCCATTTCCGGTCAGATGGGCGTGCCCGTAGTTGAAATTGACGGGGAAGTGGTGATAGGTTTTGACAGGAAAAAGATAGACGAATTACTTAAACTTACATAAATATATACTATGGTAAAAATAGCTATAAATGGTTTTGGTAGGATTGGCCGTCAAACATTTAAAAGAATATTAGAAATATACCCTGATTTAGATATTGTTGCGATAAATGATTTAACCGATACAAAAACACTTGCCCATCTTTTAAAATACGATTCTAGTTACGGAATCTTTAATAAGGAAGTCTCTGCAAGAGATGGTTTTATTTCTGTTGATGGTAAAGAATATGCAGTTTTAGGTGAAAAAGAAATTAAAAATCTTTCTTGGAAAGAATTACATGTTGATATTGTGTTAGAGTGTACCGGGCTTTTTACCGATAAAGAAAGTGCCCAAAAACATATTACAGCTGGCGCCAAAAAAGTTATCTTATCCGGTCCCGCCAAAGAAAAAGAGGTACCGGGATTTATTTTAGGCGTTAATACCGATACCTTTGACATTGATAAGGTGGAGGTAATGGATATGGGGTCTTGCACTACTAACTGCTTAGCTCCTGTGGCTAAAATTTTAAATGATAACTTTACTATTGTGAAAGGGTTCATGACTACGGTGCATAGCTATACTAATGACCAGCGAATTTTGGACCTGCCTCATAAAGATTTACGTCGCGCCAGAGCTGCTGCAGTTAATATTATTCCTTCAAGTACCGGAGCAGCAAAAGCTATTGGAAAAATGATACCAGAATTAAATGGCAAACTTGACGGAATTTCTTTACGCGTGCCAACGCCCGTGGTTTCGGTACTAGATTTGATTGTGGAAGTCAAAAAAGAAACAACTAAGGAGGAAGTCAACGAAGCATTTAAAAAAGCAGCTTTGCAAAAACACTTTCAGGGGATTTTTCGAGTTGAATCAAATGAATTGGTTTCAATGGATTTTAAGGGGGATTCATACTCTTCGATTATTGACGAAAGCCAAACGATGGTGAACGGCAATATGATTAAGGTTCTTGCTTGGTATGATAATGAATGGGGATACAGCTGCCGGTTGGCCGAATTCGCAGATTTTGTTGGTAAAAAAATGTAAGTATGCGCGTGAAAATATAAAAAAAGAGGGTGTCCTGGGGACACCTTTTAGTTTGCGCAGAGAGAGTTAGTCGTTTATAAATTCTTTTGTGTATTCAAAATAGATTTTGTTAGTACTGATCGTGGCGATTTCATCAGCATATGCCTGACTTGTCCAATCAAGAATGATGGCAAGAATAAGGCACAGGGCTTCGTCTGCTAATTCTGGTAAACCAGAAAACGATAATACCATATTGCCCGGTAGTAATACAGCACCAGCGTATCGTTCTCGGGTTTTATTTTTACTCTGCCAACTGCTTAGATGGGCAGGATTTTGAATAAGCCGACGTACCTTTTCGAGACAGAATCCTCGATATCTTGCTAGATTTTGATCAGTAACTTCGCCGATGGGAATAAGCAGTAAGGTTTCACCAGTCATTCTGTCTGAAACTGCAAAATATCCACCATTGCTGTCTTTTGGAAAATCTGGTAACTCTGCCATGCCCGACAAAATACATTCTGCTTGTTCAATAATAGTAGGTACTAAATTGTTGTTAAACCAACTCATGCAACACCTCTATTCAAGAGAAATTGTAGAGAACTACCAATAGATTATAATAAATAACTCACTATGTCAAATACGAAAAATATCGTTGCTTTATGTTGAAATCAAAGAAATATAAAATAAAGTATTAAATAAAAAACCCGATCTGATAGTTGGGTTTTTGGTTGAATGAGATATTAATTAGTCAAAGTACAATACGTGACATGCACAAGAAAGCCGATTGCACCGTTTGCAGATTTCATCCCTGTGTTCAGAACAGATACACCTGAATTTTCGGCATACCGGACAACATTTACATCTATCAGAATGATCGTAGGGTAAATGTGGATATCCGCCACATTCTCTGCATCTGCGAGGTTCGTGAGTAGGCATGAATATTTCTCCAACAGAAGAAATGGGTTTTGGCGAGTTGATTTATAGTAATTAATAGTTTGAATTTAGTCAAACTTGTTGCAAGAAATATAAAAAGGTATAATAATTGAATAATTTTATATCTCATGAAAAATATTCTTTGGTTTAAAGAGTTGGGTATTAAAGATGTGCCATTGGTGGGTGGTAAGAATGCCTCTCTTGGCGAACTTTATAATAATTTAGTTCCGAAGGGAGTTAATCTACCCAATGGGTTTGCGGTAACTGCAGCAGCTTATTTTTATTTTTTAGAGAAAGCCGGATTAAAAGATAAAATTTCTGAAATTTTAAAAGATTTAGATGTGAAAAATTTAATATCTCTCCAGCAGAGGGGAAAAATGGTGCGTCAGTTAATTTTGGCGGCCGAGTTACCAGATGATTTAAAAGAAGAGATTATTGTAGAATATAAAAAGCTATCTGGCGAATATAACGTAGAGAATGTTGATGTGGCTGTACGTTCTTCCGCCACGGCCGAAGATTTACCAAATGCTAGTTTTGCTGGCCAACAAGAAAGTTTTTTAAATGTTGCCGGTCCAGGACATATCCTCGTGGCAGTTAAAAAATGTTTTGCTTCTTTGTTTACCGATAGAGCGATTGCGTATCGTCAAGAAATGGGATTTTCTCATTTGAAAATCGGTTTGTCAGTGGGAATTCAAAAAATGGTAAGATCAGACCTTGGAGCATCGGGTGTGATGTTTTCGTGTGATACGGAATCAGGGTTTGCTGATGTAGTACTCATTAATGCAAGTTGGGGACTCGGAGAAAATGTGGTGCTTGGGCGTGTGGATCCAGATCAATATTATGTATTCGAAACAACCCTTAAAAAGGGTTTTAAGCCGATTATTGAGAAGAAACTCGGATCAAAGGAGAAAAAGTTAATGTATGATAAAAATCCCGCAAAGCCTACTAAAAATATTAAAACCTCTCGAAAAGAGCGCCAAGGATATGTATTGTCCAATGAAGATATTTTGCAGTTAGCCCGTTGGTCTATGCTGGTTGAGGATCACTATCAAAAACCCATGGACATGGAATGGGCAAAAGATGGTTTGGATGGAAAACTTTATATTGTTCAAGCGAGGCCAGAAACGGTACAGAGTAAAAAAAATCTTAGTATTCTTCAAGAATATATTTTACAGAAATCAACTACGAGTAAAGTGCTCGTGCGTGGTTTGAGTGTGGGAAGTAAAATTGGTTCAGGTGTTGCCAACGTTATTTTATCTCCAAAAGACATTAATAAATTTAAAAAGGGGGAGGTTTTGGTTACCGGTATGACGGATCCCGACTGGGTACCAGCTATGAAATTGGCTTCTGCTATTATTACCGATTCAGGTGGTAGAACAGCTCATGCAGCCATTGTTTCTCGTGAATTAGGAATTCCTTGTATTGTTGGTTCAGGTAACGCAACTAAGGTAATTAAAACAAAAAACGAGGTAACGGCCGATTGTTCAAGTGGTGAAAACGGTCTTGTATATCAAGGGATTATTCCTTTTGAAGTAAAAAAGACCGATGTTTCAAAAATTCAAAAGACTCATACAAAAATTGTAATGAATTTGGCGGATCCTTCTCAGGCGTTTAACTTGAGCTTTATACCAAATGATGGAGTTGGACTTGCCAGAGAAGAATTTATTATTGCTAATACCATTAAAATTCATCCGCAAGCGGCTCTAGATTACAAAAAACTCAAACCAAGTTTACGTAAAAAAATTGATCAACTTTCATTGGGTTATAACGATAAGGTTGATTTTTACGTAGATACTCTAGCAGAAGGTATTGGAAAAATTGGAGCAGCCTTTTATCCAAAACAGGTCATTGTACGATTTTCTGATTTTAAAACAAATGAGTATCGCCAGCTTGTAGGGGGTAATTTATATGAAATGAATGAAGAAAATCCTATGATAGGCTTTCGGGGAGCTTCACGATATTATAATGATAAATTTAGGGAAGCGTTTGCACTAGAATGTAGAGCTATTAAAAAAGTTCGTGAAGAATTTGGTATTGATAATGTGCAAGTAATGGTTCCATTTTGCAGAACCCCTGAAGAAGGAAAGAAGGTATTAGGCGTTATGGCTGAACATGGTTTAACAAGGAAACCCTTCGACACGGCTCAGGGTGACAAAAATCTTAAGTCGCTTAAGATTTTTGTCATGTGTGAAATACCAGCCAATGTTGTTTTGGCTGAAGAGTTTTTAAATATTTTTGATGGGTTTTCCATTGGGTCTAATGATTTAACACAACTAACACTTGGTTTAGATAGAGATAACGCAGAAATTGCAAGTATTGGTAACGAAAAAAATAATGCAGTCAAAGAGCTTATTAAAAAAGCAGTGGCAGCCTGTAAACAGCATCAAAAATATTCTGGGATTTGTGGTCAGGCTCCTTCGGACTTTCCGGATTTTGCAGAATTTTTAGTGGAATTAGGAATAGATTCCATATCATTAAACCCAGATTCTATTATTAAGACCATATTGCTAGTTGCAGAAAAAGAACAGCAATTACAACCACATAACAATGTTTGATATTATTACGTTTGGTTCAGCTACGAGGGATATTATTTTAAAACCTAAGCAGCTGACTCAATTAAAATACGAAAAACAGCAAGAGAATAATCAGATATGTTTTCCATTTGGATCAAAAATTGATATCCAAGATATTTATTTTACCAGTGGTGGTGGAGCCACCAATACCGCAGCTACGTTTGCTCTTCAGGGATATAACGTAGCATTTTGTGGTGCTATCGGACAGGATTTATCAGGCCAGGAACTAGTAAATGAATTAAAAAGTTTTAAGATTAATACCAGTTTAGTTGTAAAGAAACAGGAAAAAGCTACTAATCATTCCATCGTTATTTTAGGTGATGGTACTGATAGAACTATTTTAGCTTATCGGGGAGCTGCTGAATTACTTGATGAAAAAGATATTCCTTTCAAAAAATTAAAAACAAAATGGTTGTATTTAGCCCCGTTATCAGGTTTATTGTGCGACAAGTTTGAATCTATTTTACAGTTTGCAGAGGAACATAATATTCAAGTTGCGGTAAATCCAGGTATGGCTCAACTGTCATTGCCGAATTTTTCAGAGATTGCGAAAAAAATTAATGTATTAATTTTGAACCAGGAAGAAGCTAGTTTTCTGACAAAAACCGGAGCACCTAAAGATTTAGGTGCTCGGCCGAGCACTAACATTGAAAATGTTAGTGCTCTGGTTCCTTGGCAAAGAGAGATCTTTGGAAAAATTACTAACATGTGTCATGGAATAGTTATTATGACTATGGGAGGTGATGGGGTGGTGGTTTCCGATGGTAAAAAAATATATTCAGCAAAACCTCATGTAGACAGAATTATTGTTGATACAACAGGAGCTGGGGATGCATTTGGATCGGGTTTTATTGCTGAATTTATAAAAAGTGGCGATATTGAATCCTCAATACAACTTGGTATGGCAAATTCAGTAAGTTGTTTATCAAAGATAGGAGCTAAGAACGGATTATTAAAAAAAGGAGATTCATTTAACTCGGTATCTGTAGAAAAAATATCAATATGAAAAAGTAGAAGTTAAAAAAGAAAATATTATTAATGATTAAAATAATATCTAAAATTTTATGAAAACTATTTTTCGTTGGTTAATAATTGTGGGTTCGGCCTTTTTTGTGGCCTTAGTTTTTTTTTCAGGGCAATTATTTTCTCCAGAATACGATATTCTTACAAAAATCATCGTTTTGTTAATTTGGGTCTTAATTTTGACTGGTGTATTTTTTCTTCTTTCTAAATTACTCACGCCTATAGTGATATTTTTTAGATCACATTCACGTGGTGCCGGGGCTAGTAGGCTCACCATAAATACCGAAGGCAATATGCAGAATATTGATAATAAAATGGGGGATCAAATGTATGGCAATCCTCAATTTAATATAAGCAGTGACTCGGTTACTAAAAAAGGAGTAGTGATTGGAATATTTTATTCTTTTTTAATTTTTTTGCTTGGTATGGGATTATCCTTTGTGTTAGCTAAAATAGTGATTCCTGGCCTATATTTAGGTGGCCGCTTTAATGAACTTTGGTCATACCAATTTTTTCCGATTATAGTTTCGTTAATAATTTCGTCTCCGTTTTTATTATTAAATACCATTGTGTTTTTCGCATCAAAAAATAGGGGGCATAAAAAAGGCCTGTTATTTGGTTATCTTTTCTTTTTAATAATCTTTATTATTGCTTTTATACCTATCTCAAAAACTAATTCCCAAGCGGTTCCATTAAGTCAGCATATTAATGCGTATGATTTTGCTACGCATCAAAATGATACGGCAGGATGCCTTAGCGCAAAAGAAGTATCTTTGTATGAGGGAGCAGTGCCAGAAGAAAGTAGTAGAAATATTTGCTTATTTAATCTTGCACTGAAAAAAAATGATACATCAATATGCGATAACTTACCCGACAATGCAAACAGTATCTTTACTAAAGAGCATTGCTATATGGAGATTGCTGAAACCTCGGAAAATGGTGTGGGTTGCAATACGGTAAAAAGAAAAGATATGTGTTTTTATGAGAGTGCTATGCGTAAGGCCGATGCGTCAATATGCAATAAGATAGACCAAAATTCAGCAGACCCTGATATTATAAAGTTAAGAAAAAGTTGTTATGATTACTTGGGACAAAGTGAATAGTTGGGTATGGCAAATTCCGTAAGTTGCTTATCAAAAATAGGTGCTAAGAGTGGATTGCTGAAAAAAGGTGATTCATTTAATTCAGTACCCATAGAGAAAAAATCAATATGAACCCCATTAGAAGTTTGTGTAAACATATTAGAAATCTAGCGGGAATAGTTATATTAAAAATAAATTATCAAAGTAAAAATAAGAAATAATTTTCTTGAAAATTATTTCTTGTCTAAACTTCTAACGGGGTGAAAAAGTAGAGGTTAAGAAGGAAGAAATTGTATAATAAAAAACCACGATGTTTTGTTCGTGGTTACGAAATCTCAGAAAAGATTCCATGTTATCCGTAAAGTTGTAGTGTGCATAATTGTTCGTATCGAATGGATTGAAGTCTTGGATATTCAAAAAGTGTGAGATCGGGATTATTAGTGTTGATTAAATAATCAATCATTTCACTAACTCCTCTACTGGCTTGAACTAGATCATCAAAAAAAATAAACACTGCGATGTCCCGACCACAACAACAAATCTTTGTTTTTTGACAGAGGAAATAATAGTGGTCATTGAGCCAGATACCAATAGAATGTTTCCCGCTTGTCAATTCTTTCCTACAGTTTTTGCACTTGCAACTACTCCACTTATTATTAACAACGGTAAAAACATCAAAATCTTTCCATCGTTTCATAAAATTTTCCTTTAGAATCAAGAGTTTAAATGTCAATGAGCGATGTATATTAATATATTATAATAAATTTAATTGGTCAATATGAAAAATTTAAAGTATTATTTACAAAAAGCGCAGCAACAAAAATTTGCCATTGGGCAGTTTAATTTTTCTGATTTTTCGCAATTTAAAGGAATTGTGCAAGCTTGTCAAAATGTAGCTTCCCCAGTTATTATTGGCACTTCTGAAGGTGAAAGCAGATTTGTGGGCTTGCAAGAAGCGGTGGCAATGAGAGATGTATTGCGAAAAAAGACTGGTGTGCCTATTTTTTTGAATTTAGATCATGGCAAATCATTTGAATATTTAAAAGAAGCGATTTTGGCGGGATACGATATGGTGCACTTTGACGGTTCAAAACTGCCGTTGGATGAAAACATAAAAACTTCAAAAAAGGTGGTGGCTTTTGCCCATAAAAAGGGAGTTATCGTTGAAGGTGAAATAGGTAAAATTGGAAGCGACGCCTCAAAAGTGTACACTGAAAAATTTGAAATTAAAGAAGAGGATTTAACTAAAGTAGAAGATGCGGTATATTACTTAAAGCAAGTAAAAGTTGATTTATTGGCGGTAAGTGTTGGGACGTTTCATGGTATAGATATAAGTGGAACCTCGCCTCATATTAGATTAGAAAGATTGAAAGCAATCGTAGAAAAAGTAAGTACGCCCTTAACGTTACATGGCTCATCGGGCACACCAATAGAAGATTTAAAAGAAGCAATACAATTAGGAATTTACAAAATTAATGTAAATACCGATATACGTCTTGCTTTTTCAAATACCCTAAGAAAGTTCTTTCAGGAAAACCCCAGTGAAATAACACCTTATAAATACCTTTTAGAGCCCACAGAAGCAGTGAGGGTTGTTATTGAAGATAAGATTAAATTATTCGGAAGTACAAATAAAATATAGTAAAGGAAAAATTCACCCAGTCAAACAATTTCGCTACGCGAAATTAAAATCCGAAGGATTTTGTTTGACCGGGTAAAGCTTTTTGGGAGCGCAAATAAGGTATAATCCTTTACATTTTTCAATAAATAGACTATTATTTTTGATATGTTTACGATATCTGCAAAATTAAGAACAGAGGTTGGTAGAAAGAATAAAGCCCTCAAACTTGTGGGGCAAATTCCCGCAGTGGTCTATGGACCAGGGGTAAAAAACGCCAATATTCAAGTTAACGAGAAAGAATTTATAAAAGTCTTCAGGGAAGCTGGAGAAAGTTCTTTGGTTGAGCTTAGTATTGGAGAAGAAAAACAAAAACGGCCAGTACTTATTAATGATATCCAGCGAGATCCGGTTTCCGACAGTATTACTCATGTTGATTTTTATCAAGCTGATTTAACCGAAGAAGTGGAAGTAAAAGTTCCATTGGTATTTGAAGGTGTAGCTCCAGCCGAAAAAGACTTGGGTGGAACCTTGAACAAGAATATTCTAGAAATTGAAGTAAAAGCTTTGCCTCAAAATTTACCTCACGAAATTAAAGTTTCTGTAGAAAATTTGAAGACATTTGAAGACCATATTTTAGTAAAAGATTTAGTTTTGCCAAAAGGTGTTGTGGTATTAAAGAATTCAGATGAAGTTGTTGTTGCGGTATTACCTCCTCAGAAAATAGAAGAGGAGTTAGCTAAGGAAATTACTGGAGATGTAAGCACTATTGAGAAGGTAATCAAGGAGAAAAAAGAGGAGGATGTTATAGGGGAACCAACTGAAAAGCCTGAAAAAACTAAAGCCCAGTAGAAGAATTTTGACAGCCAGCCCGCATAAAGCGGGCTGTTTTGATAAAAAAGTCAAAATTCTCTACTGGATTAGTCCCGTAGTGAATTTCTGAAAGAAATTCTACTACTGGGAAAAGAAGACGAAGTTGTTGAGGAATCTCCAAAGGTAAAAGAATAATAACAGAACTAAAAATCGCCCTTGTCCGGGCGATTTTTTATTGCTAGAATAGACCTATGAAGGTGTATCAAAAATTATCTTTTATTATTCTATTCTTTGCAGGTATATGTTTTGCTTTTTTACCTGCACGGGCAGAGGATTTGGCTCAAATGTGCCAGCAGATTTTGAGTAATGAAAACAGTTGTCAAAATCTTAGTGCCTCTGATTGTAGGGCTAGCCTTGAAAAATGTGCATCTTACTATGATGACCAGAGCGCTCAAATTAACCAAGACCTAACAAAAACAAAGGCTCAAAAAGATACGTTACAAAACCAGGTTTCATCCTTGAAAAAGAAAATTGGTGGACTTGAGGCCAAAATTAAGGAAGGCACCCTGATTGTTAAAGACTTAACCTTTAAAATAAACGATACTCAAGATTCCATTGATAAAACTTCTGTAGATATTCAGGAATCCCAAAATCAAATTGCTCAAATTTTACGTGCAGTATATCAAGAAGATCAGAAGCCGTCTTTCATTGTTTTACTTGAGGGGAACTTAGCTGATTTTTTTAGTAATATTACCTATCTTGAAAACCTCAATGCTAAGGTTTCGGATCTTTTAGAAAGTACCACGAATTTAAAGTCTTATTTAGAGAATCAAAAAATAAAGATAGATAGCGAGAAAACCCAGATTCAAAAAACCATAAAAATTCAAAACCTGCAGAAACAAGAGAATGAAGTAAATAAAAAACAGCAAGAAAGTTATTTAAAACTTACTGAAGCACAGTATCAACAACAACAAAAAGAAAAGGCAGAAACTGATAAAAAAGCAACTTCTATAAAATCAAGAATTTTTGAATTAATTGGAGTAGCGCAGGCTCCCACCTTTGAACGGGCGTATGAAATTGCCAAGTACGTTTCCAGTGTTACGGGAGTTCGCCCAGCGCTTCTTTTGGCAGTCCTTACGCAAGAATCCAGTTTAGGTAAAAATGTTGGCCAGTGCTATGTCACCGATTTTTCCACCGGAAATGGTACTAATTTACAGGGAACTCCCAAACAAAGGGTCATGAGTCCTAAAACCATATCAACATTTATTGAATTAACGGGAAGCTTAGGAATGGATTCTAAAAAAACTCCGGTTTCTTGTTGGATACCACTTTACTCAAAAGGAGTTCCTTATGGTTGGGGAGGCGCTATGGGTCCTGCCCAATTTATCGCTTCAACGTGGAGTATTTATAAAGATAAAGTAACAGCAGTAACGGGAAAAACCGCCAACCCATGGAATATTAACGATGCGTTTTTAGCATCAGGATTATTGTTAAAAGATAATGGAGCCAAATCAAGTGAATCAATCGCGGCGGCAAAGTATTATTGTGGTGGAAACTATGGTAGATCTGAATGCAGGTCTTACGCTAATTCGGTCCTGCGCTATGCAAATCAATATGAAGCAGATATCAAAGCTATAGGTGGCTAGGGGGCGCTTCGGGCACTATACTAAAAGAGTCCGGGGGTTCTAGGCGAGGCTCTTTTAGTATAGTGCCCTCGCTTAAGTGAGGTAAGAATCAGTTACAGAATTTTGCCTCTGCAAAATTGTTTTCGGACTTTGTAACTAAGGAAGGATGTATATTTATACCAAAAACCGCCAAAGGGCGGTTTTTGGTTAATGGACTTAACCGCAATTGGTGCAAGCCCCAGTCTTTAGGTCGGGAACATTGACTTCCCTCGGCCGCAAGCCCCAGCCTTAAGGCTGGGGAATAGGCCAGCCCGGAGTCCCGATCGCAATCGGGACAGAGGCATATT
>Ga0209542_10010213_pt1 | contig 17000 bp, 18 predicted proteins | sample RifCSPhighO2_01_FD_184028 | JGI IMG/M metagenome (GOLD analysis project Ga0209542, IMG submission 184028) | Soil microbial communities from Rifle, Colorado - Rifle CSP2_plank highO2_0.1 (SPAdes) (version 2) | ecosystem: Environmental > Terrestrial > Deep subsurface > Rock core/Sediment ...
CGGCGGCATTATCTGTGGATAACTCCGCTTGCATTGACTTATACGTTTTGTATAATAAGAGACAGGACGGTAGCAGTTTGAAAATCAATTCAGACAAGATCGGTTATCACTTCGACGATTCTAGATCATTCTCTACTGTTGAGAATATCTGACCTCTCCTGTTTTGACAAGGAGTGGACCTTGCCCCGGCATCTATGCATGTATGCGTTATGCCTCATGCAATTCTTGAGGGACAAGTTAAAGTTCAAGTTGAGTTAGGCGTTAAGCTTAATGCTTCACTTGCACAGGGACTGCCATAACCTCACGGTTACTGGTATTACCGGAAGGTTTTTATCGAAAACTGATAACCGTGAGGGGTTGGTGTGTTCCGCGTAAATTAAAGGTCATTATTAACCGTCCCCTTTAACGAAACAACCACATGGAACAAAACTTAAAACACCAAATCTCTGTTGCTGAATTGTGCCTTCCGTATAAAGGGGCGATTATCACACATGAAGTGGTTGAGGTGCTTGCGGATAATTCTACAAATTATTCGCATCCTCAAAGACCTTCTGCGGTAATCGCCCCTTAGTCGTTCTATATGTATACATTTTCAGATTTAATAAGAAAAATTAGAGATGAGGCTGGATTAACGCAAGCCGAGTTCGCAAAAGCGCTCGGCGTGTCTGCCGTGCTTATTGCAATGGTAGAAACAGGCCAAAAAGAAGTTTCAAAAAATTTACTTATTAAAATTGCTGAATTATTAAATGTTCATCCCTCCTCAATAACTCCGTTTCTGTTTATAGACAAAGAAAAATTAAGCAATAATCCACCGGCAATAGAGAAAAAACTTATTGAATGGGGCGAGAAAATGCAAACGCACTTAATAAAAGATCGAGCGAAGCTCCTAAAGAAATATGCAAACTAGCAGATATCCAAAACTTTACATACGGAGCAAGAACGAGCTAGTAAAACATTTAAGCCACAGTAAGTTTCCGAAAAAGGAAGTATTGGCGCTGATAAATGATGTTCTTAATAATTTTACTAGGTATTGGAGAGACAACGAGTACCGATCAGAGCCGGAAAAAGAAAAGTATGTGCGTAGTGCTAAAAGAACCCCACTCGGCAGACTTTTGGATAATATAAATAAAGCAGTTCTTGCTCCGCACGATAAAATGATCCCAGATTTTATATTTGGTGGGGTAAAAAACATGAACCACGCAAAAGCCGCCAAATATTTACTTGGCAAAAAGAGAAAGAGGACTTCTCTGAAATTAGATATAACACGCTTTTTTGAGCAAATAAGTGAAGAAAGGGTTTATCATTTCTTTCGTGATAAGTGTGCTTGCAGTAAAAAAGCGGCGGCATTGCTTGCGAGTTTTTGTTGCGTGCCCGAAGGACCAAAAGGAAATGCCTCGGAGCGTAAAACAATCGCGCGCGGATTTGCCACATCATCGCGCCTTGCTGTCTGGTGTAATTTGGACACTTTTATTAAACTTGATCGTCTTATCAAAAAACGCTTGAAAGGAAATGACCCTCGTGTTGCTATTTATGTTGATGACATTGGGATAACCGCAAGCAGAGTTTCAAAAGAAGAAATGGGAAAACTATCTCTTGAGGTTGAAAGCCTTTTGCTAAATACTGACAGAAATCAAAAACTACCTATAAACAAGCGAAAGACCAAAATATCCTCTCATGAAGAAGGAATTGAACATCTTGGCTTGCGTTTGTATAGAAATAGATTATCTATCGGTGCAAAAACTAAATCAAAAATAGATAGGATAAGAAATAGGAGTGAGCGCAAGCCATTAATTAGATACAAGCATTATATTGAGAAAATCTGATTGCTTGTATGGAAAACTTTGTGTATACTAAAGTTAGCAATAAATTATTTCGATGACTATAAAAAAGGATTTCCAAAACATACTAGAGAACACAATCAAAACGCATAATTATAGAAATATGCGTAGCCTTGTGATTAAAGGCGATGCACTCGAAGTTCTCAAAGATATTCCCAATCATTCGGTATCACTAATTATTACTGATCCACCATATCATTCGACAAAAAAGAAAAATATATATGGTGACACAACATTCAAAGAAGACGAACACTATCTTGAATGGATGTATCAATACGCAAAGGAATGGGCAAGAATACTTAAGCCAAATGGGTCACTCTTTTGTTTTTGCTCACCTACCATGGCGGGAAAACTGGAAAACATTTTTTCTCGTGATTTCAACACCCTTTCCCACATAGTCTGGACGAAACCCAATGATCCAGGCTTTGATGGCTGGAAGCAAAAAATGAATAAAGAATCGTTGCGTCAATGGTATGATCATTCAGAAAGAATAATTTTTGCTGAACCGGCAACTAACGGGAATTTGCACCGATCCTACTTTGCCAACTTGCTCAAAGAACATAGAAAGCAATCCGATCTAACCTCAAATAAATTAACAGAGATTATTGGAGCATATGGAAAAGTAAATCACGGTGGGGCTGTTTCTAATTGGGAAGCAGGAAGAAATGTACCTAGTAAAGAACAATACGAAAAAATGCGAGTAGCTTTAATAAAAACTGGAAAGGTTAAAACAATGCCTGATTATCAAGATGTTGTCCGGGCATTTAATGTTGATAAAACAAAGGAGTTTACAGATGTTTGGACCTTTCCAAATATTCGCCCATACAAAGGTAAACACCCAGCAGAAAAACCAGTCGTACTTTTAGAACATGCGATATCTGCAACTACCTTTCCCGATGATATAGTTCTCGATTGTTTTGCGGGTTCTGGATCAACGGCAGTTGCCGCATTAAAATTAGGAAGATACTCAATTTCAATTGAAATTGAGGAAAAGTGGTTTAACAAAACAAAAAAACTAGTAAAATTTATTGAGGGTAAGAATTATAAGGAATTTCCTAATAACTATGATTCAAAATCAGCGATGTCAGAACAATATCAAGAAAGATTACTGTAGAAAAAATCTACACCTTAAATCCACGACCCTCATTCCTTTTCAATACATCTTTCATCCACTTCAGTGTTCCTGTGATACCGGAGTCTTTAGTAACAACATTGCAATGATGATGACCCCAACTTAAGTTATAGGGCTTGTGATTATAAACGCCGTATCGCAACTCATTTATATGAAAAAGATTTATTTCGGTTACGGTCAAATCTGGAACTTCACGTCCTTCTGCTTGCGCCATTCTATTAAAAAATCCCATTCCAGATAATTTTTCCAAGCAAAGCGGGCATATTGTTTGATTCTCATTATCAATCATTCTTGCCTTATTTAGTTTATTGTAATCCAGCAGTCCATCCTTTTTACAAATTTTTAAGATATAATCTTTTCTAATTTCTGCATCTTTTTTAGACATACCATTACCAGAAGCAACCTTGACTGAATCAAAACACAGCCAATAAATACTTTCTAACTGAAGTCTGCATTTTTTTATTGTTTCTGAGCTTGCATATTCATAAAGCCTAATTCCCGCACCTTTTCCTGCGGTTGTTGTAAATCCTCTAATAACATTGCCTCCGCCATTTATTGCAGTTGTTGCAGGTACCCGAGCAATATAATTACCACCGAGAGGCGCTGTTCTATTTTGTGCTGGCTTCCAGCCTCTTTTTTCTGGATTATATTTATCCCAATTTTGTCTGGTTTCATAAAACACAAGACAATTTCTTCCAAGTGCCAATGACTTACTTTTAAGATCACTCACGATGTCCTTATTTTCAAAATAAATAGTAGGTGCAAGTAATACGATAAAGTTATTTTCAAAATTTTTTTTGCCATCTGGAAATACAAAAGATTTATTCCAAAACTGATATGGTATTAAAACAGTGCTGTTTCGGCCGACTCTGTTTTGAAAAATAACATCATCATCAGCACCCCTAGTTTGACCTGTTTTGTATATTTTCCGATCTAATAATTGTGGCAGTTTTGGAATTTTTAATTTCATAAACTATTATTTTGTTAAATCACTGATGGAACGACCTAATGCCATTGCTATCTTCTCAATATTCTCAAGAGTTATATTTTTCTCAGCACGCTCAATCATGCCGATGTAAGTTCGATGAACACCGGCACGACCTGCGAGTTCTTCCTGCGACAAACCTAATCTAGTTCGTTCTTCGCGGACTTTTTGACCGAATTTAATTAAAACTTCTCTTTTCATAATTGATAATTGTAGTATACGCACTTGCTAACTTTGGTGCTACATACTATAGTTAGCGTATGGATTTATTGATTTTAGGGAGTTCATATAACTTGCCCGCGCACGGGTGCGGTGGGGCAAGGGCGACTATGAATTTTAATAATAGCCTGTCCGCAAAAAAATCGGGCGAAGCCCCGAGCGAGGCGACAAATCGTCTTTGGTGGACCTAGGCGGAATCGAACCGCCGATTCCTCATTGCAAATGAGGTGTTTTGCCACTAAACTATGGGCCCATTAAAGTCGGGAACATTGTCTTCCCTAGACTTTATCAAAAATTTTTTAGGGTGTAAAATATCATCAGAGAAATCAGCGATTATATGAATTATTTTTTTTCTGATTCGGTTATTCTTTTTGCGCCGAAAATTATTTTGGGCTTTGTTTTCGCGTTCGGTTTTTTTCGTTATCTGTTTCATCGTCAGCCGAATTATAAATTATTGGTCATTATTTTGGCGGCAGCCCGCGTTCTTTACGCCGCTTTTTTAACCGCCGCTCAATATTACGCCTGGTCGCGAGGCGCTTTGACCGAAGCATTGCTCGCTCCACGCTATTTTTGGTTTTACGCTTACGGCCGATTTTGGCTGAATGCTTTTATTTCTATCGGCGTTGCTTTCGCTTTTTATTTGTTTCTGAAATTTTTGAAAAAATCTCAAGAACGATTTTTTGAAGAAGGCGAAACCGAACTTGGTTTTTTAGCCGCTCTGCTTGTCGGCTGGCCCAATTTCGTGATTTTTACGCCGTTGATTTTTATTTCGGTCGTTTTAATTTCAATTTTCCGAGGAATTGTTTTGAAGGAAGCCTATACCACTCTTGGTTGGCCGTTTCTTTTGGCGGCTTTTTTGGCTTTGATTTGGGGAAGCTGGTTGATTCAGATTTTCCGCTTGGGTGCTTTAAAGATCTAAATAAATAAATTTATGAATGGACAAAACCGAGAAGATATTAAAATTGGTCAAGAAGTTGAAGTGGTTTTAAAAAGCGATCAAGGAACCGGTAAGCTGACGCGGGGTATCGTCTCTGAAATTCTCACTAATTCCAGTTTTCATCCGCGCGGGATTAAAGTGCGGTTGGAAGACGGGCAAGTCGGTCGGGCGCGAAATATTATATCGGCGCTTAAATGATTCAATCACGAGCGCTTTCCATTATCAAAACCGGCGCGAATGTGTTTTTAACGGGCGAACCCGGGTCGGGGAAAACCTACCTTGTCAATCAATACGTGGCGTATTTGCGGTCGGTCGGCATTGAGCCGGCCATCACGGCTTCCACCGGTATCGCGGCCACCCATATCGGCGGAATGACGATTCATTCTTGGAGCGGCATCGGAATCAAAACAAAACTGGACAAACACGACCTTAACAAAATCGTTTTGAATAAATACATAGCGAAGCGCGTCCGCCACGCCAAAGTTTTGATTATAGACGAAATATCAATGCTGCTGCCAGGGATGCTTTCCATGATTGATAATGTCTGCCGGGAAATCAAGCAAAGGCCGGAACCGTTCGGCGGGATGCAAGTAGTTCTGGTCGGCGATTTTTTCCAGCTTCCGCCGATTGTCAGAAGGGCGGAAGACGATAATAGCCAAGCTAAACTGATTGAGGAGTCGCCGGCTCTTTTCGCTTACGATTCTTCTTCCTGGGCGAAGCTTAACCCGGCTATTTGTTATTTGACCGAGCAATACCGGCAGGACGACAGTAATTTTCTGGAAATATTGTCGTCAATCCGGCGCAATGTTTTCGGCGATCATCACCTGCGTCATATTGAAACCCGAAAGATAGAATATTTAGCCGCGCCAGCCGGCGTGCCTAAATTTTTTTCCCACAACATTGACGTTAATCGCGTTAATGACGAAATGCTCGCCCAGCTTTCCAGTAAGCCGGAAATATTTTCTATGTTTTCACAAGGTCCGGACGCGCTCGTGGCCGCGCTTAAAAGGGGTTGTCTTTCGCCGGAAACGCTTTCTTTGAAAGTCGGCGCGGCAGTGATGTTTACGAAAAACAATCCCAAAGAAGGGTTTGCCAACGGCACGCTCGGCGCGGTGGTCGGATTTGATAAAATAAGCGGTTATCCTGTTATAAGAATGCGAAACGGCCGGCGGGTTTCGGTGAAGCCGATGGACTGGACGATAGAAGAAGACAGCAAAGCGCGGGCGAAAATTACCCAGTTGCCGCTTCGTTTGGCTTGGGCGATTACGGTTCACAAAAGCCAGGGAATGAGTTTGGAGGCGGCGGTAATGGATCTTTCGGCTGTTTTTGAATTCGGGCAGGGCTACGTCGCTCTTTCACGCGTTAGCCGGCTGTCCGGCCTTTACCTTCTCGGCTGGAACGAGCGCGCGTTTCAGGTTCATCCGGAAGTTCTTATCAAAGATAAATTTTTTCAACTGGCCTCAAAAGAAACCGAAGCGAAATTCGCCAAAACCCCGCCGGTTAAACTTTTAAAAATGAACGAAAATTTTATTGCCGATTGCAAAGAGGGAAAATACTTTTAATTAATTTCATTTGTCGCCATGAACAATGATTTATTGAAAAAATTAAAAGATTGGAGAACAGATGAGGCGCAAAAGGAAGGCGTTGACCTTTTTCGCGTGTTGCCGAACGCCGCTCTTGAAACGATTGCTTCGCTTGAGCCGAAGACAAAAGCGGAATTAATGTCTGTCAAGGGAATTAAGGAAAGAAAGTTTAATAAATACGGTTTAAGCATATTGGCGCTGGTCAAAGGGGATTTGGAAGTCGACCCTATTGGCAATAAAACGCAAATGCGAATGTTCGCTATTTCTAACGAAGTTGCTGAAAATAATAATAAAATTCAAGAAGCGAACGGCAAAAACGAAAAGCCATACACGATAAGCGCTTATTTAAATTTTCTTAACGCGGAATTCAGGAGATACGGAGCGCGCGTTCAGGGAGAAGTCAGCAGTTTGGATATCAGAGACGGCTATCTGTTTTTTTCTTTGAAAGACAAAGACAACGAAAGCGTTCTTTCCTGTTTTATGTGGAAAAACAATTATGAACTAAGCGGTGTCGCCTTGGCAATCGGCCTGGAGGTTGTTGCCGAAGGCTTCCCGGAAATTTACGCGCCAAGCGGCCGGTTTAATCTTAGGGTTTCGGCGGTAGAGCTTGTCGGAGAAGGCGCGCTGAAAAAGGCCTATGACGCGTTGAAACAAAAGTTGGAAAAAGAGGGTCTGTTTTCCGCTGAAAGGAAAAAACCGATTCCGGAGTTTCCGCAAAAAATCGGTTTAATTACCTCGGAAACCGGCGCGGTTATCCATGATTTTCTCAATAATCTCGGTAAATACGGTTATCGCGTCAGTTTTTTTAATTCGCGGGTTGAGGGTCAGATTGCCGCGCGGAATTTGCTCTCGGCCATTAAATATTTTGACGGCCAAGACATTGACGTCTTAGTTATTATCAGGGGCGGGGGGAGCTTGGAGAGCTTGCAGGCGTTTAACAACGAGACGCTGGTTCGAAGAATCGCGGATTTTAAAATTCCGGTTATTTGCGGAATTGGCCACGACAAAGACGTTCCGCTTATGTCGCTCATTGTTGACAGGGCGGTTTCCACTCCCACCGCGGCGGCCGTTCTTCTTAACAAATCGTGGGAGAAAATCGTCAACGATATTTCGGTTATTGAAAAAGATTTGATTTATCAATATCAGGAAGCGCTCGGCCTGACGGCGCGCCGTTTTGAATTATTTTCCGGTAATTTAGCGAGATTTTTCAATGACATTTTTCAGGTTTTTGAAAAACTGCGGCGCACTGTCGGAAATAATTTGTCCAAGATTGCTTATGAAATAAAAGACAAAAGAAAGGCCTTGTTTTTATTTTCCGAGTTTTTTTTGGATATTCTGAAAAGAGAATTTGAAAATAAAGACAAAATGTTGGATGATAAAGAAAAGCAGTTGCGTTTTTTTGACCCGGCTCGCCAGCTTAAACTGGGCTACAGCATTATTTCCGTTTCGGGAAAGGTGGTGAAAACCGTCAATCAGATTAAAGTGGGAGAAAAGCTTGATATTAAAATTTCCGACGGCAATATAAAATCCGTGGTCAGCGATATTAATCAATAATTAAATACTTTGAATTACGAAATGGCTCTTTCGCGAATGACCAATGAAAAAAATTTTCTTCAACCCGCTCACGCTCCGACTTCATCGGAGCTGCGCTTCCGTTTGGGTTTCAGAAATTTTTTTTCATTGGTCATTCGTAGCTTGGTTTTGTAATTCAAAAAATAATAATAAACAAAAATGACAAAAAATACTTTAAGGGATTCGTTAAAAAAATTGAAAGATATCGTGAGTTGGTTTGACCAACAAGAAGAAGTTGACGTGGAAACGGGACTGGAAAAAGTGAAAGAAGGGGCTATCCTTATCAAAGAAAGCAAAAAACAACTCAAGGAATTGGAAAACGAGTTTGAAAAAGTGAAAGCCGACTTGGGAGAAGAATCAGATGAATAATAAACTTTTAATTTTTATTATCGGAGGCATAGTTCTGGCGTCGCTTGGCATCCTTACGGCTGGAAATGGATTGAAGCAAAATAGCGCGGAGCCGGTTGGTAATTCCGCGTCAAAGACGGCCAAAGAAATTGTTTCCGGAGATAAGATCGGCGATAATTTGGTTAAAATTATTCGGGTTATTGACGGCGACACCGTTGAAATTGAAGGAGGGGAAATAATCAGGTATATTGGAATGGACGCGCCGGAAACGGTTGACCCGCGAAAATCCGTGGAATGTTTCGGCTTGGAAGCGTCTAAAAAAAACAAGGAATTGGTTGAAGGCAAGATAGCGCGGCTGGAAAAAGACGTAACGGACAGAGACAAATACAACCGGCTTTTGCGTTATGTCCGGGTTGACGATGTTTTGATAAATCTGGAGTTGGTTGAGCGGGGCTTCGCTTATTCTTATTCCTATCCGCCGGACGTAAAATACCAAGACCGGTTTGTCAAAGCCCAACGAGAAGCGAAAGAAGCCGGGCGGGGATTATGGGGCTCGTGTCCCGCCGCCAAGTCGGTTAAAACAGAAGATTCCGCTACTTCAAATATGAAACATCTAATCACTATTAAAACTAATTTCGGCGAAATCAAGCTTGAAACTTATGACGCGGACGCGCCCAAAACAGTCGCGAATTTTATCGCTTTGGCCGGTAAAGGATTTTACGACGGCTTAACTTTCCATCGCGTTATCAGGGGATTCATGATTCAGGGAGGGGATCCGAACGGCACCGGCGCCGGCGGACCGGGCTATCAATTTGAAGACGAATTAAATCCCGAAACGGAATCAGCCAAGGCCGGTTACCAGAAAGGCGTAATGGCGATGGCCAACTCTGGTCCGAACACAAACGGCAGCCAATTTTTCATAATGCTTGAAAATTATCCCTTGCCGCATAATTACACGATTTTCGGAAAAGTCGCGGCAGGCCAGGAGGTGGTTGATAAAATCGGAAACACAAAAACGGATTCCAGCGACAAGCCGTTAGCGCCGGTAATAATTGAAAAAATTAATGTCCAGATTTTATAATCCCAAAAGAACCCGGAATCTTTTTGAGCCGGACTCAAAAATCCCGTACCAGTTAAGCCGGAGCAAGATTGATTTATTTTTGAACTGCCCGAGGTGTTTTTATCTTGACAGGCGCTTGGGAATTTCCCAGCCGCCGGGCTTTCCTTTCAGTTTGAATTCCGCGGTTGATAAATTATTAAAGAAGGAATTTGACATTCATCGTCAAGGCGGTTCGGCCCATCCTTTGATGAAAATTTACGGTTTGGATTTGATTCCTTTTCAGCACGAAAAAATGAATGAATGGCGCGACGCTTTGGGCGGAGGAATCCGATATTTGCATCCGACCACCAATTTTCTGATTACCGGCGGCGTGGACGATGTTTGGATTGGGCCCGGAGGGGAATTAAGCATTGTTGATTACAAAGCCACTTCCAAAGACGAGGAGGTAAGTTTAGACGCGGATTGGCAAATAGGTTATAAACGGCAAATGGAAATTTATCAATGGCTTTTCCGAAAGAACGGCTTTAAAGTCAGCAACACTGGTTATTTCGTGTATTGCAACGGCAAAACAGACAAAGAGGCCTTTGACGGCAAGCTGGAATTTGATGTTAAAATACTGCCTTATGAAGGCAAAGACGACTGGGTTGAGCAAACCGTAGTAAGCGCCCATGACTGTTTGACGGCCGACGTTTTGCCGGAATCGGCGCCGGATTGCGATTTTTGTTCTTATAGAAACGCGGCTAAAGAATTTGATGGTTGCAAAACATCAATTATTGTATAATTGAGTAAAGGTCGGATTAATTTAAGGTGGGTTGATTTATGAAAAAAATCACTGTTTCTTTAATTGTTTCAACGATGACCATAATCGGTTTGTCCGGTTTAGTAATGGCGCAAACAGGAATAGATATCCGCCAGAAAGATATTCGTCAGGACGCGCGTCAGCAGATTCAGGAAACCCGGCAGGGCGTTCGGGAAGAAGTAAAAGAATTAAGGCAGAATGTCCAAGAAGAAATTAAACAGAGCAGAGAGACAATAAAAAAAGAATTTGAAGCGAAAAGAACGGAAGCGAAAAATCTTTTAGAAAGCAAAAAAGAAGAATTCAAAATCAAAGCCGAGGCTAAAAGAAAAGAAGTGAAATCCAAAATTGAAGCCAGGAAAACAGAACTAAAAGAGCGTTTGGTTAAAATTAAAGACGAGCGCAAAAAACAAATTATTGAAAGAATTTACAATCAGGTTAATGAACTGAATAAGCGCCGCTTGGATCATTTCTCGGCTGTCTTGGAAAAATTGGAAAAAGTTTTGGACAGAATTTCCAATCGAGCCGCTAAAGCGGAAGCCAACGGCGTTGATATCGCCGCGGTCAAAATCGCCATTACCGAAGCGACCAATGCCATCGCGGCCAGCCGAACTGCAATTGTTAATCAAGCCGGAAAAGTTTACACTCTGGTTATTGGCGCCGAAGACGCTTTGAAAACCGATATCGGCAAGATTCGCCGGGCTCTTCATGATGATTTGACCGTCGTTCAGGAAACCGTAAAAACCAGTCGAGAAGCGGTCCACAAAGCGGCCACTATTCTAGCTAAGATTCCGAAAGTTAATGAACTGGAAGTGGAAGCGGCGACAACAACCCAATCAGCTCAATAACAACACAAAAATATGGAACAAAATACAGGGTCAGGGCTTGAACCAAAGATTGAATTAAAAAGCAAAACAAACTCCATTGTTCTTATAATTGGGGCGGTGATTGTCCTGATTGGTTTGGGAATTTGGTATTGGCAAGCCCAAAAAGAAAAAATTATCGCTCCTTCAGTCAATGCTCCGGAGGTTTCGGAAATAGGCCAGCCAGCTTCGCCGACTATCAAAGAGGATTCCACTTCTGTTATCAATCAAGAACTGGACAGTATTGACATTGGCGATTTGAATAAAGAATTTCAGACGATTGATTCCGATTTGAATTCTTTGTAAATAGCGTCGCTTCTGGTCTACCGTCGGGGTAGAAGGCGTAAAAAAATAAAAAAGCCCTGATTGTTTCGGGGCTTTTTTACAAATTTTGTTTAATGAAAACTATTTCTTTGATTTACGAAACTAAAGATTTCATAGCGGTTAACAAACCGGCCGGAGTTTTGGTTCACCCGATAAAAGATCCAATATCCAAGATCCAAGATTCAAGAGAAAAAACTTTGGTTGATTGGGTTTTAGAAAGATTTCCGGAAGTAAAAAATGTCGGCGACCTGCCTGCCGATAGGCAGGTGGTAAATTCGCGCCCGGGAATCGTTCATCGTTTGGACCGCGACACTTCAGGGGTTATTTTAATCGCTCGGAATCAAGCATTTTTTGAATATCTGAAAAATCTTTTCAAAACCCATCAAATAAAAAAAACTTATTTGGCTTTGGCCTGGGGCAAATTGGAACCGAAATCAGGCATAATAAAAATCCCCATTGGTATTAAAACCGGAACGATTAAAAGAACCGTCTGGCGGCAAAAAGCCAAGGATATTAAAGAAGCGATTACCGAATATCGCGTTTTGAAAAATTTTAAATACAACGTTCCCGATGTAGCCGCCCCTCTGGATTTTTCTTTGGTGGAATTAACGCCGAAAACCGGCCGGACTCATCAAATCAGGATTCACTTGGCCGCTCTTAATCATCCGGTCGTGGGAGACAATCTTTACGGATTCAAAAAATTATCCCTCGGCAAGCTCGGAATTGATTTGGACAGGCAATTTTTGCACGCTCTTTCTCTGGAGTTTAATCTGGTTGCCGGACGCCGGATTAGGATTGAAGCGGAATTGCCTGATGAGTTAAAGCGGATTATTGACACTCTTAACGGAAAAAGATAAGCTAAGCTACTATGGAACAATCTATTTTAGACAAAATCGTACCCGGGGCAACGATTCGGGTATATGAAAAAACCAAAGAAGGAGGCAAAAAGCGGGCCAGCATCTTTGAGGGAACGGTTCTTGGTCGGAAGCACGGCTCGGAAATCGGAGCGACTTTTACCGTTCGCCGGGTGAGTCAAGGCGTGGGGATGGAAAAAATTTTTCCGCTTCATTCCCCGAATATTGAAAAAATAGAAATTACCAGGACTCCCAAAGTCCGGCGGGCAAAACTTTATTATTTGCGGGAAGAATCGGCCAAAGAAGCCCGGAAAAAACTAAAAAAGGAGATAACTAAAACTGAAACCGCAAACGAAATAAAGGAAATAGAAACGGCCGGAGACGAAGAGATAAAAGAAAACGCTTAAAAAAACGCGCGGGTGGTGAAATGGTATACACGCATCTTTGAGGTGGATGTGCCGCAAGGCGTGGAGGTTCGACTCCTCTCCCGCGCACCAAAACTAATTTTGACGGAAAGGTTGGGAAAAATCAGAATTAGGCGTATCATTATCAATGACTATGTTATCGGTATCTGTCACAAACTGGCTGCCAGATACAAACCGTCGCCATAATGAAACTTCGTTCTAAATTTATTTTTTCGTTCACATTTTTAATGTTGGTTTTAGTTTGTGTTTTATTTTTTTATTTAAATTCATATATTAAAAATATTATTAAAAATAACGTCATTAATAATTTTCAGATTTTAGCCGAGCTAAGCGAGTCTTCTTATTTCGGCTTTGTAAGGGCTTTGGAGGTTAGAATCATTGATTGGTCTTCAGACAGTTATATTAGAAACACAACCGAAGATATTTTAGAAACTCCCGTCAAAGACCGCGAACCATTGGTTAAAGCGTTAAATAGCTATTTGAAAAATGAAAAAATTATTTATGACCCCGAAGTGATAATCATTGATATTTTGGACAAAGACGGCGTTGTTGCCGCTTCTTCAAGAGACGAAAGAATCGGCGTTGACGAGAAAAAAGAAGAGCTGGAATTGAACGCCGTCAGATTTACCGAAGCGATTAAGGCGGATTTTGGCCAAGCTTTTATGACAATGGTTGTTTCCGAAGAAGATGAACATAGCGACCCGATGATGCACCTTACAACCAGAATTTTTTCCGAAAAAACTTATTCTGGCGGTTTGCCTGTTCCTTTGGACGCGGTTATGCTGCTTCATTTTAGCAACGTCGCTCGGTTAAGAAATGTTTTAATCGGCAATTTTCAGGGGGAGAAAGACAGATTAACAAGCCAGGCGCTGACGGAATATTATAAAACCGCGGATATTTATTTGGTCAATAAGGCGGGGTTGAGGCTTACTCCTTCGCGATTGAGCGAAACGATTTTAAAGCAAAAAGTTGAAACCGAGCCGGTTACGGCCTGTTTTGAAAGAGGCGAGGAAATTAAGGCCGAGTATCTTGATTATCGTGGTCAGCCGGTTTTTGGCGCTTCAATGTGCCTGGAGAGAGACGGGCTGGCGCTGGTTTTAGAAGCCGAGTCCCAAGAAGTTTTGGCGCCGCTTAAAAACATCGGCCGGTTTCTAATTTTAATTGGAAGCATCGCTTTCATTTCGGTCATTATAGGCGTTATTTACTTGAGTAATTGGCTTTTGAAGGGATTGGGAATAATCACCGGTGTCGCGGAAAAAATTTCCAAGGGCGATTTTGGAATTAGAACTAAAGTAAATTCAAAAGACGAAGTGGGATACTTAGCCAAGGTTTTTAACGGAATGCTTGATCTTTTTCAGGAGTCGCAAAAAAAATTAAAAGAGACGGAAGTCAAAATAAAGGAAGTAAACGTTTCTCTTGAGGAAAAAGTGCTGGAAAAAACAATGGAACTTGAATCAATCAAAATTAATTTGGAAAAAGTCGTCGCCGAGCGCACCAAAGATCTTGAAATAAAAGTTGACGAATTGAAAAAATTCCAGCGACTGACAATCGGTCGGGAATTGAAGATGGTGGAATTAAAGAAAGAGTTTGAAGAGTTAAAGAAAAAATAATGGTGATATAATGAATGCTTATTGTCATGGATACTAACTTAGTTGATATTTTAATAAAACAGCATAATGAATTGAGGCGGGGAATAGAGGTGATTAAAGAAGAATCGCAAAAAGACGCGCCGGTTTTTTCTGCGCTTTTCGCTGGCTTGGAGCAATTCAACAAATCGCTTTTTGGTCATCTTAGTCTGGAAAATAATGTTTTTTATCCAAAACTTCTTGAAAAACTTGAAAGCCAGGGGCTTAACACTGGCGATACCCGCAAATTCATTGAGGAGATGAAAGAGATTGAAAAACAAATTCGCGGTTTTCTCGGAAAATACGGTTCTAGCGGCCAAATCGAAAAGAATTTAAGCTCTTTTAAACCAGATTTAAACGAAATGGCAGTTGTTCTTTTAATCAGAATTTATTCCGAAGAAAACGGCGTTTATTTATATTGGGGGTAAAACAAACATATGCAAGACAAAGTTTACGTTCAGCTTTCGGATTTCACCAATCAACAACCGACGACGACTCTGCCTACCGCGATTAAATTCAACACCAACGATTATTTGTCGGGCGTCAAACACAGCCCGGCCGGGGAGAACGATAAAATCGTAATTTTAGAAAACGGCATTTATTTTTTAATCGCCGGCGGTCAGGTTGGAAGAGAAAGCGGCATGCTTTTGCAGTTCGTTGATATGTGGTTTCGGGTAAACGGGAAAGACATCGCGAACACCAATACCCGGGCTTCTTTACCCGAGGGACTATCTATTGAGGATACTATTGTTTTAATCACTCAAATGGCCATGCCTTTGTCAAAAGGCGACACGGTACAGGTGATGTTTTCGATAAGCGATACGAATGTCGGCGTCGGTCTTGTTGCCACTAAGCCGATTGATGAGCCGCTCATTCCAAGCTGTATTTTCACGATGTATAAAATATGACAGTTCTACCTTTGGTTGGCGAAAAAGAAACGGGCTTGATAATGTCAAGATTGAATTTAATCGTTGCTATCACCGCCGCCATTCAGGAAAGTTCCAAATCGGAGATTGCCTTTCAGAGGGCGCTTAGAGCCATCCGCGCTTACACGGGTTGGCCGATCGGACATATTTATTTCGGAAAGAGCGCGAATGATTTAATTTCAAGCGGTGTTTGGAGTTATTCAGGTTATGAAAAATTTTCAGCTTTTCGCCAGCAAGCGCTTGAGGGCAAATTCGCGCCGTCTTTGTCTCTTGTTGACCGTGTTTTATTGTTGCGCCAGCCGCTCTTGGCGAATCTTCCTTTAGCGGGTAAAGGCGAAGAAGCGATTGAAACCGTTATTTACGCGCCGATTATCGGAAAAGATTCGGCGGTGGGTTTGATGGAATTTTTTTCCGCTAAACCGATGGAAGAAATTTCTTCTTCGCTGGCGAATATACTGATTTTGGCCGGAAAGCAAATCGGCAGATTTTTTGAAGAAAAAGAATTTAAAAATCTCCGGGAAAAAATGGCCGAAGAAAGTGAAACACTAAACGCGGATCTTGATAATTTTTCAAAAGCGCTTCTTAATATTTTGGAAGACGCCCGGGAACTTGGGAAACAGCTTGTTGAAGAAAAACGGAATGTTGAACAAAAGGTCATAGAAAGAACCAGGGAGTTGGCGGAAGAACAGGCGCGATTAGTTGCTTCTATCAATGCTCTCTCATTTGGATTCGTCATCGCCGATATAGGGCATCGCGTGCTTCTTGGGAACAAGGCGATGATGGAACTTTTTGGATTGAATGACAGCGATGAAATCACCGTTGACCAGATATCCAAGTTTCTTGGGGGGCATTTTGATATTAAGATGGAAGCGGAACGGTGTCTGAAGGGGGGAATAGTCTGTGAAATTAAGGAAATTATCTTTGGCAAGAAATTCCTCCGCGGCATTGTTGCCCCAATCGTTATGAAGCAGGATTATAAAGAAGTCATCGGCTATGTGCTCTTGTTTGAAAATATTACCGAAGCAAAAGTCATTGAACGTTCGCGGGAGGAATTTTTCGCCGTTGCTTCTCATGAACTGCGCACTCCTTTAACGGCGATTCGCGGCAACGCTACTTTGATTAAAGATTTTTACGCCGACAAAATCAAAAACAAAGAAATTATGGCGATGATATCGGACATACACGAAGCAAGCGAACGATTGATTAGAATAGTTTATGATTTTCTTGATGCTTCGGCCCTGGAGCAACGCAAGATAGAATTTAAAAAAGAACAGTTTGACATTATTGCCTTGATTAAAGAAGTGGCGCGTGATTTAAAAGGAATGGCCAAGGCAAAAAAACTTTATTTAAATTTAGAAAAAACAGACGTTGCTTTGCCTATGGCGGTAGCCGATAAAGACCGAACAAAGCAGGTTTTGTTTAATTTTATCAGTAACGGCATCAATTACACTCAAAAAGGGGGAGTCAGCATTAAAGTAGAAAAGCAAGATAAATTTTTGAAAGTTTATGTCAG
>Ga0209542_10010214_pt1 | contig 16999 bp, 13 predicted proteins | sample RifCSPhighO2_01_FD_184028 | JGI IMG/M metagenome (GOLD analysis project Ga0209542, IMG submission 184028) | Soil microbial communities from Rifle, Colorado - Rifle CSP2_plank highO2_0.1 (SPAdes) (version 2) | ecosystem: Environmental > Terrestrial > Deep subsurface > Rock core/Sediment ...
TACCCCAGTGGAGGAAACCACTTCTGACCTAGAGGCGGCCGTGAATGACATGCTCGCCAACATCAGCGCAGTGGCAGAGAGAAAATTTGGGATACGTGATATTGCTGACTACGTTGAACGCCTAGAGAGGAGAATAGTTGAGGACAAGATAATTGAACAAAGTCATGCCGAGACGCCGCCCACTGAACAGTTCGAGAACCCGGAATTAGACAGACTTTATGATGAGCTGGTGATACTTGGCAAACATGCGGCCCGCGAGAACGCTGAGAGCAGCCAGGGCCTAGCCTTGGGAGCACGCAAAATCCTCGACATTATAAACAGTAATGACCCACTGCCAGCACTTAATGAATTTATCCTAGAGACGCCTGAGTACAACGGCTCTGGAAATGGCAAAGTGTTACGTCAATTTGCCGAACGCGCCCGAGACTTGCTTGAAACTGAAGTTGAGAAGAATGAGAGAAGTCAAAAAGGAGAATATAAACTCAAGTTCTCCCAGGAGAAGCCGCGAAAGAAGTTGCAAGATTTCATTTGGAAGAGAGAAAAAGAACAAGTTCTTGCCCCCGAAGTAGTGCCAGATAAAACTTCGACCATCCGAGGCAAGGAAACCGAGAGTTCTGGGGTAAATATAAAGTGGGAAAACGTACTTGAGAACACCGCCGTCCAGATCCAAAAGAAAATCAAAATAGCCGAGAAGCTCGGCAGAATAGATGAGATAATGCGTCTGCAAGCGAAGCTAAATGAACTAAAAACTGAAGGAGTAATGGCGAAACCAGAAGAGAAAACTGTAGAACTCATAGAACCCGAGGTCCTCTCTGGTAGAGATCACAAGAAAATCAAAACAGGAATAAGGGAAACTGAACCAGACATTGTTGAGGCGGAAGTTATCGAACCCAAAAAAACTGAAAGGAGAAGAGAGATTGGAGAAATTTTGCACGAAGCAGAAGTTGAGCTAGAGCATCCGAAACTTATGCGTGACGAGGAATTGGTGGGGATGCGCGACCGGCTCAACAAATTAGTTATAGATAATATTGGGGCAATATCTATACAAGAAAACGAGAAACATCGCGAATTATCAGAGAAACTTGCAGAACTGATCGCAGAGCGCAAGAAGGCTCCCAAGCCAAAGCCGAAACCTGCGGAAGCGACCCCAACTCCAACTATGACCACACCTGAACCCGTACCGACGCCTGTCGAACCAGAAGTAGTAGCGGGCGACCTGCCGGAAGTTGAGGAGGAATCTGAAGAGAACGCGATAGAAAAAGAGAAGCAGGAATTGGCAGCCGAGGTTCTCGAGCGCTTAACAAATTTTCTTCAGCAAGTTGAGGATCTCGCCGACAATTATAAGAGAAAGCCAAAACTGGTCGTCAGCGATAATCTCACAGACATTAAGCGCGACTTAGCTACTTACGAGGGGATAGCGCGGGATACAAACAATGCAGATATCAAAGAGCAAGTAGCCTACGCACGTGAAGTAATAAGTTGGCTGGAAGATGAACTTGTACAACCTGAAGTAACGAAAGAATGGCGCGCAAAGATAATCCCGCCGATAAAAGAAACTTCAAAAATGGTCTTCGGACCGATCACAGACAAACGTCGGGAGGGGATCAAAGAAGTGTTACAAAAGGAGAATTTCACAATAACCGGACAAGACAAAGGAGAGATAAGTGGCAGGCGCGCAATTCTAGGTTTCGGAGAAATGGAAATATTGATGAAGTACGAATTCATCGGTGACGAAGTAGCAATCAACGTAGTCAAGCCCGGTAGAATAAAGGGTGGTGGTTTCGTCAAAGATGAGATAAAAGAAAAGCTGCTTGCTGCCTTCCCTACGGAAGAAATCGAGGAAGAATGGGTAGACATACGACGTGTGCCAAAACCTAGGTCTCGGAGGCCACACACTGGACCAGAGGCTGTAGACAACAGAACAGATGCAGACCTAGAAAACGCTTTTGAGGCGCTTAGTTCGGGGCAGAAGATTCTGGTTACGGAGGATGCAGAGCAGATGTTGAAGTCACAGGCGCGGGCTGATGCAGAGAGAGAACTTAGTGAGGCCAAATTCTTGAAGCATAAACGCATACGGGATAGGGCGGAAGCACTTTACAAGGAAATGTCGGGGGATACGGATGAGGGAAGTACAAAGAACGAATACAAGAAGCAGCTCGCGGCGGGGATGGCCGAGTTCGGGCCGGAGGTGACAGAGGAAGGTGGGCAGATCACTCTTCATTTCTTGCGTGAGAGTGACTTGGTGGGCTTGCCTAACGAGACTCGAGAACTTGCCACGAAGTACAACCAAGCGGCGAGCGCATTCTGCGCAATGCCATTCGCTTGGTCACTGTCCTCGGCAATACCCAAGGAGCAGGCCAAATTCCAGGAGGCACAGAGAATCTTCGAGCACGCGCGAACAGAACTTGAGAAGAAACTTCATTCGGGGCGGTTAGGCAACGAATATGCCGCCCACTTGCTTGAGGCCGATGAGAGGCTGCGCACAGAGCAGATAATTAACGGCTACCCGATAACTAGGCACTTGCCGATTGAGGGCCGGGCCATGTCAGAGAGCTTGGCCCAAGAACTTGAGGGTACAGCAGATTTCGAAGCAGTACTACGAATTATGGTAATCGAAGAACTCAAGGCCGCAGGCGCAGACAAGAACATCAAGAAGGCGCCGATAGAAGAGAACTGGCAGAAATTAGTTGAGGAGCGAATGAACGAGAAGCGCGAGGCCTGGCGCGAGCGCGTTGGCAAGAGGATGGAAGCAGAGCGTCTCAAGACGCTCGCAAGCGCCGTGAGCAAAATAGATGCGAAGTTACGCGAGGGCAAAGTTGACTTCGGAACCGGGATAACGAGAGTGGGCAGATACTACGAGCTATCCCAAGCTCTTATCAAGAGCAAACGGCAACTTTTCGAGGCAGACAAATTGCCTCGTAGATAATATAGAAATCTAGAATGGGTTCCTGGCTCCACGCACTTCGAAGTGCAGATGTGGGCCAGTGGATTTGCCAGTATTACCTACCTCGCCAATCTTCTGGCCCTGACTGACGCGCTCGCCCACTCTCACAGATACTGCGCTTAGGTGAGCGTAGAGAGTTTGGGTGCCATTTGGGTGGGCCACCACAATCATGTTGCCGTAACCACCGTTCCAAGCGCCGTTGCTGCGAGCAATGAGCACTTCGCCGGAAGCCGCAGCCATAACCGTAGTGCCAGTAGGGCCACCTATATCCACTCCATTATTGCCGTGCAAACCCTGCGTCTTAGGACCACTTGAAGGTCGCAAGTAATAACCCACAATTTCTGGGCCGGAGTAGCGAGCAATAGCACTCGTGTTGCCTGTGCGGGGAGCGGGAGCTGGCACGATCACGCCGTCAGGAATAATTATTTCGTCACCCACAGCCAGATCCTGGGGACTGTCGAGGTCATTGAAGTTGAGAATATCATCGCTATCACCCTTAAATTTCTTAGCGATCGAAGCGACTGTGTCACCGCGCCTAACAGTGTAGCTAACTCCGTCAATGGGTAGAATCACTAATTCTTGGCCCAGTTTGAGTTTGCCGCTCGCTGGGATATCGTTGGACCAACGAACCGTGTTGACCGAGACACCGAACATCTTGGCCACAGAAGAGAGAGTATCGCCCGAACGCACAACATAACGCGCGATCTGATCGCTAGAAGGTTCGAAGTCGCCCGGGTATACATTCTCGGGAGCGAGCACGGGAACTAAAGCATCATCTTGTATCATAATTACCGGACCACCGCGCCAAGGATTGGGTTCAGAATTGATTGCGGCAGCAAGAACGCTTGATTCGGCCTGTGGATAACTGCGGGGCTCGTCGGCACTAACAGCGGCTCCACCGAGGTCATCAAAAAAATCGAAAAAGCCGGCATATACCCCAGAAAGGGGTACCATTAGAATAAGAGCTAATATCAGAGCCTCATTTAGTTTTCGAGAAATAAGCCTATTTTTAGCGGTTAAATCCGAGTTTTCAGTATTAAATGGCTCTGTTGAGCCATTTAGGTGATCATCCCTCCTTGTTGCTACCCTCTAATCCTAGCGGATTTAGATACCGAAGTCAATCTATTTGTGAACAGACTGTTAGAAGGCCTAGTTGCGGAGTCGGGTTAAAATTTCTTGTTCTATTTCTGCTCTGGGACGGCCGAAGGTGAGGCTCGAGAGCTCGCGCAATTTCTCTCGCAGTGCTCCCGCGCCCTTACTCGCATTTTGGGTTTTGATATTAAAGGGCCGGGAGGGTTCGCCGTTTATCAGAATCTTAGCGATCGCATTTCTGTTCTCGATACTGATCAAGTCTTTCGCTGTGAACTCGGGACTAAACTGCTTTTCGAGCTTTTCTGTATCTGGTTCGCCCACCCGGAAAGCCATCAGGCTGCCCACATTCCCAAACACTGATTCCCTGATCTTATCTTCTAACTGGGCGATGAATTGGTGAGCCAAGATTAGGTCTAACCTGTACTTGCGCGCTTCAGAGAGAATAGTGGCAATAGAATCAGTGGTGAAGTTCTGGAACTCGTCGATGTAGAAGTAAAAGTCCGGCCTGTCCTCCTTGGCACTATCCTCGCGCGACAGGGCCGCCATCAAGATGCGCGTTGTCACAATCATGCCAAGTAAACCCGCGTTGATATCCCCGATTTTGCCTTTTGAGAGATTAACCAAGAGAATTTTCTTCTCGTCCATTATCTTTCTGAAGTTGAAGGCACTTTTTGTCTGGCCAATGATGGGTCTGATGTATTCGTTAGTGGTGAAGTTGCCAAACTTGGTGGTGATATAGGGGGCCATGTTGGCAAGCGATGTCTCACCGCTCGTTTTGCTCGCCTCCTTAGTCCAGAAGTCTACTACGGCCGGATCTTTAGCCCGCTCAAGTTTGCGTGCGCGGAATATTGGATCGGTCATTACGCGCGGAACTTCTATCAAAGTTGCCGGCTCACCCCCCTCTGCGCCTGCGTCGCCCATAAGCAAGAGCAGAGTGTTACGCATGTACTGCTCGAACATTGGCCCCATCGTAGTCTTATCAAATAGTCTGTTGAAGATCGCCTGAATTTCGTTAACGATGAAAGTTTTCTGCTCGGGTTTATTTATATCATACTCAAGCATATTAAGTCCTATCGGTCGTGATAGATCTCCGGGGTCGAAGACGATTACGTCGTTCGCCCGATGAGCCGGCACGCGCTCAAGAATATCGCTCACCAGTTCCCCGTGCGGATCAATTACACACAGACCGTTGCCCGCTTCCATGTCTTGCACAACCATGTTTAACATCGCATAACTCTTGCCCGTGCCGGTCTGACCGATGATGTACAAGTGACGCCTGCGATCATCGTCTGCCATACGCACAAATTTGCTGTCACCCCTAAAATTACTTTCGCCGATCACCACGCCATGGTCGGGAAGATTCTCGGGTGGTGGAGCATCTTGAGTCCGCAAGAGCGAGACTCTGGGCAATGCCGAACTACTTGTAGGCAAGTGAAACAGGCTCACAAGCTCTTCGCTCGATAGTGTCATGGCCTTGCTCGAGTCAAATTCTCTGAATGAGTACTGATAAAATAACTTTTTAGGGTTTGTGGGTTTGCTTACTTTGATCTCATTCCGTAAGGGCGCCGTGGTGCCGGTATATGCACCCGAAAGTGAAAGCAATATATCCTCTGCGCGATCTTTCTCGCCGGCCGAACTCACTAACCTGATGTTTACAGAAAACAGTGGCTTGCTGATCTTCGAATTTAGAGCTTTAACAGCCTCGTCGTCAATGATAATCTGCTTTGGCGCATCGCTCTTTTTACTTGATCCTTCAAAAATTTTTAACAGATCCTTACCTGTTGGCAAAAAGCTGCGCTTGAGAATGCCTGATAACTTTTCGCCCTTCTTGAGTGCTTGAATCGCATCGAGGATTCGCTTTTTAGCCTCTTTGGGTGCGGGACAAGCTATCACTTGTACACTTGCGCCCTCTCCCACTTCTGCGAGTTTAGAGAGATTGGAGAGCACCTGCGAAAACGTGTCCACCCCTGCTTCCGTGTATGTCCTAAGAGGCAAGATGTAACTATCGCGTAGTGAAAGATATGAAGCGGCGCCAGTCCCATTTGATGAGAATATAGTGTAGTCAGAAACTTCGCTAACTTGCGACTTAGGAAACAAGCCTTGGATCTGCCGAGCCACGAATTCTGCACGTTCTCCGGGCACAGAAACATAAAATTTAATCTCCTGACCCACGTGTTCAACCGATGCTTCAAAAACAAAAGGGCTACCTAAACTAAGCAGGGAATTGAAAAGTTGTTCAGAATAAGCAAGTTCTTTATTTAAATCCTTCTCGCTATCTTTCTCATCGAGCGAGATTTTGATAGCAAGTAATTTGTAACCTAGAGTTTTGTGTTTGCGTCCAAATAACCAGTTCAAGAAACTCATATCAAATTATGTAAAGCTAAATTAAATTTTGCTTCTTAAGTTCATCATGCAATTTATCAACCAGAGCATCGTGGAAAGCATCTAATATGTAAGCCGGCTCGTTTTTTGCCTGCTCAATAGTTTTAGCAATGCCCTGTACTGGAATCAGATCAACGAGGGCATTAACCTTCTCAATGTCAGCTGGATCCAAATCATCCAAGTACGAAGTACTGGAGGATTTGCCCCGCGAAGCCGCAGGCGAAGTGGGGTTCGTGGCATTACCACTACCAAAAACTTTCTCACCCACTATCGTGTGCAAAACTTCGCGTGACTCAACAGCCGAGCCGCGTTCAAGTTCAAGTTGCGAGCGCTTAGCCTCAATCTGTTGCGACAAAGCCGCAATTTCTTGTTCAATTATGTTAGCTCCTTCCGCCATGTTGTAATTATAGCAAACAAATGATAGTTAATACTGGGAGGTGAGAAGATGGACAAGTTCACACTTTGTAAAGACGATCCGCCACAGAACCATTTCGCGGCACTGAAACAGATTCTCGAATGGATGCCGGAAATATTGGCTCGCATGGACGGTAACCATGTCACGGAGGAAGAGTTGACTGTGGGAGCCCGTGACGCACAAGCGATCACCGGAGTCATACTCCTGACACGCGACAGGCACTCGGGCCGCTAGGAGAAAGGTTACTCGAGGAGAAGGGACGCGAGTTCCTTCTCCTCTTTCTTTCTCTCAAGCGATAATTCCAGCGAACCGAGCGCAAACTTCTCATACTCCTTCAGACTCCCAAACTGCTCAAGTATTATAGACTTCTCACACAACCCCGCTTTCCCGCTCACATATTCCTCCCAACTCGACTTCACAGCGGTCCGACCGCTGAGATTGTGAACTCGGTTGTTTAGATTCACATAAGCGACTGTATGCAACAGATAATCGTTATCACTAATATGTTTAGATTTATACTTTCCTCGAAAGAGGGCGCCCTTTCGTTTGTTCACCGCGTTAAAGTACCAAGTATAAGCACCATTTAGTCGTTTCATAAATTCAGCTATCCCACCGTCACGTAACTGTTTAAGTACCATGTGATAATGATTAGGATTTAGACAGTAGCAAACAATATCCACTAAGCGTTTCCTTGAAGGCAATTCATTTTTATCCTTGCCGCTCTCAAAATACGCGCGAATACTATCGATCGGTTCTTGGGAGTTAAATAGTTTCATCCCAAGTAGGAAACGAAAGAATTCGTGAGGCTCATTGAATACATTGGAACCCTCTACTCCGTGATTAAAAACATGGTAGTACTCTCCGGTAACAATTGGCCCTCTGTTCATGCCCCATATTATAAGCCATACTTTCTCTCAGCGGTCCGACCGCTGTGGATATGTTAAACTTTGATTGTGAGCGATCTTAATGCAAAACAGAGAGAGGCGGTAGAGCACAAGGATGGGCCTTTGCTTGTGGTGGCAGGTGCCGGCACGGGCAAGACTCGGGTTATCACTCACCGCATTGCTCACCTGATCTCTAGGGGAGTGAAGCCGAGCGAGATCCTTGCTGTCACTTTCACAAACAAAGCATCGGCAGAGATGAGAGACAGAGCAACAGCCCTCATTTCTGCAATGAGCAAGCAGCAATTTGCGAATTTGCAAACCCCTTTTGTGGGGACTTTTCATAGTTTGGGAGTCCACATTTTGCGCGAGTCGGGGCAGGCTCTGGGCATTTCGCGCTGGTTTACTATTTATGATCGCGATAATTCTGTCTCGCTAATCAGGAAGTGCTTAAAGAGTGAGGGATTCGACCCTAAGCAGTTTGCCCCTGCCGCTGTGCTCTCGACTATTTCTAAAGCAAAAGGCAATTTAGTTTCGCGTGAAGATTTCGCAAGCGGGGCGAGTAGCTCGTATTTTGGCGACGTTGTAGCACGCGTCTGGCGCGAATATGAAAAAGAATTACGTGAACAGAAAGCTCTAGATTTTGACGACCTATTAGTGCAGACAGTCAAGCTATTAAACGAGTTCAAAGATGTTCGAGGGCGTTATCAGAGTGAGTGGAAGTACATTCACGTAGACGAGTATCAAGACACTAATAAAGTGCAGTACGAGATGGTGCGCTTGCTCGTGGGTAATCCGCCAGCTGGCGGGAACTTATGCGTAGTGGGCGATGCCGACCAAACTATCTACACCTGGCGGGGAGCGACTATCGAGAACATTTTAGGCTTCGAAGAAGACTTTCCCGGGGCCAAAGTTGTCATTCTAGAAGAGAACTACAGATCTACATCTAACATACTAGACGCCGCTAATGCTGTGATTGCCAAGAACGAAGGCAGGAAGGAGAAAAACTTGTTCACAAGTTCTGGTTCAGGTGAAAAGATAAGCGTACACGAAGCATTTGATCCCAGTGACGAAGCACGTTTTGTTACACAGACGATTTCAAAAATCAAAAGTCAAAATGCAAAGTTTAATTACGAAAACGCGGCGGTACTGTATAGAGCGAACTTCCAATCCAGAGCTCTTGAAGAAGCATTTCTTGAGGCGGGGATACCTTACACGGTGCTCGGCACGCGTTTCTTCGAGCGGGCTGAAGTGAAAGATATTATTTCTTATGTCAAAGCCGCGCTAAACCAAAGTGATCGCATTAGCTTCGCCCGTGCAGTTGCCTCACCCAGACGCGGCATCGGCGAGAAGTCACTCGAGCACTACTTTGCTACAGGAGAAGTGAGTGAAAAGATTTCTGGATTTATCGCGCTCTTGCAAGACTTCGAGGGCAAGCTTGAAACTTTGCCCCTACCTGACGCCCTGCGTTACATCACAATCCATTCTGGTTACGAGGCGATGTTAAAGCAGAGCGAAGAGCAAGAACGCCTCGAGAACGTGCAGGAGTTAATCAACCTGTCTAATAAGTACAAGAATCTTAATCATGATGAAGCACTCGAGAAGTTCTTAACAGACACAGGGCTAACTTCTGATCAAGACACATTACTCCACGAGCGCCAAGACAAAAAAAGGGGGGTAAGATTAATGACCGTGCACGCGGCTAAGGGCCTAGAATTCGAGCATGTGTTCATAGTCGGGCTAGAGCAAGACTTATTCCCGCACAGGCCGATGGATGACCCCTCGACGGGTTTGGGGCAGGCGATCGAGAGAGGGGAAGAAGAGAGGAGGCTATTTTATGTAGCTCTAACCCGTGCCAAGAAGCAAGCGTACTTATCCTGGTGTCAGACCAGACAGATGTATGGCGAGACTCGTGTGCAAATGGCGAGCGAATATCTTGGCGACGTCCCCAGCGAACTAATCGAATCCGCCACAGATATCCAGCTCGACAACTTAGCATCCAGACCTCCAAGTAAAAGGAGCGAGGGATTATTACCTGACATCGAAGATCTGGAATATTAGTTTCTTTGATAAACAAACCCGGCCGGGGTGGGGAGACCCGCCACGGCCGGTTAGCGTAGGAGAACCCTGGGCGCGATGACGCGTGAGACCTCGCGGCTGAAAACGATCCACTCGTTGTCCATAGCGGCGTCGGCCTCTAAGAGCATCACGCCCCAATAATCAATCGGGAGAACCGCGACCACGCTCTGCCTATACCACTCGTGGCCACGGGCAATCCACAGGAGGTCAGCCGTCGGCAGAGCCCACAGTACCCGCCAGAGATTTCTAGCCTCGAGAGGATCGGTGCTCAAGGCGTCGGCCATGATGTAGTTGATGGCCGTCTTGCGCTCACCCTCTACATCATAACTTCTCCTCTCGAAGAGCCTCCCGAGGTAGATCTCGGGCGTGATGACGGTCTGCGTCCGGAACCACCCTGGGTCTAAGCTCATCTCCGGAAAAAGTCGATACATACGTCTCTCGGTCATGAGTGGGCAGTCGTTCTTCGGCAACTTCTCTCCCACTCTGGCCACTGGTGCAAGCGCTGATTCAGGGGTTGTTTCCATGGTCACCTCGTGTACAACTGCCCGGATACTAGCACAAAGTTTGTAGCTATCATATACTTGCAAATAAACGAACTAACAATATGAGCACATACGAGAAGATAGGGGAAGCGAGTACGGAATTAGAGAAGGCTCGGCAGGATTATATGCTTGCCATGGGCTTGCACGAGAGTGCAGAGGCTGCGGAAGAAGAATCGGCCGAGATTATCTTGATGGATACAGCCCGAAAGTATAAAGAAATTGAGGCGAAGCTGGCAGAACTCGAAGATCAGGCCAAGAACGAAGTTGAGCAGGATAGAATCGAGGCCATGCGCGAGCAACTCTTGCGCACGCGCTTCGAAGCAGAGGGACTTGATCAGCAGATTGAGCAACTTGACGCGACAATTCGTGCACTTACCGAAACGGCAAGCGAAGCTAAGATGCCCAAAGAGATTGCCGATGAAGTGCCCAACCGCGTGGCCAAAGCGAGAGTGCAATACTTCTTCATGTCGCTTCTGGCCGAGGAGGCGGCCAGGCAAGCAGCAGAAAATTACGCCAGAGATGACGAGGCTCTTATCAGCGAACTATGGCGGCGTGCTCTTGCGTCGCATAAATATGAATTAGAAACTGTCCACCCTGTTGTGGCCAGAGCCAAACGTTTCGTCTCGCACCGAGAACCACCTCAAAGTAGCGTCAATTAGATAGGTGAAATTGTTTACGCCCCGCTGCGTGTTGCAGGCGGGGCGTTTGTGCTGTCTCCTCATGATGGCCTCTTCACGGGCCAGACTCTGACCACGTTGTTGTATTCATTTGACTCGGGAAGTTCCGAGTCGTTGACCAGCTTGGTAACTGCAGTTCGGTCGAACTCTTCTCCTTCTCGGACGAAATCGCGGATGGCGATGCGCCCGCCACGTTTAGAGTAGAAGCTTCGTGCTTTTTCCTTCCCCTGCAGAACCCCAAGGGGCAGGTTTGCTACTCCCTCGAACTGCCTGATGCTGAAAATCACAAAATCTCCTTGTGCGAACCTTCTAGATACTAACATAATAGACTAGCTTTGTAAAGCGTGGACCCTGTAATATGCTAGAATTGCTTTTATGTTTGCTCGTAAATCTTTAGGCCAGAACTTTCTGAAAGACAAAGAAGTTTTGAAAGATATCATTGCTGCAAGCGAAATTAAACCGGGCGAAGTAGTGCTTGAAATTGGCCCGGGATTAGGCGTGCTTACAGAAGCGCTCTTGCAAGCTGGCGCAACAGTGATCGCAGTTGAGAAAGACGAGAGACTGATTAGTGAACTGCAAAAGAGATTCGCCCTCGCAATAACCGCCCACAAGCTATACCTAGTGCATGACGACGCACTAGAATTTTCAATTTCCAATTTCCAATTTTCAGTCAAATCTCAATTTTCAATTTCTAATTACAAAATAGTTGCAAACATACCTTACTATATTACGGGTGCTTTGCTTGAAAAGTTTTTGACAGAGAAAGTTCAACCGTCGCGCATGGTCTTGCTTGTGCAGAAAGAAGTGGCAGAGAGAATAACTGTAAAAGATGGGAAAGAATCTATTTTATCTATTTCTGTAAAAGCTTATGGCACACCCAGTATTGTGCGCTACGTAAGCAAAGAAAGTTTTGAGCCGGTGCCTAAAGTAGATTCGGCCATTCTACAAATTGGCTCTATATCAAGAGATTTCTTCACAGCGGTTGAACCGCTGAGAAATGAGAAAAGGTTTTTTGAGTTAGTTAAGAAGGGCTTCGCCCATAAACGCAAAAAACTATCCAGCAATCTCAAACTCCAAGGGTCTCCCTTGGAGTTGGTTGGAAATAGACGGGCGGAGGAGTTATCGCTCGATGACTGGCGCGAACTTTATAATAGTCTAGAATCAAGCCGTGGACGCTAGAATACTTAGGCTTATAGATAATCTGCCGGGGTTCGGCCTGCCGCAATTCTGCTTGGCCTTCGGCGCAATTGTCTCGATCCGGGCTCTGCTCGAATATCTATCTTCACCACCTTCGGGCAATCCACTCATATCAGACCTGCTTAGTCTCGAGGTCTCGATGCTCTTTATGTTCTTGTTCCCTGTACTCGCCCTTGTAATTATTCTGAACCTAATCGGCAAATTCGAAATTAGTAAAGCTCTTTCGTTCGTGACAGTAACCTTGCCTGTGATCTGGCTCGCGCCCATACTCGACATGATCATCTCTTGGGGCAGAGGACCGGGCATGTCATATATCTTCACAAGCCTAGATCAGTTTCTCTGGCACTTCCTGACCTTCGGCGGGCCTCTTGTCTACCCGGGCGTGACAATGGGCCTGCGGATCGAAGTGGCTATCGTATGCATCGGCATATTACTGGTTATCTTTGCTACTACAAGAAACTGGGCGAGGGCAATTCTGGGTACATTATTGGGCTATAGCGCGATCTTCTTCGTGGCGATCTTGCCGAGTTTGGGGAAAATTTTGTTATCAAGCGCTGCGGCAAGTGGCTCGCAAGAAGTCTACACGGCTTTCGTTGCCGCTCTTGCCGGTTCAGAATCTATCAGAAACATCGCCACACAATTCCTATCAACCGGTTTCGACAGCCGGACAATCTATACAGTGTTCAACATTGGCCTAGGGCAGATATTCTGGCTCTCGACAACTATTCTATTAGTCACCTTCGGCTATCTGCACAACAAATCTTCGTTCGTCGCACTCATAAGGAATCTGCGTCCCGAGAGACTACTCTATTATATGACCCTTGTCGCCACTGGAGCGCTCGTGGCCACAGGCGGGCAGTTTATAAATATCTTCTCACCTGCCGCAAGTTTACTAAGTTTCGTTTCTGTTTTGTTTGTCTTTGCCTATCTGTGGACATATGCACTGATTGACAATGATCTGGAAGACGAGAGCATAGACAGAATCTCCAACACCGGTAGGCCTCTAGTATTGGGGCTCCTGTCGCGTGATCTGTACAGAAACTACAAGAATGTTGCTCTTGCAATGGGGTTATTGGGGGCATACTTACTAGGCTACAGCACATTCTTTTTGGCCCTTGCCTGCGCCCTAGTCTCACATATTTATTCTGTCCCGCCACTAAGACTCAAACGCCTGCCAATTATTTCGAATGCTGTTGTGGGCCTCTGCGGCCTAATGACTTTCATGGCTGGCTATTTGTTGTGGAGTGGAGGGGGAGATTTCAGCATTTTCCCCCTTAAGATTGGCCTATCTATCTGGTTAGGCCTAACCGTTGCCTCATTTCTCAAGGATCTCAAAGACATAGAGGGGGATAGGCAATCCGCTGTAGTGACTCTGCCCACGATGCTGGGGCAGAAGCGGGCGCGATTAGTTATCCTAGCCCTGCTCTTAATTATGTCTGCAAGTTTTGCTTTGGTCTATAGTAGTGCAAGCTTCTTGTTCGCCACTCTTGCTGCAGGGATCTTGCTTGCCGGCCTCAAGTTCTGGAGAGGTGAGATTAATGACAAGGATTACTTCCTGGCCTACTTCGTCTACATAATCACGCTCATAATCCACATGTCCTAAGAGCTTGTGCCCTTCTAGGATGCTAGAATTTAGGAGGTGAATTGGCTAATCGGCAAAAGGAGATTAGTGGCCATTACGCTTGCGGTTATTATCGTCGGCGTCGCTTTGGTATCCAAATCTCTGGATACGAATACGACCGAAGAAGCTGAATTGGTAGTTGCCGCAGACGAGGCTTTGAGAGCGCGGCAGCAAGTTATTGAGAAAGATTCGGATTCAGACGGTCTCAAAGACTGGCAAGAAACTCTCTGGCACACTGATCCAAACAGTCGCGATAGCGACGGCGACGGCACAAGCGACGGCGAGGAAGTGCTCGCAAGTCGTGACCCAGCCAAGGTAGGGCCGGACGACGCTTACACTCAAGCAACCCCACCCCCCGTCCCCGTAATCACCCCTTACGCATATAGCTATGATCAGAATTTAGGCGAGACACTGACCGAGAAAGTTGGCATAAATCTTGCGAGCAATTATCTTTCTGCTAAGAGTAAGGGTGCATATGATGTGAGTACCGGAGCAGAACTTGTGGGCAATATCTCAAGCGAAGCTCTCTATGCGGAAATCTACACTGATTACGGTTTGGCGGATCTTAAACTTGCTACCGACGCGATCACCACACCAAATGCATACTTCTCTGCAGTAGATCGCGCTGTCTCGCGCCTAACCAGTTCACCGTACAAAGACGTAGAGATAATAGCGGCGGCTCTGCAAACAGAAGACTACAGCAAGCTCGCCTCGCTTAGCATACAAGCAAGTGCGTACTCTCGCGTTCGTAATGACTTACTTGCGATAAACGTGCCGGTAGAATATGCGTCGCTACATCTGCGAGCAGTGCGAGCCTTCGACACTATCGCCAGATCACTTGAGGACATCAAGGAAAGGGGAGCGAATGATCCAGTACTGATCCTGCGCGAGATCTCAAGATACCAGCTTGCCATTTCTGAAATAACCGAAGTTTATAGTGAGGGCGAGAGATTAGCCATGCGCTATACATATTGATATTTAAATGAAAAAAATACTAACAATCACACTCCTAACTCTCACTGTCATTGCAAGCTTAGGCTTACCAAAGGGGGTGGCTAATGCAGGACTTGCTTCGGGCAGCGTGATAATAGTAGGGGCCGACGTGCCCCAGACAATTAAAGAGTATGTAGTAGATACAATTGTCAATGCGGCCGTCAACGTGGCCGTGGGCACTATCACCAAGAGTATTACCGACTGGGCTAATAGCGGCTTCGAGGGCAAACCAACTTTCTCACAGAACTTCGTGCGCGAACTTGAGGTCATGCAAGGCGATGTGATAGAGCAGGTTCTCAATAAGATTACGCTCATAGACTCGGCCGGGGGCAAGACGAATGCCGCAAGCTTCATCTGTAGCCCCTTCTCGCAGGAGCTGCAAGATCTCTTCCGAGTTCAGCTTGCGATATCGCGCGGGAGCAAATTCGAACACTCAACTTGTACGGTAGAAAATATTTTGAAAGAAGTGGGCTACACGATGAGCGAATTCGAGAACGATTTCGCCAAAGGCGGCTGGCCGGCCTGGCTTGAACTCACCACCAATCCGGTCAACAACCGCTATGGATCATACATAAATATTCAGCAGAAGATCTGGAGCGAGCAGGAGAAAGTGAAAAGCGATCGCAATCAGCAACTTGATTATGGCTCCGGATTCTTGTCTATGAAGGAAAAGGGAGTATGCCTAAGGTATGCAAATTCTGTGCAAGCACTTCCTGCGGCCGGGCCAGACAACGCCTACGGTTTGGGGCCCGGAGATCTGTCGAGTATAGCAGACGAAGAAGGCTGTGTAGAACGCGGCCCGGAAAAAGTAACTACCCCCGGCCAAACTATCCAAACGCACGTAGCCAAGGCACTTGGTTTATCCGAAGATAGATTGCTTGTGGCCGATGAGGTGAATGAAATGATCGGAGCACTTGCCACTGCCTTCGTTAAAAAAATATTCTCTGCGGGCGGCAGTCTCTTTGGGGCAAGTGACAGCACTCACGGAGACTCACTCACCTCTCAACTCCAAACCTCGAACAATGCGCTGGCCAAGAGTCTCCAAGATAGAGCGGCGGCAAGTGCCGAGAAAGGGGTAGACAACGCCCAGAAGATCGCCGATGGGGGAGCAGTAATCAGTGAACTGCGCGACGATCTAGCCGTATGTCTGGCCGAACTTGCCTCCATGCAAGAAACTACAGTGAACGTAGATGTAGAAGTGACAGAGACAACAGATACTACAACGAGCGACACGAGTTCTGACACAACAACAACTGATAGTCCGGAAGTGGCGCAGAAGCGCGCCGAGTGCGAGGCGATCAACAACGAGATCAAGCTCAAACAAGAAGAATTGCGACAGACATTGCTTGAGACCACGGGAGCGGACTCGCAGGCGGGACTAACAAGTTCTCTGCCTATGAGTCAAACCGCTTACACTTGCTACGATCTGCTTGGTGGGCAACCGGCTACAAGGAATGTGACCATGAACATCGCCTCAATTACTACAACCAAAGAGGCAGATAAAGATTATTACAAAGTAAAAATTGTAGGTAACGAAGTACTTAAGTATTACAAAAAATATACTTTGAACTTCGACGTCAGAACCGGGCCCGATTATCTATCGTTGCCGGGCTCGGTTATATTCACCTCATTCGGCCGAGCAGATTATCCGGAGAAGTATGCTCCGTGGTTTAACCTTGGCACTAAAGATTACGGCCACAAACTCCACTATGATCCAACAAGCTCGCCAGGTCTCTACCGCGCGCCGGGCATTGGCGCAATGGAAGCCAATACTGATTATCACTTCTTCGTCGAGATGGACGCCGAGAAGAACTCCTTCCATGTTACAGCCACGAAGCTCTCCGCCGGTGGCACTGGTGCTGTTGGAAGTAAGCCTATCGATTTCTACCTCCAACCCGCCCACGCCGCGCCCGACATAATAGACTCGGGCACTGGTCTATGGGCGATGTTCGGTACGCACGTAAACTGGACCTACTCTAATATCCGCATCAACTTAACTGCGGGCGGACCCTTCCAGGGCGGAGCACATGGTTGTCCGGTGACTATATAAATGAAGAGCTTCTTGGCAAAACATAAAAGCGCTTTCGCCCTCATACTGTTTTTCCTAGTACTCACGCCAGTACTCGTGAGTGTCGCACCAGAGCGTGCTGAAGCGGTCGAGTTTCCATCAGTAATA
>Ga0209542_10010216_pt1 | contig 16998 bp, 14 predicted proteins | sample RifCSPhighO2_01_FD_184028 | JGI IMG/M metagenome (GOLD analysis project Ga0209542, IMG submission 184028) | Soil microbial communities from Rifle, Colorado - Rifle CSP2_plank highO2_0.1 (SPAdes) (version 2) | ecosystem: Environmental > Terrestrial > Deep subsurface > Rock core/Sediment ...
GATCCTTTAATAGATGAGGAGGTAGCGAGTATGAGCGGTTTTGATAAGTTCTTTGGCCCGGATGAATTCGAGGCTTACTTGAGACAAAATGGAGGGGAGTGCGATTATCTATTGTATGTTCGCTCTTCCGAGCCAGTTCTTAAATTAAGAAATCCCGGTATAGCAGTTGCACAACCTTTATTAAGGAATCCCGATTTAAGAAGAGTTATCAAAGCAAACGCAATCACTTTTAATATAGATAACCCTGATTTGCCACTCGGATCACCTAGACTTATGAATGATACAAAAGCCTATCTTTTACCTATGGGAATGGCATATCCTGTATATTCTTTTAGAGATTTTAAATCTCCTAAACTAGCAGAATTTTTAAAGTCACGTGGAGAAGATACCGCTCTCATTGAATCTGGTCAAGCTGTGGTGCGAGCCAAACCTATGCAATCCAGTTATGGATGTTACGGCCATTTGAGAGGAAAATTAGCTGATGGCGAATTCAGACAAAGGTTAATCCGTGAATTACGAAGACGTGGACCTTACGTTATACAGCCTGAAATGGATAGTACTATCATAATAAATGATACGGATGGGAAAGAATATACTTACATTGATAGAAATTTCTTATCGTTTACTAATGGTGTTCCTCGATTTCTTGGTGGCGAAAGGACTTTAATGCTTATAAATTCACCTGAAGCCGAAAGAGGAAGAATTCACGGCAATGAATCTTCTATAACGGCTGAAGTTTTTTAACAATGATAAATAAAATTCTATCCCTAAGTAAGGAGCTTATATCTATTAAGTCAACACCGAACAATCTGAAAGCTTTAGAGAAAAGTCTAGAGATTGCTGTATCTAAATTGACTGGATACGCGATTGAACGATTTGAAAATAAGGGTATCAAAAGTGTTTTGGTTAGTAATTCAAAAAAAAGGCCAAAAAGATTCAAAATTATCTTAAACGGGCACTTAGATGTTATACCTGGAAAAGATTACCAGTATGTTCCAAAAATAATAAGAGACAGGCTTTATGGTGTAGGAGCAATGGATATGAAAGCCAATGCGGCTTGTCTTATTACAGTCTTCAAAGAAGTGGCAAAAAAGGTAAAATATCCGCTCGGCTTGCAATTGGTAACCGATGAGGAAACTGGCGGTTTTAACGGCACAAAATATCAGATAGATAAAGGCGTAAGAGCAGATTTTGTCATAGCCGGCGAGACTACTAATTTTAAGATCGTTAATAAAGCAAAAGGTATCTTATGGGTTAAGATTTCGACACGTGGTAAAACCGCTCACGCCGCTTATCCTTGGAAGGGTGAAAACGCAATCTGGAAAATGAATAAATTTCTTGCACTTTTAGGAAAAAAGTATCCTATTCCCGATCAAGAAGACTGGGTGACGACGGTAAATTTGAGCAAGATTGAAACTAGTAATCAAACTTTCAACAAAATTCCTGACGATTGTGAGGTCTGGCTTGATATTCGCTATATTCCGCAAGAAACAAACACTATTGTTAATCATCTAAAAGAAATGATGCCGCTGGGATTTAAATTAGATATTCTTGAAAAAGAACCCGCTCTTTTAGTGGATGAAAATAATCAATTTATCCGAATGCTTCAAAAAACAGCTGGAAGAATAACTAAGAAAAAGGTCGTTTTATACGGAGCGCAAGGATCTTCTGACGCAAGACATTTTACAAAGATGAATTGTGACGGAATTGAGTTTGGACCAATTGGAGGAGGAATCGGAAGCGACAAGGAATGGATAGATATCCCTAGTCTGGGTATATATTTCCAGATACTAAAAAATTTTTTAATTTCAATCTAGTTTCTTGTCAAAGTTATAAGTTACTTTTTCTCCCTTCCCAACAATTCTCCACTCTTTTCCATCATTATCTCTTTTTATAGTATAATTTTAAAAATATGATTACAAAAGTTGCCAAAGATGTTGCTAAAAAAGTCAAAACCTACGATGTTGAAACTAGGCAAGAAAATGGCTTTTTGATTGAACTTTTTAAAGATGGTGTAAAAACTATTGCTTACCTTTCTTGTGCAAAGCCGGGTGGTTTTAAAGGTTACCATTTGCACAAAGTCAGAGCTGCTCGCTATATCTGCCTGAAGGGAAAAATGAAGATAATTCTCTATATTGATGGAAAAAGAGAAGAGCATGTCTTGACTCCAGACAACCTAACCAGATTATATATTCCTCCGATGACTCCAACCGCGCTGGAAAATGTTGGTAATGAAGATGGATGGTTAATTAATTATCCGGATCCTCCCTATGATCCAAACCTCAAAGGAGAACAGGTCGACTTCACCCAGGAAGAACTCGACAGCGGTGAATATTTAAAAAAGCTCTAAACTTCGCTATAATATCTACATAGCTAGGGTAGCTCAGCGGCAGAGCAGTCGTTTCATAAGCGACGGGTCGTGGGTTCGATTCCCGCCCCTAGCACTAAGTGAAAAAATATGATCTATCAATCATTATCACTTCTTATAACACCAGAGAAATAACCAGGAATTGTCTTGATTCTATTCTTAAATCTTTAAAAAAATCTTCTTTAAATTATGAAATTATTGTAGTTGATAATGCATCTCTTGATGACTCAGTTAAAATGCTTAAGAGTTTACGTATCAACGATTTACGGATTATTGAAAACAAAAAGAATCTTGGGTTTGGAAAAGCAAATAATCAGGCAGTAGAGTTAGCAAGTTCTGATTATATCCTTTTTCTTAATTCGGATATATTAGTATTAGATTCTGCAATTAAAGAATTGTATAAGTTTTATAAACAAAATGAAAATATGATCAATTTTTTAGGTGGAAAACTTTTGAACAAAGATATGAGTCAACAAGCTTCCTGTGGTCCTTTTTATACATTACCGATTGTTTTTGCTGCACTATTTCTACGTGGTGATTATTATAGCTTGACACGCTATTCACCCAATAAACTAAAGGAAGTAGATTGGATATCTGGAGCCTGTATTTTAACTAAGAAACAATATCTACAATCAATTAACGGTTTTGATGAAAATATCTTCATGTATATGGATGAAATTGACCTTTTGTATCGAGCTAAAATGAAAAATTATAGAGTTTTTTTCTATCCTAACGCTCGTTTTATCCATCTAGGTTCAGCTTCAAGCGGTGAAAGAAAATATCCGATTCTTCAGGTTTTCAAAGGACTGATCTATTTTTACAAAAAGCACTATTCGGCTCCAAAACTAATTTTGCTTAAAATTATGTTAAAATTAAAGGCGAGAGTAGGTTTGACTTTAGGCAATCTTTTTAATAATGCTTACCTTAAAGAAACGTATGGTAAAGCTCTTAAACTTGTTGAAGTGGCTTGATAACAACCTAATAAAGATACTGCTCACTGCTTTTATCTTTCTCATCCCCCTTTGGCCAAAATTCCCTCTTTTTGATCTTGAGTACACTTATATTTCGATACGATTTGAGGATCTGTTTATCATCTTCTTTGTTTTTATTTTTTTTATCCAGCTCATTCGTAGGAAAATAACTATTCCTTTTAAATTTTTGCTGCTTTTCATCATCTTTTGGATTGGAGTATTCGCTTCTTATTTATATGGCCATTACGTACTAAACACCGTCCCTGTCAAAAATATTGGCTTTCTTCATGCAGCAAGACGTATCGAGTATATGATATTTTTCTTTATTGCTGCTTCAACCGTTAAATCTAGAAGAGATTTCCTTTTTTTTATCAAGACTCTATTTTTTGTTCTTTTGCTAGTTAGCCTTTATGGTATTGGGCAAAAATTCTTTGGTTTTCCAGCAGTTCAAACCATGAATCCAGAGTTTGCTTTAGGTCATATTCTTTATCTTACGCCTGAAGCAAGAGTCTCTTCCACGTTTGCTGGACATTATGATCTAGCAGCTTATCTAGTTTTTCTAATGCCAATAATTTTAAGTTTCTATTTTGCTCGTCAATCAAAAACTTATTTTGTCTTATTCATCATTGCTCTTTTTACTCTTACACTCACGGCTTCCCGTATTTCCTTTATTGCTTATTCAGTTTCGCTTACAACTTTTTTACTTTTTCTTAAAAAACCAAAACATTTGTTCATTATCGCCTTGTTAACAATCGGCTTTTCACTTCTTTCTAAAAACTTAACCTCACGATTTTTTCAAACTTTTCAAGTCAGGAGAATATTTGTAAACGAAAAGACAGGTCAAGTCGTAGTCCCACAAAAAATATCGGTAAAAGAACTCCCTGCTGGGACTTTCTACCTTCAGCTAAAAAAAGATCAACCAGTCGAGTTTGACCCCGCTTTGCAAAAAAAACTTGAAGAGAAACTTCTTGCCGACATTCGTGAAGAAGCTTCAAAATCCGGAATTACCCTGACTAGTACAGAAGAGGCTCAGCTTCTTGCCACCATGTCAGCTGGATTAAAACCTGTAAATACTGTCGTTTCTGACATATCTTTTGCCACTCGTCTCCAAGTCGAGTGGCCACGGGCTATTAAGGCATTTTTGCAAAGTCCCTATCTTGGAACTGGTCCCTCATCAATTACTGAAGCGACCGATAATGACTATCTTCGTTGGTTGGGTGAGTTTGGACTTCTGGGAACTGTTTCGTTCTTAATAATCCTTATATCTATATTCTTTCACCTATTTAAACGAATAAATAATAATTTACCTTCAAGTAATTTCTTAATTTATGGCTATCTTTTTGCTTTTTTTGGCTTGCTGATAAATGCGACTTATATTGATGTCTTTGAGGCATCAAAAGTTGCCTATACCTACTGGACAGTGTCAGGTCTTTATCTTGGTTTTTTAAAATCAAACTATGAATAAAAAAGATATATTTATTCTTTTTATCATACTTTTTCTAAGCCTTATCTTTAGGCTTTATAGAATCTCAACGCCACTGGCTGACTTACACTCCTGGAGACAAGCCGATACAGCCGCCGTTGCCAGAAACTTTGTCAGGGAAGGAATCGATCTATTGCATCCTCGCTATGACGACCTCTCAGGCAGAGAAGCTGGAAAAGAAAATCCGCAAGGATATCGCATGGTAGAGTTTCCTATCTACAATGCGATTTTTGCTTTTATCTTTAAGCTCGCTCCTTTTTTGCCAATAGAGGTGTACGGCAGATTAACAAGCGCCATCTTTTCTCTACTTGTGATTGGAGTTATTTATTATCTCATGCTTAAAGAAGCTACCAGATTGGCTGCCGTCGTTGCGGGTTTAATCTATGCTGTTTTCCCTTTTTTTGTCTTTTTTTCTCGAGTAGTTCTACCTGAAACAACTGCTTTATCCTTCACATTTATCTCAATTTTGTTTCTTCATTTTTATCAAGAAAAAAAAATCAATCCGATTGATGAACTTATATATTTTATTGTCTCCGCGATCTTTTTTGCTTTTGCAATTCTGGTTAAACCTACAGTAATTTTTTATTCTGTAGTCCTTTTTTATCTATTCTGGCAAAAATACCATTTTAAATTTCTTAGAAAAATCAATTTTTTTCTCTATTTCATCATCGCCTTCCTGCCTTTTGCCTTATGGAGACTTTATATTAGAAACTTTCCCGAAGGGATACCCGTCAGTGACTGGCTAATAACTAGTGTCAATACATATGAGGGCTTAAAGAATATTTTTTTCCGACCGGCCTTCTTTCGTTGGATTTTTTTTGAGAGGATTAATAATATCATATTCGGCGGATATCTAAGTACTTTTTTTCTCTTGGGCATACTTGGCAAAAGTAAGAAATTTTTTTTTCAAACTTTTCTCTTATCCAATCTACTTTACCTCTTCACATTCCAAGGAGGAAATATTCAACACGAATACTATCAAACTCTTATACTCCCCGCTTTGGCTATCTTTTGCGGTATTGGTGTACAGTTTCTAGTTTATTTAAAGAAACATCTCTTATCCCCATTTATTTTAGGGTCTATTATAGTTACTATCTTCATCCTCTCTTTTTATTTTTCTCTTTATCGGGTTAGAGATTATTACAACTACCCGAAAGATCTCTCTCAGATTGCAAAAATAATCAAAACTCTATCAAAAGATAACGACAAGATAGTGACAGATACAACTGGTGATTCAACCTTGCTTTATCTTACTGACAGAAAAGGAACGCCTTCACTTTATAAGGATCCTCCTACACTGCAAAAACTTGGTTACAGCTATCTGATAATTTTTAATAAAGACTATTCAGAACAACTAAAGAATAATTTCACCACAGTCTTCGAAAACGATAAGTTTGTTATGTTCAAACTATGAAGATACTGATGTTAACTCCTTACCTTCCTTATCCTCCAGCCTCAGGCGGACAAATTCGTTCGCTTAATTTATTAAAATATTTGAGTAAAAATAACGAAATCACTCTAATTGCGCTTTACAAAAATGAAAAAGAAAAATCTTTTGCCAAGTATCTAGAATCATACTGCAAAAAAATATATCTTTGTAAGCGGGCCGAGAAACCTTGGCAGGTAAAAAATATTTTTAAATCTATTTTTTCGTTACTTCCGTTTTTAATTGTTAGAAATTTCTCACCTCAGGCAAAGGAAACTGTTGAAAGACTACTTAAGGAAGAGTATTTTGATGTCATCCATGCAGAAACTTTTTATATCATGCCTCACATCCCCAAAACCAATACCCCCATTTTTCTTTTGGAACAAACTCTAGAATACGAGGTCTATCAGCATTTTGTAAAATCACTGCCATTTTACCTAAGATATTTTTTTCACTTTGATATCTTAAAATTAAAATTTTGGGAGCGTTATTTTTGGAAAAGAGCATTTTTGGTTGGGACAGTTTCTGAAACCGATAGAAGATTAATCAATAAAATCGAACCCCAGATACATCCAGTTGTCATCCCAAACGGCGCAGGAGACGAGCTTATCGCCTACAAGCTGACCAAAAAGGATTTAGCCGCTCCAATTGCTTTATTTGTTGGTAACTTTGCTTGGCTACAAAATACAGAAGCTGCTTATTTCTTAAGTAAATATATTTTGCCCAAATTATTGAAGTCCGTCTCAAATATAAAAATAGTAATAGCCGGGCAAAGAGCTAAAGACAAATTAAAACTACCATCTGATGAACGATTAGAGATAGTCAATGTCGATACAGACGATATCAGTTTAGTGAAAAAAATTTATGATAGATCAACCATATTTATCGCTCCCATTTTTGGACCTGGAGGAACAAGGCTTAAAATTTTAGCCGCCATGGCAACTGGACTTCCCGTAATTTCAACAAAAACCGGAGTCACTGGTCTTTTAGTCAAGGATGGATACAACGTTTTAATCGCAAATACCCCCAACGACTTTGTTTTTAAAATTAAAACACTTCTTTCTAATCAGCAGTTATATGAAAATTTGCGCACCAATGCTTACAGAATGGTAAATGAAATATATAACTGGAAAAAAATATCACAGAAATTAGAAATCGTTTATGAAAAGATAAAAAAACATGAGACTAATTAAAGACAGTTTGACTTTCATAAAAAAATATGAAGATCGGAATTGACATTTCCCAAATTGTCTATGAAGGAACGGGAGTTTCCCGCTTTACCCATGGATTAGTTTCTGCTATTTTAAATTACGACAAAGAAAATGAATGGGTATTCTTTTTTTCCTCTTTAAGAAGAATATTAGACTTAAACTTAGAAAAAAAAATAATCGAAAAAGGCCACAAACTTGTAAAATGGAAACTGCCACCAACTGCTTTAGCTTTTTTATTTAACGATTTACACAAATTTTCAAAATATCTAATTTCCAGCTTCTATCTTCTAACTTCGCTTGACTGGTTTATAACTTCCGATTGGACCGAACCACCGTTACCTGTAAAAAAAGCGACTATCGTCCATGACCTGGTTTACCTCCGTTATCCCGAAACAGTCGATAATAAAATTGTTTCTACACAAAAGAAGAGACTTAGCTGGGTCAAAAAAGAGTCAGAAATTGTCTTTGCTGATTCTTATACAACTAAGAAGGATCTAATGGATTTACTCAAAGTAGATTCGAGAAAAATAATTGTAAATTATCCAGGAATTGATGTAAAAAAACCAACTTTAGAACAAATTAATATAACGTTAAAAAAATATAATCTAAAGAAGCCGTTCATCCTGGCTGTGGGGAAAAGTGAACCAAGAAAGAATTTTCGGCGTTTAATCGAAGCCTTTTCAAAAAGAAATGACCATAACCTAGAATTGGTGATAGTTGGACCAATGGGATGGGATGAAAAAAATATCAAATATCAATCCGCCAGCTGGCGGACAAATATCAAATATTTAGGATTAGTTAGCGATACTGAATTATTTTCTCTCTATTCCTCGTGCTTATTTTTTGTTTGCCCCTCCATCTGGGAAGGATTTGGCTATCCTGTGGTTGAGGCTATGAGATTAGGTGTTCCCTTAGCCACATCAAATACATCTTCACTTTCTGAAATAACAAAAGATGCTGCGATATTATTTAATCCTTTCAACGTCAATGATATCTATAAAAGCATGGTTGCCCTGATCAATGATAAAAACCTTAGAATCAATTTGGCAAAAAAAGGCCTGGAAAAGAGTAGAATATTTACGTGGAAAAAATATTACAACAACATGATAGCTCAATTAGCAAGTAACTAATTTCTAGTTCAATCTATCTATGATCATAGGAATCGACGGTAACGAAGCGAATGTAAAAGAAAAAGTCGGTGTTTCTGTTTATACTTTGAAATTACTCAAATACTTCAAAAAAAAAGCAACAAAGCATCAGCAATTTGTAGTATTTCTTAAAAGTAAACCAAATAAAGATCTTCCGGAGGAATTTGAATTTTATCGATATGCTATTATCAGAGGAAATTTCTTATGGTCGCAGACATTTTTACCGCTCGAATTATACAAAAGAAAAGCGCTTGGCCAAAATATCCAGGTCTTTTTTTCACCCGCTCACTACTCACCCAGGTTTTGCCCCATTCCAGTTGTTGTGACGATACATGATCTCTCTTATTTTTACTATCCTGACGAGTTTCTCAAAAAGGATCTTTACCAGTTAAAAAAATGGACAAAATATTCTGTTGAAAAAGCAAAAAAAATAATTGCCGTATCAAATACAACTAAGAAAGACCTAATAAAATTTTATAGTGTTGCCGAAAAAAAAATAGAGGTGGTCTACAATGGTTATGAAAAGGCCAGCGGTAGAACCTCCGGGGTTGAGGAAGAACTGAACAACAGGAAAAATTTAGAGGTTAATTTGAGAAAATTGCAAACAAAAAAACAAAATTATATTTTATATGTAGGAACTTTACAGCCTAGGAAGAATGTAACCGTGTTGATAGATGCATTCTATAGATTTAAAGAAAAAAAACCAGATTATAAACTAGTTATTGTTGGCAAGAAAGGATGGTTATTTGACCACATATTTAAAAAAGTAAAGGATTTAAATCTCAAGAAAGAAGTTGAAATAAAAGGTTATGTGTCAGATGAAGAACTTTCCTTACTTTATCAGAATGCTTTTTGTTTTGTTCTGCCATCATTATATGAGGGGTTTGGTATTCCGCTTCTTGAGGCTATGAGCTTCGGAACACCTGTAATATCTTCTTTTCATTCCAGTCTGCCTGAGGTCGGCGGAGACGCTTGTTTGTATTTTGATCCCAAAAACTCTCAAGAGCTATCTAAAAAACTATACGAATTGACAATAAATAGAAAATTGAGAAGCGAGTTAGTTAAAAAAGGATTGGAAAGAATAAGACTATTTTCATGGCAAAAATGCGCAGAGCAAACCCTAAAAATTCTAACTTCAGATTATGAGAATAAGAATAATCGATGATTCAGTCGATAAAAATACCTACAATAATTTAGCTCAACATCCACTTCAATCCTGGCAATGGGGAGAGGCAAGACGAGAGATGGGAATTGAGGTAATAAGAATTGGCGAATATTCGAACAAAAAAATTATAAATGTATATCTTTTAACCCTGCACCCTATACCCTATACCCTGTTTAAAATTGGCTATCTTCCCCGTTCCAAATTTCCCCCAAAAGACGTTCTAAACTTTCTTTATGTGTACGGCAAAAAAAACAATGTAATCTTTGTCAAAATCGAACCATATGTTCAAAAGGGTGATAATGTCATCCTGAATTCATTTCAGGATCTGGATTTAAAAAAACAGATGCTGAACCATGTTCAGCATGACAAAAACAGGAATCTAAAAATTGTTCGATCACCTCATCCCTTATTCCCTAAGTGGACTCAAAATATTGATCTGACTAAATCAGAAGACGAACTCCTTAAAAAAATGCATCCTAAAACAAGGTACAATATTCGCCTAGCTCAAAAAAAAGGAGTTGTCATCAAAGAAATGTCAAAAGATGAGGGCTTCCAAATTTTCGCGAAACTTTATTTTGAAACATGTAAAAGACAAAAATATTTCGGCCATGACTTTAATTACCATAAAATTGTCTGGGAAAATTTAAGAAAAGATATTGCTCATATTTTGGTTGCATTCTACGAAAATAGGCCTCTTGCAGCCTACGAATTGTTTTACTTTCGCAATATAATCTATTATCCCTATGGGGGAACCTCGATGGAATTTAGAAACCTGATGGCATCAAACTTATTGATGTTTGAGGTAATTAGATTTGGAAAGAAACTGGGTGCAAAAAAATTTGATCTGTGGGGGTCACTTTCCCCAGATTATAAGGAAAATCACCCTTGGGCTGGATTTACGCGATTTAAACAGGGATATGGAGGATCATTTATTCAACTGATTGATAGTTTCGATTTAATAATTAATCCTACCTATTATAAAATCTACAATCTGCTTTATATACTAAGAATTTTCTATCTTAAACTGAAGAGTTTAGTTTAGTTTAGTTTACCAGCATTATTCTCCAGCTTGGCAAGATGCACAAACTGTTTTTTGCTTATCATAGGAAATCCCTGGTGTTTCTTAGTTATAACAAGCGCCACTCTCAAAACCTCATCCATGTGATTGACAAATTCGAAATGTAAATCTTTAAGTACATAAGGAGGAATATCTTCTAAATCTTTTTTATTCTCTTTTGGCATAATAACGGTTTTTATACCTGCTCGATGTGCGGCTATAACTTTTTCTTTTACTCCACCTATTTCAAGCACTCTGCCTCGAAGCGTTATTTCTCCTGTCATACCAATATTTCTACTGACAGGAATTTTTGTTAAAGCAGACACCATAGCTGTCGCGATGGCTATTCCTGCTGACGGTCCATCCTTTGGTACAGCTCCCTCTGGAACATGAACATGAATGTCGATTTTGTGAAAAAAGTCTTTTGTCAATCCAAATAGATCCCATCGAGCGCGAATATAGGAAAGTGCGGCTTGACACGATTCCTTCATTACCTCTCCTAAGTGACCAGTCAAAGTCAATCCACCCTTTCCTGGCATTTTTGCAACTTCTATGAAAAGCACGTCTCCCCCCGCTTGAGTCCAAGCTAAACCGGTTGATATTCCGACCGTATCCTTTTCTTCTATCATCTGCGAAGAATATTTATAAGGACCAAGATACTTTGATACATCGGTAACTCCTACAACTTTTGTTTCGATTTTCTTTTCAACAATTTCCCGTCCAACCTTTCTAAATATGGCTGCAATCTGTCTTTCAAGTTCTCTAACTCCAGCTTCACGCGTATAGCGGCGGATGATTGTCCGTACAGCATTATCGGTAATTTTAGTTTCTTCTTGCGTTAAACTATGTGCATCAAGTTGCTTTTTAATTAGATGACCTTTAGCGATACTGAATTTTTCGTCTTCCGTATAACCCGGAAAGTGAATAACCTCCAACCTATCCAGAAGCGCATCAGGAATAGTATCAAGGATATTTGCAGTTGTAATAAAAAATACATCTGAAAGGTCAAAAGAGACCTCAAGATAATGATCTGAGAAAGAATGGTTTTGCTCCGGATCTAAAGCTTCAAGGAGTGCAGCTGACGGATCGCCACGATAATCTCTTCCTACCTTATCAATCTCATCAAGCATAAAAACCGGATTTTTTGTCCCAGCTTGTTTTATACCTTGTATTATTCTTCCAGGCAAAGCTCCCACATAGGTCCTTCGGTGTCCTCTAATTTCTGCTTCGTCGCGAATCCCACCCAGCGAAATCTTGATAAATTTCCTACCCAATGCGCGCGCTATTGACTTACCTAAAGAAGTTTTTCCCACACCAGGTGGCCCAACAAAACAAAGTATAGTAGGTTGGTACTCTTTCTTTTTAGATTGATTTTTTAGTTCTTTTCTTTTCCTAAGTTCAATTACAGCTAAATATTCTAAGATTCTTTCCTTTATTTTTTTTAGTCCATAGTGATCTTCATTGAGAATTTTTTCGGCAAGCATAATATCAACGCTATTTGCTGAAGCGATTGACCAGGGCAATTCTACTAACCAATCTAGATATGTTCGAATGTAGGAGGCTTCTGGATTAAATTGAGACATCTGCGAAAGTCGCTTCAACTCTTTAAGCGTCTTTTCTTCGACCTGCTTTGGCATCTTTGCTTTTCTTATTTTTTCTCTGTACTCTAAAATATCTCTTTCTTCACCTTTTCCACCCAACTCCTCCTCGATTGTCTTCATTTTTTCTCGTAAAAATGTCTCCCTCATTCCCTGCTCGAATTTCTGTTGAGTTTTTGATGAGATGTTTTTTTCGATCTCCAATATTTTGATCTCACGATTAATATAATCTACCTCCACCTTCAACCTTTTTTTAAGCTCGGTTTCTTCGAGTAATTTCTGTCGTTCATCAGTTTTAATGTCTAAAACAACAGCTATCTGGTAAGAAAAATCTTGAGAATCCTTGATATTGAGGATATTCATGAGAAAAACCAAGTCAACGGTTTTACCTAGATTAATCGCCCTTTTAACCTGAGATACAAGATATTTCACCATCGCCTGAACTTCTTCATCATCGCTAACTTTGTCTTCAAGTTTTATGGTTTTCGCTTCTAAATAAGGCGTTTCTTTTGTATACTCGATAATTCTTACTTTATCTTTTCCTCGAACCAATGCATTCACTTCACCTTTTTCTCCAGCCACAGTCTTCTCAATCGTAGCAACTACACCTATTTCATACAGATCTTCTTTTTTAGGATCGTCAATTGAAGAATTTTTTTGCATGGCCAGAATTACTCTATTTCCTCTTTTGACACTTTCCTCAATACCAGCCAGACTTTTTGGTCTACCAAAAACAAGAACATTCTCTGTTCCTGGGTAGACTATAGCGTCTCTTACCGCTATAACCGGAAAAATTGATTGTTCTGACTGACTAGGTAATATCGCCATCCTAATTAGCAGTCTAACATATTAATTGCTAAGTGTCAACTTAAATAAATTTGCTTCAACCTATAGTAATAAAGGGCTGTCCTTGCGCTCCGAATTTATTTATTCGCTTAAATATTTTGAATTAATTTTAAATAAAATCGGATTGCAATTCTTCAAAGTTAATAAATCTTTGTTTTTCAACCAGCGTCATGGTTGAAACTTGTGGTAATTCATTGGTATAAGTAGGTCGCTCTCTTTGGTATAAAATACCTAGAGGAAATTTTTCTTTTGTTGTCATCTCAGTACTTATTTTCAATGCTTCTTCAAAATTATCTGTTTTATATTCTGCTGAAAGCTTATAACTCTGTTTTAAATAATATTGATAGGTGTTTATTTTATTAAAAGTAACACAGGGCTGAAGGATATTGATAAGCGAAAATCCCTGATGTTTCATGCCTGCTTTTATCATTTCAACAACCTGGTTAACATTGCCAGCAAAAGACTGGGCAACAAAAGAAGCGCCTTGCGTTAGAGCTAAAGTCAAGGGATTAATGGGGATCTCTATAATTCCTGAAGGAGTTGATTTTGATTTGAATCCCTTTTGGGCTGTAGGAGCAACTTGACCAGTTGTTAGACCATATACTCCGTTGTCGTGGACGATAACTGTTATATCATGATTGCCGCGGCAGGCATGAATAAAATGATTTCCTCCCTCGCCATAACAATCCCCGTCTCCTACGATTGCTATAACCGGCAGCTTGTGATTTGCCAATTTTGCTCCTATAGCATTGGGTAGTCCCCTACCGTGTAGCGCATGAATAGCATAGGCGTTTAAAAAATCATTCATGTTTCCGGAACAACCTATACCAAAAACTGCTATGACTGAAGCTGGATTTAATCCCATCTGGACCAAAGCTGTCTTTATCGCGATACCGATCCCCCAGTCTCCGCAGCCCGGACACCAAGTTGGAGTGTAGCCTGTGAAATCTTGGATTGTACTCATATAATTTTTATAACCGTTATAATCGTTATAACTGTTATATTTTTATGCTCTCTACGATCTCTTCCGGCCAAAACGGCCTACCGTCATATTTTAACAATTTTTCTTGTAGCTCTAATCCAGTCTCCATCCTCAATAATTTGCCAAATTGTCCATGCGAATTATTTTCTAGCAAGACATATCTTTTCTGACTGTCTTTAAATAGAGGAGCAATAACTTCTTCCTTTAGAGGATAGATATGAGTGAAATGTATGAAGGCAGTCTCTATCCCCATCCCGCGAAGTATTGCCTGCGCCTCAAGTATTGGTCCTTTAGTTGTACCCCACGATACGAATATAGTTTGAGACGTTTCAATATTGCCAAATACCTTTGGCGGCTTAAAATGATTAAGTAAATATGTGTCCAATTTCTTATTCCTTTTTTCAACCTGTTGTTTTCTTGCTAATGCTTCTTCCGTAGTATGACCATCTTCAACATGCTCATAGGAGTTTGCCTGATAATATTGTCCTTTAAATCCCGGAATTAGACGGGGAGATATACCATCTTCAGTAAGTTGGTAACGTAGATATTTGCTGGAAGAAGAAAATGTATCAATAGTCTTTCCCCGATTAACTTTATATTCGTCTAGGAATTTATCCAAGAAACTTTTTTTCATTGTTTTATGTGACTCGGAAAGAAACATATCAGACATCACTAAAACCGGCGTCTGATAAATATCTGCAAAATTGAATGCTTCTGCAGTCAGAGTTGTCATCTCCACAACGTCACCTGGAGCAAGTACAATTTTAGGAAACTCTCCATGACCTGCGAAGGTAGCAAAGAGAAGATCGCCTTGTTCAGTCCACGTCGGCATTCCGGTTGCCGGACCAGGTCTCTGAGCAATAAATATAACAATTGGTGTCTCAGTTATTCCAGCTAGGGAGACCGATTCCACCATCAAAGCAAATCCTCCACCAGATGTTCCAACTGCCGAGCGAACCCCAGCAAAAGACCCGCCTAGCGCAGTATTTATCACCGAAATTTCATCTTCAGCGTGTCTGACGATAATACCTGTCTTTTCCTGCCATGAGGCCAGCGTAGTCAGGACGGAAGAGGAGGGAGTCATTGGATAAGCACAGTATAATCTACAATCAGCCGCAATTGCTCCTAGAGAAAAAGCTTCGTTCCCGGACATTACTAATTTTTGCTCGCCCTCTCTTTTTTCTAAAAGAGATTTCGTCTGTGTTGGAAAATTTTTTCTAACCTGGTCAAATCCAAGCGAGGCAAATTTCTTATTGAAATCAACTACCGCTTCGCCTTTTCGGGAAAACTGTTTATCCAGCATCTCGTTTAAGATAGAAAGATCGGAGCCTAAGATTGCCAGACTCGCGCCCATGGCTATGGTATTTTTCATCACAGGTTGACCTTTTAGATCTGACAAAATTTTTTTAAAGGGAACTGAGATACGTATTATATTTTCTTGCTCGATGGCAAATTCGTCTGGATCATATAAAACAACACTTTCGGAAGTTAAACGCTGCTTATGATACTTAAACGTATCGGCATTAAGACAAACTAAAAAATCTATTTCTTTTTTTAACCCATGTACTTCCTCGTCAGATACTATCGCTTCAAATGCGTTATGACCTCCACGAATAAGTGACGGATATTCTATATAATCAAAAGTATAATATCCTAATCGATTGGCTATTTTTGAAAACAGAAGTCCGGTTGTCATTATCCCAAATCCTGCCTCACCGCCAATTTTCCAAGTAAATCTCATAAATATGATACGAATCTACGAATGAATGCAAATGCCGCGAATTTGCTAATACAGATTATAAAGTCAGGATTAGCATATTCGTAGATTGGCATAAAATTCGCACCATTCGTATCATGTCACTGGGGGAATATCCTTTGTCCTTTATCGTCTTCAACTATTATAGCAGCGACAGGACAGCCCTTGGCAGCATCAATTATGACACTATCTGGATCTTCATCGGCTGTCGAAAGTATGATCGCTTTAGCCTCCGAATCAAGAACAAAAGTCTTGGGTGCAATTGCAACACAAGTGGCTGCCCCGATGCAGAGATCGCGGTCGACATGAATTTTTAAATTTCTGACCAGTACCGGACCCGATGGATTTTGTGGATCTTTAAGTTGTTGATTATCCATATAACATTTATTATTTTATAACAGTTTTAATGATTATATTAGCTTATGTAACGCCTCAAGCGGCAAAAGGGCGCATGTTATCCTGTTTGGTCCCAGCTCTATTCCCAATAATTTAATCATAAAGTCTTTGTCGAGTTTTTTCAATTCTTCCTTTGCTTTATTCAAGACATAATCGGTTAAGATCGAAGCTGATGCTTGAGAAATGGCACAACCTTGCCCTCTAAATTTAACATCCTTAATTTTATTTTGTTTTAATACTATATCCAGTTCAATTCGGTCTCCACAAGACGGATTATAGATAACTGACTTCTTGGAAGGATTTTTAATTGAACCAAAATTTCTTGGATTTTGATAATGATCTAAAATAAGCTCACTATAAATATTCATAAGAATTTCGCGATCAACGAACCCTCAGGGTTCGCAGGCAAGAAATTCGAACCCTGAGGGTTCAGATATTAAATTTACTACAACACTATGTAGTGCTGTAGTGATTATCTTAAAATTATTTCTACTTTTTTTAGTCCTTTTACAAGTTTAGAAACGTCTTCTATCGTATTATAAATATAGAAACTTGCTCTAACCGATGCATTGATACCAAGTCTGTTATGTA
>Ga0209542_10010218_pt1 | contig 16995 bp, 18 predicted proteins | sample RifCSPhighO2_01_FD_184028 | JGI IMG/M metagenome (GOLD analysis project Ga0209542, IMG submission 184028) | Soil microbial communities from Rifle, Colorado - Rifle CSP2_plank highO2_0.1 (SPAdes) (version 2) | ecosystem: Environmental > Terrestrial > Deep subsurface > Rock core/Sediment ...
CGCATTCTTTCATCGCAAATGCGACAAATACTCTGTAGGAGATAATAAATTCAAGGATAAATGAGGTCTTTGGTTGTTGTAGAACTCCAGAAATTGGTCAACTCGGTGTTGAACTTTTTCCAGATCATTTCGTCTGTACTTCAGCCAACCCAGACATTCTTTCCTTAAGGTTCGATTGAATGATTCAATGTATGATTGTTCGTTTTTCTTGTAAGGTCTGGCTGTCCGGATGCGATGACAGTAATTTTTGGCTTCGTGATTCCACTCCGCTTTGAACTCAGATCCGCCATCGCGCTGGAGCAGGTCAGCAAATTTAAAATATTGCATTTGGCGTTTCAGGGCCTGGGCGCCATCTATTGCTTCTAACCTAGGACGGATCACGACTTGGGCTTCTTTGGTAAAAATATCAACACTGGTAAAGGCAAAGAGCTCACCAAAGTCTACCGTGTCATGTTGGATAACTTCCCTTTGTTTACTGGCTTTTGGAATAGGCCCACGAACTTCATTTTTCTTCCATTTTGAGCGTAATTGGTACTTTTGGCCTAAGATGCGATAGATGGTTGATATTGATATCTTAATCCCGTATTCCTTAAACATCCAGTATCTAATCTTTTCACCACAACAGTTTGAATACTTGTCTCTGATGGCGTAAATTCTAGCTTTAATGATTGGATTAGTTTTTCTTTTTTGTCTTCTGCCCTTTTTGGCTTGCTGATAGCGTCTAAGATACTCCCTGATTCCGTACAATTTAATTCCTTTAAACCAACGATAGACTGTGGCTCGGTGATGACCAATCCTTAAAGCAATGTCCTCGGTTGAAACTCTAGACTCATGTAGCTCCCAAGCTAACTCAATAATTGATATGTTTTTCATAGCGCCAAATGATATTTAGTAAGTTAGTACCTACATTGTATCATTTGTCGCATATCTAATGAGAATAATGCGATATTTTAAACTGCATCAAACTCGATATCCGAGAGCGTGTAGATCATTAATGATAGATTGATTAACTTTATTTATCTTTTGGCTGTTATTATATTTAATCTGATTATATTTTTTTAATCGATTTTTTAGATTTGTTTTCTCTTTAGAAAAATTTTTTTTAGCCACAATCAATCGTTTGCCCGTATTTTTGTAAAAATTCTCCCCTACTAAAACACCGTCTTTGGAATACTCTCGATTTAGGACACACCGACCATAATAAACAGCTTCCTTCTCTAGCCTCGTGGCTAAAGGGCGAATCATTTTTTTGGACTTAAGTATATGTTGTTGATGCTTATAAATCTTCATTCTATCGCCGACACGCCAAACTTGGGCAAAAGCTTCTCGAAAACCAATGGAATCTTTTGGATTGGCTAGATTAATCGGTAGCCCATCAAAATCGGCAGAAGCGATTTTTGAATATTGATGAATCGTCGGCACGACATCGATTGTTCTAATTAAATCGGTTATAACCATGTTCTTCCTCACTCCATTACCATACATTATAATTGGCACCCTCAGGACAGAATCATTAATGGCATTAGAATGCCCCCGTGAATCAGGCGCCCAATTTTCCCCATGGTCAGCAAAAACAATTAACAAACTATTAGTATGGTCAACAAAATCAATAACTCTTCCAATAAATCGATTAAATCGATGTTTTAAAAAATAATCTATACCATTAACGTATAATTGATGCAGTGATTTATAATCTCCACGGCTATATAATGTATCTATAATAGTCTTATATTTTAAGAGTAATTCTCTATCTTCGCCTTCACGATAGCTTTCATCCAGCATATCTGTATAAACTTCTGCCTGTTTGATATTAAATTTACTTTCAAGTTCGCGTACTTTTTTGGGAAAATCAACTTTAGCAAATTTTAATTTATGAAAACCATAAGGATAATGAATACCGCCAAAATGAAAAAAGGAAACCGTGTCTCGATTCTGACGTCTTATTAACTCTGAAAATGCAGCTGATTCTGATTCAATAAAATATTTATTCACTCCCCGACTGAAACCTAAGCTGTCTCCTAAAATAATTGGAAAATCAGTTTGAAAAATTGTATAGATATTTTCCCTCTGGGCTAACTCAAAAAGAGTGGGTCGTCCGATTCGCCTATTAAAAAATTCATAAACACCGTTTCGTCTCGGCCAACATCCCGTAAAATAAGCGGCATGTGAAGCAGAAGTATATGGAGCGGCGGAAATGCAGTTACTAAAATACGTCCCACGTCTTACCAAATAATCAAGCATTACGGTTTTAAATTTACCACCACGATAAAACCTGTTTGGGAAGTCTGAATTAACTGCCGTTATGCAATCGCTGCGCAACGAATCTAAGGATACAAGAATTATATGCTGATATAACTGGCTATCATTTTTTTTCCTAATCATAATTTTTGGTGTTTTAATAAAGAATCTATCATTGATTTAGCATCTTGATATCGTTTTAGCCAAGAATGTAATTCCAACAATTCATAATATTTTTTTATAGAATAAAATTTTTTTCTAAATCTCTGAATCTCATTTTTAATTGGATTTCTCAACGACATTTTCTTATAGTACTCTAAAAATCTAATTATACCATCTTTATATCGTTTTCGGATTGGCATCGGATCAAATGGATGCGGCATATTAATATAAAAACTTACTTCTTCAATCAGCCCGGGAAACTGCGTCGGATTCAAATCAATGCACCTGTCAATAATAGTCATTTCATCACACACAAAAATAAAATGTATTAACCTTATTAAGTCATTTTCGTCAAGGACGCCGGATTCCAAAAATTCCGAGAATGTATGAAAAACATATTTCCTGATATCATTAAAATATTCTATCACTTGCCGATGGTTTAATTGGGATATTGCCTTGTTCCGATACGGCAATAGTTTAGCTATATCATAACTGGAAAATGCTATATCAGACTCGACTACTATTTCACCCATCAAATCGAAACGGTTCGAAAAAGGCGGGATGTTATTTTGGCTTGACACGAAATCAACATTACCACGGCCAGTAGCATTTAAAGGACAGAATAATACGCCGATATTCCAAATAGCGTCTTTATTAAATGCCTTAAAAATAATTTCTAAAACATTCAACGTTCGACCGCGACTAATCGCTTCGTCCATTACATACACTTTATTTTTGTATAATGCATGGCCAAAATTAGTTCTTGATAAAACAATATTTAGTAATGGTCTTGCGTCGTGAACGATGTCCGGCATCCGATCTAAGCTATATGCAATCATCTTCTTTCTAAAATTTTGGAATTGTTCATAACTATCATTCTCTGGTGAATGAGTAACCTCGGGGATTATACCAGCTTTAACCCAATTACCCCTGTCTTCACTTGGAACATACAAACCAATATCACAAATTTTACTTACAATTTCACAGAGATTAAATTGCTCCAAATGGCCAATGTCAATAGATTTTATTAATTTTTTCCTCGACGCTAGAGGCAGTTCAACTGCGGTTTTATTAAAGTCATCAATTTGCTTTTTGGTCAAATGTTGCTTACGTTCAGCCCGACTCAAAATGGCGCATATCTGCTTACTAATTGAGGATTTGCTCGAAGCTGTTATTTTAGATGAAAAAATTTTTACTTCAAGATCTTTTACACCTATACCGCTATGCTCATAAATGTATTTCAATGGCAAACCACCAGCTTTAGGGAAAAATATAACGCCACAACCAGCTTCTTTTGCTTTTGAAGCCATTAAAAAAACTGCCGCCACTACATCTTTAACCCCAATTCTCGGAATAGACCCTTTTCTAGCTATGGCTGGATATATATCCATAAAACTTATTTCCAGTAATCAGCACAGTCAATAAATTCCGTTTCCAATCCTAAATTCTTAAAATATTCCTGCATCTCATTAACTAAGACTAATTTCTCAGTGGCATAGTGCGAACACTCAATTAAATTTATATTTAAGTAATCTTTTACTGCTTCAAACTCTGCCCGGCGACGAATAGAATTTTCCGTTTTTACTTTATTTAAATAATCTCCCGATAAGTACGTGTCGCAACCAAGATCAATTGTTTCTCTCATATATTCTACCTCTGCGCCACCGCCGGCAATAACGCCAACCTTTTGCACTGATGGCGATCGCTGCAAATGATGTATCTCATCAATACCAAAAATTACTTTTAATAGCTTAATGAATTCGGCAAATTCAACACTATGCTCTAAATTCCCATAAATACCTGCATAACCAATTGAACACTTACTGTATTCTCGTTGATTCTGGAGTTTAAGTACTTTAGCGATACTACGGCTAGTCGAGACGCTCTTATTAATGTCCAACGGGGTATGCAAGCAGTAAATGGAAATTCGGCGACGCTTTAACTTTAAAAAATATTTTTCCTCTACGGGTAGAAATCCCCGGCCGCTTGATTCCATATCCATCGGGTGATGCAAAAATATTAGAGCGTCAGAGATATTTTGCTGAAAAATTTTATCTAAAATTTCTCCGCTCAAAAAAACGGCTAAATATATTTTCTTTACAATACGGCTGTTTCGCAATATAAGACCGTGAAAATTCTGCAAAAATTGAGGATTAACATATTTTCTAAACTCTATCCCAGCGGCATCATAAATTCTGGGCAAAATACGGCTGAACGGCTCATCCGGGGGAATATTATCTATTTGAAACTCCAAGTCTAATTTCCGTATAAACAAATCTAAATCCATATTAATTCATTAAATTTAGTTGCTCATTCGGATCTTTTTCTAAATTATACAATTCGACCTTATCGCTATCCAAGTTAAAAATTATTTTATGCTTATTATCAATCCTTAATGATTTTTTATTTTTGGCATTGGAAAATTTTCCGTGCGTTGCGGCCGTCTGCTCCTCCGGATAAAATGTTTCTGAATATGCGGGCAGATAGAAATTAGACTGCCTCCTTTGTAACAATGGGACTAAAGAAACGCCATCAATTTTTCTTGATAAATGTTTAATGCCAAATAACTCTAAAATTGTTGGCATTAGATCAACGAGTCTAACTTGATTTTTAATAGAAATTCCGCCCTTAATTTTATTATCAACTACAATCAACACTGTTTTTTGCGTCTGATCATAAAGCAAACAGCCATGGCCGAATTCTTCTGGGTGTCCCAGCTTCTTACCACCTTTATCATTGGGGTATAAACCAGACAAATCTTCCCCGTGATCCGAAAAACAAACAATTGAAGTCTCATCTAAAAGATCTGTTTTTTTTAAATAATCCAAGAATAATCCTAAGTAATGATCCGTATATGCGACTTCGTTCTCGTATACATTACTACCGCCATACTTCTTAGGAGCTTTATATGGCCAATGAGCGTCAAAGAAATGAATAAATAAAAAAAACTTTTTATTCTTATTGTGCTCAAGCCACTTAATACCTCTGTCAACGACGAGATCGGCTCTCTTAAGCGCGGTGCCACGTATTTTTACATCAACGGTTTTTAATGGATCGGAACCGTCAGCCATTTTGGGTATTTCATCATCATAGCTGTTAAAGCCTCTGGACAAGCCATACCATTTGTTCATGCCAGGACAAGAAACAACTGCCCCTGTTACATAACCATTGACCTGCATAACTTGTGCTAAAGTTTTAATCCCTGGTTTTATTTTCTCCTTAAATAGATGGCGAACGCCATGATTATACGGCTGCAGACCAGTCAAAACAGTTGAATGGCTAACAGGCGTTAGAGGAGATGAAGAAATCGTATTTAAAAAAGTCGCCCCGTGCTGACGCAAATAATTAATGGCTGGAAATTTTCGCGAATAAGCCACGTCAGCTCTAACTGTATCGAGGGATATAAGGATTAAATTCTTTTTCATAGAAGCTATTTAGTATTATCGCTAATCTGCTTAACGTATGATGAATTAATATAATCTTTCATGGTCACGCGTTTCTCAACTAGTCCTTGATCATAGATAAAATCAGCGGCTTCCTGCATAATCTGATAATCATCATTATTAAAATCAATCCTAATTATATCGGTTTCAGAATTTAAATTCGACTCAAGGCTGGCCGCAATTTCCAGCGCCTTCGGTGTAATGTCCAACTTTGCCTCTTCAATAAACCATTGGTTGGCCTCTTCGGTATTACTGCGATAAAAATCATAAGCATCATAGAAAGCTTGCAAGAACTTTACGGGAGCTGACGGATTTTTATCAATAAAATCTTTAGACATTACTATAAGAGAAACAACCTTACCAACTTGTAAATTCCTTACTAAACCTTTCTCTTCAAATATTGCTGGCGTCGGATCAAATCCGGCCATTGCATCGATATCACCCCACTTAATGGCTTGAGAATCACGCACTAAATCACTCTGTTCATAAATACCCAGATTAATATTATTGACATCTTTTTTTGGATCTAAGCCGGCATCCTGTTCCGCTTTCAATGCCATTCTCTGCGCAGCAGCTCCAAATGGCATGGCAACCGTTTTACCCCGTAGATCAGAGATTGAGTTAATTGGAGACAATGGCGGAACATACAAAGACACCCTGTTATACATCAATCGACCAATAATTACCCAATCTGAATTTTTCACCAATAAAGTCGCGGCTGGCTGATCGGCGGTAAATATAACGTCTACGTCACCTGCTAATGCCGCTTCGTTTAATGGTCCGCCATAACTAAATCCTTTAAACTCTCCTTTTAAATCGTTGTCGGCCAATAATGAAGTGCGTTTTAAAATTTGAGTCAATTGACCTTCAACTGCCCAAGGTATCTGCCAACCAATTCTAATATTTGTTAAATTGTCAGATGTAATATCACTTTTTATAGTAGCGCGATAAACACTCAAGGCTATTAAAAAGCTACCCAACAATATAACTACTAGAGTGATAATAACAACCGATTTTTTTGTCATAAGATTTAAATTAATAATTATTGCTAAATTATAACATAATTACTCTGAAAAAACAAGCGCCAAAAAAAATTGGCGCGCTCTGTTGATTACCAAATTGTAAATTTATCTTATCGAATTATCTAAAAAATGTCCAATACTAGCTTCCCCCAATCAGCTCCTCTACTCTAGCCAGGACTTCTTGCGGCGATTTTTCTGATTTGGCCAGATAGTCTTGGGCGCCTAACCCTAAACCTTTCCTTTTGTCTTCAATGGCATTGAGATTGGTGAATACAATCACCGGAATATTTTTCGTCTTGGGGTTTTGCTTGAGTCTTTCTAGAAACACGAAGCCCAGCCGTTCAATTTCCCCGCCCTGGCCCGGTAACAGAATATCCAACAAGACTAAATTAACGTTGTCGGTCTCGCACAGCATCATGGCGTCATTAATATCTTTGGTCGATAAAAATCGATAACCGTGATTATCAAAAATCAAATGATAGACGTCGACCAGATCGTTTTCATCTTCAACGAATAGAATTGTCTTTTGGCTTTCCATACTTAGGTAATGTCTAAAATAGCTTTAACCCGGTCAACGGCGTCTTTGGGCAAGACTTCAGTCTTTGACCAAAAACCGATTGCTCCCATTTGCTTAGATTTTTCCAGCAGTTCTTTTTTAACCAGGTTAGTCAGCAGCACCACCGGAATATTTTTGGTCGCGTTGTCTTTTTTCAAACGTTCCAAAACCTCCATACCGTCCATTTCATCCATAACGATATCAAGCAAAATAATGTCGGGCTTTTCTTTTTTAGCCATGGCTAAACCTTCAACGCCGTTTTTGGCGGTGAGCAGCTTTAAACCCTCCATCTTAAACTTTGTTAAGTATAAAAATACTTGATCAGGATCATCTTCAATAAGCAGAATTTTTTTGTTGACTTTATTTGGCATAAACTATTTTCCTTTACTCAACGGCAGGCTGATGGTAAACGTCGTACCTTTGTTTTCTTCGCTGCTGAAACTAATACGGCCGTCCTGATGGGCTTCAACGATTTTTTTAACAATAAATAGGCCCAGCCCGGAGCCGTCCGTATACATATTAACCGCGTTTTTCGCCCGAGAAAACTTGTCAAACATCTTAGGCTGGTCAGCGGCGGGAATGCCAATGCCGGAATCCGATACTTTTATTATAATCCTGTTTTCCTCTTGTGACAAAACGATTTTTACAAACCCTTTGGCCGTGTATTTGATGGCGTTATCAACCAAGTTATAGACAGCCTGCTCCAAAAAGTCGGCATCGGCTATAATCGGTCCGACGGCTTTTTTGGGCTTTTCAAAAGTCAACTGTAATCCTTTCTCTTCCGCGCCAATTTTAAGTTCATCGTAAATTGACTGTAAAATATCTTCCGGCTTAGTCAGTTTGATGTTGCCGGGGATTAGTTGAAACTGATCGGTATCCATTTCTGACGCGCGCAAAATATCGTTAATAATCGTGCTGAGTTTTTTGGCTTTATGAAAAATGTTATCAATAAATTTAAGCTGCTGATCCAACGGCAATTTTTGAATGCTGCCGTCCTTAAACATTGAAATGGTTCCGAGGATTACCGAGACCGGCGTTTTAAGCTGATGGCTGGCGATATCCAAAAATTCAGACCGCATCTGGAGTAATTTTTTCAAGTGATCCGCTTGCGCCTGCAAATCTTTGGTTTGTTCATTGACTTTTTGCTGCAACACCTGGCTGAAATCCTGAACCTCTTTGTAAAGCTGGGCGTTATCAACCGCAATCCCGGCTTGTTTGGAAAGCGTATCAAGTAAGTCCAGATCTTCTTTGGTGTAAGCGTCTTTAGAAATCTTTGAGCCCAGAACAATTATGCCGATAAGTTTGTTGCTGCTCATCAGCGGCAGGCAAAGCGAGGCTTCAATGCGCTTCATGTGCTCATAGAGTTTTTTGAAACTCTCCTGTTCTTTTTTGTCCGTCGCATTACGAATCAATAACGTGAGTTCTTCGCGCACCAGCGGCTTTTGATTTTTTTGCAGATGCTGGGTTAAAAAATTATCTTGCACCAATGAAATGCCGTTTTTTTCATTAAAGCCGATGACTTTAGCAATTTGGTAATGAACCGGGTTGGTATTCTGGTTGATTAATAGCACGCCGGCCCGGTCAAGCTGCATGGCCTGTTTAATGGTGTCAACAATCGTGCCGATAATTTCATCTAAGTCAACGTAGTAGTTGAGTTCATTAGCCAATTTATTGATCGTTTCTTGGTAGTTGTAGAGTGAAACAAAAAAGTATTTGTTGGCGATAATTTTTAACAGCCGTTCAACGCCGTAGAGGGCGGCGACAAAGATCGGCGCGATCACCAGACCGGCGAGGTAACCGGTCCGGCTAAACACGCTGCCGAGCCGTTCTTGATAAACCCAGGCGACCAGATAAAAGACGCCGTAGGTGAACGCCGCCACGCCAAAGTAAATAAAGATTCGCCGAAAAACCAGGCGAATATCCATCAAGCGGTAGCGCACTATGGCATAAGTTGTCGTCAGTAAAAAAATAAAGGAAGCATATGGTCCTAACCATATGTATCGATAATTGCCAAATATAATAAAGATTAGATTAAAAGTAGCCCCGAAAATCACCGAGACACTAATGCCGGCTAATATATATTTAAGCTGACTCTTAAATATTCCGCTTGCTCCAAAATATTCTTTTATTAATTTAATTGTTCCCCACGACCAAACAATCCCAAAATATAAACCATAATAAATGTACCCCCAGCCTAGAATACTTTCATTGCCCCATGATCTTATTTTTATATCCTTAATCATGACGCCTGGAATCACTATGGCTAGCAGAACTAACAGATTAGGAACATAAATTAAAAATCGTTGCCAATTTTTAAGTTTTACTTCTTGATCAGAAAAAATAAAAGAAAAATGCAAAAAACTACTGGCAATAAACGCCGCCGTTAAAATGAATTCTTGATTCCAAAAAAGTTGAGTTTGATATTCTTGGGAAACCCTAAAAATAGCAATGCCAAGACTCCAAAGTCCTGTCCAAATTGCCATTAGGGCATATACGATGTTTAGCTCTTTCCGGCGATTATTCCGGTATACAAAAAAAGCAAGGGCGAAATCTAAAATAAATGCCAAGAGTAGTAAAATGTCTTTTAAATCCATTTTTTAAAAAAATTAGCTCCCGAGATTTGTTATTATTATAACATTTTTCGGGAGCTATTGGAAGCTGCTGGTTTTTTGGGCAATTACGACGAGCCCTTGGCCAGCATATGAACCTCGTCGGAACTCAACCACGGTGAAGCCGCAGCCTTGCAACACCTCTTGCCATTGCTGCTCAGCTAAGTAGTGAGCCCAACCGGCCGTAGCAAACTCTTTCATAAACTGAGAGGCTTTTTCAATTTTGGATGCGTTTCTAATCGCTACTATGAGCGACTTGAAACGTAGGCCTTTCAGTAACGAAAGAATGCTTTGCCGTTTGATCTCTCTGAAGTTAGGATTTGGCACTAAGCTGGAAAATCCCAAATACCCCCCCGGTTTTAACACACGGTTGCAGTCCTTGAGACATTCAGCTAAAGCCGCTCTACCTTCGAGAGGGCCGACTGAATTAAGGTGAAAACCACTGTAGATGATGGCTCCGAGACCGGAGACCATTGTATCCACTTCTTCCGCATTGAGAGGCAGCGGTACCATGGAGCTGGAATTGATTAGTTCCAGCTGTCCGTGGAAGCCTATCTTATTAAGCGTAGGCTCAACTTCTTGGAGTGTGGCGCTATCCGAATCAACGGCAATAACACGTCTGATATCGGAATGGTTGTCCTTAATCAGCATCGCTGTAATTGATCCAGTGCCGCAACCATAATCCAAGACAGTCTTTCCCGCTCTTCCTCTCATTGCATCAGCCAGCGCATGTTGGATGGAAATGTAAGGCGCCGACATAGTACCCATAAGAGGCAGCGCAACTGCGTTCCACTTTGTAAAGCCAGCGAGCATGTCTCTGACTTTTGGGTACTGCAACGTCTGCTGAAAGTCAGTAGTGGTTATGACTCGCATCTTAATTTACCTCCTTAGGTGGTTTGTTCTTGTAGAACTCGATGGACATCGCCGTTTTCCATGCGCTTGAGCGGCAATTTGACCGCATAGAAACTGACTTCATCCAGCGTGACGACTGTTTCTTCTCGAACAATCATCGTTGCTGTCAGCACGGCAAAACCACCGCGCATTCTTATAACTTCAGCAACGATAGTCAAAACATCGCCCGGGAACGTCGGACCGCTATTGCCACTCTTGAGATTAGTGGCTTTCACGGCCAGAGGCACGGCATCGCCGATTTCTTTCTGGTACGACGTGGTCAGCAGGATTGCTCCCGCTTGGCCAATGATTTCACCCATCAGGGCAAAAGGAAGCATCGGGTAGCCAGGATAGTGACCAGCACAGTGCTGTTCGGTAACAGTAAGCTGGCTAACGATCCGATCCTTTGTCTGACCGTCAACATTCTGACGAAACACTACGGCTCTGTCGACCAAGAGGTAAGGTTCACGATTGAACAACACGTGCTTGATGTCATCAATCGTATCAAACCTCTTAATCACCTCAATTGAGCCGTCTCCAAATCTTTCGTCCTCAAGCAGATGCTGAAGACGAGCTGCTTCTGCTGTCGAGATAATCATGACTTTATCCTCCTTGGTCGGTTTTTTGTGGCTTCCTCTGTTCCCTGATGGCCGAGATGAACAATTTTGACATCTCGGTCGGTGATTTCAGCTACAGTTCGAGTTTGTACACCGAACAGTGGCAGCAAGCTTACGTCTGAAGTTACCCGATTCATAGCAGCTACCTCCTTTCGGCGCTGTTTCTGTACTAATTTTCAATGAGCTTATTTTTCCCTGATTTTTAAGTGAGATGCTTCAACTTCTATAAATAAGTATCATCACCTCACCCTGACGATAGCACAATATCATGAAAATGTCAATATTTTCCGAGTTTACGATATTTTATTATACGCTTCAACGATGAGACATTCGAGCGGTAACATTATAGAAAAATAACAAATAGTCAAGAAAAATAATCATTACCACCGTAAAATAAGGGCCAAGCCAAATCATTGTGTAGTCACCAAAAAACGGATAAATCAAATTAAATAAGATGCCAAAAAAGTAAGCAATACCGCTACCGTAGACAATGCATCGAAGTTGGGTTTTGGCAAAATCTTTGCTTTCTTTTAACTTCTCGGCAAGATTTTTAAAGGCGAATATGGTAAAAGTTAAAAATATAACACTGTAAATAAGGTAGCTGGCTAAATTAAGTATTACTATATTGTTCGGTGGGTTAAGGACAACGTCTTTAACTAAAAATATAGGTAAGCTGTCAATTAAAATTGCAATTGTTCCCACCCAGACTAAAATTTTTATCTTAGTGGTCGGTAACCTTTTACTGTAGGGAAAATAAAAAGAAAATAAATAAAAGAAAATGGGAATAAGAGCAGCAGCCCCATAGTAAGCGTAAATTAATAAATGAACACCGGTTTCTGTCTCTATTGAACGAAAAAGTGCCACGCCAAAAATCCAGACGGAAACCCAGAACACAAAAGAGGCATAGTAAATATTAATTCTGCTTTTGGGATTTTTAAAATAAACCATCAGCGACGAACCGAGATTGAGTCCCGCAACTAAAATTAAAATTATATTTTTCCAATCCATCATATATGCTAGTTAATCTTTTTGATAATAGAAAACAAAATAATACAAAGGAAAACTAAAAAGAAAAGTCAGGAAGGCGCCGAGCCAATCGTAATTAAATTCATTGAAGAAGAAAAAGGTAATATTAAAAAACCAAGCAAAAACGGTCGGGATTAAAGCGCTAAATAAAACGAACTGGATTTGGGTTTTTAAAAAATCACTTTGTTCTCGCCACTTTTTGTATAGCCGAAAAAAAGCAACAAAAAAACAAAGCGTAAAACTAAAGGAAAAAAGGGTCCAATAAATTTTATTTACGGCCACCAAACTGTTGCCGCTCAAAATTGATATATTATTAATCGCCGCCTGCGGCCAAGCCATAAAAATTATTACGGATAAAATAACTGATGATACAATCAAGGCTTGATGGAATAAATTAATTTTTGTGCGATAAGGAAAATACAACGTAAAAATTTGAAAAAACAAAGCAACGAGTAAACCAAAGGAAAATTTAAACTGATAAAGCAACCAGGCCGATTCTACTTCGGTAACCAAGCGGGAAAAAGCCGTCAGTAACACCCAAAAAAATAAGAGCACTCCTCATTTGAAGCGCCCAAGGACATAATTTAATTCTTTTGGCACGAAAAATGTTTTGGTCTGATGCCACGAAATCCCTCGACCCTATTTTTTTACTTCTCAAGTGGAAAAAGTTTAAGACTATTTCTAAAAAAAATATCTTGTTTGGCTTTGGCACTGATCGGCAAAGAATTAATTAGATTAATATGTTTAGTAAAACTGCATATCGGCCAATCGGTGCCATAAATCACGCTGTCTGATTTACGTTTAATGGTTTTAACCAAAATATCTCGAATCTTTTTTAATCCGCCACTCTCTCTAACCACTTCCGGGTCAGCTAAAGCGGAAGTGTCAAAATATATATTAGGTAACAATTCAGTTAATTTAAAACCATAATCAAGCCGGGGCCAAAAATAATGGGCAATAACTATTTTAAGCTTTGGGAATTTTAAGGCCAAACTGCGAATATGTTTTGGATCATTGTATTCGGCCACGTCTGGTCGGCCACTGTTTATACCAGTGTGAATCACAAACGGTATTTTATATTTTTGGCACAAATCAACTATCGGCAACCAGCGGTGGTCAGTCGGATAAACTGGGTCATGACCAGGAAAAATTTTAAAGCCAACGGCTAATTTTTTACGAAACATATTTTCAATTTTAGCCAAATTTTCATTGTTTACTTCATTAACTAGCAAGGTAGCCATCATAAATAGTCGTTTCTCATTTTTAACCAATTCATTAACATCGTCAAGCCCAGCGCATTGAGGATTTGGAACATTGTCCGGGATAACAATCGCGTAGTTTACTTTATTGCGATCCATCAAACTTAATAAATTCCGCCTAATGAGCGTAAAGCTTTTTTTCTTTTTCAAATATGAAATATGAAGATGACTATCGATAATCATATTACGTTGAAAAGGATAATGATTAATTAAAGTTTAACCTGACGTGAAATATTGACTAAAATTCCGGCCGCGGCTAAAGCGCTCATTAAAGCGGTGCCGCCGTAACTGACAAACGGCAAAGGGATCCCGGTTAAAGGCATTAAGCCAAGCATGCCGCCGATATTTAAAAAAGCCTGAAGCGTAAACCAAGAAATGATACCAACCACTAAGTAGCGGGCGTACTCATCCTGAGTCGCTTGGGCCAACTTCATTCCCCGGAAGAATAAAACTAAAAAAACAACAATTAGGGCGGCGGAAAAAATAAAACCGATTTCTTCGGCAATGACGGCAAAAATTGAATCGCCAATCACTTCGGGCAAATAAGCGAATTTTTGCCGCGACTGGCCAAAACCCAAGCCCAGCCAGCCGCCGGAACCAATCGCCAAAAACGCCTGATTAATGTGGTAACCAATACCCTCTGGATCAAGCTCGGGGTCTAGAAATGTCATTAACCGGGCGGCCCGATAAGGCGCTTGGGCGATCAAAAGACCGAAAAGGCCAAGACCGGCAAAAATTAAACCAAATAGATGACGCCAAGCCGCGCCGGCGACAAAATAGATGGATAAAGCAATGGTCAAAATCACAAACAAGGAGCCGTAATCGGGTTGGAGTATAATCAATAAAGAAATTATGGCTAAGATCGCGACAAAAGGCACTAAACCGTTCCAAAAATTTTGATTCATTTCTTTTGGCCTTTGGCCAAACCAGCCGGCGAGAGATAGAATCAACAGCAGCTTAATTGTCTCGGCTGGTTGAAACGATATGCCACCTAGATTCAGCCAGCTTCTGGCACCCGTGTCGTAGCTCGTCCCTAGTCCAGGGACAAAAATCGCCAGTAGGAGTAGTATGGCTAAAACAAAAAAGAAAACCGTGTACCGGAGCCAATGTTGATAATTAATTCTGGCCAAAATAAAAAAAAGAATTAACCCGGGAATCAGGCCGTTGCGTAACTGCCGAAAGAACAAGTGATAGGTATTGCCGTAATCACGAAAAGAAACCACACTGCTGGCCGAAGATAAAGCCGCCAGACCAAAAATTAAAATAAAAAATATCAGGCCAACCAAAATATAATCCGCCCGCTTCGGTTCAGAGTGAGTCGGCAAAATTTTTTTCAGCCAGGTTCTTTTTTTACGGTAGAATCTGTGATTGGACATAGTCTATCTTAATTTTTTGACCAAACTCATAAATTGATCACCTCCATCAAACTCGTTAATAAAAATACAGAAAGAAGCGCAGGCGGGCGTGTCCGCCGAAGCCAAATTCATAAACCTTCAACAAGTCGTCTGAACTGATCACCTCTATCAAACTCGTTAATAAAAATACCGAAAGAAGCGCAGGCGGGAGAAAGTAAAACCGTGTCCCCTTTTTTGGCCATTGCCCGAGCCAAAACCAAGGCCTTGGCCATAGTTTCAAGATTATAAAACTCGGGACATGATAGACCAGACTTAGCCAAAGACTTCTTAATTTTTTTACTGCCATCACCTTTGAATAAAATAACGGCCCGGCAAGTTTTTTTAATAACTTTAGCCAGCTCGTCAAAATCTCTCGGCGGTATATTTTTGTCTGACCCACCGGCAATCAAGACAACCTTAGCTCGTAGCGTTTTTAGGGCGGCAATGGTGGCCGCCGGAATAGTCGAGGTTGTGTCGTTAACGTATTTAATGCCGTCAACTTGCCTAATTAATTCAATCCGGCCGGGCAAACCAATAAAACGACGTAAAACGTCTTTGATTTTTTCCGGCGACAGTTGATAAATTCCGGCCACAGCTAAAGCGGCTAAAATGTTGCTCCGACTATGCTCCCCGGCCAAATTAACGTCGGCAAGCTGAGCCAAGACTTGCTCTTTGCCTTTCTGCCGAAAAATTATCTTATCGTTTTTAATAAAGCAGCCATTTTGCTCAGCTAAATATTTTTTTGAAAACCAGAATCTTTGACTGATGACTTGCTGGCCCAATTTTTTTACGGTTTTATCGTCAAAATTCAAAACGGCATACTCGGCCGGAGTTTGATTTTTAAAAATATTAGTTTTAGCGTCAATGTAAGCGTTTAAATTTGAATAGCGATTCAGGTGATCTGGATAGATATTAGTGAAAACCGCGACAAAAGGACTGAATTTATGCTCACCTAAAACTTCCAGCTGCCAGGAGGACAATTCAACTACCACTAAATCTTTAGCTCGAATTTGATCCAGAATCGCCGACATTGACCCGCCTACGTCCTCACTAACGTTCGGACTTCGGCGGGCAGGCTTTTGGGGTAAACCGCCCAGCCAAATTCGAGCAGCAACTTTCTTGCCGCCGGCTTTCAGCAACTCAAAGATCAAGGCGCTGGTGGTAGATTTGCCGCGGGTACCGGTCACGCCGATAATTGGCGCCGGACACAAAGATAAAAAAATGCTGGCCTCATTAACAATCGGAATGCCCTCTTGACGAGCAATCTTTAAATACTTTGATTCTTTGGCCACACCCGGGTTTTGGACTACCAGATCGCAATGGGCAAAATCAGACTCCCGGTGCTGGCCTAAAACAAAAGTAATTTTATTTTTTTCGGCGGCGGTAAACCGGGCCAAAGATTCGACCAGTTCTTTTTTGGTCTTTAAATCGGTCACGATTACTTTAGAACCGTGCTTAACCAACCATTTAGTTACGGCCACCCCGCCGCCATGCAGACCAAGGCCCATGACCACCACTTTTTTGTTTTTAAAATTATATTTCATCAATTAAATCTTTATAATTCAAGGAAGTATAAAGCCAGTCATCAGGTAGCTTATGTTTTAAGAAATTGTAAACTGTATAATGGTAATGATTAGTGAGGTCTTGGGTGCCCCGAATTATGTGGTCGTAAAAAGATTTTTGCCATTGGAATTTGGGGAAATGATTTTGATTTTGGCCATATTTTTCGATAAATTGATTTTTATATTCCTTTATTTTATTGTCATGTTGATTAATAA
>Ga0209542_10010219_pt1 | contig 16993 bp, 15 predicted proteins | sample RifCSPhighO2_01_FD_184028 | JGI IMG/M metagenome (GOLD analysis project Ga0209542, IMG submission 184028) | Soil microbial communities from Rifle, Colorado - Rifle CSP2_plank highO2_0.1 (SPAdes) (version 2) | ecosystem: Environmental > Terrestrial > Deep subsurface > Rock core/Sediment ...
TAATAAACTTATCTTTTTCCTTAACCATCATGGCCCGTTTCTTCTTACCAATCGCCCGTCTTAAAATGTCGGCCTCGCCCAAGGTGTAACCGGCCATAACGTTAGCAATCTGTAACGCTTGCTCCTGGTAAACGGCAATGCCGTAGGTCTCCGCCAAAACCGGCTTTAAATCCGGGTGGGGGTATTTAATTGAAGCCGGATTGAGCTTGCCTTCAATAAAATCATCAATCAGATCCATTGGCCCGGGCCGGTAAAGGGCGACCATAGCGGTGATATCGGAAAATCGGGAGGGCTTTAATTTTTTGGCCACTCTTCTCATCCCGCCGGACTCAAGCTGGAAGATACCGGTAGTTTTACCGGCTGACAAAAGTTTAAACACCTCCGGGTCGTCAATCGGGATCTCGGAAACGTCGACTCTTTTACCTGTTTGCTTTAAAACAAAATCCACCGCGTTTTGCAAAATGGTCAAGTTTCTAAGTCCCAAAAAGTCCATTTTCAGTAAGCCAATGGCGTCCGGGGAAATGTTGCAGTCTAAAGAATACATGTCGTACTGAGTCATGATCCGCTCGTTTTTACTTTCCATTTGCAGCGGGGTGTACTCTGTCAAGGGTTTATCGCCCACGACTACGCCGGCGGCGTGAGTCGAAGCGTGCCTGGCTGTGCCTTCAACTTTTTTAGCCAGATCCAGAAGTTCTTTAAACTCAGCCTGCTGGTAAAACTCTTTAAGCTCGCCAACGGTATCTAAGGATTCTTGAATCCCTAAACCTAAGGGAATCAGTTTGGCGATTTTGTCCGGATCCGAGTAAGGCATACCCAAAACCCGGCCGATATCCCTGATTGCTCCTCTGGCTTCCATGGTGCCGAAGGTAATGATCTGGGCGACTTTATCCTTGCCGTATTTTTGGGCGACATACTCAATCACTTCATCCCGCCGATCATCAGCAAAATCTAAGTCAATGTCGGGCGGGCTGGGACGCTCGGGGTTTAAAAACCGCTCAAAGGGAATGTTGTGGAATAAAGGATCAATTGAGGTAATCCTTAAAGCATAAGCGGCTAAACTACCGGCGACACTGCCCCGGCCCGGGCCGACTCTGATTTTGTGCTGCTTGGCCCAGTTGACAAAATCAGCCACGATTAAAAGATAAGTAGCAAAGCCTTTATCGCAGATGACTTTAAGTTCGTAATTAAGCCTGTCTGTCTGGATGCGAGTTACGGGTTCAAAACGCTGCTTTAAACCCTTTTCGGCAAGCTCCTTTAAATATGCCTCCGGTGTTTTATATCCTGCCGGCAGCGGGAAATGGGGCAGGATCCACTTGCCGGTAGGGATGTCGACATTGCACTCATCGGCAATCTTTAAAGTGTTGGTTAAAGCTTCGGGGTGCTGGGGGAAAAGTTTAGCCATTTCCCCGGCAGATTTTAAGTAATAGTCGGGGGAGCCAATCATGGTTAACCTGTCAGTGTCGGACATCATGGTTTTGGTTTGGATCGCCAGGAGAGCGTCCTGGGCTTTGGCATCATCGGGGTTGACGTAGTGGACGTCGTTGGTGGCGACAAGTGGAATCCCCAACTTGTTGGATAAATCAATAATTTGCCGGTTTAGGTTAAGTAGTTCCGGCACGCCCGAATGGCTTTGCAGTTCCAGATAATAATCTTTGCCGAAAAGGCCAACAAAGTATTTGGCCCATTTTTCCGCTTCTTTAACATTTCCTTGTCTTAAACACTGGGGGACAATCCCCTGCATGCAGGAGGAAGTAGCCACCAAACCCTCGCTGTATTTTTCCAATGTTTTAACGTCAAAGCGGGGGCGGTAATAGTAGCCTTCAAGATGGGCCAAAGTGATTAGCTTCATCAGATTCTTGTAGCCGGTCATGTTTTTAGCCAAAAGCAGTTGATGGTAGGTTTGCTTATTCACGCCCGGAGTCCGGTCGGCCATGGCGGCAGTGGTTAAGTAGCCTTCAACGCCTAAAATGGGTTTTATGCCGGCTATTTTAGCGGCGTTAAAAAACTTCACAATCCCGTACATGGCACCGTGGTCAGTCAAAGCCAGGGCCTTCATTTTCTGGGCCTGGGCCCTAACGATCAGGTCGTCAAATTTGGATAAACCGTCAAGTAAAGAGTATTCGGAGTGGACGTGAAGGTGAACGAAATCTGCCATTAGCTCATCTTATCACGAAGTATTACCATCACTTTACCCGGGTCGGCCGCTCCGCCAACAGCTTTCATCACTTGGCCCACCAGAAAACCAATCACCTGGGTTTTGCCGGCTTTGTACTTAGCGACAGCATCGGCATTTTCCTTTAAAACTTTATCAATAATGGCTTCATCGACTGCATCGGCCGGCTGTTTTAATTGGCCTTCTAGGGATTTAGACAAATCCACTTTTTTATTAATAATCATATTGGCTAGATCCTGGGGTTTGGCTTTATCAACATGCTGGTTAAAGTAACTTAGCTTGGCTGGGTCTTTGGCTAAAGCCGCAGCTGACTCCGGTTTTAAGCCGTATTTTGTCACCAGCTCTAAGGCTGTTTCTTCCGGCAGTTTCGGCAGTTTGTCTTTTAAGGCCTCAATATATTCCTGGCTTAAAACTAAAGGTGGGATATCCGGTTCGGGAAAATAGCGATAGTCGGCCGCAGTTTCTTTAACCCGCTGAGGAACAGTCATTCTTTTTGACGGATCATAACCTCTGGTTTCCTGAATCGGAGTTTCTCCGTGATCCAGCATTTTTTTCTGGCGCTCCAAATCGTAGTTGATGGCTGATTTTGCAAAGCGGAAAGAATTTAAGTTCTTAATTTCCACTTTATAACTGGCCAGATCATTCACTGATCGACTCCAGGAGATATTTGGTTCCAAGCGCATCGAACCTTTTTCCATATCACAATCGGATACACCTAAAGACCTAAGTATGTCCCGGAGTTTTTTCAAAAACTCTTTCGCTTCTTCGCCAGAAGATAAATCAGGTTCAGTGACAATCTCCACGAGGGGCACCCCGGAGCGGTTAAAATCGACTAAAGAGACTTTTTCGCCGTCGACCTGACGATGTAATAATTTACCCGTATCTTCCTCCAAATGCACCCGGGTAATTCTGATCACTTTACCTGAGGTCAACTTCAATTTACCTTTAAAGCAAAACGGATCGTCGTACTGAGAAATCTGAAAACCTTTGGCTAAATCCGGGTAAAAATAGTGTTTGCGGTCAAAGGTTGACTCCCGATTGACTTGGCAATCTAAGGCTAAACCGATCATGATTGTCCAGTCAATTGCTTTCTGGTTCGGCACGGGCAAAGCGCCGGGCAAACCCAAACATACCGGGCAAGTTTGGGTATTGGGCTTTTTCCCAAAATGGTCGGCCGGACAGCCGCAAAACATTTTTGATTTAGTTTTTAGTTCCACATGAATTTCCAAACCAATCGTTGGCTGCAACTTCTGTTTCATATCAGCTTAGGTCTAATTTTATACATCTGGTATTCCTGTTCTACCTGAGAGGCAATCTGAAACATCGTTTGCTCGTCAAAATGCTTGCAAATTACCTGTAGGCCGTTGGGCATACCGTCAACAAAATCAATCGGTACTGACATTGCCGGTTGTCCGGTTAGGTTCGCCGGAACCGTCAAAACATCGGACAAATACATTTTTAAGGGATCAGTTTCTTTTTCGCCGATTTTAAATGGCGGGAAGGGAAAGACCGGGCCGATAAAAGCATCAACCGTTTCCAAAGCTTGCTTAAACTGGTAAGTCAACATTTTTCTGCCGACCATGGCTTGGTTGTAATATTGATCGGCATACCCTGACGAGGCCGAATGGGTGCCGATCATAATCCGGCGTTTGGCTTCCTCGCCAAACCGGTCACGATCGTATCCGTACCTGATGCCGTCAAAACGGGATAAATTTGAAGCAATTTCGGCAAACACAGTCAAGCAGTACATCGGGTAAGCGTATTTAACCGCCGGAATCGATAATTGTTTAATCTTATGACCTTTTGCTTCTAATTTCTTTACCGCCGTTTCAATCACTTTAGTAAATTTTTTATCCAATCCCTCAAAATATTCTTTAATCAATCCCAGGGTGAATTTTTTTTCGGTCTCTAAATTCAAATGATATTGGGGTACCGGTAAATCAGCGGTGGTAGCGTCTTTCTCGTCCCGGCCGGCCATGACCGACAAAAACTTGGCCGCGTCATAAACAGTTTTAGTTAAAGGACCCATCGAATCGGTTGACGAAGCCATGGCAATGACGCCATACCGGGAAACCCGACCGTAAGTCGGTTTAATCCCGACGACGTTGCAGTATGATCCCGGCTGACGGTTGGAGCCGCCCGTGTCCGATCCCGTACCCATCAAACACATGTCCCCGGCTACCGCCGTGCCCGAACCACTGGAAGAACCCCCGGTCACCCTGTCATAAGCATAAGGATTATGGGTAATGCCGTAATCGGTATGCTCACCGGACGAACCGTGCCCCCAGGCATCCTGGTTGGTTTTGCCGATCACCACTGCCCCGGCCGCTTTAAGCTTTTTAACTACGGTTGAATCATATTGCGGCGTGTAGTTATCTAAAAGATTCGAGGCGGCGGTAGCTTTCATTCCCTGATACAAAAAGTTATCTTTAGGGCCAACCGGGATTCCCAAAAGCGGCAGCTTCTTGCCCTTTTTTCTTAGCTCATCCGCCTCCTTAGCCTCGCTCATTGCCTCCGGGTTAACGCTGACAAAGGCGTGGTATTTAGGATTGTATCTTTTAATCCTGTCAAGATAATTTTGGGTTAGTTCTGCGCTTGAAAACTTTCCCTCGTTTAATCCCTCTAAGGCTGATTTTAAGGTTAGTTGGGTTACATCCATAATCAGGAAAAAATAGCCTTGACTAAAAAGTAGCCTTTATAGGTTTTTCTGGCTTGCGATAGCGCTTGTTCTTGGGTCAGAACGCGATCCCGATCAATCTTGTCTTCCCTGGTAATGTTAAATAAATTAAGATGGGGACTGGTTTTTTTAAGATCCAGCTTTAATTTGGACAACTGCCCCATAAAATTTAAAACATTGGACAATTGTTCAGAAAATTTAAGAAGCTCGGTTTTGGATAACGGCAATTTCGCCAGCAGCCCAATATGCTCAACTAGCTTTGGCGAAACTAATTTACTTTTAACCATGAGGCTATATTAGCAAACAAAGTCGCTTACTTAAACCGAAGTTTTTGCCGGTGGCACTTGGGGTTTTATAAAATCTGATTCAGTCGGGAATCTAAGATTTGGTTTCCCCTCTATTTGGCTGTTTGTTTCTTCGGACACCCTCTGATTAGATACATAGTCAATGATTTCTCCACCATCACTATTTTTGCGTGTATATTGCCAAGCTTGGGCATTTTCATCCCAACTAATTTTATGAGTGACTCCCCTATATTCACCCACGTAAACAGGACACAGTGATTCATAACCAAGACATTCAACTACGTGGTTTCCTGCTTTTTCCATTTTAGGTAAACGCTATTATACTATTGAAAGCTTTAACTCAAAATAAGTCTATCTTTTTTGACATCCATTTCTACTTTTAAAAGGGCCGAGCTGGGGTTTTTCAACGCCCCAACTCTAGCTTAAGATAAGCGTACCACTCCCCTAGCAGTCTGTCAAATTGAGTGCTAAGAAAGCTTGACAGTAACAGTTTTGAGTATAGTAAAATCTGAAGATGGCTAGGGAAAAAAGTTCTGCCGCGGACTTTGTTAACTGTTTCTACTTAAATCCCACGACTAAAGCAAATGGAGATCGAAGTTTAATGTGCATTGCCCCGCAAAATAACTGTGGTATTGCGATTAGTTGTTCTCCGGGTTCTTTGGGAGAAACCTGCTTTCAGGGAATTGCCAAGGTAGCGGCCAAAGAAAAACCGCGAGCTTAGTGATCCGGTAATGGTATAATTCTCCGTTTTATGGGAAAAATAGAGGTCACACCAGTCAATTACCGCCAGCACGCCAGAAACCTGGCAGCCGGCACTGCTTCAAAGGTAAAAGATATTAATCCGTTCAGGCTTTTAACTGATTCCCACTATGAAGTCCTCTCTCATTACAAGCCGGAACTTTATGTTTTGGCTGCTTTTGTCGGCGACCACGTTTTTAATCAAATTGACTGGCCGAAACCGGAAGAACTAAGTTTTAATCGCAGCCCGAAAAGGTCGACTTATTACCGCAATTTTAAAGCTGAAGTTCTAGGCGCAGTCAAGCTTCACTGGAGAAACGATTGGGGCAACGATGATAAAATCGGCTCCGCTGTTACCCGTGGAGACGCCGTCATGGACTGGGTCGATCCCAAGAAAACATTCAAGGAATTTTTAGCAACAGGTGTGGGCACTGCAATCCATGCTCTGGGATCAATCATGGAGCTCATTCCCCGACTGCATCAGCTTGAGAGAAACCGGCCAATTCCTCTTAAAGAAGCAGTGGCGGCAACTGCCAAATCCAAAAAAATCATGTACCAGCTGGCCAACCAGCATGTCGATAAATTGTGGGCGGTGGAATCGACAATCTTTACTACCATAAGCACTAAAGTTTTGGGACTTGACTCTTTTCTTTATGAAACACTCCATTCAGATTTTTTCCGGCTGGAAAACGGGAATGAGCTGGTCTTTAACCGTCAAACGATCTCCACCCTGCAGACGGCCGACCCCTTAATGGTCTGGACGGATACCCCTCTGGATGAGGCTCATCGCCGCATGCAATTAAAAACCGGCGTTCAGATGCTTGGCTCACACGGACCGGAACTTGGCTGTCCGGCTTTAATTAAATTGAGTCCGGAAACGCCAACTCTAATTGATAAACTCCACAAGAAAATGATCGAATACGCTCCTATTGTCTATACAAGCGACCCGTTAGTTTCCGCCTAACTCATCTGCCTTAAAGCGGCAATCCGTTCTTTTACAGGCGGATGGGTGGCAAACATCCCGGCAAACCAACCCACCGAGTCATGATGGTTCTTTAGAGGGTTAGCAATGTAAAGATGGGCCGTGGCTTTGTTAGCCACTTCCAAAGGCTCTTTGTCGTGGGAGATTTTTTCCAAGGCCTTGGCTAGGCCATCAGGAAACCGGGTGACTTTCACCCCGCTGGCGTCAGCCAAAAACTCCCGCCGGCGTGACACCGCCAGTTGGATTAATTTGGCAATAATTGGTGATAACAAGGCCAAGACTAAACCAATGACAAAAAAGACCGCCTGGATTTGGCTGGCATTCTTGTCGTTGTTGCGATTTCTAAACAAGGTTGAGCGTAAAAACATATCGGCCACCAAAGTGACCATGCCCACCAAAACCGTGACAATCGACATTAAGCGAATGTCGTAGTTTTGAATGTGGCTCAACTCGTGGGCAATCACTCCTTCCAATTCAGTCCGGTTTAACCGGGACAAAATTCCCGTGGTGGCGCAAACAACAGCATGCTGAGGATCCCTGCCGGTGGCAAAAGCATTCATAGCCGTGTCGTCAATTACATAAAGCTTGGGTTTAGGTAATCTCATTGCCAAACACAGGTTTTCAGTAACTGTGTAAAAATGAAAATCTTTCTTTCTGTCTGCCGGCCGGGCCTTGGATAGGGTCAGAATTATTTTGTCGGAGTAATAATAGGAACCGAAGCTTAACATTCCTGAAAGAATTAACCCCCAGCCGACAAAGCTTAGGCCGTAACCGGAAGCTTCCCCTAAAACCCAGGCAAATAAAGCAATAAATCCAATAAACAGCGCAATTATCAGGGCGCTTTTTTGTTTGTTTTGATCTACCTGCTCGTAGACGTTAAGCATCAAAGCTCAACCTTGGGCGTTTTCATCTCTGAGGCACTGACTTCCACATGAGCCCCGGTCTCAACCGTAGTCAACCCAGGTTTAGCCGCAAACTTAAGCATATTGGCAATGAGATTGGTGGGGAATGTCACCACCATCACATTGTAATCGGCCGTTAAGTCAATTAAGGTCCGGCGCGAGTACATCACTTTATCAGCCGTGTCCCTCAATTCATCCATTAACTGCTTGGTCGGCCCAGCCGCTTGCAGTTCCGGAGTCGACTCAAACACCGCCTGGATGGCCGGTAAAGCCTGGCTGATCCGCTCAGCCGCATCCACCATGCCTTTGGCGCTGCCTGAGCTAACGGCGCTTAAAGCCATTTTCCTGGCTTCGGTGATCTTATCTAAAGCCTTTTGCTCATGCTTCATGTAGCCTTTAACCGAGGCTACCAGATTGGGGATCATCTCGGCCTGACGTTTCAACTGGTTGCCGATTTCCTGGAGCGAGGCCTTAATCCGGGTCTCAATGGTCTTAAACTTGTTAAAAATTGAGACAAAATACAAAGCAATAGCGATTAGAACTACCAAAATTAAAGTGACTGGCATGTTAGCCTCCTTTTAATTAAATAATTTGTTTTCATAGTGTTTTCATTTGGGTACTATTAATACCCTTTTAATTAACCTCTAAAAGTTCTACCTCGAATACCAAAGTGGCGTTAGGCGGGATATCAGCGCCGGCGCCCCTTGAGCCGTAGCCTAAGTCAGAGGGAATAGTCAATTTTCTCTTACCGCGGACTTTCATGCCGACTACTCCCAAATCCCAGCCTTTAATCACTTCACCCGCGCCCAGGGTGAAGCTGAAAGGGGTGCCCCGGTCATAGGAGCTGTCAAATTTGCTGCCGTTGGTTAAAGTGCCGGAGTAATTAACAGTCACGCTCTTGCCGTTAATTGCTTCTGTTCCCGTTCCTAGGGTTAAATCTTCGATTTTTAGCTCCTGCGTTTGCATAATTGTCCCTTTCAGGCTATTTTTCTTAATTTCGTTAGCTTTATAATATCTTACAGTAAGAGTTATGAAAAACACCAGAGCAACAAGGATTATCGCCTTGTATCTATTTGGAGGAGAAAATGATTTGATAAAAGCCGCCGAGAGCCAATAATTCATTTATGTATTATAATAACACTGATTGGACCCGTAGTGTAGTCGGTTAACACGCTTCCCTGTCAAGGAAGAGATCACCGGTTCGAGTCCGGCCGGGTCCGCCGCTTGCAAACCCAAGAATTCTTTGCTAAAACTTAATTACTGCCTGCCCCACCTAGCATTTTGCAAGTGGGGCTCTTTTTTCATTCTGCCTGGAAAGGAGGATCATGCAAGAGAAAATTAAAGCACTGTTAAAGAATTTAAGATTAAACGAGTCCACTTTAAGCATGATTTTAGGCGGTTTGGTGGTGGTTGTGGTCGGTATTTTAGTCTACAACTACTTTTCGTCAGTTAACAAAGTCGTTACCCCTTCTCCGTCTCCCGAGTACCAGGTCAATTTAGTCGAGGAAGAGGGTCAGCTCGTGCCCGGCCAATTGCCGGTGACTCATATGGTCAAAAAAGGCGAGCACCTTTGGGCGATTGCCGAAACCTATTACCATTCCGGCTACAACTGGGTGGATATTGCGGCGGCTAACAGCTTAACCAACGCCAATGTTATTACCGAAGGCCAGGAACTAACCATCCCCAGGATGGCAGTTAAACCGGCAACGGTGATTGAGGCACTAACGCAAATGGCACCGACGATCATGGATACCCAATACACTGTCGTTAAAGGCGATAGTTTGTGGAATATCTCAGTCAGGGCTTACGGTGATGGCTATGCCTGGCCCAAAGTCTGGGAAGCTAACAAAGCGGCTGTGCCTAACCCTGATATCGTTGAAGTTGGCACTAACCTAACTTTACCCCGGTAAATCGGCTTAGGTTTCTTTTAAGTTTACAACTCCCCTACCAGGGGATAAAATTTGTGGTGCGCGGGATTAGTTGAGCGGTTCAACATCACCTTCCCAAGGTGGAAAGACGGGTTCGACTCCCGTATCCCGCTCAAATTAGTCATTGAACGGTTAATGCAGAAAGAATAGAATAAATTCAAGTTTATGGAGAATTGGACTCTTACCTGGACAAGGCTGACAAGCCTTAATGAAGAAACAATCAATGCTATTGAAAGCGGACTACCAGGAGTATACAGACTGTCTTACAAATCATTACAAGATGGTAGCTACTATGTATTTTATGTTGGGAGAGCAGAAGATTTAAAACAAAGACTTTTGGCTCATTTATCTCCCACCGAAGAGAACGTTTGCATAAAAAACTACCTCGAGCAATTTGATTGTTATTTTAGATATGCTATCGTTGAAAATGAAAAAGTTCGGGGAGCGGCAGAAAAACAAATGTTTAAACAGTATCAGCCTGTCTGTAATATTTCTGAACCCGATGGCCCTGAAGACATTCAGGTCAATCTTGACTAAGCAATATGACGCTTACAATTTGTATAGTAGCAAAAGATGGAATGGTATTAGCATCTGATAGTAGAGCAAGTTCGTTTTTAACAAGTAATGATACTGTCAAAAAAATTTTTAAATTAGATGAGCATAACGCTGTAGGGATAGCAGGCGATGGACCTTTGGCGATGCATTTTTTTGATACTATTTCAAGTGCGCTTAATTTTAGAAATGGAATTTCGAATCTAGCAGAACAGCTACGAAATCTAGGGAAAGAAAAATTCAATGATTTTTTCTCACATCAAGATCCAAAAGACAGACCCTCATTAACTATCATTTTGGCTGGATACTTAAGCAAAGACGACGCTGATAATAAGGGGCAAATTTACACATTAAGTAGTAATGACAATTTTGTTCCAAGAAAAAGTCCAACAGGATTTGAATGTATCGGGATTCCAATAATAGCTAATTACTTATTAAACAGATTATACGAACCAACAATAAGCAGCAAACACGCTGCAGAATTGGCTGCCTTTTGTATAAAAGAAACCAGCTCTCAGGATAATCGCGTTGGTGGTCCTACACAAATTGCAACTTTTTCTAACTCTAAAGGGTATAGTGAACTTTCTTTAGACGAGATTGAAAAAATTGAGAAAAAATGCGACCAATTTAGGTTATTGCAAAAAGGAAATTTTTACCCCGAAGACATCAGTAAAGGCTCGACCTCACTTAAGAAAGAAAAAAAAGAGAAATAAGAGTTTTTCCAGTACTTGTTTTTATATGCTTCCTTATTGTCTTTTTATTTGTTTGTAAAATTTATTTTTCTGGCATTGAGTTTTGATGAATTTTCCATCGGAGATTTTATTTTTGGGAATGTCGATATTGAAGTAAAGGCAAAAAACTAAATCGTCAATTAAATCCTTAATTCGTTTTTGTTTGTCAAAATCAATGGCGTAAGTTGCCTCTAATTCTGAAAGGCTAATTCTTTTTCCCTCAAAATCAAGTTTTAACTCTTTCGACTCTTGTCTAATTATTTTTCTAACAAATACCTTGTCATGCTTAATTGGCAGTCTTGTCACATTTCCTGCCTGCTTGAGCACTAAATGATTATTTTCTATGCTAACTGAGTCGAATTTCTGAGTCATCACCCCAGAAAAGTCAACTAAGTCTTCTAAAGTAACTTCTTCAATACCCAAAAGTTCTTCTGTAAGCTTAATAACCCAATTTTTAATGTGTTGATTATTCATTGATATTTTTGGAATTCGAACGAATTCCTTTACTGAGGTAACAGATAAAAGAAGGTCTTTTTCGTTTTCACTTTTAAGAAGTTTTGTGAGAATTATTCGGTTTACATCTGAATTGAGTAGAGCGAAAAGATATTGAAGTTCATCTTTTTTTTGAGTTCCTATAGCACAAATTTGATTTCTGGCCCAGATTACCGGTTCAGAAGTGAAATGGAATTTACTGGGATTAGCATAAGACCAGATAATCTTGTATTTGCTGTCAAGCAGATTAAAACCTTGGTTAGCTTGCCTTAATTTAATTCGATAAACTGAATCAGTTTCTCTGATATTTGGCCAATACCCTTTGTTTTCTTTCACAGTCCAATATCTATGGTTAATTTTGGGATAGTAATAGTAGTCACCGTCTGGCACACTTGTTAGTCTTTTTTTCTCATCGATACTATATCCGCTGTCGAAATAAAACTTACTATTAAAATTTAATCTAGCAAGTTGATGATTATAATAAATAAAAATGTCTTCAGAATTCCCTCGATAATTTTCTAGAAAATCTATGAAGTCCTTTTTTTGAGTAATAAAGCTCCAATTCTTTACATTCACCAGAAAACTTTGCTGAACTACATTCTTCTTTTCAACATTCCTGTTTCTTTTTATGTTTTTTAGGCAGTCTTTAATCTCATCATTGGGGTTTTGGTAGTAAACTATCTCAACTGAGTTAGAAAGACTAGGCTGCTCTCTACGTGCTATAAAGATAAGGCTAGACGTTGGTATCGGTTTGTTTTGTTTCAGACCACGACCGATAAACATTTTTCCACTAAAGACGATAATTTTTTCAATTGTTGTAAATTTTGCAAGATGATATCGAATCACGTCTAAATCACCTGCAGTCAAAATGGTTTGGGGGATGATGTAACAAAGTTTGCCGTTGTCTTTAAGGAGAGCTAAACCCAAGGCAATGAAAAAAGCGTAAAAGTTTGGATTGGGTCGATATTTTTTGGGATTATCAGGTGTGCTGTGTAGATTGACTCCATAGATATTGTTAAGTTTAGCTTTCTTCTCTTTCATAAGTTTAAAAATAAGTACCTCTTGCTTGATGCTCTGATTGTAAGAAACATAGGGTGGATTACCGATAACATAATCAAAGCGTCTTCTGGGAACATCTGGAAAGTTCTCTAGACTTTCTTTCATTTCTTTTAAATCGTCTTCGTCTCGAACGTAGCTTGAGTAGCCAAGGTTAAGTTTTTGAGAGAAAAGGGCAATCTGTCCACCGCTTCTTTCAAACTCAACTTGAATGTCACTAAGCGTGTTACTTAGATTCGTGTCCATGAATTCAGAAATAGAATCTCTTGTCTTGAAGACTTTGATTTTCTTGTCAATAGGGTTGTTGTATTTTTTATGGATTATTAGTGGTAACAAACGCATAAGTACACTCATCTCTGCCAGATAGAGTGGGAATTCTTCAATATCTAATCCAAAAATATTATTTGTGACGGCTAATTCTATCTTTTTCGAGGCTTCTTCACTGTAACCGTCTTTGAAGGCCTGAACGATAATGTCTGTCGCAGCATAGAGGAAAGTTCCGCTGCCGCAAGCGGGGTCGATTAGAGAAATGCTATCTCTGTCAAATTCATGTCGTTTTTTAATCCAGTCTGGAGTGTAGCCAATTTGCTCAAGCATGAAGTTGACAATAGCCGGATCAGTAAAATACTGCCCCTTCTGTTCTTCTGAATAAAGTTCTTTGAGGTAATTCTCATAAATAAAACCAAAAATTTCGTTGCGAACGTTGGCAAAGTTATATCTTTTGATAAACACAAAAATGTCCAGCCAGGGGGAAACATCGGACAATTTATTTTCAAGACTTTGATACAATTCGTCAATTTTTTCCTTAATATATTTCTGTTCATCAGTGAAAGGTCGGTAAATATTTTTGGATATCGTTACCGAAATTCTATCAATAAAACCGAGAATGTTTTTATACTGTTTTTGTTTTAAAGCTTCGTAAACTTTGGAAACCGTAATATTAAAATCTTTAGCAAAATCATCAAAATCATTATCAACTAAGGTTTTGTAAAGGATAAATTGGATAATATAGGCATATGTAAGTTCGGTAGCTCTTTGTTTTTTATTTTTAGTTTCTGTTTCCTCAAGATAACCCTCTATTTGAAGTTTGTTTTTAAAGTTTTCAATTAACTTAGTAATGTCTTCAAAAAATATTTGACGGTTTTCCTCAATCCTTAAAATCTCCTCGCCTGTCAATGCTAATTGTCCAAACTTTTCAAAAAAGGATAAGTAATAAAATCCAGGCTTAACATATTCGCGCCAAAAATTAAGAAAAAGCTTAAGGTCTTTAAAAATTTGATCAAAGGTAAATTCTTTAATAACTAATGTGTTGTTATAAAATTTCCAGGTGTGACCATCGGTCAAAATACCGTACTTTTTACCAAAATCCTTTTGATAGGTAATTAGCTGTTTTTCTCCTGCCTTAATATTTCCAAAGCATTCAACCTCAACTGGTATGGCAATATCCGCATTGATATAAATATAAAAATCGGCTTTCCGTTTTTCCTTGGCTTGTTTTTCGTAGATGAATTCATTTTTTCTATCAATTTCTTTTGTGGATAACCTTCCTTCTTTAAGATTGAAAATCTCAGGTGATTCGATGAATTTTTTGACAAAACTTTGAACACCCGTACCAACCTCAGCAGTACGATAATAATCCTTGTCTTTATTCCAAAGTGATTTCAACTGATTTATCCCAATTACCATTAACCCATTCTACCCCTTTTCCAGGCAAAAAATTAAAACTCATTCCTTTTTGTAACTATGGGGTATAATATTGGCTTATGGCAGAGAGAGAAACAAAAACTCTTTATCACGGCACTAGTCTGAGATTTGCCACTCAAATTGTTGAGACACCTACTGGATTAATCACCTATATCCACCCTGGTAAACCTAATTATTCCGGCAGTTTAACTAACAACTTGTTAGCTGCCAAAATCCCGGCCTGGGGACTAACTGATTTTCCTGATAAGCCTGGCTTGGGTTACAGAAAACCAGTAGTCATGGTTTATGAGATTCCAGTGGAAGAATTGGTTGACATGGGCTCGATAGGGGGAAACAATGATGCTAACATTAGCGGATTTGTCACTACCCATGACATCAGTGTCGCAGACTTACCGGATCAATTCTTAGAGGCAGTCCACTCAACCAGAGAAGAACTTCAAGCACAGGTTGACAAAGGAGAAATAGTTTTTAAGAGAGTGCCTAATGAATATTTTCAGGGCTTAGAGGTTCTGGACAGAACATCTTAAGGAGTCACCCTTTTCCAGGCAAAAATTAACCTAGAAAAGACCTTTCAATCTTAATGCCTCACGGGATAAATTACCTTTTTCTCTTTCTGCGATGTTTTTGACTGAGGGCGCTAACCAGCAACTGATTTTGTTCTCCTTGATGTCCTACGACTTCTCAAGAGACCTGAGGCTGTTCGTGCAACTCTTCTGCTTGTTGTTTTAGGATGAGCCATTAATCTTCACCACCTTTCGGTAAATGTTTGTTAAATCCTTTATAAATGAAGTCCCTATGGGTTATCAACTACCAATTTGTGTCAAAGTGTATCTCGATTTTCCAGGCAAAAATTAATTGTTTAATGGTTATAGGATGGTATAATCAGCCACTATGTCTCATGAGCACTTTCGTCAGCATCTTAGAAATGCCTTGGAGGCGTCGAAACCATCAGTGGAGCCCATAGCTAAGCCGCTATCTGTAAACCTGCCATCTTGGGAAAACATTGAGGCAATTTTAGCCGAAGTTCAAGAAAGAAATAATATTGTAACTAGGTTAGATGCTCAGCTCCCGATCAAAGACTACCTGGAAATACTTAGAACCGAGGTTGCTCCTAAACATAAACTTTTACGCTTCGGAGCAACCGGAGGAAAAGTCGCTTACGCATTCACCTACCACGAGGAAAAACAAAAAATTCATGTTGCAGATAAACGTAGGATGAAAAAAACTAGAACAATTTATGCTCGAGGAGGCTCTGCAGAAATACCATCTGATTATCCAATTCCCTACAAAGAACCGATTTTCAAAGGCCTGATTGTTAGTGACGTATTAGGAGTAGTTCTAGATAGTAATGGTGATGTTCAGATTGATTCTGAAAAGTGCGTTAAACTAAACAACTTTGCTTTAAAAAATTATTTAGACAGTGTGACTAATACTACTAAGCTTGATAATGTTGGTTTTACCCAAAGTTTTAATCCAATAGATTGGAAATTTTATTATCTACCAAAAATTTCAGTAACTAACCCTGAAGGATTAGCTAAATTCACTCAAGCTTTAACTGACGTCTACGTTAACTTAAAAACAAAGTAGCTATCCCTTTTTTCCGGCAAAAATTAACCTGGGGACGTCAAGCGAGTGCTTGACAAGGAAACGTGTAATAGTGTTACAATATATTTGGTCGTAAGCACTTACGCCCATTTGAAATACTTTATTTAGAGCAATCCGTTTAATGAAACGTGCGAAGTTCGCACTTCCTTAAATGGATAGTTATAGCGGGTTGCTTTGAGTAAAGTATTTTTTGTTACAAATATCCTGAATTTTACCGATTTTCTTTTTGACTATTTCGTACCATTCTCTATTTTTGTATTCATAAACTTGGAAGACGGCATAAGCAATATAATCGGCAATTTGTAAACCATTGTGAGTGTAATGAGGATTGTGAAAATAACTTAATTTTAAGTTTGGTTTTAGTTTCGGATGATTATTTAGGTAATCTAATCTGACTCTTTCAACTTCTGTTGATAATTCCCGTCTCAATTTCAACTTACTGTCTTTGCGGCTAAAAATAATCTCGGTGTTTTCTACCTGATGGCACAAATTTTTAAGGAGCTGTCCGCTCATCACGCCATACATTTTACTAGGATTCGTTTTTAAATGATCATAAGTCTTTAACTTTTCAACTACTAAAACATCAATTTTAATATCAAGGCTTAAGATATATTGGTAAAATTTTTCTTTAACTTCCGGATAGTCAGTCTGAGCATGAAAGGCATCAAGAGTGTAAGCCGAAGAAAATATTTTGGTTAAGTTTTTATCTTTTAATAATGACAGTCTGAATTCTGTTACTTCTTGCTGTAATTTCAGTTGATCTGATGCCCTAACGGCAGCCAGGACCAAATAATGAGAAGCTTGATTGGCCTCTACTAAGTTAACGCCTCTTGCAGAATAAACTTCCGGCTTACCCGACTCATCAACAAATATCCATTGACTTTTCATAAATTCATTTTAACACCGTTTTAGTGCTACACTTAATTATCTGGTAAAAATAGGGGTTTCTAAGAAAATCTGGACTTACTTAGGGTATTTACTGCTGGTGCCGTCGCTTTTGTTCGGGACCTGGCAATGGCTCGAAAACAATAAGATTCCGGAAACATATATTGTCAGAAACGTTCTTGATGGTGACACCATTGTTATTGAGGATGGCGTAAAAATTAAATTAAGCAATCTTGATGCGCCGGAGCTGGAACGATGCGGTG
>Ga0209542_10010220_pt1 | contig 16992 bp, 20 predicted proteins | sample RifCSPhighO2_01_FD_184028 | JGI IMG/M metagenome (GOLD analysis project Ga0209542, IMG submission 184028) | Soil microbial communities from Rifle, Colorado - Rifle CSP2_plank highO2_0.1 (SPAdes) (version 2) | ecosystem: Environmental > Terrestrial > Deep subsurface > Rock core/Sediment ...
TCGGATTACACACGATAACGATCCGGTGGTTACGGTTCCAAACGTAGGGGTTTTGCGTGCAAAACCCACATCATATTGGGCATTGCGCATCGTGTTGGGTTGGGCATTGCGCATCGTGTTGGGTTGGGCATTGCGCATCGTGTTGGGTTGGGCATTGCGCGCAATGCCCCTACGACAGGATATTATCAATACAAAATGAACATGATTTGGCATGATTTGAAATTCATCCAATGCAACGGGAAATCGTCCTGGTAATAATTCCCACGCATTTTTTATGATTTTCCCCATTTCGTTTAATTTCATACGTATGGGCGCTTCATGATGCTCCCTGACAATATCCCCAAACAAGAAGATCGGGCTCGGATCCGATCTAGACCCGATCCGGATCGGATCCTAAAATCTATGCTAAAATCCTAACAATATCCAAAAACGGGAGAGACGATATGTCTGGGCACAGAAAAAGTTCAAGGAAACAGGTTAGGTCAACTTTTGGCGCTGAAGAAGCTGAACTTGAAGGCCAGAAACGAAAATCCAAATCCCCTCCTATTAAGGCTGACGTTGCAAGGGGAAGGATTTATCCTAAAAGATCACTTTCTTATGCTCTTTTCGTTAAAATCGCAATTGAATTAGGATATAGGGTTATAAGTACAGGCGACGGCACATATGTGAAACTAGAACCCAATGCCGATATCCAAAAGGCTTTTATTCAAATCTCTCAGGCAATAAATGAAGCGCATACAGGGCTGTAGCAAACCTCACTTCGCTACAGCCTTCTTTTTCTGCTAAAATTAACCAATGGAAAACAAACTCTCAACACAACCGTATAAAGGTGCCAGGGACTTTTACCCGGAGGACATGGCAACAAGAAACTACATTTTTAATGTGTGGAAAAAAGTGTGCGAATCTTTTTGTTTTGAGGAATACGACTTCCCTATTTTAGAACCATTCGAAATCTTTTCTGCAAAGTCAGGTGAAGAGCTAGTAAATCAGCAAATTTTTAGTTTCGAAGATAAAGCCGGCAGGAAACTTGCGATAAGACCTGAACTAACTCCCGGAACAGTTAGAATGATCGCTCAAAAGTTTAAAGAAATTCAAAAGCCTATTAAATGGTTCATGATCGGAAATAATTGGAGATTTGAAAAACCGCAACTTGGGAGAGGACGAGAATTTTTTCAGCTTGAAGTTAATACTTTTGGAGTTTCGGGTGTTTTAGCCGATCTTGAAATTATTTCTATCATAGTAGAAATTATGAAAGACTTTGGCGCCGATGAAAAAATGTTTGAAGTTTGTATAAGTGACAGACGTTTGATTTTCGCGCTTTTAAATGATGCGCTTGGATTAAACGAAGAAACTTCAAATAAAGCAAGAAAAATTATGGATAAAAGACAGAAACTTTCAAAAGATGAATTTTCTGAGTTACTAAAAGAAATTGACCTTGAAGACAATAAAATAGAAATCATTGAACAATTTATGGATTCAAACCTTGATAATTTAGAGAAAGTACTTGATAAAAATGTACTAAAAGAAAACAAAGGTTATGAAACAATAAAAAATTTGTTTTCATACTTAGATAATTCCGGACTTTTAAAATACTGCAGGTTTGATCCCTCAATAATAAGAGGCTTTGACTACAGCGACGGCCTTGTCTACGAGGTTTTTGACAAGAATCCTAACAATAAAAGGTCTATGTTTGGTGGAGAAAGATTTGACAAATTAATCAATATATTTGGTGATTTTGAACTTCCGGCAACAGGATTTGCCATGGGAGACATAACTTTACTTGAATTCTTAAAAGGCTGGAATTTGCTTCCAAAAATGGACTCTAAAACAGAGTTTTTGGTTACCGTTTGGCCATCTGACGAATCAAAGTATTTAACTGCCTCGTTAAAAACAGCCAACAAGTTAAGAAGCGCTGGAAAAAACGCCGAGATATGGCTTGAAACAGATTCAAAACTAGATAAACAACTAAAATATGCGGACAAAAAGCAAATTCCCTATTGCCTAATCCTTGGTGAAAAAGAATTAGACTCAGGGACGGTAACAATTAAAGATATGAAAGCAAATGAGCAAAAAACCATGTCTTTAAACGATTTGATATGAAAAAACCACTGCCTAAAATATATCTTGCTTACGGCGCTCTTTTTATTGCAACCGCAATATGGGGGGTTGCAACAAGTGTTATAAAGTTAACTTTAAACGACATCTCGCTTTTCTCCTTTTTATTTTATAGATACTTAGTTGTTTGTGTAATTATGCTACCAATTGTTTTTATTGAGATTAAGAGAAACCCTATTGATTTTCGAGACCTTCCAAACCTTATACTTCTAGGCCTTTTTGGACAGTCTTGCATCATTTTAATTTTTGTTGGAATTAAATATACAAGTTCGATTGACGCTGCAATCCTTAGTGTAATTGGCTCGGTTATTACACTATCCGCCGGTCATTACTTTTATCACGAAAAAATTAGCCGTCCATTAAAAATAGGAATCGCAACAGCTCTCGCCGGAACTATTTTTGTTATGTTAGAACCTGCGATTACCGCCAAGGGATTTAACGTTTCAACTAGTCTTAGGGTATTAGGTAACTTTATAGTAATTCTGTATAACTTCTCCTTTGCTGCGTACATTATTTTGTCAAAGCGCGTAATGGGACAAAATTCGGATAATCTAAAAAAGACCTCTAAACTTCTACACATCGAACCGATGAAAAAAGCTTACTCCCCCCTACTTCATACAGGTCTTACTTTTTACGTTGCTCTGGTAACAATTATTCCATTTTTTCTTTTAGAATCATTCGGATATCTTGGAAACAGTACGGTTCATACAAGTAATTTTGGCATAACAGCAATTTCCGGAATTATATACATGGCGGTATTTTCTTCTATTTTGGCGTACTACTTTTTCGAATGGGGACTTAAAAATTCTCATGTTTTTGACACAGCAATATTTGGATATTTAACTCCCCTTTTCACACTTCCCGCCTCCTTTTTACTTCTTGGAGAAAGGGCAACTGCAGTTGTTATTATCGGCGCCGGAATCATACTAATTGGAGTACTAATTGCTGAAAAACACAAAGCCTGATATACTGCGGAGCGTGAAAAAAGATATTCATCCAAAAGTTTTTGATGATGCAGTTGTAACCTGCGCGTGCGGAAATTCCTTTGTTACAATGTCAACTTTACCCCAAATAAAAGTTGAAATTTGCAGTAATTGCCACCCATTTTATACAGGCACAGCCAAATTTATTGATACAGAAGGCAGAATTGAAAAATTTGCCAAAAAAGTTAAACAAGCTCACGATACGCCTGTTAAAAAGCCAAAAGGTAAAATGGGTAATAAAACTTCACAAGAACACAAGTCTCTTAAAGATCTATTCAAAGAAGCCTCGGATACTAAAAACAATTAAATAAAAACTCAATTAATTTTCTACTCTCCGCGCATGATTCGTTCAAGTACTTCAACCTCTTTATCACTAAACTGCCTGCCATTCACTAAATTTTTCTGACGTAAATGCAATAAATCCCTTGCAATAACTCTTCGTGCAATTTCATCAATTTCAACAGATGTAAAATGTAGTTTCTGAATCGATATTTTCCTATACCCCAAAGAAACCAAATATTCACCCAGAATTTTAAGGTCTGAACTTTCTACATCAGATGGAAATCTCATTACTATGACGGTATTTGTTTTATCAAAAACTGGAATTCTACTCTCAACCTCCTCAGGTGTGCTATATACTGATTTGGGCAATCTGCCATCATTAGGCAAATCTAACTTTTCGTCATCCGAAAGTTTTGGCAACAAGCCGCCATGTTTAAATTTCATTAATAATGATAGAAATTTAATAGACCTTGCCAACCCCAACCTTAAGTTTAGCTTATCCTCCTTATCAACATCAGAACCTACACTTAGTTTCTCCAAAAAAGATTTCAGAGAAGCTGGTGAATAGGTCTTAACCTCCACAAAACCGGCCAATTCAGCCACATCTGATGTTTTTAATCGATAATACAATAAGCCATCTGGGATCACAGTTTGAGAATGTAAGCCTTCTCCATCATCACCATTTGAGCTCCCAAGAATTTTCTCAATATATTGAGCGGTATAGACTTCTAATCTACGGGCATGTTCATCTGCAATAGCTGTTTCGCCCGCTCTCTTACTTGTCTTTTCTACAGTACTACCGCCCCAAGTTGTATAAGTAGCTTTTCCTTTTCTAGACTTTCCTCCAAGACCTAAATCATCTCGCATCTTTTCTCTAATATCGGGTCTTTTGCTCAACCAACCTGTTAAAGCACTTCTCAAGATTCCTGATTTAAAATTCCCTCCTACAAGTACATCAAGGTCGGTCGCAACATACTCCTCATTACCCATCCCTATTTCAAAGGCGGTTTCAGCTTCAAATCCTAAAGGAGTGGCACCACTAACTAATTCCCCAATCACCCCGCGCAAAATGCCTTTCATTCTTTTAATTTCCGGATCGCCATCTGGAAGTCGTTTTTTAACCTCACTAAGAATCCCCTTAAAATTTACACCATTCCACTCAAATTCCGGCGATTTTACTGTATCAATAACAACTTCCCTAAAGTCCATTCGCGTTAAACCCGCTTCTTGTAATTCTTGTAGTGGTTCTAACATACTATTAATTCCTAAAGAGTTCATTATTATATTCTACGACAGTATTCATGATAAAATCAACCAATGAACGGCGCGAAATCACAAATAGAAAATGAAATAAAACTTTTGGAGCAAAAGCTCTTAGAAACCCAAAATTCCCAACAAAACGAATCGGATAGTGAAATGAGAAAGCTAATAGAAGAAGAGGTTATATCTTTAAACAGTGAGATCAACAACTTAAAAGAAGCACTGGAATCGTTACCTGCGTCGGAGGGTAAAACTTATGTAAAAGACGATAAAAATAAAAATGACGGCCAAATAAGTAACGAGGGGGCAATCCTTGAAGTCAGAGCCGGTACAGGCGGTATGGAGGCAGCTTTATTTGCCGGCGATCTTTTTAGAATGTACACAAGATTTGCCGAAAGCCAAGGTTATAAATTTGAGCTTTTAAGCCTTTCCGAAGAAGAGCTAGGTGGAATTAAAACCGCAGTTCTTGAGATCAAGGCCAAGAATATGTATCAATTATTAAAAAACGAATCGGGCGTACATAGAGTACAAAGAATACCCGTTACAGAATCGGGTGGAAGAATTCATACGTCAACTGCAACTGTGGCTGTACTACCAATAGTTTCAAAAGTGGAAGTAGAAATAAAGCCTGAGGATATTCAAATGCAATTTTATAGATCGGGCGGGCATGGGGGGCAAAATGTAAACAAGGTCTCAACAGCAGTCAGACTAACACATATTTCAACCGGCCTTGTAGTTGAATGCCAACAAGAAAGAACTCAAGGAAAAAACCGTGAAAAAGCTATGGAACTTTTAAGATCAAGACTTTTTGCGATAATGCAAAGTCAACAGGTTAAAAGTATTTCAGATATCCGCGCAAACCAAGTTGGAACGGGCGAAAGAAGCGAAAAAATACGAACCTACAACTTCCCTCAAGATAGAATCACAGACCATAGAATAAATAAGAATTTTCACAATATACCGAGCATTTTAAATGGTGAGATTTCCGAAATGTTAAAAGAAACATCTATACTTTAATGCCCAAACTAAAGTTTTTTGGCAACTTCAATTGCTTTATCTAATTGCGAATCAATACCCTTTTTAAGTTCTTCTTCAGTTCTTTCAACAACAACATCGGGAGTAATTCCCTTTTTATGAACCCAAACCTTTTCGGGTGTTAGCCATTTTGCAACAGTTATATGAATTCCCGAACCATCTTCAAAATCTTTTGTAGTTTGGATAGTTCCCTTTCCAAAACTTTTAGTACCAACTATTGTAGCGTTTACATTTGCTTTAAGTGCCGCAGTTAAAATTTCGGATGCCGAAGCACTCCCACCATCAACCAAAACTACAACCGGTAAATTAACAAAACTGCCAGTTCTATCAGCATTTAAAGGTGTCTGTACTCCTGTCGCGGATTCTTCAAATAGTACGGGCTTTCCTGAATAAAATTCACCGGCAATGTAAACTGCAGATTGTAAATACCCGCCCGGATTTCCTCTTAAATCAATAATAACAGCGTTTAAATCATTCATTTTTACATTTACTTCAGAGGCAACCTTTGACCAGTCATTGTTAGTTTCTTCGCCAAAAGTATTAATTCTCATATACGCAATACCATTTCCCTTATCTTCCCAAATAACACTTTTAGTCACGATTTGACCTCTTTTTATTGTCACATTAAAGGGCTTATCCCCTCCTCTTTGCAAAGTTAAAGTAATAAAAGTTCCCGCTTCTCCTCGAATTTTAGAAACAGCGTCAGTTAAAGTTTTTCCAACAGTGCTTTCTCCCGCAATCTCAAGAATTTTATCTCCGGATTTAACTCCAGCTTCTTTGGCAGGTGAACCATCTAAAGGCGCTACAACAATTATTTGATTATCTTTCATTCCAAGTTCGGCACCAATACCCTCATATCTTCCATTCAATGAGTTATTAACTATTACATTTACAGGGGGTTCCAAAAATGAAGTATAAGGATCGCCTAGTGAATTAACCATCCCCTTTATAGCGCCATATAACATTTTTTTGCCGTCTAAAGGCCTCTCAAGATAATTTTGTCCAAGTAAATCCCAAACCTTCCAAAATAACGAAAAATCAACTTTATCATTTGAAGGAGATCGATTTATAACCCTTACTTCCGGTGGATTTTTCTTAAGTTCAAAAAGGTAGCCTCGTTTTCCAAAATAGTAACCGCCATAAAAAGCGCCTACAGTAAAAAGTAGAAGTGTGACGAAAATTTGGAATTTGGCGAATTTATTCACCGAAGTATGATATCACAAATCTAAAACAATTAAGTTAGGGTATTTAACCATTATAGATTCTTCTTCTCTACCAAAAACTTTTACGTAAATCTCATCGCCTTGAATTTCGGTAACTTGTCCGGAATAACCAAAATATGGAGGCTGTAAAACCGAAACAATCATATTCTTTTCAAGTTCAACAAAATTTCCCGCGTCTTTTATTAATTCCGACAAAATAAAATCTCCGGGAACTGGGATTCTTAACACTCCTGACTGCGCAGGCAGGCCGGATTGTACAAAAACATATCTGTTTGAAATTTCCTTTAACCTATCATAAATCGGTTTTGGTGTTGCAATAAATCCAAAACCTGAAAAAACACCTAGAAACAGGCTATTTTTTTTAGCTAAAACAAACCCTCTACGGTCTGCGCTGCCCGCCAATACGCCCAATGCTCCAAGTTCTATTGCTCGTGAAATTAATTCATAGCTTGCATAATCTCCGGCATAAATAATTTTTCCAAATACGTCCCTGGCAAATTTTTCTATGTATTGAAGTTCTAATAATTCGGATGGATTGGGAAAAACTACAAATTCCCCTGAGTATGAAAAATCGGTGGATGCTAGTAATGCTAAATCCATGCACTGGCTTTTAACTAACACGGATCTATTTTCAACTACGCTTTGAACTTCGCCCCAAACACCGGCTAAGAGCCAAAAATCCCTTTCTTCCTGTTTTAAAATGTATTTATCTTCTTGTTTAAATAGATTTCCGTTAAAAGGTGAGTAAACATTTTGCCCATTAACCTTTCCGACCTTCTCGCCTTCATAAAAATAACTATCTTCATTTTTTCCCTTTGCAAGCCTTAAGCTTGAATCAATTCTCATGAGACCGTACGAATATTTAGCCATTCCAAGCTTTGTAAAAGGCTCAACCTTATCTCCTTTTCTTGAAGTAACAGTTCCGTTTGTTGGTAAAGTACGCTCAATATTTAAATTTTTTATAAAAGTAGCTTTTTTTATTACTTTAACTAACATTAAAACTTCCTTAAACCTTCTAGAACTCTATTTTCCCAATCTTTTATCCTCGCGGGACTATAGGTTTTATTACTATCTCTTGTATCAATCACCAAACCAATATCACTTTCGGGAACTTCAAACTCAAAACTATTCATGAATTCATTCTTTACAACAACATTAACATCGCCATTTTGATCTATTGGAACAATAAAAATACCCCCTTCTTCAACCTCTATAATTTTAGGCTTTTCAGTCTCATAATTTAATAAACATTCAGTTTTCCCGGGACTTTTTAGAATACTTCCGCTTACAAAACTATCTACTTCAATAGAGTGGTAAGTGTCAAAAGAGTACTTTCTTAGCAGTTGAATTAATGGAGTACAGTTTTTATAGTCAATTTTAAAATTAAAAAAACCTGTTGACTTAATTAAATCAAAAGCCAATATATAGTCTTGAGGCCATAAAAATCTATTTAAATTAAACCTGTCTCCACAAATGACAATATTATTAACTGATTTTAAAATATCGATTGAACGATTTCTAATAAGTAAGTCAAGTAAAGCCGTTTCAGCTCCCTCCGACGGTTTAATAAACGAATACTCACTTAAATTTGAGTATAAATTTATATTTTGCGGATCAGAATTACGGTCGACTTTTTCATTTAAATTTAAGTTGTTTAAATCAAATTGGGAATACACATTACCTTTGTATATAACACTAAAATAATTTGCGAAAATGTGATTTTGGTCAATTATTTCACACAAACTTAGGCTGAACTTAATATTTGCATCAAATTTTGGTGGCTCCAAAAAACCGGTTACTAAAAGTTCCACGTTTTCCATAGGAATCTTTAACTTCCCTGTTATATCTTTGTAAAATTGATTAAAGTCAGAACTGGATGAATTTTTTGAATATGAGTATGGAACTGAATAATATTTCACATCTTCCGCAGAATTTACTAAAAGAAAAGATGTTTCAGATAATCCTACGTATAAACACAAGATGGGCATGCCTAAATGATATCAAATTTTTTGTTAAAGAGTATGTTTGTCTGTGTATGGCAAAAGAGCCATTGTTCTGGCCTGCTTAATACTTCTGGATAAGACTCTTTGATGTTTACTACAAACACCGGTTCTTGAGGCAGAAATTATCTTCCCCTTATCTGATACAAACCTCTTCATCACTAAGGCGTCTTTATAATTTGGCATGCTCTTGCTGGTACAAAACGAGCATTTTGGTTGAATTATTATTCTTTTATCTCTGTTCATACTTATTTCTTAAAACTTAAACGACTAAAACGGAATATCCTCAGCAGGAACTTCTTCACTCACATTACTCGAAGTTTCATTTTCTTTTTCTTTTACAGTTCCGGTATTTCCGGTACTTACGGCTCCGGACGGCCCATCTCTTCTACTTGATAGAACTACCATTTCCTCAATTATGATTTCGGTTCTATACTTTTTTGTACCTTTGTCGTCTTCCCAATCACGAGTTTGAAGTCTTCCCTCAACGTAAACTTTAGTGCCTTTTGACAAAAGCTGTGAGCATAGTTCGGCTAACTTATTCCAAGAAACTATATTATGAAATTCTGTTGATTCCTTGCTCTCGCCGTCGGTTTTCCATTCTCTGTTTGTTGCAACCCCAAAACTGCATACCGCGTGACCTTGCGGAGTATACCTTAACTCGGGATCTCTTGTTAAATTACCTATTAGAATAACTTTGTTTACACTTCTTGCCATTTATACCTCCAAACTATATACAAATTAAGCAACTGTTACCAGATACCTTGTAAGGCTTTCTGATAAATCAAGCTTATTCTTAAAATTAACCATGTTCTTTGGCTCCATTTCAAACTCAAAAACCTCATAAAACCCATCTATATCCTTTTCAACCTTATAGGCAAACTTCCTTTTTCCCATAAAACTGCTGTTTAGAACCTTTCCCTTTCCGGCGGAAATTAGGTCTTTTACCCAATTTGACAGCTCCTGAGCCTTATCCTCACCCGCGTTCACCTTTGTAATTGTCATTAACTCATATTTTTTCATACGCTTGGGATTATACAAACCAAATCGGGGTTCGTCTACTACCAAAATTCTACTCACACTAGACACTAAAATTGAACTCTACCACGTCTCCATCTCGCATTATATACTCCTTGCCTTCCATTCTAACTAAACCTTTTTCTTTACACTTTTTAATTCCGTCATTCTCCGCATAATCTTTAAAAGAAACAACTTCGGCGGAAATGAAACCCCTCTCAAAATCGGTATGAATTACACCTGCTGCCTCCGGAGCTTTTGAGCCCTTTTTAACAGTCCAAGCTCGAACTTCTTTTGGGCCCGCCGTTAAAAAAGTTTGAAGGCCTAAAGTTTCGTAACCTTTATTTATTAGTTTGTCCAAACCACTTACTTTCATTCCATAAGCTTCCATAAACTCAACTGTATCTTCTTTTGGAATTTGGGTTATTTCAAATTCTAAACTTGCACATAAATATAGACCTTCCGGCAAACCTTCCTGCATGGGCAGGCTGATGTTTTTTTCCGAAATATTGTAAACATATAATATGGACTTGAGGGTTAATAAATTTAAATCCTTAACTGTAACTAGTTCTTCTTCATTCAAACCTGCATTGATGGCTAATTTTCCGGCAGACAAAGTTCTATAAAGTTTCTCAATGGCAGAAGTTTCAACAAAAGATCGCGCTTTTAAATCCCTTTCGCTACGTTTGGTTCTTTTTTCCACCACCGCTAAATCGGCCAAAATAAGCTCGGTATTAATAATCTCAATATCATCTTTCGGGCTAACAGAACCCGCCCTTATAACATTTTCATCATCAAAAAAGCGCACCAAATGAACTATTGCGTCAACTTCTCTGATATGAGATAAAAATTGATTTCCCAAACCCTCTCCCTCAGATGCGCCTTTTACCAATCCGGCTATATCATAAAACTTAACTACAGCCGGAATAATTTGTTTGGGTTTGACAATTTCGGCAAGGCGATTTAAGCGGTAATCAACTACATCAACTATGCCAACATTTGGCTCAATAGTAGCAAAAGGATAATTTGCAGCCAACGCAGCCTGCCTTTTTAATAAAGCGTTAAATAAAGTTGATTTTCCAACATTTGGAAGTCCAACGATTCCAATTGATAGAGTGGAACTCGACATACGTTAACCTTTGTAAACATCCCTTCTATGCCCAATTGCATACACCTTTATAGTTTTAGTTTCATCATTTTTAACAAAAAGTACTCTATAATTATCCACACGCAATCTATAACCATCTTTATAGCCCTTAAGCTTTTTAATATTTCTTGTGTCGATACCAGATGTCTCTAGTCGTCTAAGTGTTTTGAGAATATTTTCTTTAAATGGATTGGGAATTTGCTTTAATGATTTAAATGCTCTTTCTTCTAAGAAGACGCGATACGCAATCATTTTAATTCTTTGGCAACTTCTTTTAACGTATAGAAGATATCACTTGAGTTGTGAACCGCTTCAGCCAAATCTCTAGAGTCAATATGGTCTTCAAAAAGTCCAACAAGCCTGTCATAAAGACGTGGATTCAAGAATACCCCCACTTGCTCGCTTCTATTCATAACTAAAACTGCCTCATTACTTTTAGAAATTGCGTCAAAGGTAGGCTTTGTTTTTCTTTGGAAATCACTAACTTTTATTATTTTTTTAGGCATTGGGTTAAACATATATTACAGTATATTGTATGTAATTGTGGTTGTCAATTATATCAGGAATGAATTGTTATAGAAACAAAAAAGCCCTCGTTTTGGAGAGCTTTTTTTGCTTTGATCTTTAATCTGATTACCAATCGACCAGACTTAACAATAGGATTTTAACAATTAAGGCGGATTTGTCAACACTTATTTAATGTGGTGGACCCGAGGGGAATCAAACCCCTAAGACCAAAATGTTAAGTCTGATCTGATTATCAAATCCGGGCCCACACACAAAGCATTTAATACTAACAAAACGTTGTTGTGAATAATGTAATGTCTATTATGAGTAGAGTCCTTGTTTAACAAAAAACGCCCAATGCTTGTTCTATATCTAAGCACTGGGCGCGATAGAATCTATTAAACCAAATATTACTTTAATAGGGCAACGAGCTCTTCAAGCATTGTTGGAGAGTTAAAACTCACTCTTGGAATTCCTTTAATTCCCTTGTCACCGGGTGTTAACGTAACCACTTTTTGATTAGACAGATGTAAAGAATGCGCAAACAACAAACCATCGCCACTTCTGGGCTCATCGACACTACTGGCAAGGATAACCAAATCGAACGGACCTTCATAATCAAGTTTTGACTTGGCCAAGGGCAGTGACGGGGATACAAAAACATCGTGCTCGGGGTGTTCTTTTCTTATAGCAGCCTTTACCAATTCTTGCCTTTTAATGTCTGAATCGACGTACAAAATCCTCAAGAATGTCATGTTTTTGTTCTCCCTTCAGATGGTTAGCTGAAAGACAATTACCTAACAAGATCAAGTAGAGCTTGGAGCGAATACTCTCCCTTATTCAAGTGTGGTATTCCTTCAATACCGTCGATAGATGCAAAAAGGGTTACAACCTTCTGCCTTTTTCCATGTAAAAGTAGTGCCCACGCCAAACCATCGCCACTGTCTGGTGAATCAACGTTGCCATCACAAATTACAATATCAAACGGACCGTGCCTATCGTAAGCAAAATAGGCATCTGCCATGGAAACACATGAATAAACTTCATGTCTTGCGCGCTCCAAAACTTCTTGTACTTGCCGCAACCAATCGTCATCATCATCTACATGTAAAATCCTCAGTGCTTTTCCCATTTCGTTTCTCCTTTAGATTTGTGATTGATTTATATCATATTATAGGTTCGAGTGCAATACAGAATTTAATTGTTCAATTTAGCCAAGACCTCGCCAAACAAATCCAAACTACTTACATCGTCCGGATTAAACAAAAACGGCCGGAATTTATTTTTAAATCCATCAGAAACGCCCTCCAATTTAAATCTCTTCAAAGCATCATTTGCTAAATTCGGATAATTATTTGATGTAGCAAATTCCAAATCTAATTTTGCTCCTTTTGAGTAAAGCCATACAATATCATAAATATCTCTTGGTTGAGTAATATTTCTACCCGAATAAGCAACTAATTTTTGAACAAGGAACTGTCCTAAAGAATTTGTCACAACATTCTGAATAAATCCATATTTACTAAACAAAATTAGCTCGGTTTTTTGTGCTTTCCAGTTGCTTGAATAGTCGAACTTAATCATAAGCTTTTCTCTTGGGTTTGTTGAGATTTTTAAATCAATGAGTAAATTAGGAAATTTTAGATCAAAATATGTCTTACCTTCTTTATTGTGAACCGTTAACTCAAGGTCAATTCCTTCTGATACAAATCTTTTTACAATTTCTTGTACTAATTCGGCGATTTCAAAGTCCGTTAAACCTAAATTATCAAAGTCTAAATCCTCTGAAAATCTATTTAAATCTCTTAACAACCTAAGGCTTGTACCGCCGACAAATGATAGTTTTTCAGATTTAGGTAATGAATAAAGCATTGAAATAAATTTTGAATGTAAATACTCCCTAATTACACCTCGCTTTCTAGACACTGGGACATTTAAATTACCGGCAAAGTCTAATATTTGATCAAAATTTGAAATAAGATTATTCACTAGTTACAACCTTACTAACCCACTTAGGAAAATGCACTGCAAAATTTGCGAAAACTTGCTTGTTAAGTCCAGAGGTATCAACACGATTCTCGGATAAGCTCTTTATCTTACGAATATAAATATAATCCAACAACGCCTTTTCCGGAAGAGCAAGCTGATAATATAATCCGCTATTTGAATCTATTACGTTTTCAAACCCAAAATACAAAAGTCTGCTTATTTTGCTATATAAAAACGTGTGCTTTTGGGTTTTTATATTCTTGGTAGTTGTTGTAGTTATACTAGTTATGTTTGATGCGTAGTCGGGAATAATTCCATATATATTAAGGGCGGATTCTAGGCTTACATAAGATGGAGTATAGATTCTATTGGCAATTACAAATTCATCAATATCAACCTCCGGAAACAAATAGATTCCGCGCTTTATACCAATCAAATCCCCTCTCTTTATCATTCTGTATACTTGCGTGTTAATTTGATTCCCCGACTCTTCCGGAAAGAGCTTTGCTAGGTCGGTATTGGTAAAAATAGCTGTATTTATATGTTGCTTTAATGCTAATAATCTCATTAATAGATAATATACACTAATGTGTATTATTTGTCAATTACTAATTATCTTCCGTCAATTTCTTAACAGCAGCCTCAATTCCAACTAAACTTAAGTCAAACATAGGGACTACTTTCGAAGTATCAGCAATTGTTTCCGATGTATCAACCCCCTTTTTTCCCCAAGTCTTTTTTAAAATTGGATTTAACCAAACTGTTGATGGAAAAATATTAACAATTTCAGCGAAATTTTCCAAACCTGTATATCTATAATAATTGCCGATTCTAGCTTCACCAGGTTTTAAATCTGTATAAGAATCGTGTAATCCGCCATTCTCAAGATCATTTCCGCCCATCTGCGCATCTCCAACAATAACAAATTTTGTGTCTGAATCTTTTTTTAAAAGCTCCGAAAGCGGGATAAACCTTATACCATAATTTCCATCAGACTGAGGCCAAACTTGTCCATATATTGCGTTATGAAAATAATAAACCTCTATGTCATCTAAATAATCTTTAGCTGCAGAGAATAAATTTTCAATAATTGGTCTAAATTTATCAGTACTACCGCCAACATCAAAGAGAATAACTACCTTGGGCTTATTTTCAAGTTCATCTGTCCAAACAAATTCAGGGGAGCCTGCATGTCTAGCAATACTTCTTGCTGTAGCTTTTGCATCAATTCTTTTCGTTTTATATTCAGCTGATTCAGAAATTAAGGTAACAAGTTTAGACAAAGCTCTGCCAAACTGCTCATAACTCAAAACTGTATCGTGTCTAAGGTGCTCAAAACTTCCCTGTCCAATTTTTTCTCTTGCAGATCTTATAGTTTTTTCTTCTTTCTTACCTTCATTGGCGGAATTAGGAGAATCTTTAATATCTCTTGTTGCTTCATTTCCACCATGTGTATCTTCGGACGTTTCTGATCCTGCTTCTGCAACCTCCATTATGTCTTCTTTTTCCTTTTGTTCCGGTTCTTCTTCATTCAAAGGTTTATCTTCTTCAACTTCTTCTTCAACTTCTTCTTCAACTTCATCAATAATTTCAAGGCCAAAAAATAACTTGCCAAAAACTCTATCATAAACCGGATAATCTGTAACATCCTTTACTAGAACCATCCTTGCAATTTCATAAAGCTCATCTACATCATGCACCTCTCCGGCATCCATCAATTTTTGCAAATCTAGCCATTCGCTAGTTGAAACACGAACTCCTTTTTCTCTTAGTCCATACATTAACTTTTGAAACGGACTAGTTTCAAATTCGCTATTTTCACTTTCCCCGACCTTTGAACTAAGTGTTTCTTTTTCGAAATTCATATTAAAAATGTGCCTGATTTAACTTTAAGGAGCTATACTTTCAACAGCAGGCGCGCCTAAAAGACTTTCTTCAGGTTTAGATATTAACTCACTATAAACTACCCTTCCATCTGAAGTACGCCAAAAAGTCCATCCATCCTTATGTCTGCCCTTTACAAAATATCTATTTGAATTTTCTACTTCTGCAAAGTGCAAATCCGATCTGGGCTCAACAACATACTTAGATACAATCATATCGGCTTCCAATAACACATTATATAAATCATATGCTTTTTGCTCCGCAGTAATTTCCTCAATACTTAAATGTCTATCCAAATTTTTTGACCTATTCCTTCTTCTAAAAACTTCTCTTGGTAACATTTCTAGCTCATCGCGACTTAACTTGTTTGGAATAGAAAATGTAAGAGGAGAAACCAATTTAAATCCATCTAAGAGTATATTAAACGGCGGATCGTCGCCAGAATGGTGGTCGTATGCTATTGGTATTCCTGCATTTGTTAAGGCCAACACAACTTCTTCTGCCGGATATATATTATCACCATTTCTGGATTTTAAAGTAAAAACTAAATTACCGCGCAGTGCCTCAATTGCAGCGTTATCCATACCAAGTTCCTCCATCATTTTAATTCTTTCATAGTCATTTGCTATCCAAGACCCTTCAAATTTTGCTCTTTCCTTTTTAACAACTAATGCTAAATCTTCATGAGTCTTTAGCAAAATCTCCAAATTTGGCGTTTTGTCTTTGATTCCGGAAACATTAAATTCTATTAGTACTTTTATCCAATCAATCATTTCAGACGTGGACGGTCGTTTTTGCAAGCCTTGTATATCCCTTACTTCATAAAACCTTGTTATTGCATCTCTTAACAACCTCTCCCCTACACCCGGTACATGTTTAGCAACGATTTCTGTCATTTGATCGGGAGTAGGAAACTTTAGATAACTATAGACGCATCTCCTAAGAAAAGCTTCAGGTAAATCGCGTTCATGATTTGAGGTTACGATAACAATTATATTTTCTGCCGGAGCACTTATTTCCTGGCCAGTCTCTCTAATTCTCATTGTTCTATGTTCAAGTTCGTCTAGTAAATCGTTTGGAAAATCTCTTTTGGCTTTATCAATTTCGTCAAATAAAAGTATTACTGTTTCTCCTTGAGAAGCTCTTATTATCGCTTCTCCTAATTCACCGTATTTTACATAATTTCTTACATCTGAGACCTTCCCAAGGTTAAGTAATTTAGCAGCATCCTCCAGGCCTGCCATAAACGTTTGGAATTCAGGCTCGTTTGCGCTCTTACCGCCCTTTATATGTTCTTCCCATTTTACAGCCTCAGCACGCATACTTTCAGGTATAGACTGCGCTAAAGTTGCGTCATGTAATCTAGCAACATGATCAATTTCGTATAAAACCGATTCGCCGGTTAATGTACTTTTCCCTCTACAATGAACAACCGGCAGCTTACGCAGCCGGTATCCTAGGCTAGTTCAAGCTTCGCTTGCCCAAAATCCTCTTTACCTTGTTCTTCAATATATTTCCTTATCTGAGCTTCATTTACCCCCACAGTTGAA
>Ga0209542_10010221_pt1 | contig 16991 bp, 16 predicted proteins | sample RifCSPhighO2_01_FD_184028 | JGI IMG/M metagenome (GOLD analysis project Ga0209542, IMG submission 184028) | Soil microbial communities from Rifle, Colorado - Rifle CSP2_plank highO2_0.1 (SPAdes) (version 2) | ecosystem: Environmental > Terrestrial > Deep subsurface > Rock core/Sediment ...
CTTAAGGGTAACAAGGCTATACGGGCATAGGAGGATGGATCGTGGCAACAAGCACAAAAACAAGCGTTGGGACCAAGTCATGGCTCACAGACTTCATGCGACGCGTGGAGGAACTCGAGGAGAGTGGGGATTTCCTCGAACCTCGAGGCAACGCCCCTGACGACCCTGGCGAGGTAGAAACCCCTGATGAGAAGACTGAAGAGAAGGTCCTTGGGTACATGACTCCAAGGATGCAAGCTCTCTACACGCTCTGGCAAATGGCGGAGGAAGAAATTCTCCGAGCCGGCATGGAACTCAGCCTCAGCCGCACCTCAGAGGCTGCGGCAAAGCACCACGACCAACTGCACAAGGTAGCCCTCGAACTACCAGTCTTGCGGCAACTCTTCTGGCTCGAAGTCAAGGCGCATTTCCCCACACCCCATGAAAGCGGGGGAGTGGGTGTGCGCAAGGGCTTCGCAGTCGTCGAGAGGCCGGGTGGGTCCAGCAATCCTCTTTTCAACCTGATTCAGGATCTGGCCAACGAACTCGGCATCGTGCCTTAACCGGCACAAAACCCTCTCTGTAGTATTGAGGCATCTACAGACAGGGTTTTTTTATTTCCCAAGTTTGAGGTTTTCCACTAGAATAGGGAAATGGCTAAGAACGTATTTGCATATCTTGTACAGTGGTATCTTTTCTTGGTACCAAAGGAAATTGTGAGGGGGTGGGGAAATATCCTCTGGTTTAACCTGGAATACTTCTCTCTTTTTGTTCTATTGAAAACTTTGTTTTCTCCCTGGAGGCGCCAGACCGTAAGCTATGGGAAAGGATTCAATCTGGGCCGATACTTTGAGGCGCTCATAGGAAACCTTATCTCCCGAATACTGGGCGCGATCATTCGTTCCACTCTTTTTATAGCAGGCTTATGCGCGGAACTCGCATTGGTTTTCTTGGGGCCCATAGTATTCGTTGTGTGGTTTGTGTTGCCAGTTCTTTTAGCACTTTCGCTCGTTCAAGGACTCAAAATATTCCCAAGCTCTCAAGCATACCTGCTTTTCGCGCTCGTGGTTTTTGGAACGTTGTGGCTGCTCCGTTCCTTTTTTCAAAGCTACGGCCTGGTAAAGCCGCTTCCAAAAGCAAAAAGCCTTGCTGACTTTATAAGGAAAACCCAGAAAGATTTGCAATTCGTGTTTGCAAGATTACTGCTCCCTACAAAAGAAGTTATCAAAGCGTTGGAATCCCAGCCTGCTTCCCAAGATTTTGAAAGTCTCTTGAAAGAAGCAAGAACTGCGCAAGACGTATTGCTCGCCGCAGCCTTGCAAGACCCGGTTTTTAAAAAGATCCTCATTGACTTTAATATAACTCAAAGAGATTTGGAGCGAACAATTGCTTGGTTCCGTTTTCTCAGACAAACCATAGAAGAGCAGAAAAAATGGTGGAGCAAAAATAATCTGAGAAGAAAAGGAACCTTGGGAAGGCAATGGACTTCTGGCTTCAGCCCATTGCTAGACAAATTTTCTCTTGACGTGTCGCAGCAGGTGCGAAAACAGGGCTTTTTCGCATTGGTCGGGCACCAAAAAGAGATCCAGGCCTTAGAAAGAAGCCTGGCAAAGGAACAGAACAACAACGCCTTGCTCGTAGGCGAGCCTGGAATGGGAAGGTGGGCTATTGTGTCTGAATTGGCAAAAAGAAGTCTTTTAGGAGAAACTCTTCCAGAACTGAATCACAAGCGAGTGGTAGAGTTGGATATTCCTTCTCTGCTTTCTCGCGTCACAGGTCCAGGGGAGCGGGAAGCAGTACTTGACCAGATTTTCCTGGAAGTGGCCAATGCAGGAAATATCATTCTTGTGATCGATGAGTTCCACAACTTCGTAGACTCTGCGCAAAACAGCCCGGGAAAGATAGACATCACAGGTATTTTTGCAAAGTATCTTTCGTCCACCGCGTTTCCTATTGTTGCCATCACCACCTTCTCGGGGCTTCACCAGAACATCGAGCATAACCCCTCTCTCCTTTCCCTTCTTGATAAGGTGGAGGTCGCAGAAGTAACAGAAGAGCAAGCCCTGGAAGTTCTTCAACACGCAACTCCGTTTTTTGAACGGAAATACAAACGGTTTATTTCTTTCAATGCTTTGCAAAGCATTGTAACAATGTCGCAAAAATACATCCAAGCTGTTCCTTTGCCAAAGAAAGCTCTCGACCTGCTCGATGAAGCAATGGTGTATCTTGCGCAGTCAAAAGACAAGGTTCTTTTGGCTTCCCATATCGCAAAAGTGGTGGAGCAAAAAACCCAAATACCGGTGGGTGAAGTTGAAACAACAGAAAAAGAGATACTGCTCAACTTGGAAGAGTATATTCACAAGAAAATCATAAACCAGGAAGAAGCAGTCAAAGAGGTTTCTTCTGCCCTTCGGAGAGCGCGGGCCGAGATAAGCCAGCGGAAAGGGCCTATTGGAGGTTTTCTGTTCTTAGGCCCCACAGGCGTGGGAAAAACAGAAACCGCGAAAGCGCTTTCTTCAATATACTTTGGAAAAGAAGAGCGCATGATACGTTTGGACATGTCTGAGTTCCAAAGCACAGAAGATGTTGAACGGCTTCTTGGGAGCGCCTCTCAAGAAGGGCTTCTGACAACCCCCATACGAGAGAATCCTTTTTCTCTCCTTCTGCTTGATGAAATAGAAAAAGCACATTCCAACATTTTGAACCTATTCCTGCAGGTGCTCGATGAAGGCCACATCACAGACGGCCTTGGACGAAAAGTGAGTTTTCAGCATACTATTATCATTGCAACATCCAACGCAGGCTCCCAGCTCATTATCCAAGCCATCAAAGACAATGCCGACTTTGTCTCGCTCAAAGACAAGATGCGGGATTATTTATTCCAGCAAGGAACCTTTAGGCCAGAGTTCCTGAACCGTTTCGACGCAGTTGTTTTGTTCAGGCCTTTAACAAAAGAACATCTCATAGCTATTGCGCACTTGATGCTCACAAAGCTCAAGAAGAATCTTGAAGAAAAAGGAATTGAGTTTGTGATCACAGAACCTCTAAAATCAAGGCTTGCTGAACTAGGGTATGACCCGGTGTTTGGAGCAAGGCCCATGAAAAGAGCAATTCAAGACAACGTGGAGAACGTTCTTGCCGTATCCTTGCTCAAAGGAGAAGTGAAACGGGGCGACAAAGTGCAGCTCGACGCCTCGACATTCATGGTGCAAAAGGTATAATAAACACCCATGGAAACAATATCTACCAAAAAGGCATTAACCTTCCTCACTATTCTATTCCTTGGAGCTGGAGTAGCTCTGGTGACCCATGCGTGGGAGCCTCTCTGGAGTCCTTTTCGACTTTCCCCAGAAGTGGTGCTCGGAAGCATGATCATGAATACGAAGCATGCCACGACAAACTACTTTGAGTGGGACATACGAGCAGACTTCCTGCGCGAAGATACCAAAGAAAAACTGCTCCAACTTTCCTTGAGGATCGACGGAGACCTTGACGTTCAGGACGAAAACAACGAAAAATCCCAAGGCACGCTCGACCTAGCAATGCACATGGAAGGCATAGACTATGCCGCAAAAATGGAGTACCGAGGCCTAGGAGACAAGGCATATTTCAGGTTCAAAACCTTTCCCGCTTTGCCCTTTTTGGGCCTTGAAGGAGGCGGCAGTGACGCTTTAAGGAATCAATGGTTTGTGACTGAAAAAGGAGCTCAAGACCCCGAACAAGAGGAAAAGATCAAGCAGAAGGTTGAGGTCGTATGGGAGGATATTGTCAAAGATCCTTCTTTGTACGTCATTCAGGAACTTCCAGATACGCGTGTTGGGAAAAAAGCAACCTATCACTATCGCATCACTCTTAAAGAAAACGGTGTTGAGCGCATCATTTCCGGGATTTTTGATGCGCTTGCTTCTTTGCCGGTGCTTGACCTGGAGCGTAATGAGATCGACGCTCGTTCTATTGCTTCAAAGCTCGGGGAGATCACCGCAGAGGTTTTTGTGGGAAAGTCGGACAGGCTTGTATACCGCTACTTCATCCAAAAAGATATTGACATCGACCAGTTCTTGCCGTTCAATTTCTTGAGTGGGTCTGAGGCTTCTACTTTTGTTTCCCTGGAATTCGATATGAAGCTCTCTGACTACGGGAAGAAAGTTTCTGTAGAAACCCCGCCAGACGCAAAACCCCTCGAGGAGTTTTTCGGACCAACATCCTTAGGCGGACTTGGGGAAGCGCGCGAAGCTGCGCGCGACGCCAAGAGACAAGCTGATATCCGCCAGATCTCCGTTGCTATGGAACTTTGTTATGACAATAGCGAGTGCGGAGGGGGCGGGCAATATCTCGCGACAAGAGGCGGCCCAAACGCGGTAAAAGCCATTGAGCCATTTTTGCAAAGCGTTCCAACCGATCCTACGGACGATTTCCCGTATCAATACACGTGGATGCCGAATTACTTTTGGGAAAGAGTTGACGACTACTGTCTTTATGCGCGACTCGAAGAAGATTCTCAAATTTCAGGACGCGTTGTATATATCGCCGCAGGCCCGAATGGTGTTCGTAAAAGAGATATGCCCAATACCGCTGCCTTTAGTTTGACTAACTGTGAATAATTGAATATAAAGAGATATGGCAAACCATAATCCCAGAGACTATTTCAGGAACGGAACCGTATACGTTTGGAAAGAAACATTCGCTGTTGTGAAAGCAAAGCGCCCGCTTTCGGGTTCTTTTGCCATTGTGCATGACCGGAAAGAAACCAACGAAATTACTGCTGTCATAGACCAGACAAAACTGGAGGCGCACAAAGAAGACATTATTGAGTTTGACGGAGATTGGAAGATAATCACGTTCGACATGATCTTGCCCTTAGATATGGTAGGCTGGCTGGCAGAGATCACCGACGAATTCGCGGAAGAGGGAATAAGCATACTTGTGCTTTCAAGCTACTCCACAGACCATGTCCTGGTGCAAAGCTATGACCTTAAAAAGGCCATCAAGAAGCTCGAAAGCCTTGGTTCCCGCGTGACTGAGAAGTAGACAAGGTACATAGGATCATCCTGGAAAAGCCCTATCAACAGGGCTTTTGTGTTGGGGAAAACCTGTGAATAAGTAAGGAAAATAGAGCTAAATAAAGGGAGGTGGTAAAGTGGTTGACTTGGGGGTTGGGTGGGGCTATTGTGAAATCAAGTGGAAAACTGTGGAAAAAGGTGGGGATAACTCAATAGAACTGTGGAAAACCCCTTATGTTTATCGGAGAATACACCTATTCAATAGACGACAAAAAACGCTTAGCAGTACCTCTTAAATTCAGAGAGCTTTTAGGCAAGAAAGCAGTCATTACCAGGGGCCTGGACCAGTGCCTTTTCTTGTACCCTATGAAAGAGTGGGGACTGCTTGCTGAAAGGATAAGCAAGCTTCCCTTAGCCCAGGCAGACGCAAGGGGATTTTCGAGGCTCATGCTCACAGGAGCAATGGAAGTAAGCTTTGACAACCTGGGAAGGATGCTTGTTCCTGACTTCTTGAAAACCTACGCGTCCCTGGGAAAGCGGGTAGTGGTTGCGGGATTGTATAACCGAGTTGAGGTTTGGGATGAAAAGAAGTGGACAGATTATAAGCAGAAAGCAGAACAAGAGGCAGGAGATATGGCAGAAAGATTAAAAGAGCTGAACCTTTAACAATAGAACAATGCACGTCCCTGTCCTCAAACAAGAAGTACTGGAATATCTTGACCCAAAACCGAACGAAAACTTTGTTGACGCGACTCTGGGGTTTGGAGGGCACACAGAAGCGATTCTGGAAAAGACCGGGCCCAGAGGCAAGGTCTTGGGAATTGAGTGGGACCCGGAAGCGATCTCAAGGATTTCAAAGCAGGAACGGCTCATTCTCGTGAATGACAGCTACAGCCACCTGGAAGAGATCGTGAAAAGAGAAAAGTTCCCCAAGATATCAGGCATTCTCTTTGATCTCGGAATGTCATCCTCGCAGCTTGAAGAAAGCAAGAGGGGATTCTCTTTTCAAAAGAACGAGGTGCTGGATATGAGGTTCAATCCTGAGCATGGGTTGGACGCAAAGAAGATCTTGAACTTCTGGTCACGCTTCGATATCCAAGGCATTTTGAAAGACTATGGAGAAGAGCAATTTGCTGAAAGCATTGCGAGACACATTGTTGAAGCAAGGAAACGCTCACCCATTGTGCGGACATTCCAGCTGGTAGAGGTAATCAAAGCTGCAACGCCAAAGTGGTATCACCGCAAAAAACTGCATCCTGCCACCAAAACGTTCCAAGCCTTGAGAATTGCTTCGAACAACGAATTGGAGAACCTCAAAGCAGTGCTTCCCCAGGCAGTTTCCTTGTTAAGCTCTGGCGGAAGGCTTCTCGTCATATCCTTCCATTCGCTCGAAGACAGAATAGTAAAGAATTTTTTCAGGCAAGACAGAAGGCTTCAGATACGCACGAAGAAACCAGTTGTTGCGAGTTTCAAGGAACAAAAAGCAAATCCAAGAAGCAGATCAGCAAAATTGAGAGTTGCGATAAGAATACAAGAAAACGAGATATGAGGAACACAAGAAAGAAAAAGTCGTCATTGCGCGCAATGCTCGTTTTAGGAGCCGCGAGCGTTTTCTTTCTCTTTGCATTCTACGTGTTCCAAATAAATCACTTGACCATGCTTGCATACAACACCAAGAGCGAGGAAGCAAAGCTCACAACATTGGCTGAAGAATCTTCCTCCCTTGAGACGCTTCACCAGGAAAACTACGCATTCCAGAAGTTTCCCAAACTCGCGCAAACGCTCAACTTCGTGAAAAATGGAACAGTAAGCTATGTCCAGGTTCTTGAAGGAACAGTGGCGAAGCAATGAGGGCATATATTATCTTCTTCCTTATCCTTTTTGTGGGGGCCTCTCTCATGGGCCGCCTTCTATTTTTACAGGTTGTCAAAGGGGGATTTTACCGGGCTCTTGCCCAAGGCCAGCAAGGTTCTTCGCTGGTTGAGAAAGGGGAGAGGGGAAAGATCTTCGCGCGAGACAAGAACGGAAGCCTCGTGCTTTTGGCGGCAAATCAAAAGGTGCCGTACGCGTTCGTATCTCCTGCCGAAGTTGAAAGCGGCAACGAAGAACTTATCGCGGAAACGCTTGCCTCCATTCTTGGGACTGAAAAAGCAAACATACTTTTAAAAACGCAGAATAAGGAAAGTTTTTTTGAGATCATCAAGAAAAAGATAACAGACGAAGAGGCGCAACGTATTGAAGAGAAAGATATCAAGGGAATGCACGTGGGATTCGAGACTTTGCGTGTCTATCCCCAAGGATCCTTTGCTTCCCATGTCTTGGGTTTCGTAAATCAGGATGACAAAGGGCAGTACGGCGTTGAAAGCTCGTACAATGAAAAACTCGCGGGCAAAGAAGGGGTCAAACGGAATGTCTTCAATCCCGCCTCCTATTTCTTGGGGGATAGGTCGAGCAACGCGAAAGCAGGAGAAAACATAGTGCTGACCATTGATTACAATATCCAATCAATGGCAGAAGCGCTCCTCAAAAGGGTTCAGAAAGAGCTTGGGGTTCAAGAGGGAACTATCATTGTCATGGATCCGCGAGATGGAAAGATCCTGAGCCTTGCGAACAGCCCGAGCTTCAATCCCAATGAATACGCCAAAGAATCTTTGGAAACATTCCAGAATGCGGCCTTGGAAAAGATCTTCGAGCCAGGCTCGGTTCTCAAAGCGGTTACCATGGCTTCTGCTTTACAAGAAGGAGCAATAACTCCGGAAACAACATACGAAGACGAGGGCATTTTGAGGATCGGAGGATACAAGATATTGAACTATGACAGCAGAACGTGGGGAAAGCGCACCATGCGGGAAGTGCTTCAGTTTTCTATTAACACCGGAGCTGTGTTCGCTGCTGAACAGCTGGGCTTTGACAGGTTTATGGAATATTTGAAGAAATTTGGCATTTTTTCAAAAACGTTCGTGGATCTTCCAGGCGAAGTATTCTCTCAGAACAAAGAACTGCAGCTTGGCCACGAGATAAACTTCGCGACAGCTTCTTTTGGTCAAGGGATTGAGATGACCTCTCTTCAGCTTATGAGGGCATATGCGGCAATCTCCAATGGAGGCATGCTCGTCACCCCCTATATCGTAGAACAAAAGCCAAACGACCCTACGGGGCCCATACTTTCTTCAAAAACAGTGCTTGACGCAACCTCTATGCTTGTGGGAGTCATGGAAGAAGGGTATGGAAAGAGCGCAAGGGTTCCTGGCTACTTTATCGCGGGCAAAACAGGGACCGCGCAGATCCCATGGTCTGCCTTGGGCATACAAAAGGCAGGATACTCTGACCAAACCATACAGTCATTCATTGGATACGCTCCGGCGTACAACCCCCAGTTTCTTGTGTTGGTAAAGCTCAACAACCCGAAAACCAAGACAGCAGAATACTCCGCAGTACCTCTCTTTCGGGAACTCACCAAATACATCATAGACTACCTTGAAATCCCGCCGGATTATGAGTAGACTAAGACTGCTTAGTGCCCAGGGCGTTTTCTGGGCTCGCGGTCCCGCTACTGCGGGACATCGCTCGCAAAGAAAACGCCCGCCAAAATTGAAGTAGTTCAATTTCGGCCCCATCGTCTAGTGGCCTAGGACACTTGGTTCTCATCCAAGAGATCAGGGGTTCAAATCCCCTTGGGGCCACCACTATATTGACTTTTTAGTTCTCCCGAGTATTATACTTCCTATGAGGGTGGCGAGTTCATAGCTCGTCGCGATGATGGGCTAAGGGTCTGCCGCCGTGGACCCGCGGACATTGAAGTCGGGGCTCCTCACACTCCTCTGTAGCAACGAGGGTGTGAGTTCGTGACCAGCTCCTGCTTCTAACTCCGTGCATACACAAATCCTATCGCCACTCTCTCTCTTTTAGGCCTCCAGCGGTTGGGCTGCTTCGCTGGGGGCGTTTTCTTTTGTAGGTGGTTTCTCTATGATGAAAGTGGAGTGAGCGTGGCTCAGCCATGCTTGCTCCTGCTCCTGGCGGGTCTTGCCCTCGAGAAGAGGGTGAGTGTCCTCCCTTTCGCCCGTCAGGAGCTTTTTCTTTTCCTGCCCTGAGCGAAGTCGAAGGGTTGCCCTGCGCGTAGTCGAAGGGTACAATACACAGAATGGATTATATCGCTCAACGCAATTGGCACGCGCTTCCTTGGGAAGAGGTTACACATATATTTGAAACAGACTCGGAAAAGGGGCTTACTGACGCTCAAGTAAAAGAGCGGCATAAAACCTTTGGAAAAAATATCCTCCCCAAGGAGAAGTTCCCTTCGGGTTTCCAAGTTTTCTTGAGCCAGCTCAAGAGCCCTTTAGTTCTCATCTTGATCGGAGCAGGAATAATCACGCTCTTTCTCCAAGACTACACAGACAGCATTGTTATTTGGGGAGCGGTGATCCTCAATTCTTTTCTGGGATATTTTCAGGAGTACAAAGCAACAAGGGCATTGGCTGAACTGAAAAAAGCCCTGAAAGTGCACGCGGTGGTTGTGAGAAATGGAAGCAGCAAAGAAATTCCCCAGGAAGAAATAGTTCCAGGTGACATTGTGCTGCTCAGGGCAGGGGACAGAATACCCGCAGACGGAAGGATCATACAGGCATGGAATATGAAGACGCAAGAAGCTGTGCTTACAGGAGAATGGCTGGCTTCTGAAAAAACCAATGCTGTTGTTGAAGGAGAGGTTGCTCTAGGAGATAGGGAGAATATGGTGTTCACGGGAAGCATAGTAGAAGAAGGAGAAGGCAGAATAGTTGCAACAGGAACCGGCCAGCATACGGAGCTTGGCAAGATAGCAGTGCTTTTGAAAGAGATCAAAGGAAGCGAAACTCCCTATCAATTCCGCCTCAACAAGTTCGCGAAACTCATAGGCTACCTTTTTGGCATTATTGCCTTCCTCATCTTTTTGGAAGGCTTGATAGCTGGCAAACCATTCAACGAGATCTTCACTCTGGCAGTTGCTATTGCGGTAGCCTCGGTTCCCGAAGGCCTTCCTGTCGCGATCACCGCGGTGCTGGCAATTGGAATGAGCAGAATGCTGAAGCGAAAAGGATTAATGCGCAATCTCGCCTCCACAGAAACCCTGGGAAGCACCTCTATCATTGCAACAGACAAAACTCTTACGCTCACTGAAGGGAAAATGGAAGTGGAAGAAATATTCTCATTCAAAGAAGCAGACAGCCAAAGAGCGTTGGTTGTGGCAGCTCTTGCCAATGAAGCGTTCATCGAAAATCCAGAAGCAGTGTTCGAGCAATGGGTCATACGGGGAAAACCAACAGACAAGGCGCTTTTGGTAGCGGCTTCGGAAGCTGGCATTTCAAAGGTTGCTCTTGGAAAAGAATTTCCTTTGCTGGAAAAGTTCTCGTTTGATTCTTCAACCCAATATCAGGCAAGCGTTCATCAAACCCCAAAGGGCATTGTGGCCTTTATTTCAGGCTCTCCTGAGAAACTTTTGTCTATGGCAAAGCAGGAAAATCTGCTCTTGGTAGAAAAGAAGGTGCAGGAACTCGCAAAAAAAGGCCTGCGCGTGCTTGCTTTGGGCGAGAAACTGCTTCCTTTCAAAACATTCCCAGCTTCAGACCATATTGCTCTTGAGCTCCATGATATTGAGTTTATTGGATTGATCGCATTGAAAGATCCTCTGCGAAAAGGAGCAAAAGAAGCAATTGAACTTGCGAGACAAGCAGGCATTCAAACCATCATGGTGACAGGAGACCACGTGGCTACCGCGAGCGCTGTTGCAAAAGAAGTTGGCATAGACGGTGACTCTTCCTCCACGGTTGAAGGCAAAGACCTTGAGAATCTTTCAGACGAAGAGCTCGACAGAAGGCTTCCCAATTTAAAGGTATACGCAAGGGTAGAACCCAAACATAAGCTCCGCATTATTGAGGCTTGGCAAAGAAGAGGACAGGTTGTTGCAATGACAGGTGACGGAGTCAACGACGCTCCAGCGTTGAAGAAAGCAGATATTGGCATTGCTTTGGGTTCGGGTTCTGAAGTTGCAAAGGAAGCGGGGGACTTGGTGCTTTTGGGGGATTCCTTTTCCATTATTCCTTTGGCAGTGGAAGAGGGGAGAATCATTATAGACAACATCAGAAAAATCATCACCTATATGCTCACCGGGAGCTTTACCGAAATTATCCTCATCAGTTCCAGTATTTTATTCGGCCTGCCTCTTCCCATAACCGCTACCCAAATACTGTGGGTAAACTTTGTGGAAGACGGCTTGCCGGGAATTGCCCTCACCTTTGAAAAAGGGGAGAAAGATGTGATGAAAAGAAAGCCAGAAGGCAAGCACATTACTCTTTTGACGCTTCCCATGAAAACCATCATTTTCCTCGTGGGGATATTCACAGACCTCATTCTCCTTGGGTTGTTCTTGTATCTTTTGCACTTTACCTCCTATACCATTGAGCATACTAGGACCATTATGTTCGTAGGGCTTGCCTTAAACTCTCTGCTGTACGTTTTCTCGTGCAAGAATCTCAAGGCGAATATATGGCAATACAACATATTCTCCAATCCATATCTTGTAGGAGGCGTGCTGATCGGCTTTTTGGTGCTTCTCCTTCCTTTGTATGTTCCTCCTTTGCAGCAGCTCTTCCACACCCAGCCCTTGCTTCTTGTTGATTGGGCTGTGGTTTGGGGTTTTGCCTTTCTCAACATCGGGCTCATTGAGCTCGTGAAGTGGGTATTCGTAAAAAAGAACGGTGTCGCAAGCCAGGGCTTGACGTCTTCTCATGCCTAACCCATAATTCACTAAAGAGAAGAAGGTCTTCTCTGGAATTGGCAAGGCGAGGTGACTCATGCCTACGACCAGTCCTCCGGCGACCGAGACCGGGAAGCACGACACTCAGGCTCCGACCACCGGTATGACCTCGACCCCGACGACGCGGCACCACAAGAAGGGTCGCCGCACGACATCCGCCAAGGCCTAGCAAGAAGCTCTCGGCCCTGGTAGGCTCAGCCTCGCCAAGCTGAGCGGCCAGTCCCTGCACTACCTCTCTCCGCCCCCTCCAGGAAGTGCAGGGCTTTTATTTTCCTTTGATAATTATGTTATAGTCAAGTAATGCAAGACATTATTTTTATAGCAATCATTGGGATACTTTCTTTGGGAGTTTTTGTACTATTACTCCAAAGAAAGGGGGGGACCAAAGATTCCTCAATACTTTTACTCCAGAATCAGATACAAGAACTCTCACGAACACTTGATAACAAACTCGGCGAATCAACAAGGGCCATTAGAGAACAATTTGGGGCAAGCACCAAAATTGTTCGTGAGATCACGCAGGAACTCGTAAAAGTAGGGGAAGGGCAAAAACAGGTTATGAGTGTCACGGATCAGTTAAAGAACTTGCAGGATATCCTGAAAAATCCAAAACAGCGCGGGGTACTTGGCGAATACTACCTTGAAACCGTGCTAAAAAATGTCTTACCGCCAGATACCTACCAAATGCAGTATTCTTTTAAAGACGGGAGTATTGTAGACGCAGTTGTTATTACCAAAGAAGGCATTATTCCTATTGATTCTAAATTTTCTCTTGAGAACTACAATCGCATACTTGAAGCGCAAACTCAGCCTGAACGCGAGCGATACGAAACGGCTTTTACGAATGATCTGAAAATACGGATTGACGAAACGGCAAAATATATCAAACCCCAGGAAAAGACCCTGGGCTTTGCGTTCATGTTCATTCCTTCCGAAGCCGTATACTACGACCTTCTTATCAACAAAGTAGGAACAATAAAAGCAAATACGATAAATCTTATCGAATATGCGTCGGGGCAAAAAAAGGTTATGGTGGTTTCTCCTACAACCTTTCACGCTTACTTGTTAACAGTACTCCAAGGGCTCAACGCTTTAAAAATTGAGAAAGTCGCGAGAGAAATAGGGGAGAGAGTACAGACCTTAGGGAGACACATTGTAAGTTACGATACATACTTAAAGAAACTCGGGGGGCATCTTGGAACTACGGTAAGCACGTACAACATAGCGTATAAAGAATTCGGCAAGATAGACAAAGATGTTTTGCGCATTACCGGCAAAACACAAAAGGAAGCATTAGAGCCTTTGGAACTCGAAAAACCCGCGGTAGAACTCGAAGAAGAATAGGCCTCGCCTAGCGTATGGATTATACAAAGCGCCCCCACAAGGGCGCCTTCAATATAAACTTGGCTTAGCCAAGTTATCCACACCTAGGCGAGGCCTAGGCAGTTGACGCTCATATATCTTTGTGATACCTGAATAACAGGAGGAAAACATGCAGGGAACCGACACAAAGGCAGAGTTAGTTCGGGAAACTCTGGTAGAGTTAGGCGCAGCCCTCCGTACTTTGGGACACAACTGCCCGATTTCCGTGGATGGTTCTGGGGTGATTCGTGCCCACCTTACCTTTCGACAAACTCCTGACACGAAAGTCCTTAACGAACTACATAGTACGATTACACCGCTCACCCAAGGAACAGGTCTCCATATCTCCATAACTGGACAGGGCCCGAACGGCTACTCCTGTCAAGTCAAAGCCTAAGTATAAAGAGGCACGCCCGCGCAGCGGACACGGCCTCTTTTTATTTCAACAAATAAAAAAGAGGTACTTTCTCTCCTGAGATTTCCCTCGTTGCGGTTACTCCTGCAAGTTTTTAATGGGCTTCACGCCGTTAAAGCTGGAAGGGTGAACCCATACCACCCGCTTCCCGTTGGATACATCCCGACAAATGGTGTAGGGGGCATCCATCTGGATCATGGTGGGGAACACGTCCTTCCCTTTCTCCAAAAGAGTGACATTGTAGGAACCACCTACTGCAAGCGCGAACTGCATCACGCCGCCCGAATAATCAATGCCGGCAAGGGGATAGGCACCGAAGCAGGCAACAGCGCCATCTGCGGCTGCTTGCTGCACTTGCTCAAAGGTAAGAGTAGCATGCAGAATTTCTGGTTCGGGCGCCAACGCCTCCTCAAGCTTCAAGAGCAGAACTTCTCTGTCTTTCTGCGCCTCCATCTTTTGCGCGTCGATCCTGTCTTCGAGATACGAAATGTGGAAACGAAGCCCCGCGATCGTGCCTGCGGAAACTATTGCGACTGCGAACCCTGCAGCGATTCCAATGATCCAAAGAGCTTTCTTCCTCATGGCCCTTCTCCTTTCCGTGCTTTTTCGAAGGCCAGTGGTTTCATTGCATATACTCCAAGGCAGCTTCCCCTGTCAACTAGGCCTCGCCTAGGATGTTGACTTTTGGGAGGGTTTTGCTTAAGATGGGGGATATGTTTGCTGTGATAAAAACCGGGGGGAAGCAGTATATTGTGACCCCTGGGCAAAAACTTAAAGTAGAGAAACTCCCTGTAGAAAACGGGAAGGAAGTTTTGTTTAATGAGGTATTGCTTGTAGAAGGGGAAAAAGACCTTCAGCTCGGAACTCCTTTCGTAAAGGGCGTTACGGTAAAGGGAAAGGTGGTTACTCAAGGAAGGGCAAAGAAGGTTATCATATTGAAGTTCAAGAACAAATCGAACCGGCAAAAGAAAAAGACTGGCCACCGCCAATCTTTTACTGAAGTAGAAATCACCTCGATCTCCGCCTAGCGGCGGGCTGCAAGAGCCTGGCGCAGGGTTTCTTCGTCTGCGTATTCAAGCTCGCTCCCAATGGGAAGCCCTCTTCCCAGCCTTTTTATTTCCACCCCCAGGGGCTGCAACACCCGCTCCAAATATAGGGCGGTAGTTTCTCCTTCCGTGGTGAGGTTTGTGGCAAGAATTACTTCTTTTGGGTTCTGGGCTTTAAGCCTTGCCTTGAGTTCTTCTACGCGAATGTTCTGAAGGTCTTCTTTTTTAAGCTGGCCCACGTTCCCTCCAAGAATGAAGTACAAGCCTGTATAGCTCTTGGTTTTTTCCAGTGCTTCCAAGTCACTCTCTTTTTCCACAACACACAAAAGAGTTTTGTCTCTTGAAGGATCTCTGCAAATACTGCAGAGCCCTGTGTTTGCTTCGTCCTCTTTTACTTCAAAGGGATCGAAACACCAAGCACAAAGTTTTACGAGTTGTTTTAATTGCTGGATTGCTGCGAGTAATTGAACAACTTCCGAAGAGGGAAGTTTGAGCAAATAAAAAACAAAGCGCGATGCGGTGCGCGGCCCAATGGTTGGGAACTTTCGAAAAAGCTCAATGAGCTTCTGGATCGACTTGGGGTACATATTAAAACTCCATACTGCTTTCTCCGCCTGCGTACTCCTGCGACGCATACTGCTCTTTAGCAAGGTCGGTAAAGCTTACGGTTTTCTCGTTAAAGAAGAGCTTGATAGATCCCACAGGCCCGTTGCGGTGCTTTGCGATAATGATCTCGGCAATGTTCTTTGCAGCCCCTTCTAGGTTGTAGCGGTCTTCGCGATAGATGAACAGAACCACGTCTGAATCTTGTTCCAAAGAACCTGATTGTCGAAGATCAGAAAGTCTTGGCCTTTGAGGAGAGCGCTGCTCCACAGCCCTTGAAAGCTGAGACAAAGCAACCACAGGAACATTCAGCTCTCTTGCCAGGCCCTTCAAGGCGCGAGATATCTCTGTTGTCTGCTGCACTTCGCTCACCATCATGTTCCTTGGCTCAATGAGCTGGAGATAGTCAATGATCACAAGGCCCAGGCCTTTGTTTGCCTGCAGTCTTCGCGCCATTGCCCTCATCTGAAGGATGTTCTGGGAAGAGGTGTCATCAATAAAGATAGGGGCTTCGGCTAACGCGCCCATGGCTTCTTGTATTTTGGTAAAGTCGTTAACCGCGCCTTCTGAAGAGAGTTTGCCTGTTCTCAACCTCCACAGGTCTACTCCGGCCTGAGAGGCGATAAGCCTGTCTACTACCTGGTCTCGCGACATCTCAAGGCTGAATATGGCGACAGGAACTTTCTCTTGCACTGCAACCCTTCTCGCGATATCTGCTGCGAGAGCACTCTTTCCAAGGCTAGGGCGTGCGGCGACCAGAATAAGGTCTGAATTCTGGAAACCTGAAAGAATATTATCCAAATCTTTAAAACCGGTGGGTACGCCCCTAGTTGCTTTTTCGTGACGTGAAAGCTTCTCAATACGGTCAAACGCTTCTTCTAAGGTGTCTTTTACTCTTATAAAGTTGCGCGAGAAGGATTTCTGGGCAATAGCAAAAATCCTTGATTCTGCCTGGTCGAGAATGACATCGGTATCTTCGTCCTCATTGTATCCCATAACCCCGATCTCATGGGACACAGAGATAAGGTCACGCAAAATCCTTTTTTTCTGTACTATCTTTGCGTAACTTAAAACGTGCGAAGCAGTGGGAACGCTGTTTACGAGCTCGGTCAAATAGTTGTTACCTCCAACATCTTCCAGCGAGTTCTTTTCTCTCAAGCGGCCAGAAAGAGAGAGCATGTCTATAGGCTCTCCTCTCTCAAACAATCCCTGTATAACCTCATAAATGATCTGGTGGTCTCTGCGGTAGAAGTCTCTGGGTTCCAAAAAGTCCACCACTTTCACAATGGCGTCTTTGTCGAGCATCAAACTTCCCAATAAAGACATTTCCGCCTCCAGCGATTGTGGAGGAAGTTTGTCTGGAAGAGTGAATTTTTCAGCAGTAACCCCGTTTGCCATGATACGCCATGATACCCCAGCCCAAGAACCTTGGCAAGAAATAAAAAGAGAGGGTGCTTCTTGATGAAGCAGAGCCTCTCTGTGCGTTGCTAGTTCTTGGAAGAAGCGCCGACGACCTCTGTGGTGTGTTCCAACGCTGCGGCCGTATCCAGACCTGCGTGGCCGTTGGGTTGGCGGACCGGTTCCTCCTGCTTTGTTTTGGTCATCCTCCCTGCGTATCCATAAGGCCGAAATCAACGTTCTAAACAGAATTATTGCATGCCATTTATGCTTTTGTCAAATAAAAACCAGCCGCCTGGGGCGACTGGATTGCTGATTGGGTTATGCGGCGTGCAGTTCCTCCAAATAGTCAGGGTTGCACTTTATGCAAACATCCCCCAAAAATGTCATTGAGAAGC
>Ga0209542_10010223_pt1 | contig 16990 bp, 18 predicted proteins | sample RifCSPhighO2_01_FD_184028 | JGI IMG/M metagenome (GOLD analysis project Ga0209542, IMG submission 184028) | Soil microbial communities from Rifle, Colorado - Rifle CSP2_plank highO2_0.1 (SPAdes) (version 2) | ecosystem: Environmental > Terrestrial > Deep subsurface > Rock core/Sediment ...
CACGATCCGTAAGCGTCTTAATTGTTCCTTGCATGTTTACTACTTGTTGTTTTGTTTTTCTCGAGAAACCACGACCCCGTTTCTAGTACCGACCATACTATCACACCCCCCTATTCTTGTCCAGCCCACCCGCCCCCAATCCCCAAAATAGCCTTATTTTTAAGCTCTTTTGCTCCACTCGTAGAGGGTGACGGCTGCTGCGGCGGCTACGTTGAGCGACTCGCAGCGCGGGTCCATGGGGATAGCGAGTATTTGGTCGCAGAGTTTGAGGATGTCGTCGCCGATACCGGCCCCCTCGTTGCCCAATATAAAGACCGCCGGCGCGTCGAATTGCGCTTGCGGAAGCGGCGTTCCGGCGTCCCCGGCCAGGCCGTACATTTTAAATCCTTTTCTTTTAAGATCGATGATAGTTTGTTTGACGCTCCCCACCTGCACCAGCGGGATACGGAACGCCATCCCCGCCGACACCTTAATGACCGCGCCGTTCACCGCCGCCGTGCCGCGCTCGGGCAGCAGCACCGCCGATGCGCCAAAGCCCGCGGCGGTGCGGATGATGGCGCCGACATTGTGCGGGTCTTGCACGCCGTTTAACAGCACCAGCGCGGTGCCCTTTGCCGGCGCAAGCGTCTCTACAAACTTTGCAAACGGTTGCACCAGCGCAAACAGCGATATGCTCCCGATGATGCCTTGGTGCGCGACGCCGCTCTTCATGTCGGAGCGGGCCATGCCCTCGGAGAGTTTGGCGACCGGAATCTGCAGGCGGTCTATCTGCGCGCGCAGCTTGGTGTCGGTCATCGTGCGGTCGAGATAGACCTTGGTCACGGCCTGTGGCGCGTGGCGCAGCGCCTCGCTTAAGGCATGCCGCCCGTAGGTAAATACTTTGTTTTGTTTCATACATCAGTCGCCCCAGTTAAGCGGTGCGGAGTCTTTGTTGACGACCGGCTTGCAGGCCACGGAGGATGAGGCGGTGATGAGCTGCAGTGTCTCTCCCTTGCCAAAAAGCACCACTCCGCCGCCGACATACAGCGCGCCGGTGTTGCTGGTTATTTTTGGAAGCTTGGTGTCCGAAAAGACCTGCGCATTTTTGCCGGGATATATGGTAAGGCTCGAAGCGTCGCTTGCCGGCGTAATGCTAAACTCCGTGCCGTTGGTACAGGTATAGAGGTACTCGCCCGCCGCGTTTCCGGCGGTAAGGCCTATAAAGGCGGCGACGCCGATGACGACGCCCAACGCGATAAATCCGAAGTGTTGTTTCTTCATACGTCCATTAGTATAGCAAAAAGAAAAAGGCCGGGTACTTCTCACGCTTGGCGCAAGTCCTGCAGGACCTCCTTGGCATGCACTTCGGGCTTTACGTTTTCGTATATCTTGGCAATCACTCCCTCCGGGTTGATAAGAAAAGAGGTGCGCGAGGAAACGCCGTAGCGCCCGACCACCTCCTTTTTTTCGTCCGACAGCAGCGTAAACGGCAACGAATACTTTTCGGCAAACTTTTTGTGGCTGGCGACGGAGTCGGTGCTTACTCCGAGCACACGGGCTTTCTGCGCGCCGAAGTCGGGGAAGTCGTCGCGGATGGCACACGCCTCTTTGGTACAGCCAGGCGTGTCGTCCTTAGGATAAAAATACAAAAGCACCCACACTCCGCGATACTCTTTGAGCGAGCGCTCTATGCCGCCTTGGTCTTGCAGTGTAAACTCCGGCGCCGTCTGCCCCACTTTGAGTATCATGCCTTCATAGTAACAAAAAAGACCGGGCATTGCTGCCCGGTCTTCTAGAATTTAGAATTGCGGCTCGACCTCATTATAAGGTATTGCCTGAATTCTGGCGTCGTTGGGACGTTGTTCTTTTAGCCCTTTGAGGTACCGGTTAAACATCCGGTACCCTTCATCGGGGTAGGATGTTCTACCGATGTAGTGGCTTTCGTTCTCTATGGTGATTTGTACTTGCCACGCGTCCTTATGCTTGGTTATTCCTCGCACTCCCTCCCTTAACGGAAACTGGGACAAATTCATGCGCCTAAAGTCGAGCGGATGTCCGAGTCTATACACGAAGATCGGAACCTCCCCGGCATATGTCCGCACCCAGATTTCTCTGCCGAGCATAATGCTGCACTGTTCGCCGTTCATAGACGTGCGGCGGCGGACTTCTATACCCCTCATTTCTCCGTTGACACAGTCAGAGGTGGTTCCGCACCAGTTGAACTCCTTCATGAGCGGGAGGTCTTCGGGAGATACCAACACATACCACCCATAGAATTTGGAAGGATTGCGATTTGCAAGACGGCAAGCGACATACGGCCCTTGTTCGTCTTGACCACACACGAATGTCCGCGAGAGCGCCTGTTGACTCGTGAAGACGGGTAGAATTACCTTCCCACTATGGGCTAGTTGCAAGCTGCTCATCTTGAGGCCCCTTTGCTGATTAAGAACTCAAAAACTTAAAACAATTTAACAGCAAACTGCAATTGTGTCAACTTTACTTGGATTATTCCCTATTTATCAAATCGAGTTTCTTTTTCCGGCGCCAGCTTTTTATTTCGGCTTCCCTTTTTGACGCGGAGGACCGGTCCGGATGTCGCTCGGTATAGACGACTTTTACCACCCGCCTCGCGCTCGTGTAATGTCCGCCCTCGCCGTTTTTATGCTGCTCAAAACGCCTTTTTACATCGGTCGTTATCCCCGTATACAAAGACCGGTCGCCGCACTCGAGTATATAAACCAGATACATCAGACAGTAAATGCGACGATGAGTACGATGCCGGTGATGACGGCAAACGCCGCGAGTGTTTTGGTAAACAGCTCCACCGCCTCGACTTTTTGACCTTCTAAAAACATTTGAACGGGCTGGAGGAAAAAGAGGTAGCCCATGAGAGCGACCGAAAAGACGAGCAGGGAGAGCATGGCCATGGGCGCGAGGATGGTGTCCGGCTTGTCTCTGACATAGGCGGGGCCGTAGGTAATGAGGAGCACGACGAAGACGATGTAAAGTCCGGCCAAAAGCGCATTAATGTACGGATTCCTGCTCATACCTTTTTAACTTTTTAGCCGCATTAAAGTTTCTTTACACATTTGCTGACTGACTCAGTCTGGAACCCACCACGGTGAGGCCGTTGAAAGGTTCTTTGAGCGATTTCAGTGTACCAGATTGAGGCGTCTCAGTCGGGTCTCAATAGACACGATAGACACTATAAAAAGGGGCGGAAAGTGTCTATCTCCACTGTGCCTTAAGACCCCCGACCAACTTCTCCAGTATTTGTCCAGCGACTACAACCAGTTTTTGATCTCGAGGATCCTTAGCGTTTTTGCTTCCATGAAAAAGATTACACCGGACCCTGTATATGCCCCATATAACGTTAGGAAAATCGCTTTCGCTCGCAATAACGACAGGCGGCCTTATTCCGCGGGCATCTTCGATGGGGCTCGCCGCCGCAAGCGTCTGGACGTGAACGCGGAACACGGTGGGAGTAGCTTCCATAAGGGTGTCGTAGATCGAGAACAGATCGGACATACGAGCATCTCGATTGGCAAGTTCGCGCATCATCCCAGCGTCACTTTCTTCATCTGAAAGATGGCTTATCCATGCGTTAAAACAAAACCATAGGAAAATGAATTTGGAGAAGATGTCTTGCTCGTTGCTCCCCTTCTCGTACCAAACTTTTATTAAATTCTTGATGCTACCTTCGTCCATATAATCATGCTATAAGCATTTTCTAATCTCGTCGATTTTACTTTCGATAAGATTCATCGAGAACTCCTTATTATCGAGATGCCCGAACCCTCGAGCGCCGTATATCTTACCGTCAGTCACATTGAACCCAAACGAGAAGAAACGCTCTTGCTTTCCAGCCTTGGTTTTTACATTACTCAGCAAATTACTCATCTCTTTCTGATTAAACACGAGAATCTTCCTGTTCCATTTTGCTCGAGGTGTAAAATTCTTATCAAACAGGGGGTACGTCATGTAGACAAAGTAAAAATCGCTATAATTATCCTTGATGTCGAAGTAGTTTAGCCAAGAGTAGTACTGGTATTCGCTTTTTTCCGATCCAAGATACGTTCTTGAGCTTTTCACCTGGATGGTAACTGACTTCTTGCTCTCCCCATTGATAAGGAGAAGGTCATAAAATTTCTGTTGTCGGCTCAGCGGTATTGCCACCGAGAAATTGTCCTTCTTCGGAAACTCCTTCTGGAGAATATTCGCGATATCGTATTCTGGAAACGGGATAGTGAAAGTGCTCATATTTCCATTAGGTCAAGTTCACCCTAGCTTGTCTGGCCGCTAGAAGCAATAGTCTACCAGCTAATCCCAAATTGCTTCGCACCAGATGTATTCACTCAAGACAATGCGCACATTCCCCAGATTCGAAGACATGTAGCGGTACCTGTCAGGCTGAACCTCGATCCAGGGCGTACCTGCCTCGGCTCCTTCAATCAGCATTCTTTGCATGGCGCGACTACCGACTTCCGGCAATATCCCGCTTAAAGGTATACTCTCGAAGGCTCTCCTCGACTCATCACTGAACATGCTCAGCAGACCGAAGTTAAATTCCTTGGGAGCGTCGAACCGTGGTTCGTTTTGTTCAAATAAAGCATGGCCGCGTGCGAGTTTGATGAGTACTCTTTCAAATCTTTCCGACTCTATGCTGAATGCAGGCACTCCGGCGGTTGCGGTCATCGCGCGTTTCAATCGATCGGAGAGTTGCGGTTTACGGAGTAGTATGCGCCTTACCTTATCGCGTTGCATAAGAGAGGGGTCGACTCCTCCAACCCTGGCACATTCAATCAGACTTGCCGCGTATTCCTCATCCAGCGAGTAGCCGAGATTACACTCCTCACAAACATTGATGACCGGCAGATCTGCTGGGAATGGCTCATCTAGAAATACTCGCGACGGCACGTGTTCTCGCGACTCTATTTTCCCTGTGCAGTAAATACATGACTGGGACTGTCTCTTATCTCCCAGATTTTGAGGATGAATCACAAAAGAGCAAAAATTCCACCTTCCTCCATTAAGGCGTTTCGGTTCAACGAAGTAGATTGATTCAGGTTAGATTTAAAATGCACATCCTGAATACCAGATGGTAACGGCTGGGAAATTTTTGGCACTGTTGCTGCATCAAAAAAACTCAGGCTTTCTTTTGCCAATTCTCGATCAAAGCGAGAGGTTAGACTTTGGCGTAACGCGTTCCCAAGTGTCGAGGCAACAACGCGATCCAATCGCTCCTGAAGATCCGGCTCACTCACTAAGTCTTTCCTTATTTCTTCGATCATGTCACCTAAGGACATTCCTCCACCATTTCTTTCGACAAAAAGAGATGCAACAACCACCTTACATCCGGCAGGTGGCGTCAGTTGCTCGAGAGAAAAATGATGAATTCTATCGCGTCGCGAAGTACCTTTCACTTCGATACGTTGGGTGCTGGAACTAAAATCGTATTTTTCTTCTGGAGCGATATGCCACGCTCGTAACAATACCTTTATGTCCTTTGAGTTACGGATAACGAACAATTCCGCCCAAAGCCCACTTACGGACTTGATCGGTGGTTGAGTCAAAGCGCGGAAGAGTTCTGTGAGGTGTGTTATTGCCTGCGAGATGTCCGTAAAAGCCGGAGTTGGACCGAGTGTTTTTAGAATCGGATCAATTGTATGTAAAAAATACCTGACTAGGTCACTGTCGGCATCAATACAGCGAACTACCGTATAGGTATCCTCTTCGGTGTTCTTGTCGCTTGTAACACGACAGCGAACAGAATGTTGGATATCTAGATGTTCTAAATGTATACGCGCACCACGTTGATTAGAATTATTTTGCAACAAAAGAACAGGCGATCCAGATGAATCCTTAGCTATGCGGTGAGAAGTTCCTTCCAATTGAGTCGCACTAAAATTCGCCGAATCATTGGAAGGTTCTGGTATTGGGAGGGCTTCGAATATTTTTATAAGGTTCTGCATATTACTTAGACTCCTGTACAAGCCACCCCTGTGCCATTTCCGCTGGAACCCAAACCGCTACTGTAGGCACATCAGAAATAATACGACCAGAAGAGTCTTTGACATTCAAAGTATGAATTTGGATTGTTAGACCAGAGCCGCGAATCTCTCGGTCTCCAGGATATCCAGTGGCCGCGTTTGAGCCTTGGAAAAGCTGTCCGATTTCATTGTCTGCATTAGTAGAACGTTCGCGCGATGCGCCACCGATCATTCGATAGACACTGCATGTCGTATCCGGATTATCCTCCAAATAATGTTCGAGTTGTAACAAAAGACCCGTATATTTCTGCGAATCATCTGGCGGTACAGTCGTGAGTTTAACTAACAACTCCTCATATGCCGCTTTCAGCGGAACGCCGTTGGCGACTTTATGTCTCTGCACGGGCGTTCTCCTAGGATCTCCGTCATCATCTACAAAGTCTAGTTTTGAGGTGAAGTCGTTAACGACAGTTCGATTGTGCTCAGTCATCTCTATGGGGTCATGTGGCGTTTCAGGGTCATACCAAGAATCTGAAAACTTATCCTGCAAATATCCCGAAGAGAGAACATTTTTTCGGGTCGGTTTCAAACTCGGATCCAAGAAGAATGCGCGCTTCCACTCTCGGAGTGGCTCACCAGTAGCACTATGCTCCAAGAGTCTTTCTCTGATGTCCTCCTCGTGTATTACGTATGAACGAAAGGCCTCTTCAACTTCGCTATCCAAATAAACCCTGCAGTATCCGAGATACCCGAGTTTGTATCCAAAGAAACGAGCTCTTTGTTGAATAGTATCGGCGTTGCCTACCCCAGTACCACGAGGCATATATGTCACCGTGAGCCCTTCAACAGTAAATCCTCGATCCATGGCCTGTCCTCCGACAAGAATATGCGGGTACGCGCTTGACCAATCTATGTTGGGCGTCTGTCCTCCAGAAGCGTTCATCTCAACAATCCGAGTTTGTCTTAACGCTCTACGAAGTTGGGTTTTTAATTCGTCAAAGTGGATGGGGTCCGATATGGTCGCCTCTAATTGTTTGTATGCCTCCGCAAAAGACTTTATAAGTTCGGCCTTATCTGGATCTGAATCGTCCAAGTCAAACAAGCGCCGCCAGGAATTAACGATTTGAGTAACCCACTCATAATATTGGCTGTGGCCAGTTGTTTCTCTGGATGGATGAACTAGCATTGATCGATTCCTTGAATTACCTTTTGCCAAGCCCGCCGCTACTCCAAGCAGAAAGATCTGTAACGCTTCGCAGAGCGAATCAGGCGGTTCAGTGAGCATATTGTTCGGACCAGGGATCTCACTCGGTGGAATCTGCTCCACCAATTCAGGCTTCAGAATGAAAAAATATCTGCCGCCGGTATAGTTCTTGCCCGGAGTCAGGATTTCCGCAAAAGACGGCGATAGTACATCGATGATGTTTATGAGTAACGGTGCTTGCGGGGTCGCGGTATATTGAATGAATGAGTGATGTGGAACTGAATTACGGATATCAATTAGCTTGTTATATGTTGGGCTTGTCCCTCCTCGACGCGCCTTGGTGTTGAGACTGGCCTGATCTGCCTCGTCGTCAATAATTAAAGTGGGAACATCTTGGAGCTTGAGAGAGTTCAATAACGCAGTCAGACTCTGAAGATGTTGCGCGTTCTTCATTACTGTTACCAGTACAGTCTGTGGCTCCGATCCAGACACGACCGCGTCATCCCAATCAGCGAGAGTATTTTCTATAGTGACCCGGTGATCAATGGTCGGGTTTTCGAAGAGTTGCCATTTGTGATCGGCTCTTGATGCAAGACGTAGGTCGTCTCGGAGACGTCCGCTACCTTGACCAAGCAGTGGTACAGAAATACCTGTGATTACGATCAGCATCCTATAGCCATTATCGCGGGCTAGAGCGGCGAGAGTTGTATAGGACATCGTCTTACCGCTTTGGACATAACCTATAGCAATCCCGGTAATGGGATGTGCGGCCGTCTTCGGAGAAGTGCATTTGCTCAAAATGCTCCGTGCTTCGCCCTGAAGTATCGCGCAACCCTCTTCGTCGAGATGCTTTTCCTTTTTGAAATAATTTAGAAGGTCTGCTGTTTCAGGTCCAACAATAGGCTCCCAACCAGTGGTGGGGGTACTGCTGAGCACTTCTACATGTTCATTGGAATTTGCCATTACGGTTTTGAGAATCCGTCTCGGAGAAGCTCATTGATATTCCGCCTCATCTCACCAGCTAATTTTACACCGCTTTCGCGAGCTGTTATTTCGGCAAGAGCAATTGCAGCTCCAACCCGCAAAAGGGGCTCAATTTGTTCTTGAGACGTTCCACCGAATCGTTCCATAAATGGGTGGTCGAGCGCTATACGAACGGTAATCTGCCGACGCGTCGGCTCCTTTCTTTTCTTCTGAACACCAATCGACTTATCACTCAATGTTACCCAATCTCCTATAGACGGGTCCGCGGAGAGTTCCAATACTATGCGCCATTTCTTCCCTCTGAGATCGACGTCAATTTCACGAGTGGAGGCAAAGACAGTGCTTGGTAGCGACTGCGGCAAGCGGTCTGGGCTTGGTTGGGTTCCAATCTGATCTTCCAAAACGTCCGGAACCTCACTCTGGATCGCTTCAGCAGTTCTTTCGATTGCGCGCTGGGCTCCGCGTTCTAGGTCCTTTTTGTTGAAACGAACCCGATGCTCCTCTGCTTGCTCGAGTAATGGTAATCCACCTTTATTAAGTTCCTGTTTTAGTTTCTTCAGAAAATCTTCCTCGTACTCATCCCACTTAAATCCATCCTTGGTGTGGCTCACTTCAACTCCATACAGATGGAGTTCACCGAAGATTCTTTGATAGCGATAGCTATTTGGCTTACCGAAAACAAACTCTGGACGATATCCCTCGTCACCGCTTCCAAGTATCAAACGATCTCGACGTAAAAGCGCGAAGCCAGCGCCAGAAGTGCTGGCTGTTTCTCGTATTGCCGCAAATCCTTTGGCTCGCATCTTGTCACCGAACTCAAATTCAATCTCTTTTTGCCACGTCTTAGGTGTTGCTTTCGGAGTCTTGTAGTAGGGGGCGACGAGCACCTTCGGCGGCTCGTACGAAAGGAGTTCACCATCGAAGTAAAGTTCGAGTAGCCCTTCTCGGATAAATACCCGATAAATGCTCGTGAGGTGTTCTTTAATTTTCTTAACGGTATTACCTTGTGGGGTCTTGTAGAGATTTTTGAGAATGATTTCCGTATAGTGCTTCTCGCGCGGTGCCTTCGATGTTTGTACGTCGAGTTCTTCAATATCATCGTTTACTATTTTGGTTATATTGAAATTAACCTTACGCTCCACTTCTTCTCCGAGTGCCTTGGTACGCACAGTCCAGAGTGGAGAAAACCAACACGCAGCACTTTTCATTCCCATACCAAATTCGCTCAGGCCGTTTCGGTCGGGTGGTATCTCGGCAGGGCGGAAAGCTCGAACGTAATCTTTTTTGTTAATACCTGCGGCATTGTCAGAAACACGAATGTGCCCAGCATCAGTCGGGTCAAGTTCAATATTAATACGGAGTCGGTACTCCTTCCCCTCGATCTTTTTAAGAGGACCCCGATTCGCAATCGTGCTCTGTATGGAGTTGTCGACGAATTCGGCAATTGCGTACCATGGACGGTAATTCAGATGGCGTAATACAGACAATATGCTCACCCCTGGCCTGATGTTCACCTTCGCAAGTTTATTGTTATTAGCCATAGATTTAGGATGAATTGCCGCCGACCCCGTGAGGGCTATCGTCGTTATAGAGGAAAAACCTTGTAAAAACAAGGTTTTTCCTAGGAACTCAATAACGGCTTGGCAACTAGTCCAACAACGTCAACGTTTACAGCATTCCCCAAAGCTTTAAACGCCTTATTATCGAATTCGGGCAAGTGCTTTAGCGACTGCATACTCTGAAGTCGAGCACACTCTCTCGGGGTCATGTATCTTCGTTCCCATCCAATGATGGGTATCTGGGTCGTTGTCATGGCAACCAGTGTGGGGGCAATGTTTGAGCGTTTTACACGAACGCCTGAAGCGCGAAACTGAATTATATACTGCCATATATCTCGCTTCTCCCCCTTACAGTTCCACTCAAATTTCTGGAGGCTTGGTGGAAACTTAAGGATTTTCGGTAGCCACGGTTTTATGCTTTTCTTGTGCTTAGCATAGAATTCACGATTTTGCCGTATGAAATCAATCTTCCATTTAGGAAATCTCTTACTGTCAACTCTCGCATAGGCTGGTAGTGCCTTCATTATTTCCGCCCGTGACAGTCCTTTCAATGCAACGCCGTGACTGCCTCGATACTTCTGGAGTTCGCTCAATTTCTGATGAACTGGAGCAACACCATCATAAGGATATGTCGCACCGAATTCCATCGACCATATCGGGAATGAGGGCAGATCTACATTTTCTGGGAACAACTGGAGGAATTTCTGCCAAACAGATAGACACTCTAAGTTCTGGGTCGACAATGTGCGTGCTTCTAACGGGTGCGAGTCGAGAATTGATTTTATGGAAAGGCTGCCTCCTTTCGGTTGCGGCCAGGTGAAATTCTTTAGTCCATTATTACGCCTTCCAACGTTACGACTTCCAACGATAAAGACCCTCTTTCTCAACTGAGGTATTCCGAGTTCGTGCGGAGAGAGATACCCAGATTGAATATCATAGCCTAAGTTAGAAAGTCTTTTCTCTAGTTCTCCCCACGTCTCACCATCATTATGAACCTTAAGATTCGGCACGTTTTCTAGGAGAATGTATTTAGGTTTATGATATTTAATTATCTTAACCACGTATTCAAACAAATCCCCCCACTTTGGATGATCGAGGCCCTCTTGTTGCCCAGCCTTCGAAAACGGTTGACACGGAGAACCCGCGCACAAGATATCGTGCTTTGGAATAGAAGCGGGGTCGATCTTTTTAATATCGCCAAGAGGCCTTAGGTCGAAATTTCTTTCGTACAAATCCGCTAAGCCCTCGTCGAGTTCGCTCGCAAAAACACACTCATGACCAAGCCGATTCAGTGCGATGTGGAATCCGCCAAGTCCAGCAAATAAGTCAATGAATTTCATGATTGTACGTCAAGAGGATACATGTGGATTACTTGCTTATAGTATCAGCTCGCGTAGGGCCTGGCGAGCTCTCGTGTGTGGGTAAGACCCATTCCACGAGGGCAAAATTGTCGGCGGTGAGGCCAGATTCAAGCGCGGCAGAGAGCCACTCCACCTGCGTATTTTGGATGGCATCTTTTTTTTGGCGTTTTAACTCCAAAAATAGTGTTGCGTCTCCTCTCCAAACGACTACATCCCAACAGCCGCCAAAACGACCTGTTTTCTCACGGAGCGAATTTATCAAGCCCGCCTGTGCTGGAGGCAGGTCTACTGGCTCCGCCACATCCGGCAGGCCAACCCGGTACTTGCGCCGATAGGAGTCTACCCACACGCCACTCCATCCCTGCGATTGAAACAAACGGAGGACAGCCAGCTCCGCGAATACCGGCTCGCCGCTCCAGTCTATGACTGCCTTGCCATTGTAAGTGTTGGGGATGGGTGTACCGTGCCATTCCTTAAACTCAAGAAAATACTTTTGTATCGGCACACTTACGCCCGAAGGGAGCGCAAATATTTCGCTCTCGACTAGATGTGGTTGTAGAAACCCAAGCTTGCCCGCTTGGTCGGGTTGGGCTGTTTTCATTTTTCTTGGACGGCTTTTGTTGGTTAGAAAGCACAAAGCTCCCTACCAGGCGATGGCTTGCGCCACCCACCCCCGCTTTCGCGGAGGGACCGTCCAAGGTGCTCCTGGATAGGGAGCTTTCTACCTTGGACGGATTGTGCGCCATGCCGCACGAGCGGTTTAGGCACTGTAATGATAACAGAAGAGCGACCACTGACCACCTTAGCTTAGCTTTGGAGTCTTGCGAAGCATGGTTGTCTACAATTTTATTTACGTTATTTCCGCTATTGACAGACTTGTGTATCTGTTGAGTTATCCACAGCCACTGTGTTTTGGCCATTGCGGAACGTAAAAGCCTGCTATGCTGGATAAAGCACCTTGAAAGCGAGATACAGAGACCACTCAAAGTCGGGGACATTGCGCCCAGGGATACGGCGGAAAGTGAGTCTCAAAAATAGTTTGCGGAGAAACTGTGCGGCTCTCTAGTCTTTGTACGAAATGAGAGTTCAATCAAGGGCCACGAACTGAGATAGTGATAAAAAATCGCTGTCTTGGTTTGCGGCCTTTTTGCGTTGCAGCCAGTTTCTCCTCCACGGTGCGATTAAAAGTAATCGCACAAAAATATGGCTACAGATATTGTCTTGCAGATCGTACAGGTTCCGGTGGAGAGGTTGAGGGCGAACGCGTTTAACCCCCGCAAGTGGTCCAAGGACCAGCTCGCTGCGCTTAGAGAGAGTATTATCCGGTTTGGATTGTGTGACCCATTGATTGCAAACTCCGCCTCAGGCCGCGAACATTTTCTCTTGGGCGGGCATATGCGCCTGGAGGTTGCCAAAGAAATTGGACTCAAGGAAGTGCCGGTCGTATACATCAAATTGGAAGATATTGAAAAGGAGCGCGAGCTCTGCGTGCGCTTGAATAAAAATACAGGCTCCTTTGATTTAGACTTGCTCAAAGCCTTCAGTGAGGAGATGCTCGCCGACATCGGCTTCGACAGTGCCGAACTCGACAGCATCTTCGACATCGACCCTACGCCGGAGAAGTTCGACCTGAAAAAAGAGCTGGAGAAGCTTAATATACACGAAATCAAAGTTCAAAAGGGCGACGTATACGAAATCGCCGGCTCAAAGTTAATGTGTGGCGACAGCACAATAGAGGCAGACATGCTCAAACTTATGGGCGACGAAAAAGCGGATATGTGCTTCACAGACGAACCCTATGTTCTGGATTACCTCCACGGCAAGAAGCGCAATGGCAAGGCAACAACCGGATTTGGGTTGAAGCGCGATCGTCGTTACCTAGAGACGGAAAGTATCCCCGATGACTTCATAGAAAAATGGATGGCAAACGTTGCAAAAGTGCAAAAGCCCGATTTCTCAATTATTGCCTTTGAGCATCCTAAAAACTTGCGCCTTCTGTGGAACGAGCTCGAAAAACATTGGAAGTATCGTGGGACCATTGTGTGGAGGCTCCCAAATCGGATGCAGGGGTTTAGCGGTAAATATAAATTCTTCAACAAGTTTGACATCGCCGTGGTCGGATCCTCCGGCACGGTAAAGAAGAATGTTGAACCAGAGACCGAGGAACTGTTCGAAAACGAATATCAGGCGGCCCTCTACGCTACATCGGGGAAGCCCCACTGGGAGAGCTACGAGAAAGGAAAAAAGTACCAGCCTACCGATTTTGTCGAGTTCATCGCATCAGACGCAAAGTCCTCTGGGCAAGGAGTCATCTTTGGCTGCAAGCCCATCGAAATTTTGATTCCCTACATAAAAGTGCTCACCAAACGCGGCGACCTCGTCATTGAGCCGTTTGGGGGCAGCGGGAGTACCGGGGTGGCTTGCTTCAAGCTCGGTCGTCGTTGCTACACCATGGAAAAAGTTCCTGCTTACACGGAGGTCATCAAAGCGCGTTGGGAGAAATTGACGGGGCAGAAAGCAAATAAAATATCGTAGCGTATGGCAAAGAATAAAACGCCGCAAGAGAAGCGTCTGGATACACTTACCGAGGATACCGAGAAGCAGAAGAAAGCGCTCGTAGCGCAACTGCGCCGTACGCCCATCGTGCAACTTGCGTGCGAGCGCGTAGATGTGGGCCGCGCAACCTACTACAAGTGGCGCGCGAGGGATCAGGTCTTTGCTCGCGCCGCCGATCGCGCCAAAAAGGCCGGGGAGTTCTTCATCAATGACATGGCGGAGTCGCGGCTCTTACGGATGATACAGGACGACAACATAACTGCCATTATTTTCTGGCTCAAACACAACAATCCCAAGTACGCGGTTACAACTCGCGTCATCCACGAGCACGAAGTCATCACCACCAGACCGAGCGTTGAGGAGACGAATGCTTTCGCGCAACACCTGGCGGAAATACACGCTCGGAAAATTCCTCTGCCGGAAACAGTCGAGGAGTTGAAAGAACGCGTCGAAGAGGAGACGGCTGACACAAACCCTGTCCACGAATTCGAAAAGAAAATAGACGAGTACGAGGAGGATACAGAGGTCAAGTAGTTGTCTCCTTACGCGTCCTAGACTCCTCAGCGCGGTTGCGTCATCCCTTGTAGTTGTATGGATACAGCAACCAAAACAAGGGTTTCGGGCGCATTACCAGTCATTACTCAAGTCCCTATTACCTACTGCCTCTATGCCCGCAAGAGCTCAGAGGCCGAGGACAGGCAAGCGCTCTCCATAGAGTCGCAGGTTAAGGAGATGCAGGCTCTGGCAGAGCGAGAGGAGCTAAAAATAGTCGATATCAAGCGGGAGGCACATTCCTCCAAAGAGGTAGGCCAGCGGCCGGTATACAACCAAATGCTCGGAGATGTCCGTGAGGGCAAGTACAACGGCATACTCACCTGGGCTCCTGACCGGTTGAGCCGCAATGCAGGCGACCTTGGGTCGGTGGTGGATCTCATGGACCAAAAGCTCCTTGTAGAGATACGGACCTACGGCCAGCGGTTCACGAACAATCCGAATGAAAAATTCCTGCTGATGATACTTGGGTCGCAGGCCAAGCTCGAAAATGACAACAAAGCAGTCAATGTGAAGCGCGGCTTGCGGACACGCTGCGAAATGGGCTGGCGGCCGGGAGTCGCGCCGACCGGATACCTCAACGAAAAGAATGTCGACAAGAAAGGCCAAGTACGGCTCGACCCAAAACGCTCGCTTACCATCAAGCAGATGTTCGAGAAGGTTGCCGAGGGCCAGAGCGGCCGACAAGTATATCGATGGCTCAAAGAAACTGGCTTCAAAACGCACCGCGGCAAACCGTTGGTCTTGGCGAATGTGTACATACTCCTGCGGAACCACTATTACTACGGCGAGTATGAGTACCCTGTCGGGGGTGGCAATTGGTACACTGGCAAGCACACGCCGATTATTGATAAGGCGCTGTTCGACAAGGTACAGAATAATCTCAACCAAAACTATATTCCCAAGACTGAGAGCAAAGAATTTGCCTTCACCAAGCTCATACGGTGCGGATACTGCGGCTCGGGCATTACGGCGGATGAGAAGTTCAAAAAACTCAAAGACGGCGGCGTAAACCGGCATGTCTACTACTTCTGTACGCAGTCGCGGAACATAGACTGTAAGAACTCCCCTATCAACGAGCCGAGTCTGATTGAGGAATTGATAGGCCTCATGGATACAGTCAATATGGATGAGCTTGGGATACGGACGCGGATAGAAGACGAGATAAAACGGTTCAACAAATTCAGATCAGGCGTGCTTGGACACAAGCAGGATAAAGTAGCGATTGATGTGGATGTGAGAAATTACACTAAGTATTTATTGAAGGAAGGGACGCTCATTGAGAAGCGCGAACTACTTGGGTGTCTCCAGAGTAAACTGTTCCTGAAGGATAAGAAGATAGGGATGGACTAGAATGTTCTACCCTTTTCGTTTCCCTTTTTTATCTAAGTCTAAATGATATTGATGAAATTTATCGTCATCACGCTCTTTATCGAGACTCATACCCCCAAATGTCCGCCCCCGACGATAAGGACCGAGTAGCCGAGCAAATTCACCTTTGAATCTATACAGAGTTTTTCCCTCATCCAATGATTTACTTTCCTTTCCATAGTCCTTCTGCCCAGGCACGCGTCCATATTCGTCCATCGCACCTCCTGGACCGGGACCACCACCCCAAAAGATTTCTCCACCAAGATGGACAGCCCGGGGATCAGGCATCAGCAGGTAACCGTGTCCATATACATTCCACTGCGATTTTGATATGTGTTTATCCGGATACAACCACTCTTCTTCCGCTGCAGCGATATACCGTGAAGCTCGACTCTTAATAATGAAGTTAATTTCTAAGACTTCTTGTTCACTTAGATTTCGCAGAGTCTGTACCTCAGTAAAGTTAAAAATTGCCGATCGAAACGGATTCGGGTTTGGACGCACACCGACTGGCGACTGGTAGGGGTCCCTCACCCACGAGAGGTTAGTGAGTATAAGAACTTTCTCCAAGGAGAGAGGAAAAATGGTATGAGTTCCTTGAAGTGAAATATCAGGGTCATTAAAGTCGCGGCACCACTGCGAGCGAGGCCCACATCGACGGTTGTATACCGTGACGGGATGGTCTGAGATTATGAATTTCGTCCTTGATTGCGTCGCATCAGCAATGAGCCACACGCATTCCGTCCAGATTGCACAGTGGAGTTGTCGAAGCCTCAACATCATCCTCAGTATCCGCTCCCGATCAGCCGTCCCAGTTTTGGTACTAAGCCAGCCGAGACCTTTCGGGGTACGGAGTTTTTGGGTGCTCATGTACATCACCATGTCCTGAAATGCTTCCCCATCCACAGACGGGTGCGTGAAATTCGCAAAGTACTCGACCGCTCGACGACCTTTGCGGTCGATATCGCCGAAGAAGTGCTTTTCGATATCTCGCGACTCCGTCGATCCAAACCGGGCGGTATATAAATCTTCTTCAGCAAAACAATATCCGAAGCCCTGCCGTCGCACCGCTTTTTTTGGATGTGCAACACCTCTTGGGTCTACGAACTCGCCCGGCTTAAAGTCAAGATAATGCAGTTCGTTATCCTTCTGCCCCGGTAGAAGGAATCGTTTCTGGTACCACTCTGGGACATAATGATTATTGCGATACTCGTTAGACATCAATTATGACGATACTCCTAACCACAACAAAAAACCACCGAGGAAATCGGTGGTTTTTTGTTTTGAATACCGCACTCAGCGGGTATGCCTTTTTCGGAATAGATGCCTATGCGTGTCAGTCACCTGACTTAGCATGTGGTGGCTGGGGGATAGGGACTCGAACCCCAATTTACGGGACCAAAACCCGGCGTCCTACCATTAGACGATCCCCCA
>Ga0209542_10010224_pt1 | contig 16990 bp, 20 predicted proteins | sample RifCSPhighO2_01_FD_184028 | JGI IMG/M metagenome (GOLD analysis project Ga0209542, IMG submission 184028) | Soil microbial communities from Rifle, Colorado - Rifle CSP2_plank highO2_0.1 (SPAdes) (version 2) | ecosystem: Environmental > Terrestrial > Deep subsurface > Rock core/Sediment ...
CCGCTCCTCGTCCCGCAATGAAACTTTTTTTTGCTTTATATTTTAAAAGTATATGTACATCGCGAACAGCTTTTACATAAAAGTCTCCGCCTCGCCCCGCGTCTCCTCCTGCAGGTCCGCCTTTTGGTTCAAACTTCTGTCTGTGCCAACGCACGACTCCGTTTCCACCTGCCCCAGCCTCTGCATATATCTTTATTTCATCAATAAATGCCATAGTTTAGTTATAAAGTTAAAAGTTATAATGTTTGTAAAGTTGTGTATAAGAATTTCTATTTTAAGAACTTGAGAACTTTATGAACTTTATGAACTTTCTACTGGCTCGTAAGCGCTTTTTGCGCTAGAGCAATGGCTCCCTTTTTTGATTTTGCAACTGCTAAAAATAAATTATTATGGCAAAATATAGCATCAGAAACTCCGGTTACATCCTGCAATTGTTTATCTTTTAATCCAGCCCATGAAGCTGGTAAATCTTTTCTGTTACCAAAATTATTTTTTTCTTTTCTCATAGCTACCACAAACCAATCTTCATTGTCGCCCGATACTACAAAAAGGGGTTCTTCGAAATCCTGCAATGCGTCCCAAATCTCAAACCTGGAAACTTTTAAAGTATCAACTATGATTAATCTTCTATCTTTTGATTTTTTATAAAAATCTCTAATAATTTTAGTAATTTCTATTTGATCGTTCGATTTTTTTATTTCTCTTTTTAAAATCTCCTTCGCCCACTCTAGTGCTTTAAGAAATTGATCGTTTCTTTCCATATTTTCAAGCGAGGTTGGAGAAAAAATGGCAAAAACATTTTGTAAAGTATAAGGTAAAATATTTGGAAAATTATTTTTATAAAGATTAACTCCATTATCATCTGCATCTACAGGCATGACTAGCTTTCGTTCAATCAAATCAACAACTTCTTTTTTACCTGCGATATCTAGGCCAAATTTAAGCCAAACCAAACCAAAAGAGGCATAAGGTATTCCTCCTCTTTCACCTGCCCCGCCTGTTTGGTGATGATCAAACCTGTTTTTATCCGAATCATATATTCCACCTACATCAAAAACATAATCACCATTTTTTATAATTTCTTTATCTCTTGTCCGAATTATTTCAAATTTTTCTTTTTTGCTTTCCAGCAACATAGACAAAACTGCGCAGGCAAAAATGTCATCCGTATGAAAAGAGCCATCATGTGTGATTAATTTTTTAATTACTTTTTTATCTTGCATATTAATTTTAAAAGAGAGAGTCGACAACTTCTTTGACCAGAGTTCCATCCACTTTGCCTTTCAAATCCTTCATTAGAGTAGACATAAGCATCCCCTTTTTAGCTATATCATTAATTCCCAATTCACTCTTTTTGGCACTAGCTATTTTTTCAACCTCGCTTTTATCCATCATTTTCGGCAAATAAGTTTCCAGAATTGCAAGCTCGGATTCTTCTTCTTTTACTAAATCTTCTCTGCCCCCTTTTTTAAACTGATCAATTGAATCTTTGCGCTGTTTTGCAAGTTTCGCAATTACAGCAGTGGCTTCGTCGTCTTTTAGCATTTCTTGTGGTTTTCTGTTTTTAGCGACAAGTTCATTGGTAAAGCTAGCAAGCATCGAACGAAGTGTCCTGAGTTTTACAGTTTCCTTTGCCATCATCGCTTCTTTTATTCCATTTTTAATTTGTTCATGTAACATAAACTCATTATAGCAGGAAACTCTTTCTTGGTATAGTTTTTGCTCGACACGCATAATTTTCTACTGAAAATTTGCTATGCTCGGCCACCCGCCTGCGCAATGTCTTTCAAAAACTACACCTGCAACGAGTTTCCTTAAAAAACATTGAGCCATAACTTTTCGCAGGGGTTTTGAGCGCGACGGCGCGAAAACTTCAGGATTTTTTAAGCTTCAAAAAATCCGTACCGAAGAAGAGTTGTGGCGAGAAAGATTTTATGTATAAAAAAATATGTTAGAATAGCGTTATGTCCAAGCTAATGTTTTTTGATACAGAAACCACAGGAAACGAACAGAAAGATTTTCTTTGTCAGATTGCTTATAAAAGCGGTGGTGAAAATTTTACCGGCCTATACAAGCCCCCGATTAAAATTCCTCCTGAAGCTTCGGCTGTGCATCACATAACAAATAAAATGGTGGCTGACAAACCATCTTTCGCCAACAGCGGTGATTTATCAAAAATAAAAAAACTTTTTGAAGACAAAGATACTGTTGTCGTGGCTCACAACGCGCCTTTTGATTTAATGATAATTAAAAAAGAAGGAATTGAACCAAAAAGATTTATTTGCACCCTGCGACTCGCAAGATATTTAGATAAAGAAGAAAAAATAGAAAGATACAACCTGCAATATTTACGTTATCTTTTGGAAATAGAAATAGATGCCACGGCTCATGACGCGCTTGGTGATGTACTTGTATTAGAGAAACTTTTTGAGCGATTAAAAAATAAAATGCTGACAGAAATAGCCCCGACGCCCGAAGGGATCGGGGTCACGACCGAAAGCGTCGTGAATAAAATGATAGAAATTTCTTCTCACCCTTCGCTAATTAGAACTTTGAATTTTGGAAAGTACAGAGGGAAAAAGGTGGAGGAAGTGCTTCAGATAGATCGGGGATGGCTGGAATGGCTCTTGGGTGAAAAAGAAAAAAGCGATCAGATTGATGAAGACTGGATTTATACGCTTAGACATTATTTGGGGAAATAATTTAGAATAATGCTAAAATAAACATATGCAAAATTCTATCTGGATAATAATAGGAGTAATAGCTGGAGGCGTTGTCGTCTACTTTTTTTTAAATAAAAATAAGAAAGAAAATAAGGATGATCAAAAGGATTTAGGGTTAAATCTTATTTTGACTCAAATAAACGAACTTTCAAGAACAGTGGATAATAAAATCGGAGAATCACACAAGCAAGTAAATGAAAGCCTTAAATTTCATTCGAGTGAATCTAATAAAATAATTCGCGATGTGACAGAGCGACTCACGAGACTAGACGAAACGAACAAGCAGGTTATTTCTTTTGCTGACCAGCTTCAAAGCTTAGAAAATATCTTAAAGAATCCAAAACAGCGTGGAATATTAGGTGAATATTATTTAGAGACAGTTCTAAAAAATGTCCTCCCTCCGGGTAGCTATCAAATGCAGTACGAATTTCCTGATAAAACAATCGTGGACGCTGTCGTTTTCGTCAAAGATAAAATTATTCCCATAGACTCAAAATTTTCGTTGGAGAATTACAACAAAATGGTGGAAGAACGGGATGCAACAGAGAAAAAACGATTAGAAATAATTTTCGTAAATGATTTGAAAAATAGAATTACTGAAACTGCAAAGTATATACAGCCGACAAAAGGCACAACTGACTTCGCCTTTATGTTTATCCCTCACGAAGCTATTTATTATGACCTACTGACTAATAAGGTCGGCTCTCTAGAAGAGAATGCAGAGAACCTTATCCAAAGAGCCGCAGGAAAATACAAAGTCATTATTACATCCCCAACTTCTTTTCTCGCCTATTTACAAACTGTCCTGCAAGGCCTAAAGGCGCTCAAAATAGAAGAGTCTGCGAAAGAAATAATAAAAAAGGTGGAAGATTTGGGAAAACATTTAAAATCTTATGATGAGTATCATAATAAACTTGGCAACGCCCTCGGTACCGTCGTTAACCATTACAATGCTTCAAATAAAGAACTCAAAAAGATAGACAAGGATGTGCTTCGTATCGCCGGCTCTTCACCGGAGCTGGCATTACTGGAAGTGGAAAAACCGAAAACTGAAGAATAAAAATGTTATGTTTCTCTGTTAAGTTATATTTAATTGGATTGACAAATTTATACAAAATTGTATGCTTATGTAGATGATGTGTCCTTTGGAGCATGAAAGGAGCTCCTGCAAATGAGTATAAAACAACGAGAGAAACAAATGCGGGAAGAAAATCCGTGGATGTTTGAACATCCAGAGTTACGAAGTGGTGAGGTTTGGCTTGACGAGCTCGTAGCTGATGCTGCTCGTTTGTCGGTTGCCATGTACCACAGTGACGGCGTAAAAAGTGCCAGAATTGGAAACCCGGTGTTTAAACATGGTAATCGCTCAGAATTTCATTCAGTTTTTGCGAAACTGGAAGAAATGATAGCGTATTATGAAGAAGAATCCGAAAACGAAAATCCCGCAACAGAGGAGAGTCTGATACTCTCAAAATAGCCAGAACATACCGAAAGGAGGAAAAAATGTCTGGCTATTTAAATTTTAATTATTTTCGAGCAGCTTTTGCCATTTCTCGAGCTGCTATAGCAATAAATAAAATCAACAAGCTATTTTTAATTTTCTAATAAAATGCTATATTTTTTCTATTGGCCTCATCGTCTAACGGCTAGGACAAATCCTTCTCAAGGATTAAATCGGAGTCCGATTCTCCGTGAGGTCACCTAAAGAAGAAACGCTCTCTGCCAAAAGGCAGAGAGCGTTTGGTGTCCATGAAGGACGATAATTCAGGCTTCACTGACCGCGAAGGTCAGTTTGTCAATTTCGGCGAGAAGGTCATGAGTGGGAAAGGCGAGATTCGCGCCTGCTTTGATGGCATTTTCAGCCATCGTGGAATTCATACCGCCGCTGACAACCAAGACGATACAATCAGGATTTCTCCGGCGTGCTTTTTCGATTGCCTCCGCAACATTTGGTTGAATGAGAGAATTCTGCAAGATCACCAAGTCGTAAACATTGTGACTAAGACAGGCCATTGTGAGTGCATGATTACCCACAATGTGAGTTCTTGCATTCGTTCCCATTTTCTCAGCGACCAGATCACGCATATCCACCACCGTGTGTGCTATAAATATTTTCAACATAACATTTTCTTTTTTTGTTTTTCTCCTTGCTTGGCAGCCTACACACGTCCGTGTGAGCACTCCAAAGTTTTCTATTAAATCATAGCACCTTTTAAAGCAAAAGTCAAGCTCAAAAACAAGGTTAAAAAAGCAGAGAACAACCCTATATCCTAGTACAAAATGACTTTGAAATAATCTTATTTATAGTTAGAATAGAGTAATGGAAATCATAGAGTTTTTTCAAGACATTAAAATACCGGCAACTGTGATACATGTTATTGCGGTAGTTTTTGGCATGGGCGGAGCGCTTGTGTCTGACGTACTTTTTTCTTTCTTCAGTAAAGACAGAAAGTTGAACACCACGGAAATATTCACACTATCAATTCTTAGAATTGTTGTATTCTACAGCTTAATACTAATTGCTTTATCCGGAGCAATCATTTTTTTCTCTGATATTGAGAAATATTCAAATTCAGAAAAATTTTTAGCGAAGATTAGTATCTTGCTTATGCTTTTAATTAATGGATATGTTTTAAATAAATACATCTGGCTTCACCTTTTAAATAAAAATTTCTTTACCTTGAAAAAAGAGAGGAACATTCGTAAACTTGCTTTCGCTTGTGGAGCTATTTCGGTAATTTCTTGGCTATCAGTGTGTATTCTTGGAATATTGGACAGTCTAGATATGAGTTATATTTTAATAATTTCCATATATTTGTCTGTAATTTTTTTGGGCACTATCTTCTCTTTATTGATAGAAAAAAGAGAATTTGATTAATTTATTCGCTAAAAGCGATAGTTAAAGCTATAATATAGATATGAAAAAATTATTTTTTGCAATAGCTTTAGTTTTAGTTATTTTTGGTCTATTCACTATTTATCAATCAAAGAATAAAGAAAATATAGGAAATGAATTGGAAAAAAAAGATCTCATTGTCCTTGATACGCCCCGTCCAAACGAAATTATCAAAAGCCCTCTAAAGATAACGGGAGAAGCAAGAGGAATGTGGTTCTTTGAAGCATCCTTCCCTATCGAACTCAAAGATGCAAATGGAGTCATAATTGCCGAGTGGTATGCCACAGCGCAAGGCGAATGGATGACAGAAAAATTTGTGCCATTTGAATCCACGGTTGTATTTAAAAACTCTCCGACTTCAAAGAATGGAACACTGATATTGAAAAAAGATAACGCATCAGGACTTCCTGAATATGATGATGCTTTGGAGATACCAATTCTATTTGATAAATAAAAATTGGTATTGATACAACCTTTATATGCATAAGAAAGTAAAAAAGATTATTGTGTTAACCATTGGAATTATCTTTATATTATTTGGATTGCTTGGTCTAGCGCTACCTTTCTTGCAAGGAATTATTTTTTTGGCTATCGGCCTTATTCTTGTGTCTTTTTGTTTCCCGAAAATCCGCCTATGGATAAATAAGCACACCGAAAGCTACCCACGTTTGTCTTCTGTTGTAACCAAGATGGAAACATGGATTATGAAATTTATCGGAGAAATATAAATAATTTATTTCTTCTTTAGCCATTCCTCATCTTGCCTGACTAATAATTTATCTTTATTTTTAATATCTAACAGTATTGCCTCTACCACTCTCTCCATACGCATACCTTGGGAGCCTTTCACGAGCACAAGATCTCCTGCTCGCCCTCCTCCGCCCTGAGCAGGCGGGCCTTTTTGTATAAAAGTTTTTATAAAACTGCTTGTTTCATTAGAATTTAAAAATTCAAAAATATTTTCCTTATTCATTTCCTCTGAAATTGCGCCTTCTTTGATAAGTTTGGCTCTAAGACCCACCACAATAAGCACGCCTCCATTTTCTTTTAAAATTTTTCCCGCAATCTTGCCAATATTTTTATGAGCTTCATCTGTATGACGTCCTAGCTCCAACATATCAGCCAGAATTGCAATTTTTCTACCTTGAGTTTTTATTTCTGCTAAAGTCTTAAGCGCAGATTCTCCAGCTGTGGGAGAAGAATTGTAAGTATCATCAATAATTAAAGAATTATTTATCCCTTCTAATAATCGCATGCGTCCCGGTGAGGCATCATAATTCTTTAGTGCATCTATAGCATTGATGATATTAAATTTCAATCCCAAAACTAAAGCAAGGGACGCTAAAGATGCATACACATGATTCCGACCAAATACTCCTTCAATAACAACAGGCAAACTATCCCCTCCCTCGTCTACCCTAAAAATTACTCCTTTGGGCTCGCCCGTAGGGCTATGCCCGAGGGAATTCTCTTTATCGTCGTAAAAAATATTTTCACTAGAACCTAAAACATCTGCACCTTCTTTAAACCCATAAATTATAGTGCGATGTTTACTGCCTACTTTCATTTGCAATACATCTTCGTCATCAGCATTCAGTATTAAAATACCATCTTGTTTTAAAGTCTTGATGAGTTTACTTTTTTCTTCTATAAGATTTTTACGTGAACTAAAAAATTCAATGTGCGCTGGAGTTTCTCCTATCGCTGTGATGATAACCACATCTGTTTTAAGCTTTGAGACAGTACGGCTCATATCGCCTGGATGACCTACACCCACTTCCAAAACAAGCCATTTTGGATATTTGTGAGAAATTAAAATTAGCCACAAACCTTTAAAAATATTTGAAAACCATATGAAGGGATTATTCCATCCATTTGGAACACCTAAAATAGCGAGAGGTAATCCTATTTCACTATTGTAGCTTTTTTCGCTTTTACGAACGTAAGAAACACCCGATAAGACCGCATAAACTGTATCTTTGGTAGAAGTTTTACCGACGCTTCCAGTAATAGCAATAATTTTCGGTTTATATTTCCATATTACCAAACGTGATTCTATTTGTAATATACGAGTTATTATTTTTCTAAAAAATTTTTTCATATTAAGAGATTATCTATCTGGCGGAATTTCATAATAATTTATTAAAAATTTAGTAATGTCCAAAAATGGGTCAGTCCATGTTGTCGCGGAATAAGATACACCTTTAGGATTCAAAGCATAAAGAAAAACGATAAACTTCGGATCATAAGCTGGAAAATAACCAACAAAAGAATGAGTATGCCTATCCTCATAATATCCGCCACTTGTATTATCTGCAACCTGCGCTGTTCCTGTCTTTACAGCGACACTGTAATGATCAAACTTTGCCAAACCTTCTTTGACTGCTTTATCCATGACTGTCACCAGCATCCTGGTTATCTCTTCACTAGTTTCTTTGGTGATTTTGGTGCGAGTAACAGGATAATCCATAACCTTAGACATGCCATTATCATATTTTATTTCTTTGACAACATGAGGCACAACTAAATTGCCTCCATTTGATAATGAAGCTAGCGCTCGAATCATTTCTATTGGAGTGAGAGCTATTCCTTGACCAAAAGCGGCATTCGCATATTCAATCTCCCGAGGACTTTTTAATATACCCGAAACGAGTCCCGAAGTTTCATTTGGTAAATCAATTCCAGTTTTATCTTTGATACCATAAGAGAGCAAATAATCACGCAGACGCTCTTTGCCTAGTTTTTGCTCAACAAATATCATCCCGGTATTTAGAGATTGATTTAAAACTTCTTGCATACTCGTGCCCGGACCACGTCCTTTTTTATCAAAGTTAAATATTTCTTTTTTCTCCACAATTACCGAGCCCTTATCGTTATAAGTAGTATTTGCCGTCAAAACCTTTGCATCAATGGCAGAGGCCATAATAAGCGGTTTCACTACAGAACCAAACTCTAAAACACTTTCTACTAGTGGATTGGAAAAAACAGATGTTTTAGCTTTAGAAAAATCATTTGGATTAAAATCAGGCTTAGCACCCATAGCATAGATAGACCCGTCTTCTGGATTCATGATTATTCCTCCGATAGAGTCAACTTGATATTTTCCTTTTACTTCCGCCAATTTATTTTCTAAGAAATTCTGCACCTGTGGCTCTATCGTAGTTACCACATCTCCACCTCCCTTTCCGTGTTTAAATAAAGTTTTATTTATATTAGAAAAAACTTCGGCAAAAAAATTAACAAAAGAATTGTTATTATCTCTTGTAAGTTCGGCATTATATTGCCTCTCTAAACCATAACGTCCACCAAGCTCTTCTCCTTTGTATCCCACAAGACCAAGCACATGCGAAGCAAGAGTTCCTCCGGGATAAGAACGCCATTTTTCTTTAAAAATGCTTACACCGGGGATTTTGAGCAACGACACGGCGTCAGCTTTTTCTTTTGAAAGATAGTGGGCTATCTCTTCATAGGGGTCGTTTACCTTTTTGGCTTTAGTGAAAAAATCATCACGATCAAGAACCACTATTTTTTTTAGTTTTTGATAAACAGATTCTTCATCGGTAATTTTACTAGGATTAATAGCAATTTTGAATCCAGAAACCTGCGTAGCGGCTGCCATGAGCTGTCCATCTTTACCATCTTTACTTTTACTTTTAAAAAAAATAGTTCCACGCTCATAAATATTTCCTTCAGGTGTGACATATTGACGATCCGCAGATTCTGAATAATCATCACCGTGCACAATTTGTATTAAAAAAAGTTTTGTTGCTAAAATCAAAGAAAACAAAATCAAACAAAGAAGTGTAATTCTAGATCTAAAAATAAAACTATATGTCATTTTGAACTATTTCTAAACTGCCAAGGGGCTTGCTAGCAGAGTTGAGACCGAGAGCTTTACGAGTTGTAAATGTTGCTTGTGTATTTTTAAACCCCATAGAATATGAAAGAGCTAAGTCAACATTATTAGACATAGATAAATAAGTGGCTTCTAAATTCCTAACTTCATTAGTAAGCGTATATACCCGCGCTTCAAGACTTTGACGCTCTACAATATTTTTAACCATATTTCCTAAAATCAAAACATAAAAAAATACAAGTGCGCCAAAAGACCAAAAAATGATATTCAAGGTAAGTTTTTGGATGCCGTTATTTATTATACTTGCGCCAGCTATATATATATTTAATTTTGAACTTATTTGTCTCATATTATTTAGTTTATTTTTTCTAAAATTCTTAATTTAGCGCTTCTTGATCTTGGATTATTTTTAATTTCATTATCATTTGGGATGATTATTTTTTTATTTACTAATAACGCCATACCCTTTTTTACTTCTTCTTTATAAAATCTTTTTACTATTCTGTCCTCTAAACTATGAAAAGAAATCACTGACATTCTTCCACCTGTTTTTAAAATCTTGAACCCTTTAACTAGTCCCTCTCTCAGTGCCTGCAATTCGTCATTTACCGCTATCCGTATCGCCTGAAAAGTTTTAGTTGCATAGTGAATCTTCCCCTTGTTATTCTTTTGACGAAATTTCGCTGGAATTGCTTTCTCTATAATTTTGACTAAATCAAAAGTGGTTTTAATCTTTTGCTTTTTCCTAAACTCCACTATTTCCTTGGCAATTTTTCGAGATTGTCTCTCCTCGCCATAGCCGTAAATAATATCGGCCAGACTCTCTTCTCCCCAAGTATTTACAACATCTTCGGCTGTAATATCTAGGGGGGTTGGATTTTCTTTCATAGTCATGAGCAAGGGCTCATCCTTCATAAAAGAAAATCCTCGTCCAGAATTCTCTAGCTGGTCAGAACTCAAACCTAAATCAAAAATAATTCCGCTTATTTCTTTCACTCCAAACTTTTCTAAAACTTTATCTATATTTCTAAAGTTATCGTTTGAAAAAGAAATACTGCATCCCTCGAATTTATTCTCTCCACTCCAGACACTTTTGTCTTGATCGAGGGCAATTATTTTTACATTCTTGTATCTCTTGCAAATCTCCAGGCTGTGACCGCCGCCGCCGAAGGTGCTGTCGAGTACAACAGAATCAGGTTTTAAATCGAGACCATCTATAGCTTCATGTAAAAGAACTGTCTTGTGCATCCTATTTGGCATTTCCAAGCTTCTCCGCTAATTGTTCTGCGTCTCTGCCCACTCTTTCTTTCTGTTCACTCCAAGCCTTCTCATTCCAAACTTCCACTCTGTCCTTGACTCCGACAATCGCCGCTTTGTCTCTAAGCCGTATTCCCTCTTGCAGAAATTCTGGTATCAACATTCTTCCAATTGAATCAATTTCCACTTCCGCCGCCCGACCGAACATATATCTATTGAAATTTCTTTGGTCAGCTTTCAGGAAAGATAAATCGGAATCCGAGTCAGAAAGTTTTTTGGAAACCTTGGACCATTCGGCAGTTGTGAAAATAAATAAGCATTGACCGAGTCCGGGTGTAATAATAATTTTCTTACCAAGCTCTTTGCGAAACTTTGCTGGCATGGAAACTCTGTTTTTCTCATCTATTGTGTGTATGTATTCGCCAATGAGCATATATTTCCTAAAAATTAGTTATTAACAGATTTCCCACTTTTTCCCACTTGATATACATTGTATTCCACATCTCAAATAACACCAAGCCCCACCTGTGGATAACTTTTTATTGATTTCTACATTCATAAGTTTCATACTACTTGAGCGAGATCAAGGAGGATTACTGACAGGCTAGGCTCCCCCGCCATCCATACGCTAACGCGTCCGGCGGGGGAGCCACAATAAATAGCTCTTTTAGTTTTAAAAAGGCGGCGTCTGAAAAACGCTAAAAAAGACGTCCCGACAATCGCTTCGATTTCGGGCTTTTGTTTTTATGAGAGATTTTTTATTTTTGACTTTGTCCTTTTAGCTTATTTATTTCTTTAATTACCGCTTCTTCTTTTTTAATTAAATCGTCAAGTGTTTTTTTATCCTTGTTATTGAGAAAAACACTTTCACGTAACCTTTTAATCTCTGGACGTATAAGTCTCAACATATTTTCTAACGTTTCAAGTGTATCAGGTGGTTTTTGTTCTAGTTTCATTTTTATATTTTTAATACAATTTAAAATCAGAAGTTAAGTCTTCTACAACATCTTTCGGACCATAAATTAAAACGCCGAGATATTCAATGTCTTTAAAGTTTTTAGAAGCTGTAATTTCAATAACTTTTTTATCATTTGTCGTTTCTATCATCTCTCGAGTAAATTCATCAACTTCAAGTTCCAACTCTTTTGCTTTGTTTAATACTTCCCGCAACACTTTTCCTGAAAGTGCTGTCTTTATCATTATTGCATTTTTTATATTCAGTTTGATTTGATGATTATCTTTGGAAATTATCGTATCTCTCATAAATAAATCCTCTCTTCCAACTCGTGCGCCAAAAGCTGCATTCAAGTGAGCAATGGTATTCAATTCTTGCCATGGTTTTAATTTCGCTTCTTTGTTTAATACAGCCACAACCATCATTCCTTTTTTATTTTCTTTCTTTTTTTCTTTTACTTCTGGTCGCATCAGTGGGAAAAGTTGTGTCTCGCGCAGTGGCTTGTCTAGCAAAAAAGTAAAAAGTCTGTCTCCATACGCAAAACCAAAAGCTGGAGGCATCCCGTATTCAAGCATTTCCACAAATTCGTTATCAGGCATCATCGCTTCCTCATCCCCGCCTTCAATTAATTTTCTTTGCACTTCAAAGCGCTCATTCTGATCTATCGGATCATTTAATTCTGAATACCCATTAGTACACTCTGCTCCAGCTAAAATAAGTTGCACTCGTTCAGTAAGAAGAGGATTTTCCGGTTTCTCTTTAGAGAGAGCAGAAACAAGTTTAGGAGCGTCCACGAGCCAAGCAGGGCCAACAATTTGCTTTCTACAATGTTTCCAAAGCGAGTCCGTCAGTCGTTCTTTATTTTTGCCTTCGTATTTAACTTTAAGCTCATCAAGCTTTTTCATCATTTCCTTTTCTGTTGCAGTGAGCACATCAATACCGAGCATTTTCTTTATCGTATCAACATAAGAAATTCTCTCCCATTGTGGAGATATATCAACCGTGTGTCCGTGCGTTTCAAATTTAAGTGTGTCGAATGTTTCCTTTACAACTTCTTTAATCATTCTTTCGGTAAACTCCATCCCCTCTTTATAATCCATATATCCAGCATAAAATTCCATACTAGTAAATTCTTGAGTATGTTCTGGACTTGAGCCTTCATTTCTGTAAACCCTGCCAATTTCAAACACCCGCGGGAAACCAGCCGCAAGTAAACGCTTCTGCCAAAGTTCACCAACAGATATGCGCATATAGAGATCTATGTCAAAATCATTGTGATGAGTTTTAAAAGGTCGTGCCTCTGCTCCGCCAGTCGTCACTTCTAAAGTTGGCGTCTCCACCTCCAAAAAATTTTCTTTCTTCAAAAAGTTTCGCGTCGCATCCCAAAATTTTTCTTTTTTTATGAAAATATCCTTAATTTCAGGATTCATCAAAATGTCCAAATATCTTTTTCTAAATCTCTCTTCCACATCCTGCAGTCCGTGCCACTTTTCGGGTAATGGTCGGAGACTCTTCCCGAGCATGCGCCAATCCTTTGCTTCAAGTGTCTTTTCTCCCCTTTTGGTCGTAAAAAAATTACCTTGAATTTCTATAAAATCCCCGATATCAACAACTTCACTAAAAAAATCAAATTTGTCATCGCCTAAAACATCTTTCTTGAGCAAGCCTTGGAAAGAGTCCGTTCCATCATTCAATGTTATAAAAACAATCGCACCTTGCCCGCGAATAGACATAATTCTACCCGCAATCCATTTTATTTCTTTTGATTTTTCTAAATTATCAAAATTATCTTTTGCTTCTTTTAAAGAAATTTCTCTATTCGATTCGGCTGGATACGGATTAACACCACGACTGCGTAAAAGATCAAGTTTTTTTATTCTAGCATCTCTAATTTCATCAATTGAAGACATTTTTTAAGATACAATTAAGAAACACTAAGAATTTTATAATTGCTTATTCCGCTTGGAGTCGTAAATGAAATACTCTCACCTTTCTTTTTACCAAAAAGCGCAACGCCCATGGGAGACTTGTTGGAGACTTTGCCTTTGGCCATATCTGCCTCTTCAGATCCTACTATAGTATAGGTTATATTTTCTTTTTTACCTTCCTTTTGCACAATCACCTTAGAACCAACTTCTATAACATCTCCTCCGCCGTGAGAAACGACATGAGAAGATTGTAAAATTTGTTCTATTTTTGCAATGCGTTCTTCTAGTTTGCCCTGATCTTCACGAGTCTGATGATATTCTGCATTCTCTGACAAGTCGCCTAATGATTTAGCATATTCCAAAGAAGCTAAAATCTCTTTTCTTTTTGGACCTTTTAAATTCTCTAACTCAATTTCCAGTGCTTTCCTCTTTTCTTTAGTTATATAGTCCCCTGCCTGTTGCATAATTTTTAATATTATATTTTTTTACGAAAAAGTCAATTAAAAGTGTCTTTCCATAAGATCGTGAAAAATGTTACGGCAGTTATTAAACAAACGTGCTGCCATCTAAGAGATGGCAGCAGTGAGATTGTGACGGTAGCATGCCGACACTCATTTTATGAAAATCATTTTCCAGAAGAAGGGTGCGAAAAAGACGACACTGAGGAATATTAACCATCCCCCTATCTTCATCAACTCCGACGGCTTGTTGTTAATGAAAACATTCATGAGCTTCGCCCCTAAAGGAGTTGGCACCGCTCGACGTCTTTCATTCCAGCCTACTAAAATGAATGTAATTCCAAGCGCCAGAAAAATGATACTAATAACTAACAATTTCATGTTCATATTTTTGCCTTTCAGTTGTTTCAGTTTTGTTATGGTGACAGAGTATTGCCAATGACTTTTAATTTACAAAAATTCATTTTATACGCTAAAAGCCATTGGCAAAAATTTCAAGGAACCTTATATTACTTATATTAGATACCCAAGAGATATTTATGTCAATACAATAAAATTTTGCAAAAATCTATTTGTATGATACTCTGTGGACTATGGCAAAAACAGTCATTGAAGTTAACAAAAATCCAAATGAAAACAACTCGAGCATTTTGCGTCGCTTTTCGCGCAGAATTCAGGAATCGGGAATAATCCGCAAAGTAAAAGGAGCTCGTTATAATGTCCGAAAAGAGTCCCGACTGAAAGTAAAAAAAAGCGCGCTAAAGAGAATGGCTAGGAGAATTGAAATAGAGCACCTAAAAAAACTCGGCAAAATGGTAACTAAGTAATCGCCTCGAGGGCGTCTAGCCGTAGAGGCGGAAGTGGTTATGCAAGATAATTTTTCTAAACTAAAAAACAATATTTTGGGTAAAAAATATTCCCTGTCTATTGCATACGTTTCCGAAAATAAATCCAAAGAAATAAATAAAAAATATAGAGGTAAAAATAAACCTACGAATGTTTTATCTTTTGCTTTGCATAAAAATGAAGGTGAGTTAGTGTTATGCAAGACGGTAATAAAAAACGAAATAAAAAATCAGTCAAAAAATTCTAATAGGACTTATAAAGAGTGGTTAGGCTTTTTAGTTATCCACGGAATGCTTCATTTGAAAGGCCTTGAACACGGTAAAAAGATGGAAAAATTAGAGAAAAAATACTGTAAAAAATTTAAACTTAATTAATTATCTAAAGATTTCCTTAAAAACACTATCTAATTTATTATTAGAGTGATCTTTCAATTTAATGTGCGGGATTCGTAAATTTTCTAAGACGGTTTCGAATCTTTTAAAACCACCATCACTTCTCAACTCAACCCATTCAACCTTTCTACTAGTCAATTGTTTTTTATTTGTATTAGAAAGTTTATCGGCTACAAACACTTTACTATCCCTAGCTATAAATGCATCTGCACTTTCGGGATTTCCTATTCCCATCAACTTAACCTCACACTTATATTGATTTTTCCCTTCAACTAAATAAAAATCAATTTCTCTTTCAAACTCATCTTCTTTAAGTTCCTTACCTTTTATTTTTAAAGCATAACTTTTTTCATTAACTCCGTATAATTTACACAAAGTCTGCATTAAAGGTTTCTCAACCCTTTTACCTGCTGTGCTCCAAGAACCACCTCTTATTGCAGCTCTTTTGACTGCAAGCGTATTTATTACTATTAAACTCTCACTAACATTCAAATCAATACTAACACCTTTAAATTTAATTGTTAGAGTCAATTCTAATTCTTTTTCTGTATCCACAAGATTTTTTATTGATTCATATAAAACATCATAATGTTCTTCTGAAGCATCTATAACTATTTCTCTGGTTGAAGAATTATACATATTATGAATAGTCTTTTTGTTTAACCCAGAATTAATAGCAATATCCATTGTTGATAATTTAGTATTAAGAAATTCTTTTTTGTACCAATCGATTGTAATATTTTTATTTTTGAATTTAGCATCGACAACTTTCTTAAAAAAATCTACTACAAATTGTAAAAATTGTGCATCGATCAAAGTAACTATTTCAATTCTATAATCCTCTCCTTTGATTAATTTCTTAATTATGTTTTTTACTACTTGCTCTGTTATTGTCATATTTTCTTTCCAGTTAATAAAATAAAATTTCTAATGTCAGTAAAATTTGGTTGGTTGTTCTTTGAACTAAATAAACTGCCACCCCTGATTAAATCATCTTTCATTCTATTTACATATTTCAACTCTTTTTCTGCTAAAAAGAAATGCCTATCTAAATTAACTGCTGCAAGACCTAATGTGCCACTTCCTGCAAATGGATCAAAAATTAAGTCATTCACAAAAGAATAATATTTAATGACTCTATTGCATAATTCTATAGGAAAAACTGCACTATGGACTTTATCAAAAGTAGGCCCTATATGCCAAATATTTGTTGTTTCATATTTATCGGCAACTTTACTTTTTTTAACTTTATCCCAACTATACTGACTTATATTCCAATCAATTAATTTGTCAGTCTTTTTTCTATAAACCATTATCATTTCTGAAACTGCATTTGGTTTATATCCTAAGGGCTTTCTGTGTTGTAAAAAACCCGCATTTCTGTTTTTAACACTAGCTTCCGGTTTAACCCAAACTATATCATCAACAAACTCCCACCCCATTTTTATCAAAATCGGATGAATGTCATATGGAATAGGATATCTTTTACTTGAGTGAGCACGACTTATTCTAGGAATAATAATTGGTGACGTATTTAATACGAAAAACCTACCTTCTTTTGTAACTCTATGAACTTCTTTAAATACTTTTTCTAAAAAATTTAAGTATTCTTCATAACTTTGATAGATGGAATAATCTCTAGCATTATAATAAGGTGGAGAAGTAAAAGTTAAGTGAAT
>Ga0209542_10010225_pt1 | contig 16990 bp, 15 predicted proteins | sample RifCSPhighO2_01_FD_184028 | JGI IMG/M metagenome (GOLD analysis project Ga0209542, IMG submission 184028) | Soil microbial communities from Rifle, Colorado - Rifle CSP2_plank highO2_0.1 (SPAdes) (version 2) | ecosystem: Environmental > Terrestrial > Deep subsurface > Rock core/Sediment ...
GTAGTGTTCTGGAGATTTCATGCAAGATAAAGATTTAGATGCTATTGTTTTTTTAGTTGAACATGGTCATGAGCTTGCGTTAGAAGGAGATCTTCATGTCAAAGAACTGTTGGCATTATTGGATTATGGGCTGAATGGATCTGCTGATGGCACTTCTGAAAAACTATCAATAGCTCTTCGCCAGCATGTCGTTATGAGCAGTTATCAGTATTCTCCGACACCATATGATCAAGAAGTAGCCCAGATGCTTCTTCAACAAGCTGAGCCAGATCTTCAAGCATATCTTCGGCGTCTTCCTCCTGTTATTCGTGATGCTGAAGAGGTTTTTGGTGATACTATTGTGGATAATGCCTTTCTGCATAGAGCTTATATGGGAATGGTAGAAGTGGTGATCGCGGAGACGCAAGAGGAGATTCTTCATTATCAGCGAAAGATCGCTGCAGCTGGAGATATTTTAGAAACAGACCTTTTAGATACACATAGAATTTATCGTCGTATGAAAGCAAGGGGAGAAGATCCTAATGCTCCAGAAGATCGGCCTTGGCAGGAAATCATGCAAGAATTTTTACAGGTTGAGGAAGAACGCTTGCCGGCGCTGCGTCTTTACCGTGAAGAATTGATGAAAGGATTAGATCGGGGAGGGGTTTAGGTGGTTAATCCTATTGCCTTTAGCAAGAGATGCATCAGCAACTTTTTTCTTTTCAAACCAAAAAATATTTATACTTCTGAGTAGTTACTATATTTTATGGGTCTTTACCATCATTTAAGGGCAGCTGCAGTTTATGCAGCACTAACTATTCCTATTTGGGTTCCTCTAGCAGTAGGTGGAGTAAAAGTAGCCCAGTCAGAAAGAATAGATGGATATAGTGTCCGTCAAGCGAATATTGGCCGTTGTGATGATGATGGATTGACTTGCACCTATTGGAGTGATAGCAATGGTGATGGGCAGTTTGATACAAAACAAAGAGCAATATTAATGCCACCGGCAAGAAGCCCTTCACTTATTGTTGATGTGCCGTTTAGAGAAGAAGATAGAAGATTAACAGACAGTTTAGTTGCACGGTTGAAGTAAATTTTTCTTCTAGAATTTCTCTTTGCCTCATTTATGGCAGTATTATCCTACTTAACTTTCTTTAGCCTCTTCCATCAAAATATATATAAAAGCAATAAGATTTTCTGCCTTAAATGAAATATCATGACCTTAAACAGAAATACTTGGATTATTTTAAGAGAAAACAGCACGTCATCATCGAATCAGCTCCTTTAATCCCGGAGAATGATCCTACCGTCTTATTCACTACGGCAGGGATGCATCCTCTCGTTCCGTATTTAGTGGGGGAGAAGCATCCTCTCGGCAAACGATTAGTTGATGTTCAGAAATGTATCAGGACTGGAGACATCGATGAAGTTGGTGATACGACTCACCATACGTTCTTTGAGATGCTGGGAAATTGGAGTTTGGGTGATTATTTTAAAAAAGAAGCTATCCCATACACATTTGAATTTTTAACAAAAGTTCTTAAGCTTCCTATCGATAAGTTAGGTGTTTCCTGCTTTAAAGGAGATACATCTGCTCCGAAAGATGAAGAAGCAGCCAAGACCTGGCTGTCATTAGGCATCCCAAAAGAAAGGATAGCCTATTTAGGGAAAGAAGATAATTGGTGGGGGCCAGCCGGTGAAACTGGACCTTGCGGTCCTTGCACGGAAATTTATTTCTGGACTTCAGATGTGCCAGCGCCAAAAGCATTTGACGTGAATGACAAGAGATGGGTGGAAATTGGCAATGATGTATTGATGGAATATGAAAAGCATAAGGATGGTACGTTTACCCCCTTGAAGCAGAAGAATATCGATTTTGGTGGGGGAGTAGAAAGGACGTTAGCTGTCTTGAATGGCTTGGATGATAATTACCTTACTGAAGTCTTTTTGCCGATAATAAAAAGTATAGAAAAGATGACAAAACGAAAATATGCTGATAACAAGCGGCTGATGAGGATCGTTGCTGACCATATCAGGGCAGCAGTCTTTATCTTAGGCGATGAAAAAGGTGTTGTTCCTTCCAATCTTGACCAAGGATATATTTTACGAAGATTTATCCGAAGATCAATCAGGAATCTGAAGACGTTAGGACTGTCCATTGAGAATATTGATCTCACTCCTTTAGCAGATGTGGTGATCAAGATTTATAAGGATGATTATCCTCTGTTGGTAGAGAAACAGCATTTTATCAAAGAAGAGCTGCATAAAGAGCAGGAAAAATTTAAGCTGACGTTAGAGAAAGGCTTGAAAGAATTTGCCAAGATGTCTGATAAAAATATCTCTGCCCCAGATGCTTTCTTATTATTCCAAAGTTATGGCTTCCCTTTAGAGATGACCCAAGAATTAGCGCAAGAGAAAGGCCTTACTGTTGATGCTGTCGGTTTCCGTCGAGAGTTTGAGAAGCATCAGGAATTATCCCGAGTAGGGGCGGAACAGAAATTTAAAGGCGGCTTGTCAGATGCGTCGGAAGAAACCAAGAGACTGCATACGGCAACTCATTTGTTGAATGAAGCGCTGCGAAAAGTCATCTCTCCTGATATTCGACAGAGGGGATCAAATATCACCCCGGAACGATTGAGGTTTGATTTTAATTTTGACAGGAAATTAACTCCTGAAGAAGTCAAGGCAGTGGAAGAGGAAGTGAATAGTGTTATTGCCAGAAAGCTGAATGTTATCCGAAAAGAAATGCTGTTAGAGGAAGCGGAAAAATTAGGCGCTCAGAAAGAGTTTGGGCATAAGTATCCTCCGAAAGTTTCCGTCTATTTTGTGGGTGATTATTCAAAAGAGTTCTGTGGTGGCCCGCACGTTTCCAACACTTCAGAATTGGGGCATTTCAAGATCGTTAAAGAAGAGTCATCTGCTGCCGGAATTAGAAGGATAAAGGCGGTGTTGGGGTAGAGAGAGTTTCTGAAAGTTTTTGAGTGAACCAGCAAAGGCTTAAAAAGGCTGAAATACTTCTTCTCTCTATGTTAAATGCAAGTCTTAAAAAAAGGTTGATAGCAGCTCAAGTGAGTGAAATTACGGAGCATTATATCTACAAGCGCTTATCGGAAAAGATCCATGACCCTCAGAATAAGAAAATTCTTCATGAAATTGCTGAAGATGAATTAAAACATTACAATCTCTGGAAGAAATATACTCAGCAAGAGCCCAAGCCAAATAGAAAGAAGATGTGGTGGTACTATCTTATGGCCAGGATCTTTGGCTTGACGTTTGGCGTAAAGCTGATGGAGAAAGGAGAGAGAAAAGCTCAGGTTCATTATAATCGATTGACGGGAATCCTTGCTGAAGCCAAGCTCGTCATCAAAGACGAAGAAAGGCATGAGCAGTCGCTGATCAATCTGTTAGAAGAAGAGAAATTGTCCTATATCGGCTCTGTCGTTTTGGGATTGAATGATGCTTTGGTTGAATTAACCGGCGCTTTAGCTGGATTTACTCTGGCTTTGCAAAACACTCAACTGATTGCAGTAGTTGGATTGATCACAGGGTTTGCTGCTTCATTGTCGATGGCCGCTTCTGAGTATCTGTCGAAGAAAGCCGATGATGGAGGCAAACAACCGTTGACGTCATCGATCTATACAGGAATTGCTTACATCTTTACCGTCTTATTATTAGTCTTCCCTTATTTTGTCCTTAGCAATGTTTATTATGCACTGAGCTGGACGATAGGGAATGCGATAGTTATCATTTTCTTATTCACTTTTTATGTGTCTATCGCCAGAGGATATTCATTTCGCAAAAAATTTTGGGAGATGATCATCATCAGCTTAGGAGTTGCTGCACTAAGCTTTGGTATAGGGTATCTTATCAGGACATTTTTAGGGGTTGATGTTTAGATAGATATGTTTTTTAATAGGGAAGAGGATAACTACTATATTATGATTATATCATGATTGGAACTATACCATGACAGGAAAACGAACATTTATCGATCATACTGCTGATATCCTATTTGAAGCGCAAGGCAGCACCATCGAAGAATTATTTGAGCAATGCGGCTTAGCCGTAGAGGAAACTCAGGTTGAGCTATCTACCGTCAAGCCGGCTATCAAGAAAGTCTTTCATCTGGAGAATGCAAAAGTAGATGCCTTATTGTTTGATTTTCTGGATGATCTGCTCTTTTACAAAGATGCGGAGCAATTACTTTTTTCCAAATTTGTATTGAAATTAGATAAGCCGCAAGGAAATTCTCCTAATTTTCGTTTAGAAGTGCAGGCTTACGGCCAGAAGATTGATGTGAAGAAGCATGGGCTGAAGGTTGATATCAAAGCCATCACCATGCATATGTTTGAAGTTAAGAAAACTGCTAAGGGATGGAAAGCAAAAGTGTTGGTGGATATTTAATTGGGAATAGATTTTTATATTCTATAGTCCTTCTTTCCTTATGGTCTATTACAGTTCGTCAATGCCGAAGTATCAGGGTTCTGCAGGGGGAAGTTCAACGTATGCGGGATCTTCCGCCTATGTCGTAAAATCTAATTCTGTCTGCTGCGGGTCATTCAGTAGAGGACAGAGATGTAGGGGTTGTCCGGGAGGATGATTCTTATGTTAAAGAACTCGAGGATATAGTGTCACTCTCAAGTTGTAAAAAACAAAAGGTTTATAAATAGCAGTTCTTTATCATATCTTATGACTATAGACCTGCGTTTTGACCCTGAGTATGGAAATCTGACTAGGGGTGTTAGTGAATTTCAGGAAGAGTTAGCAAGAAGGAACCATATTGGTCCTAGCTTGGTTAGGCCTACTAATGGCGCAACTGGTGCATTAAGTGCCATATTTTCGGCAACAAGAATTCGGGATGCTCATCAGGGGAAAAAATCTGTTGCGCTCTTGGCTTCTCCAGAATATTTTGATGCATTTCGCATGCTGAAGATGTATGGATTTGATATTACAACTGCCGCAAATGGGATGATGAGATATCCTACATCCGAGATCATTGAACAGCTAGGTAGCAAGAAGCCAACTCTATTCTACGTTTCTGTACCCAATAATCCTACGGGGATTCTTCTTTCCGATACGGAGTTAGATCAGATTATCAATGAAGCTCCAGTTGAAACACGGATGGTTTTGGATAGGACTTTAGTCCATCCAGAGCAATATTGCGAGACTTCTTCTTTAAGAGAAAAATTTGGAGACCGAGATATTATTATTGTTGACTCATTTTCAAAATCGTTGGGGGTTGTAAGTGATAGAGTGGGTTATTTTGTTGGCTTTCAGCCAGAAACAGTAGAAGCTGTCCATCCTTACGCTCATGCGCCGAGCAGTTTAGCTATGGCGAAGGTGAGAGGTTTGTTAGACGATGATGGTATTGAGCAAGAAGTTGAGACAGTAGTTAAGAAAGTTAGAGAATCAGATACTATTTTAAGACAATGGAATAAAGAGCAGCCAAAAGCAACGTATCATCCATCACTTTCTAATTTTGCAGTTATTGAATTATCTGGAATAAGTGGAGATGAATGCAGAGAAAGATTAGAAGAGCAAGGAATCCTTGTGCGTTCAGGTAGCCAGTTGTATATGTCTGCTGATGTTATTAGAATAGACATGGGACAACCAAAAGTATTGCCTGAAGTTCTTGAAAAATTAGATAAGATTCTTGCATAAATTGTTGTTGTCTTGCTTTGGAGATGAGTTTTGCTGTTAAAACTAGATTTGTATCTAATACAATGGTCCTTGTTCTGGAGAATATTTTTGATGTTGTGGATTTCCAGGATGATAACCCCCAGATATATTTGGTGATACATAACTTCCACCGTTAGCTCTGGAATAAAGGCTGAGAGCATCCGTTGCAACGAAATAAGATACATTGTTTCTCCTTCCCGAACTGGTATAATCTCCCGTCAATAGTTCTAATGGGCTTCTGCCTGACGGACGGTAGAGATCTTTCTGCTTGTCTAAACCATGAGCTTCTCTTGCTGCCTGATAGCCCGTCATTGCCGACAGCTGATGGGCATGATCCATGTAAAGAGGATGCATCTGTTTTCTTTCTTCCGGCATCGTTGGGCGTTTTGTTGCAAATTCTCTTCCTAATTGGAAAAAAATTGCTCTAGATGCATCAAATTCATGCTGTCCAAAAGAGCCTTCTGGGTGTTTAGCAATTCCTTGGTAGGGGTGTGTTTCGATCATGGTAAATCTGCGACAGTTTTGTCAGTTGTTGAGATAGATGTTTTGCCAGGCTTTAACTGTTTTGTGGCAAAGTGAGACAAAAATGTCATGATTCTTAAAAACCACTTGTAAGTGACAAATAACAAAATATTTATAAACATACTGATTTTTCTTAGTATATGGTTCAAGAAGCGATTGCTCAGATAAGGGAACGGTATCAAGGGACTCCATTAGTGGCAGTCATAGGCGGTGCTTCTCAACATTCGGCAAGAGAAGCCTATGAGCTTGGCAGAGCAACAAGAGAAGCGATGGCTCATATTGGTGGGGTATCATTTACGGTCGGCTTTCCTTCCTGGTGTGTTGATTTTTATCGTGGTGTAAAAGATTACGCTCGAGATACCCTCAATAGGGCATTTGGTGAAGCTTTACGTGGAAAATTAACCCAGGGAGGAGATGGTAGGGATTTATTTTTCTTGCTCTTGCCTCAAGATTTTCAGGAGGCTCTTCGTGAACGAGTGTCTATTTACCGAGGCTTACATCACTTGAATGGTAATACTTCGCTGAGCTATGAGATTGCTGGAGCGACGATGAAGGAGACGATGGCTGCTGTTATTCCAGAAGTTGCTGATCTTGTCGTGCTTCATAATGGAAATGAAAGGTTAGCTGCCTACGCATCTCGTCTGGTCGCTGCTGGGAGAAGGGTATTTCCTATCATTACCTCTGGTGGCTCGTCAGAATTACTGGCAAAGTATGCTAGAGATCAAGCAAATCCTCGGGAAGTGGCGGAGTTAGCAAGATCTGGCGTTATTCTTGATCCTGAACAGAAAGAGTTGGTTCATCCAGTCTACGATGCAGCCAGGCTTCGCTATGCTTTAGCGAATGCTTTGGGGCTAACACCTGCTGATGAACTTCTAGATTCAAGGTTACTTCCTCCGGAACTGCCTGGATCTTTGGAACAAGTTCCATCGAAGCTGGTGAAGGTAGATGAAGAGCAAGCTGCTACTACTTTGCCAAAGGAAGACGTTTCATTAAGAGATCTCATTGATAGAAGTATTGATGAAACGTTGTCTGATTCTGAATCTGCTGCTCTGGCAGAGGCAGTCATGCAGAGCATTATGAGACATGGTAAACGCGATCTGAAATAGTTCTGATTGAAGAAAAAAAGTAGCGGAGGATGGATTCCCCCGCCAGTTACCCTAGGCGAGTCGTATGTCTGAGGGATATTCTGCCGAAATCCCTCTTATTGGAAAGGAAATGTCTGCTGTTATTTCCTTCAATAATTCTGGAGAGTTTAATAAATGAATAATAAAAAATAGCGGAGGATGGATTCCCACGCCAGTTACACTAGGCAAGTCGTATGTCTGAGGGATATTCTGCTGAAATCCCTCTTATTAGAAATACAGAAACTAAATATTTTTAAGAAGAATACCTAGATTTTCAGAAGTATACCATTTTCAGGATGAATAGATAAAAAAAGTAGCGGAGGATGGATTTGAACCATCGATCTCAGGGTTATGAGCCCTGCGGGTACTCCTAGCTTCCCTACTCCGCTATGGTAATACTAAGAAAGATTAGCCCGTATTTAAAAACATTTGGTTTTATTCCCGTCTGGGTTAATACCCAACAGCTCTGCTGCGGTTGGGAGTTTCATTCTAGGACAACCGGCCCAGCTCACTTTCTAAGTGATAGTCTCAAAATCACTCTCTTTTCGGATTGTGCCGGACAACCACTATTTATTTAAAGTACAAATCACTTCTAAATAAAATGTCAGAACTTCAAAGTAATTCTACTCGAGAAAATTCAAGATTTAGGAATATTCCCCTTGGAATTTTTGAGCTTGTTGGGGGTTCTAGTTCAGTATTTGTTGGTGCATATGTTGTAAATTTAGCGCGTAATGCTCCGATCCTAGAAAAATCATTTGAACCGGCACAATTGATTACTTATAGTATTGGCACTGCTGGTGTAATAGTTGCAGTAACTGGTCTTGTTGCAATTGTGAATGGAGTTAGAGATATAGTGGGTGAATATATTACCTCACAAAAATATCAAACAGATTAAGAAAAATCAAATACCCTTTAAGTCATGCGTTGTAAATACTATTAAAAATTTTCTGCCCCGATTTCTCAATTACTATTGAGAGTTTCCTAAACTTTATTCTCCACCGCAAAAACCTTTATATACTTCTCTTCTTTCGTTGAATCCATGAAAAAGGTGGTACTATCGAGGAGAACAGCTATTTTGCTCACCCTCGGAGCGGTGTTGTTCGTCTTGTTTTTCCTGCTGCCTATTTCCTTATCTCTGTTTTCCTCTAGCAGTTTTGGAAATGTTGCTTTGATCCCTATTGAAGGGGCTATCACTACAACAAGCGATACTTCATTTGGGCAAACATCCGTCTCGTCAGCAGATATCGTTCAATTCATTGAAGATGCGGAAGCTGACCAAACTATTGATGCAATTGTGTTAGAGATCAATTCTCCCGGCGGTACTCCTGTTGCTTCTGATGAGATAGCACAAGCGGTCAAGAAAGCACAGAAGCCAGTCATCGCTGTCATAAAAGATATCGGCGCTTCAGGTGGCTATTGGGTAGCTTCTGCCACGGATTATATTTTTGCCAACCGCATGTCGATCACGGGAAGTATCGGTGTAATATCTTCCTATCTAGAATTCAGCGGCTTATTGGACAAGTATGATGTTCGTTATGAGCGCCTTGTTTCCGGTGAGAATAAAGATATCGGCAGTCCCTTCAACAAATTAAATGAACAGCAGAGAGAACTGATGCAGGGCAAGATTGATACTCTGCATGAGTTTTTTGTGGAGGAAGTCGCTCTGAATCGAGATATTCCATTAGAAGATGTTCGATCCATGGCTACAGGTGAAATATTTTTAGGATCGGAAGCATTGCAGCTTGGGCTGATCGATGAACTAGGAAATCTAGATGATGCCAAATCCTATCTTCAAGATACTTTTGGCTTAGCCTCTGTTGACTTCATCCCTTATGTCAAAGAAACTGGCTTTTTTGAATCATTGATGGGATTAGCGAGCAGCTTTTCCTTTACGATAGGTGAAGGCCTTGGTACTATACTAGTAAAAAGAGATCAAAATCTATTTATGATATGACTCATGATACACCAATTACCATCCCCAAAAAAGTGAAATAAAGTAATGAAATAATAAATCCAAATAATGAATCAAGATAATTCAATGAGGTTCCAATCACTACCATGAAAACGAGAGGATTGATAGTACTGATGCTTATTGCAGTTCTTATTATCTCTATGAGTTCCATCGCTGTCCTAGAGCAGACGAATGACCAAGGCAAGATCGAAGTTATTATCCTTCTTCATGATCATCCTGTCAAGAGCATTTCATCTGCTACGGTAGCGTCAGATGATGGTCATGCGGAGAAACAAGAGCGCTTAGAGCATAGGAAAGAGATGGTCCAGGATGCGCAGGAACGTTTTATTGCCAAAAGCATGAAGCAGGGAAAAGGAGCAAAGAAAGCAGATGCAAAAATATCAGAGCAAGATCTTCCTTCACTAGAAGTGGAGCAGCAATTTACCTATATCAATGGCTTGAGTGCAAAAGTAGCGGCAGATGATGTAGAAAGATTACGCAACGATCCAGAGGTGCGTGGTGTTTTCATCCCGATAGAATATCATATCCTACCAGAAGAGGTGCCTTCTGATACTCTTGGTGATGCTGCTGATGGCCCGATCAGTATTACTCTCTCCACCAGTGTTCCCAGCATTGGTGCGACGCAAGTGAAGAATACGTATGGCCTTACTGGGCAGAATGTTACCGTAGCAGTCATCGATACAGGAATAGATTATACTCATGATGATTTAGGAAATTGTACTGCCGTTGGTGGAAGTTGCAGGATACAAGGTGGTTACGATTATGTGAATAGTGATACGGACCCGAAAGATGATCATGGCCACGGTACCCATGTAGCTGGAATCGTTGGAGCGAATGGTTCTCTGGTGGGAGTTGCTCCTGATGTTACCTTTTTAGCGTATAAAGTATGTAATTCAGCAGGCTCTTGTCCATCTGAAGCGAATATTATTGCAGCGGTTGATGCTGCCATCGGCAATTCTAGTGATGTCATCAGCATGTCTATAGGTGGAGAGAAGAATCCTAACAATGGCTTAAGCGCGTTGAGTGCAGCGTTAAGCGATGCCGTTGCTCAGGGAGTAGTGGTAGTAGTTGCTGCCGGCAACAATGGACCGAGTACAGGCTGTGTCTCTTCTCCCGGAGATGCTGTAGATATTATAACGGTTGGAAATTCTAATGATCAAGGCACGACGGATGTCTCTGATGATACGATTGTTTCCAGCAGCTGTTCCGGACCAAGCGCTTTTGGCAGATTAGATCCTGATCTCGTTGCTCCAGGAAATTCTATCACCTCTACCTGGCTGAATGATGCAACGAATACTATCAGTGGAACATCCATGGCCACTCCTCATGTTTCAGGAGCTGCTGCGTTATTGTTGGAATATAATTCTACGTTAACTCCAGCTGTGGTCCGGGGAATGTTAATGCATACTGCTTCAACCATCAATGAGCATCTCTTTGAGCAAGGTTCTGGCATCGTTAATGTTACAAAAGCGATAGAATATAATTTGACGGTGAATGTTTCGGGGTCAGATAGATGGGAAACGACAGCTGCTAAAGGCGAGCTGCTTTCAAAGAATATAACGGTGAAGAATACAAATGATTTTGCGGTGAATATCACTATCTTTGCAGATGATCTTACCACTCTGGAAGGGGATTTCAGCATGGGCAATTCTTCATATACGTTTCCTGCCATCATCGTTCCTGCAAATTCTGAAACAACTGTCCAGCTGAATTATTCTGTCCCAGCGAATGCCAACGCTTCTATTTATGGCTCTACCTTAGATATTCGCTCAAATAGGTCGCACTTCCTTCGGGTTCCCGTCGTTATTTCTGTTCAGCAATCGCTGAGCGGGACGATCCAGGGGATAGTGGATAAGAAACGGTCATCTTGCTCCAATAGCGCATGCGGCGACAAAGTGATGTATTATTTTTCTGTTGGAGGAACTAAACAAGTAAATCTGTCTTGGATAAGTACCAACAATGATCTGGATCTTTACATCTATAATTCCAGCGGGACACAGATAGCTGTTTCTGGGCAAGGGACGACGGAGATAGAAAATGTCACGCTCAATTCAACGTATAGCCAGTTCTGGGTCATGGTCCACTCCTTCACATTAGCTAGCGATAGCAGTGACTTTTTGTATAATCTTACCTTAGCAACAACTCAGCAGGCTGCTACCATCACTCTTACTGCTCCCCAGAATAGCTCGTACCATCGCAGCAGTTTTAATCTGAACCTCAGCATTAGCGATGCCAATACCATCTCTGAATCTAATTATACTATCACTAATTCTTCTGCAAGAGTCGTGCAGAGTGTGGTGAACGAGACGGTTTCTGCAACTTCGTTAACATGGACGGATCTGGTGAATGTTTCCAATTCTACGTTTACTGATGGGAATTATACGCTGACTGTTTTTGTCAATGATTCAGAGAATAATTATACGGAACAATCCTTCCTGTTCGTTGTTGATAAGACTGGGCCAGCACTTTCTGATATCCTTCTTGCACCAACAACCGTGTATAATAATAACACCGTTTCATTCCGGATTAACGTGACGGACAGCTATCTGAACACTTCTGCAATCTTCCTTCAATCAAACTTTACTGGGTCGATGGTAAATTATTCTCTTGTCTTTGAATCCGGCGATAGGTACAATTATTCAGTGGGAGGAACAGCAAACTTCAGCAACCAGGAAAATGTTTCTTACCAAGTTTATGTTGTAGACCAGGCAGGAAACATCAATAGTTCTGGCACATTTTCATTCCTCGTGCAGAATAGAGCACCGGAAGCAGTTTCCATAACTCTTCCCAGCAACGGAGATATTTTAGAGATCGGCAACAGCACGTCATTCCAATCATCAGCTCTTGATAAAGATGGTGATTCTCTTACCTACAATTGGAACTTTTCTGATGGGACATCTCTAGTATCTTCACAGAATACTTCTCATCAGTTTAATTCCACGGGCTCTTTTACCGTTATCCTCAATATTTCTGATTCTTTAGTGCATAATCTTACCAATATTACTATCACCGTGACTGATACTAAAGCTCCATCGGTAAGTTCTGTCAGTTATCATTCCGAACATCATCTCTCTCGCGATGGAAATAATTATTCGGTCAATGCAACACTCTTTGATTATACTGGACTTTCTTCGTCGACGTTAGGGTTCAACAATACTACGCAAACGTCATCTTGTTCTTCAGCAAAGATGTCCTGGAACTGTTCGTGGACGATCAGAAATGTGACGGAAGGAAGCTATTCATTCACCTTAAATGCCACCGATAATTTCACGACGCAGCACAGAAACTCTTTGAATTATACGTTCAGCGTTACTTCCTGTTCTGATAGTATTGAGAATGGGGATGAAACAGATACGGATTGTGGTGGCTCCTGCTCTGCCTGCAGTGAAAGTTCCAGCAGTTCAAGCTCATCTTCATCGTCATCTTCCAGCGGAGGAGCTGGTGGAGGTAGCAGTAGTTCAAGCTCTTCTTCAACGGCTGCGGAAGAAACGACAACGGAATCATCTGAGGAAGCTTCATCTGAAGGAGAAGAAGCGGCGGCAGAATCATCTGCTGAAGCTGTTGAGGAAACTCCTGGATCTATAGCTTCCGCATTTACCCAAGAGATTACTTTTGTCAAAGATGAATATGCCCAAGTGACGATTGCTGATGAGCAGATTTCCGTCAAAGGTTTAGAAATCAAGACGAGTGTTGATAAAGTAACGACCTTAGTGGTGCAATCTCTCTCGGAGAAGCCAAGCGCGGCATCTTCTTTAGAGAATGTGTACCAATACTTAGAGATGACAGTAGACCTTTCTGCAGATGATATCGAGAAAGCTACCGTCACTTTTGAAGTTCCTAAATCCTGGCTGGAAGAAAAAGGATATCTCCCCGAGTCTATTATACTAAACACGTTTGAGAATGATAAATGGAAAGAGTTGCCTACGACGATGGTTGATGAGATGAATACTACTATCACCTATAAAGCAGAATTGAAGCATTTCTCCTATTTTGCCATCACGGGAAAGAAAGCGAGCAGCAGCCTTACTGGGGCAGCTATCACCATGTTGAAAAATGTCTCTGGAGCGCTGAATGGGCGTGTCGTGGTATTGTTCAGCTTTGTCATGTTGATTCTTGTTCTGGGATTGATCTATGTGAAGGTTAGAGAAAGGGATTATTGAAGATTGTTTCTAAAATTTTTCTCTTTTCAATGCCACATTTTTCCGATAGATTTATAAAAAGTTCCTGTTATTCGTGGGGGTAGATGAAAAGAAGTTCTCGAAGATGGAAAAAGAAAGGCCAGATGCGCTGGAAGTGGCAGCGAAAGAAGATTAAGAAGGCCAGGAAACGAAGAAAGATTCAGGCTGCTTAGGTAGTTTCTCTTTTTTAATGTACTTGTTCTCTAGTTTTTTGCTCTCTATTTTAATCTTGAATGGTTATGAGGGGTATTTCATTCTCCCAGTAACTTTTCACAACAATATTTAAGAAGAATCCCCTGAAAATTGGATTATGAAAATACTTTTAGTCTATGCTCCTTTTTGCACACCGGTGAGTCCGCCATATTCTATCACAAACCTGTTTTCGTTTTTGAAAAATAATAGTGATCATGAGATTAAGGTTCTAGACTTGAATCTAGAGTTTCATTGGCTGAAATTTCCAGAGTATGGGAACTATTTTCGTTCAGGGAAATGGGGTGATTATGAAAATAGTGATTATGAAAAAATAGCTACTAGATATCAACAGTTAACAAAAAAAGTATATGCCGAAAATAACCACCTGGTTGTAGAAGGCAAACAGCCAGAATTCTTTGCGGAATTGCTGGAGAAAATAACCTCTGAAAAAGCGGACATCATCGCGTTTAGCTTAGTCTATTCCAGCCAGGCATTTTATGTCCAGGCCTTACTCAAAGAGCTTCAAGATGTTACTACGGTGATTGGCGGTCCAGCGGTCAACGGCAAGTTAGCGGCCAAACATGTTTTTAAGAACGAAATAGAATTCTTGGAATATATTGAGCAGAGAAGTATTAAACAAAAGAGTATCGAAAAAAGAAGCATTGACCATAATAGTTTGAAAATGAATTACCCTCTTGATTTTTCTTGTTGTGATGGTGACCGTTATTTTATCCAGAAGGTGGTCATACCTCTCAAGACATCCACCACTTGCTATTGGCAGAGATGCACGTTTTGCTCTCATTATGCCAAGGTCCCCTATTATCAAACTCCTTTGGAAGTCATCAAAAAAACAGTTCTGTTATCTGGCAAAAAAATATTTTTTCTCATCGATGATATGATCCCGGCGAAGCGATTATTGGAGCTAGGAAAACTGTTTGGCTCTCTTGGTGTAACGTGGGGATGTCAGCTTCGCCCGACAAAAGAGTTTAATGATGATGTCTTTAAAAAATGCTACGAGGGAGGATTGAGGATGGTGATTTGGGGAGTGGAATCCGGTAATGACCGTGTCCTCGGATTAATTGATAAAGGAACAAATACGGGGGATGTTTCTTTAGTTCTGCAAAGATCACATCAAGCTGGGATAAAAAATGTTACCTACATCATGTTTGGCTTTCCTGGTGAAACACGCGAGGAGTTTATGGATACTATTCGTTTTTTGCAAGATAATGCAGAATTCATTGATTTAATCTCTCCTTCCATTTTTGGCTTGCAAAGAGGAACGATTGTTTATGATAACCCTGCTCTGTTTGGCATAACGCAAATAGAAGAGGAAGAACGAACCGTCTTAGAGCCGAAGGTGAAGTATGTCTCTTCAGGGATGAGTCTGGAGCAAGTTAAAAAAATGAAAAAGAGTGTTCAATCCACCATCTTATCGATCAACAAATATCCTTCTGCCATGAATTTTTTTCGTGAGCATATGCTGAGCTTGCTGGAATGATAGTCACTAAAAATGATCGGGTTAAATTATTATTATTATTTTCATTTACTTTTTTCTCATGTTGACTTTTTTTCTCATGGACTTATTCTGTCGGCAGATACTTTCGGAGTGCTGCAATGAACTCTTTTCCAAACTTTGGACAGCGAGCAATAAAGAGATGGCTCTTTTCAGAAGGCATGGAAAATGTGCTGATGTCTAGCGCTCTTCCTCGATATCCCTGTGATCGCAAAAACTCGACAGCTTGCCATCCATAGCTGGGTTCATTGTTTTGCCTTGCTAGTAATGTTTCATCAGCGCAGATAATTCCTATATCCCTGACTGCTACACTTCCTGATGTTATGGCATCCTCCAATGAATCACCGCTTCTGAAGGAGCAGAACTCTCTGTCTGGAAAATGCTGTTGAACATTTAGTCGAGCATAATAAATGGAGATGGGGTCATCTTCTACATAAAGAATCACTCTTTTGGTCATACTGTATAAAGGAGTGAACATGAGATAAATCTTATGGTCTTTATTATCACGTAGAAGTGTTTTAAGTGCTTGTTCTTGTCAAATAGTGTTATTTTCTCTTAAATCTCGCTCATTCACTACCAAAACCTTTATAAATAAACCACAATCCTTATGGAATCTGCTTAAATATGTGTACTCAATTAATCTTGGGTACGAAAAAAAGGTGATCCAAAATGAACTTTTGGACGATTGACAAACAATTCCATTAAGATGCGATCGGAACAATAAACCAAGGATTAAATTCAATTTGAATTTTTTAACAATTCCCGTTGATCCTGCGGGAGATTGCTGCTATGGGAGTTCGATTAAGCCATGCAAGTCAGAGGGCTGTCGCAAGACAGCACAGGCTGAATGCTCAGCAACACGTCAATAATCTAACCTTAGGTTCGGGATACCCATGGGAAACTGTGGCTAAAACCGGATAGGAAATTGAAACTGGAATGTTCTTTTTCTGAAAAGCAATGCCTAAGGATGAGTTGGCGGCTGATTAGGCTGTTGGTGGTGTAAAGGACTACCAAACCTACGATCAGTACGGGCCGTGAGAGCGGTAGCCCGGAGAAGGGTACTGAGACACTGACCCTAGCCCTAAGGGGTGCAGCAGGCGCGAAACCTTTACAATGTACGCAAGTGCGATAAGGGAACTCCCAGTGCTCAAGCACTGCTTGGGCTTTTGCCAAGTGTAAACAGCTTGGCGAATAAGTGGTGGGTAAGACGGGTGCCAGCCGCCGCGGTAATACCTGCGCCACAAGTGGCAATCATATTTATTGGGCCTAAAGCGTTCGTAGCCGGACCAGTAAGTCTTGGGTGAAATCGTTGCGCTAAACAAAACGACGTGCTTGAGATACTGCTAGTCTAGGGACCGGGAGGCGTTGGGGGTATTCTCGAGGGAGCGGTAAAATATGTTGTCAGGCATGCTCAAAAGTGCTTGGCGCTTTTACAGTGCTATAATCTCGAGAGGACCACCTGTGGCGAAGGCGTCCAACGAGAACGGGTTCGACGGTGAGGAACGAAAGCTAGGGGAGCAAACCGGATTAGATACTGGGTCTTTTGTAAGTAGAGTGTATTTTATTTGTTTGCAAGAAAAATACTAAATAAAATATGTGATCAAAAGAAGCCCGGCTAATTACCCGAGTAGTCCTAGCCGTAAACGCTGTGAACTAGATGTTGCATATTCTTCGTGAATATGCAGTGTCGGAATGAAGGTATTAAGTTCACCGCCTGGGAAGTACGGTCGCAAGGCTGAAACTTAAAGGAATTGGCGGGAGAGCACCACAAGGGGTGCGGCGTGCGGTTCAATCTAACTCTACGCAGAGCATCTCACCAGCAGCGACGGCA
>Ga0209542_10010227_pt1 | contig 16988 bp, 19 predicted proteins | sample RifCSPhighO2_01_FD_184028 | JGI IMG/M metagenome (GOLD analysis project Ga0209542, IMG submission 184028) | Soil microbial communities from Rifle, Colorado - Rifle CSP2_plank highO2_0.1 (SPAdes) (version 2) | ecosystem: Environmental > Terrestrial > Deep subsurface > Rock core/Sediment ...
GCTCGTTCAAAAACTGTTAAATGCTTGTACCACTTCACCTTCTTAGGGTGATGTTTTTTCTTGTGTGCCATATGCCAGATACATTACTGATAATGGACTGGCGGTGCACTTCTATGTTGAACTCGGGAACCAGGGTATTGCACCTGGTAGACAAATATGCATCACACCGGGCACGGCTCTTTCGAGCGCATATGCTTGCGATCACCACGGAGTACGCTCTCCGCACCTCACGTGCTCTGGAAGTCGCACACTCCCTGCACCGCATCTGCGCCGAATTTTTTCGGCCCAAATGCCGGGCAGGGAAATTACAAAGATCATTTGTACCAAAGAACTGCCTACAGGTTAGCATATTGTTCAAAACTTGTCAAGTATTTTGGGCTATGCTAAACTGTCCTTATTTTAAGCCACATTTTGACTACTTGACACCATTTGTGTATTTGCTAGTATAGGGTTACAAACGGCTTCGGCCTCACCCCGCAAAGGGTAGAAAACGCAAAAGCGGTTACATCTGGCAAAGATTGATAACCGCTTTTTGTATTTTGGCGTAGTCTTCGACTTTCAAGACGGTTAATTTGTCGAGTAATCGTTTGGCATCCACTAAACGTAGTTGAGAAATGATCGCCGAACGTTCCTCGCTATCTCCTAGATCAACCGGCACATAAAATTTGCCGCTTTTGCGTTTTCTAGTCAGCGGAATAGACCAAAAGACTTCGTTGTTGAACTTTTTGAAAATAATTATCGGGCGCGCGAAGTTGTAACCTTTGCCGTCTTGTTCAAAGCCAACATTGTAGCCCAACGAACACCACCAGACTTCTCGCTCGTGAAAGAACACTCGCGCACCCTCGATATGCAGTTTCTCTTTTCTTTTGTGCCATTTCAGAAAGTCCTTTTCCATTTTTATAGTATAGCAAATTTTGCACTTAACCTAGCGCTAACGGCACGTCATTCCTCCCCTCCAACCCCTCCTGCCGCGCCAAAGTTTCGGAAGCCCCGCCCGAATTCTTGAGGGCGGAACACCGAGGCAAAATTTTCCTTTTCCTTAATTGAAAAAATTGGTCGCGCGCAAATCCGAAATTGTAAAGGAAATTTTGCCGAGGTGTCCGCCGGAGCGTTAGCGGAGGCGGGCGGGGTGTTCATTCGTCCTGTTTCCGTTCGTGCAAAATTCGAGCGAATGATATGATTAGTTCACCAAGAGAAACATTGTCGGAATTACAATAATGGAGCGATTTTGCGGAAGCCAAAATCGCACTATCAATTTCCTTTCCGCCTACGGCGGAAGCCGTGAATTCCCAAAGTTCGCCCCAGCCAATTATGAAAGAACTCAAACCAAAATATTTTCTCTACGCTCGCAAGAGTACAGAGGATGACGACAAGCAAATCATGTCCATTGAGGCACAACTTTTTGAATTACGAGAATTTGCGCGTAGAGAAAAACTTGAAATTTTCCAAGAATTTCAAGAATCGAAAAGCGCAAAGAAGCCCGGGCGAGAAGTGTTCGGCGAAATGATGATGCGTCTAGAACGCGACGAGGCAACTGGAATTCTCGCGTGGCATCCTGATAGGTTAGCGAGAAATAGTATTGATGGAGGACGCATCATTTACGCTGTAGACACTTCCAAAATAGTTTCATTGCGCTTTCCACAGTTTTGGTTTGAGCCAACTCCGCAAGGTAAGTTCATGTTGCAAGTGGCGTTCGGGCAGAGTAAGTATTTCTCGGATAATCTCGTTGAAAATGTGAAACGCGGGTTTCGCCAAAAACTTCGCCGTGGCGAGTGGCTGACAAAAGCCCCATACGGCTATGTGAACAATCTAAAAACTCGCAACATTGAACCACACCCCGTTTACTCAAAAATTATCGTGAGAGCTTTTGTAGAATATGCCACCGCCACTTACACTATCGAATCACTGGCGAAGTTTTTGGCTGAACTTGGTTTAACAACTCACACAGGAACGCCACTTGGCAAAGCTTCCATTGTTCGTCTACTCGCAAATCGGGCTTATCTTGGCTTTATCAAACATCACGACGAATGGTATCAAGGAAGCTTTGCGCCAATTCTTTCTTCGGCACTGTTTGAAGCGGTACAGAAGGTCTTGCAATCGAAACGGCGACCGAGACATAGCAAGGTGCGCTACGACTTTCCATTTGTGCAATTCGCGCGTTGTGGCGAGTGTGGCGGCATGATTACGGCGCAGTATACGACCAATCGTTTTGGCACAAAATATATTTACTACCATTGCACCAAAAAGCACGGGGTCTGCCGCCAGCCGTATGTTGCCGCCGATTCGATTGCAAGTCAAATCAAACGCACGCTTCAATCAGTGTCGCTTCCGCTTGAAGAAATTGAGAAGATGGAAGTGAAAATTAAAGAGTGGGAACAAGACTCAATTTCTTCAAACGGAACTGTTGCCCAAAATCTGAAGTCCAAACTTTCCGAGACGCAGGAGAAGTTAGACAAATTAGTGTTTGTCTAACTCGATGGCGATATTGAACGCTCGCAATATTTGGAGCGCAAAGACCTTCTCCTGCGTCAAAAAGTGTCAATCGAGGAAAGTTTGAGGGATTTTGGACAACAGAGAAAGAATTGGATCGAACCCTTGCGGAGTTTCATTTTGTCATTGAGAAAAGCCGTGGAATTGGAAAAAACCGACAACTATCCTGAATGGAAGCGGTTTTTCCAAAAAATCGGCTCTAACCCTTTTCTCAATAACAAAACGCTTTCAATTGGCTGGGGCGAACTTTGGGAATTCACGGCTTCCGCCGTAGGCGGAAAGGAAATTGATAGTGCGATTTTGGCTTCCGCAAAATCGCTCCATTATTGTAATTCCGACAATGTTTCTCTTGGTGACCCCACCGGGAATCGAACCCGGATTACCGGCTTGAAAAGCCGATGTCCTAACCGTTAGACGATAGGGCCCTCACTATAACCAGCTTTTAGCTTATAGCTTCTAGCCGTTTCTGGCAAACTTGTTTTTACAATTTGCCCCTAAGATGTTATTTTGTTAATCTGGAGGAGTGGCTGAGTGGTTGAAGGCACGCGATTCGAAATCGCGCAGGGGTGAAAGCTCCTCGTGGGTTCAAATCCCACCTCCTCCGTTTTTTTATGCTATAATCAAAGTCATGAAAGAATTTATTAAAAGAAACTTTGCCGTTTTGCTGGCTTTTGTCTTGCCGATCATTCTGATCGTTATCGTGGCAATAAGCATTTATTTCCCGGTTCTGTTTTTCTCTACCCGATACGATTTCATTTATTCCTCGTGCAATGGGGGAAACTATTACCCGTATTATGAATGTAACAATTATTTTCAGCAGCATTACTCGGTTGTCGGGGGCAAACTAGTTGTCAACCCGGTGATCCTTCCCACGATTGACTTGTCGTCACCTCCCAGCATCAACAATTATATCGCCCGCGTTTTCCTTCATGACACCGAGAAGAATGAGAGTCGAGAAATTACTTTGGCCGAGGCGCAGTCGCTCACTCTCGATAGTCTTCTCACCTCTCCCGACGGGACAACCGTTACAAACAAGTATGATTCTGGCACAGATTTCTTCCTCTTCGGACGAAGTTCTTCGTCCGGTTATTACCTGACAAAAGGGAGAAGTCGGAGTAAACTTAATCTTATCAACGATGATGATCGATATTACTACCCCGATAATTTTTGGTTTATCGGTTGGGTGTTGCCCGGCCGCGACCGAAATTAATTATTCATAGCGAACATGACTAAAGAAGAATTATTACAAGAACTTTCAACTCGAGTAAGCGCTGGTGAGATTAATCGTGAGGAAGTGATCAGACAATTTAATCCAACCCCGATCACGGGAAAGTTGTCACACTTCTCGGTGACGAAGATGCTTTATGTCTTGGGCGCGGCAATTGTTGTTATCGGCCTAATTATTTTCGTGGCTCAAATTTGGGACGACCTTGGGTCTTTCGGCCATATTTTAATTACGCTCGGCCTTGGTCTACTCTTCGCTATTATTGGCTCGGTGTTACTTAAACAGCGACCCGAGGAGAGTCTGGGGTCAATTTTCCACGCGCTTGGCGGGCTCTTGATCCCGGGTGGGGCGATGGTGACGCTTGATGAGCTTAACGTGGGCCTTGATTCTCTTTGGTCGGTGGCGATTACTTTCGGGTTAATTTTTATTTTCTATTGGCTTCTGAATTTGGCTCACAAACGCCCGATTCTTACTTTCTTCACGATTGCCAACGGCACAGCCTTCGTCTATCTCTTAGTCGAGGCGATTATTGATGGTCCATTTTATCAACACGAAGATTTATATGCCTACCTCACCATGATCATGGGGGTGAGTTATCTTCTGCTCGCCCAATCTTTTCGCTATGGTTGGAATCGGGGATTAGTGCACGTCCTCTACTTTTTGGGTGGGGCTGGCTTCTTTGGCGCCGCCTTTTCCCGAGTGGATAATTCGGTGCCGTGGCAATTGGTTTATTTCCTGATTGTGTTTGGAGGCCTCTTTTTATCGGTATACCTGAAGAGTCGCATAATTTTGCTTCTAAGCACCATTTTCCTTATCGCCCATATCTCGTATATCACGAGTGAATACTTCGCCGATTCACTCGGTTGGCCGATCATGCTGGTGATTCTCGGCTTCATTTTCATTGGCTTGGGATATGTCTCGATCACGATTAATAGAAAGTACATTAAAAATTGATTTGGCGGGGCGGTTAGCTCAGTTGGTAGAGCGTTTCTTTGACGTAGAAAAGGTCACAGGTTCGAATCCTGTACCGCCCATTTTGGTTATTAATTAATCGGTGAAAGATAAAATATAATGAATAAAATATTGTTTTATGTCGTTGGCGGATTGATGGTTGGAGCCCTGCAGCTTTACGCGGCTGAGAACATCAAGAAGATTGATGTCTTGGTGAGCTTTGACAAAATGCCTAGCAAAGTAGAAGGGAAAATGATTCAGGCTTTAGGTGGTAGTGTTAGTTATATTTACAGTCTTACGCCAGCCATTGCGGCCAGTATCCCAGAAGCGGCCCTTAATGGCCTTTTGCATAACCCGCATGTAATTGCTGTAGAGATGGATGATGCGGTGTATGCTGTCGATATCGAACTTGATAATACTTGGGGAGTAGAAAAAATTGGGGGCGGAACCGTTCACGCCAGCGGTAATACTGGCGTGGGAGTGAAAATTGGCATTATTGATTCTGGCGTCAATTATGATCACCCTGATTTAGATGGAATTTATGTTGGGGGGCATGATTTTGTCCAAGAAGACGATGTCGCCGGTGATGGGCCGCTGGATGTTTATGGGCACGGCACTCATGTCGCCGGGACAGCTTGCGCCGAAGATAACGACCTCGGGGTTATTGGTGTTGCCCCGAGTTGCGCTCTTTACTCCCTGCGTGTTCTGAACGATGATGGAGTTGGCTCTTGGAGTCGAACAATTGCGGCGCTGGAGTGGGCGGTGGCCCACGATTTAGAAATTGTTAATCTTAGTTTGGGGAATTCGAAAAATCCTGGCCGGGCGGTGAAAACCGCCTTTGATAACACGGCCGCGGCCGGAGTGGTGATTGTGGCTGCCGCTGGGAATTCTGGAAATACTGCCGGGAAAGGCGACAACATTATTTATCCGGCTAAATATGCTTCGGTTATTGCGGTCGGGGCAACTGATTCAACCGACAAGAGAGCGAGTTTCTCAAGCACGGGGAGTACCCTGGAAATAATGGCTCCCGGGGTGGCCGTGTTGTCTACTTGGAACGACTCAACGAGTTACCTTAATCCTCAACCGATTTGTCTCGCTAGTAACTGTTATTATAAGTATGGATCTGGGACATCCATGGCGGCGCCTCATGTCGCTGGCGTCGCGGCTTTGATAATTGCCAGCGGCACCATTACAGATGTAAACGGCAATGGTATTTATGACGAAGTCAGAACAAGATTAAATTCTACGGCCACCGATCTAGGAGCGGTTGGTAAAGATACGCAGTATGGTTATGGATTGGTTAATGCTAGTGCCGCGGTACAGTAAAAATAGTACTCTCGCTGATGGTTTTTCCTGGGTGGTGTGGTATAAATAAAGTTGCTCGATGTTGGATAGGTGCCCCGATCCAGTCGGATCGAGGGAGGAAAGTCCGAACACTTATCAGCCCTAGGCTGATTAAAATGGTAGTGGGTAACCCCCATCAGGAGCAATCCTCGAGGTGCGAGCAGAGACGCTATTTGTCGAAAGGTAAATGGCTCCGATCGGCCAAAAGCCGATCGGAGAGGCCAATGGCAACATTGGAAGTGAAACGGCTAAATCCTTACCGAAGTGCAAGGCCGTGTCCGTCGAGCATAAGTTCGATGAGAAGTGCCGCTTGAGCCCGAGAGTAATCGAGGGCCTAGATACATACCTATCGTCCCGAGAGTAATCGAGGGATACAGAATTCGGCTTATAGACATCGAGCAATCAAATCACCCTTCGTCTCTGGCGGAGGGTGATTTGATTAGTTATAATAGCCCCGATTATATGGTTGAACGCTTCTTAAATTTTATTCATCGCGAATGGCAAGGATTACATGAAGTGGCCATTCTTTTAGCGGCTTCGGCTTTGGTTTCGCAACTTCTTGGTCTGTGGCGTGATCGCGTGCTTGCTGGTCGTTTCGGCGCCGGTCACGAACTTGATATTTATTATGCGGCTTTCCGCATTCCCGACTTGCTTTACGTCTCACTTGCTTCGTTCGTTTCAGTGACTGTCGTTTTGCCTTTTATTCTTGGCCCTTTGGCACGCGGTGATCGAGCGACCGCCGAGCGTTTACTTGGTGGTTTGCTAACCTCTTTTTTGGTCGTCAGTTCTATTTTTGTCGGCCTTATTTTTTTTCTCTTACCTTTTTTCCAGCCGCTCATCGCCCCGGGATTCGATGGTGACGCGGCGATTCAACTTACGACGCTCGCCCGAATTCTCTTACTCTCACCGATTTTGCTTGGCCTGTCTAATCTTTTCGCTAATGTCACCCAGGCCTATCGACAGTTTTTTGTCTATGCGCTAAGCCCGATTTTTTATAATCTTGGAATAATTATCGGGATTGAGTTTTTCGAACCCAAACTTGGCTTGTCCGGGTTGGCTCTCGGGGTGGCACTTGGCGCGTTCCTCCATTTGGCTATCCAGATACCAACGATTATTCGTAGTCGTTTCCGCATCCGTTGGCCTACTCGTTCGATCTGGCGAGAGGTGAAACAGGTGATAATCATCAGTTTACCACGGACTCTAACTCTTTCCACCAATCAACTCACACTCATGATTCTTGTCGCTGTTGGTTCGCTCATGTCAGTTGGTTCGATTGCGGTGTTTACTTTCGCCTTCAATCTTCAATCAGTGCCACTCGCGATCATCGGGGTGAGTTATTCGGCAGCCGCCTTCCCAACCTTGGTTCGACATCACACGAATGGTGACCGTGATAAATTTATCGAGCAAATAACTCGAGCGGCCAGACACATTCTCTTTTGGTCACTACCAGCAACGGCTCTGTTCATTGTTCTGCGAGCGCAAGTAGTGCGGGTGATTCTTGGTTCGGGGCACTTTGATTGGGGCGATACTCGTTTGACGGCGGCCTCTTTGGCGATTTTCATTTTCTCTCTGGTGGCCCAAAGTCTTGTCCTCCTCTTCGTTCGCGGTTACTACGCGTCGGGTAAAACGCGCACACCTCTTCTGATCAATGTTGGTGCGGCAGGGCTAACGATTGTGTTGGCTTTTGTTATTCGAGTACTCTTTAGAACTTTCCCGATTATTGACCAGGCCTTTGCTCAGCTTTTTCGGGTCTCGGCGGTGACGGGAGTGGAAATTCTTGCTTTACCGCTCGCCTTCGCTTTTGGTTCGTTGGTTAGTCTCGGAGCTTTTTGGTATTGTTTTGAACGCGATTTCGGTCGCTTTTCGATCGCCGTTCGTCGTTCGGTCGTGGAGATTGTCACCACTTCCTTCATTGTCGCTTTGGTGGCTTATGCTGGATTGCAACTATTCGCTCGTTCGTTTGACCTCGATACTTTTTGGGGAATTTTCGGACAAGGATTTTTGGCGGGAATTGTCGCTTTGATCGTTGGTGGTGTCATCCTCCATTTGTCTAAGAATCACGAATTAGCTGAATTACAGCGTGCGCTTCGGCAGAAATTTTGGCGGCAGGTTGGGGTTGTTCTTCCCGAAGCGAGCGAACTTTAGTATCATATCTATATCAATAATTCTAAAATCATGAACCAAGCGCAATCTTTCGCCCGGTTGTTTTAAGAATCGGTTTGAGTGTTGTTGTTCTTTGGTTTGGGGCGCAACAACTTCTCGATGCTTCTACTTGGGTTGGAGTTTTACCGGCGTGGACGGAGGGTTTATCGATCAATCCGATCACTCTAATTCTTTTGAACGGTTGGTTCGAGGTAATTTTCGGCCTAGCTCTCCTGTTTGGTTTTTATACACGAATTGTTGCTTTGCTTCTTGCTCTTCATCTATTCAACATTGTCCTGACTGTTGGTTACAACGATATTGGCGTGCGTGACTTCGGTTTGGCAGTTTCCACCTTGGCCGTTTTTCTCTTCGGCTCTTCCCGTCTCGCGATCGATAATTTATTTGTCAGACAATCTGTGGTTGCAAACACAAAAACGGGCGATACTAAGTAGTATCGCCCGTTGTCACCCGCGCCCCTCGGCGCGGGACTGATTCAGAATTTGACCCCGAGATCTTCGAGATAACACACGGCGTAGCCATTTCCGTTGTTGGCCATCGCTTCGATTTCGTCCAGGGTCAAAAGCTCAAATCTCGTTGTGATAACATTCATCGTCTTCTCCTTGTTTTGGAGTCTCGTTTGCCAGATTGACATCAACCCAGCTCTGCTCGCTATCTTATCATAGCATTGATTATTTGTCAATAATGTGGCAATAAGTTTATCAATCGATCTGAAATACGGCTTAAAATATAGCTTCGTGGCATTATTTTGATACTCGTGATAAAATTCTCTCGCCAGCCGGAGTAGTTCAGTGGTAGAACGCCATCTTGGTAAGATGGAGGTCGAGAGTCCGATTCTCTCCTCCGGCTTTGGTCTCTAGAAAAGATATTTGCTAAGCCGCCTTAGCTCAGTTGGTAGAGCACCACTTTCGTAAAGTGGGGGTCCGCAGTTCGATCCTGCGAGGCGGCTTCTGTGAATAATGATAAAGAAAAACGAATTGTTGAATTGGAACAGGCGATGCAGGCGTCTGACTTTTGGTTGGACAAAGCTAAAGCTCAAGCGGTGATTGAAGAGCATAAACAACTTAAACTGGAAATCATCGGTGGCCCGGGGGCCCAATACGATCAGGGTGATGCCATCATCACTATTTTCTCTGGTGCCGGTGGTGACGACGCCGAGGACTTCTCGAGGATGCTCTTCGAAATGTACCAAAAGTTCGCTCTGCGGCGGGGTTACGTACTCTCGTTGATTCATGAGAATCAGAATGATCACGGCGGTTACCGCAACCTCACTTTCGAAGTGCGAGGAAAGGTGGCTTATGGTACACTAAAGGGTGAGTCGGGCGTTCACCGGCTCGTCCGCGTTTCGCCGTTCTCGGCCAAGAAGCTCCGTCACACTTCTTTCTCGTTGGTTGAGGTGATCCCGCGTTTTGAGAAAGATAAGACAATTGATATTTCTGATCGAGATTTGAGAGTAGAGTTCTCTCGTTCTAGCGGCCCTGGTGGTCAGAATGTCAATAAGCGCGAGACAGCCGTGCGCATTGTTCATCTACCAACTGGTCTCGCCGCTCATTCTGATTCCGAACGATTGCAAGAACGGAATAAAGAGAAAGCCCTCGATATTTTGAAAGCCAAACTCTATCGGCGTCAGGAAGAGGAACGGTACAAGAAAGAGGCCGGCATGTATATTAGCAAGACCGCTGATATCGAGTGGGGGAGTCAGATTCGCTCCTATGTTCTCCACCCATATAAATTAGTGAAGGACCATCGGACGGGAGTGGAAACGGCGCAAGTAGATAAAGTGCTTGCTGGTGAACTTGATGAATTTATTGCCGCCGAATTAAAACATGATTTTTTTCGATAAAGTTACTAAATTATATGACGACAATTCGTTGGCGCTTGATCAGGTGACTTTTACTGTCGAGCAGGGCGATTTCGTTTCAATCGTTGGTCATTCTGGTGCGGGTAAGACTACCTTGCTCAAGATGATTCTGGTGGAAGAGCGCCCGACCTCGGGCGCGGTCTATTTCAATTCGACCAACATTCAGACACTTGGCCGCAGCAACCTCCATCATCTCCGTCGGCGGATCGGCAGTGTCTTCCAAGATTTTCGTCTTCTGCCAAACAAGACGGTTTACGAAAATATTGCCTTTACGATGGAAGCGGCCGGCCGCGAAGATAGAGACATTGCTTCCGACGTCCCTCATGTTCTTGAGTTGGTCGGGTTACAAGACAAACTTTGGAATTTTCCCCACCAACTCTCGGCCGGGGAGAAACAACGGGTGGCTATTGCCCGCGCGATTGTTAACCAACCAGACATTTTGATCGCCGACGAGCCGACCGGCAATCTCGATCCGATCAATACCTTTGAAGTAGTCCAGATTTTCAAAAAGATTAACGATATTGGGACAACGGTACTCTTGACTACGCACAACAAATCCGTGATCGATGCTCTCGGCCGACGGGTAATTACCATGGATAGTGGCCGCGTGATCCGCGATGACGAGAAGGGGACTTATGTTTTGTGAGACATGCAAAAGGATTTTCAGAAGTGGCATAGCAGAAAGAAAGAGGTTCACAATGATCGACCTCGCGTATTTTTCAAAGAGCGTGAGGTTTGGTTTTGTTATCTTGGCGAGAATGTCGGTTTTGAACAAGATGGTCGTGGTGAGGAGTTCCTGCGCCCGGTGGTCGTGCTTAAGAAATTCAATAACGAAGTGCTTTGGGTATTACCACTGACGAAAAATCAAAAGCAGGGTCGTTACTACTTCTCTTTTAAGATACGAGGAGGAAATAGTACGGTCATTCTTTCTCAAATTCGGTTGATTGATGCAAAACGATTAAAGTATAAGATGGGCGATGTGTCCGAAGCTGATTTTGTAATTTTAAAAACAAAAATCAGGCAATTACTCGCCTGATCCATGTTTTTACCCCTTGCGGGGAGGGCCGAAGCCATTTGTACTTTCTAGTATAGTCACTTCTCGAGGCAAGTCAAGTGTTAGGGGGATAAATGAGCGCGTGCTATAATTCTCAAGTCTGATTAAAAAACCAAGCTAATTTAATTTATGTTCAAAAGTAAAGGTTTCTCGGCCATCGTCCTAATTATCATCCTCGCCGTTCTAGCCCTAGGCGGTTATGCGGTGTGGAAAAATCAAACTGTTGCTCCAGTGACAACTGTGCCCACTGACACTAATAATAGCTCGTCAACACCGAGTGTTGACACGACGAATTGGAAAACTTACCGTAATGACAAATATGGTTTCGAGTTTAAGTATCCAGTAAGTATTGGTGATCCATTGGGACCAGCAAACTTTGAGGGCAAGTCTGAAGCCTGATTCCTAGCTGACAATAGATTTTAACTTATATGTTTCAGTGGAACAATATTTTTCCGGAAATTATATCGATGGATAATGATTATAAATGATAAGTATGAACCAGCTGTGGGCGAGCGCGGTCTTAATTGTTGCGAGTTTCAGAATTCTGTTACGCTTAATGCTAGTCCATTTGACGAACACACAAATAATGGACAAAAGACACAAAAACGAAACGATTTGTTAGACCAAATCCTCTCCACCTTTCGGTTTATAAAATAATAAGTTTGTGTTAGTATTCACTTATGATAAAGAAAACTTTGTTTAAAAATATGTACTCTTTCACGGTGGTCTATGCGCCAGTTGGTCGTGGCTATCAAGTGACCGTGCCACTTTTACCCGGTCTCGTCACTTATGGTCGGAATTTCGAGGAAGCCAAAGATATGGCCAAGGATGCAATTAATTGCCATTTGGAATCCTTGAGAAAAGATCGAGAGCCGATTCCGGTCGAGCAATCTTTGCTTCAGGAGCGGTTGACTGTCTCACTGGTCTGATGATGTATGTCAAAATTACCGCCGATGCGTCCCAAGCAGGCGATTCAAGTATTATTGCGAGCTGGTTTTTTCATTCACAACCAAATCGGAAGTCACGTACACCTCCGACATCCGATTAAAAATTATCTGAAAGTGACTGTTCCCCGGCATGACCGTTTCAATCTCCCCACCTATGTCGTTATTAGCATTTTGAAACAAGCCGAATTAAGTAAAGATGAATTTATCAGATTATTGAAAAACAAACATGGGAAATAAACAACGATAATCTAGTTATGTTTCTTTCCAACATCAAACGCATTATCAGATCGGGGTTCATTAATTTTTGGCGCAGTGGCGTGGTTTCGCTTTCTTCCGTTATCGTCTTGACCGTTACTTTATTTCTGGTTGGAAGTTTGCTTCTTGCCCAAGCCTTTCTCACGGCTTCTCTCGACGAGATTAAAGCCAAGGTGGATATTAGTGTCTCCTTTCAGCCAGACGCGAGCGAAGAAGAAGTGCTGGCTTTCAAGAATCAGATCACGGCTCGGCCGGAGGTGAAGTCGGCGGTCTATCGTTCTCGAGAGGAAGAGTATAACGATTTCAAGCAACGCAACCAAGATAACGCTCTCATCATGCAATCACTTGAAGAGGTGGGCAATCCGCTTGGCGCGCGGCTCAACATCGAGGCCACCGACCCTTCTCACTACGAGAGTATTGCCGCTTTCCTCGAGGGGGATAGTGCCTTATCAGCCGCTGGGCGGAATATTATTTATCAAGTTAATTTCAAGAAGGCGAGTGTTGACGCCCTGACGGCAATCATTGATACAACCCAGCGCGTTAGTTTGGCCCTCGCCCTCCTCTTCCTCTTTGTCTCACTTATTGTCACTTTCAACACCGTCTCGCTCGCGATCTATATTTCGCGCGAGGAGATCTCGGTCATGCGTCTAGTCGGCGCCAACAACCGCTATATTCGCGGGCCCTTTATCATCGAGGGGGTGATCGCGGGCATCTTCGCTTCATTGCTTGCCCTCGCCCTTCTTTATCCGGCAACCATTTGGTTGAGACAGGCGACGGCCGGGGTGGCCAGTAATATTAATTTGGTGACTTATTACTTCGACCACTTCAGTTTCATTGCGCTCATCATTTTTGTTTCCGGTCTCTTTGTCAGCATTTTGGCCGGATTCTTGGCGATCCGTAAACACTTGCGTAATTGATTACGGATCATGATTCGCCATAAATACATATTTGTCATTGGCGGAGTGATGTCCGGAGTGGGCAAAGGGGTGACCACGTCGTCGCTTGGCAAGATTCTCTCGGCGCGCGGTTTCCACATCAATCCGCTCAAAATTGATCCTTATCTCAACGTTGATGCTGGCACCATGAATCCCCTCGAACACGGGGAAGTTTTTGTCCTTGAGTCCGGTTTGGAATGCGATCAAGACATGGGTAATTACGAGCGCTTCCTCGATCTCCAAGTGCCGCCCGAGAATTATATGACGAGCGGCATGGTCTATAAATATGTGATCGATAAAGAGCGGGCACTTGGTTACGGTGGCAAGTGTGTTGATCCGGTGCCGTATATCTCGGAAGAGATTCTTCGGCGAATCAAACGTTCGACCGACAAGACCAAGGCCGATATTTCCATCATCGAGATTGGAGGCACGGTGGGGGAATATCAGAATGCTATCTTCTTCGAGGCGGCCCGGGTGCTCAAACTCAAGAATCCAGCCGATGTTCTTTTCGTCCTTGTGAGTTACCTGCCGATTCCTAATAAGGTCGGGGAGATGAAGACGAAGCCGACGCAATATGCTGTTCGCGCCCTCAATTCTTACGGGATTCACCCCGACATTATCATCGCGAGGAGTGATCGACCGCTTGACCAGAAACGCAAAGATAAATTGGCCTTCTCTAGTAACGTGACTCCTGGGCATATCATTTCCGCGCCGGATGTCGAGAGTATCTACGATATTCCACTTAATTTCGAGAAAGATGGTTTGAGTGATACGGTTCTTAAACTACTTAAGCTCCGTCCGCGGCAAGAAGATCTTAAGGATTGGCGGGCGATGGTTGAGCGGATGAAGACGGCTACTAAAGAATTGCGGATTGGCGTGGTTGGCAAGTATTTCAAGACTGGCGATTATGTGCTTTCGGACGTTTATATCTCGGTGATCGAGAGTTTGAGACATGCCGCTGGCGCGCTCCAACGGAAACTGATTCTTAATTGGCTCAATGCTGGAGATTACGAAGGCGGAGAGAAAGAGAAGCTGGCCGAACTGAAAAATTATGACGGCTTGCTCGTCCCCGGCGGTTTCGGTGAGCGGGGGGTGGAAGGTAAGATCGCAGTGATTGAGGTTGCCCGTCGCGAAGGGATTCCCTACTTTGGTCTCTGTTACGGCATGCAACTCGCGGTGGTGGAATACGCGCGGCATGTGGCCGGGTTGAAGGCGGCGCACACAACCGAAATTAATCCCAAAACAGAAGCGCCAGTGATTGATATTTTGCCCGAACAGAAGAAAAATCTCCGAGATAATAATTATGGTGGCACCATGCGTCTTGGAGCGTACCTAGCGAAACTTCATACTGGTACAATCGCCGCAGTGGCTTACGGCGCGAGCGAGGTGAGCGAGCGCCACCGCCATCGTTATGAAGTTAACCCCGATTATGTGGCGACGCTTGAGCAAGCGGGACTCATTTTCTCCGGTCGATCGCCCGACGGCCGCTTGATGGAGATTGTCGAGCTTCCTACGGCGAAGCACCCGTTCTTCCTTGGGACACAATTCCACCCCGAATTTAAATCCACTCCACTTCATCCGCACCCACTTTTCGTCGCTTTCCTCGCCGCGACGGCAGAGAAAAAATAAAACCCTGCACTTATCATTTGGTGCAGGGTTTCGATGGCTTGGCTACTCGATTACTCAAGCAATGATTTTGGGTGGGGATCGGTCACGCATCTTCCGAAGCGAGGTAAGTGAGAGAATTGCTTCTTCTGGAACAGAGTAATTCTCCTCAATCAAGGAACTATCAACCCAGCGCGCTTCCTCAAGTTTTTGCGGGTTCGGTACGGCTTCACCCGCGATTCCCAGTAGAAAGATTGTCACTTCTCGCGGATTAATAATCGACGGAGAGAAATGACGGAATAATTCTGGGGAGCCGCAAATTCGCAATCCTAAAAATTCTTCCGCCAACCCCCTGATCAAAGTTTCCCTCGCTCCTTCCTCTGGTTTGGCCGTCCCGCCCGGTAGTGACCACTTCTCACTGTTTGGTTCTCGAACGAGAAGAATAGTATTTCCTCTCTCAATAACTGCCGCGCTTTCTCTAACCTTTTCGAATATGAACATAAAATGTTCTCCTTTCTTTCCCTTTTATAGCATAACGCCATTATTTTTGCTAGAGTTGTTTTATTCTTGCCGGCTCGTCTAATGGTAGGACATCGCCCTCTGGAGGCGAGTATTGGGGTTCGAGTCCCTGGCCGGCAGCCCGAATAAAACTAGTCTCATTTTCAAGAATTTTTGGAGGGGAGGTCGTTCGATTGAGCGGCGAAAGCTAAGCTTGAAGCCACATTTAGCCGCGTAGCGAAAACCGCGGGGGCTTGCCCCCGCGTTGTTCCAGAGCTAATGCCCCTTTCGGGTGCCTGATTTAACTATTCCGTGTTAGGGTGTAAGGGCGGTTTGATTAAAAACTAATTCGTCATTTAAAAATGCCCCCAAAATGCAGATTTTGCGTTACTTACTCGGTGATCAAAAAAGGCCAGAGGCGGGGTCTCACTCGTTACCATTGTCAGCGGTGTCATAAATCTTTTTCCAGTCGTCGTCGACCGCAAACCCACCAACGAAAAATTTGGCAGGAATATATTTGGTTCAAATTAAGAAAGAGAATCTTCACGCTCACGAGATTGTCTCCGAGACCAAGGTGGAGTACCAGCAATCTCGAGCAATTAGGTTACACCCTTCTCGCGGTCGTCCTAGACGGACGCACAGGCATACCAAGGGTTTTTGTTGGATGGTTCTTTCAACGCGCTTAAATCACATGTCAATGTTCATCGCGGTTTAAACAAAAATCGCCGAGGGAAAATCATCAGAGGGTATCTCGGGCTCTAAGCACCCAAAAGGAGCATTAAACCTGATTTTGCTCTTTTTGGCTGACGGTAGATAGAGCTAAGGCGCGAAGTTTCATCAGCTCTGAATTAAGTGCATGATGCACACTTTCCGTCACGATTTTTCGTAAATCATTTCTCGTAATAGTTGCGATTGGCATCGTGTGTCGTTTATCCATGCCAAGGTTTATACCTCAATCAAGACCGGCAGTTAAGATGTTGGGAGGAATTTCCTCCCAACAAACGACATGGACGTATGTTAAATAACTCGCGATGGTCGTGAATTATTTATGATAGGAGAAAAGTGGCTGTGGATAACTAAGATGATTTTTTTTTTACCTACCTGCCATACTTCGCTATATGAAAAAATATATCATTGTTAGTCTGCTTGTCGTCTCGTTTATTATAACCCCAGTTTTTGTTAGCGCTCAAACATCGCAGTCAGATCAGATTGATACTCTCATTCGCCTTCTTCAATCTTTAGTTCAACAGCTCCAGCAACAGTTATCCGTGTTACGAATGCAAGGACAGAGTCCTCTTTCCTCTCAACAGCGGACTGATATTTTGCAGAACCTCAATAATCCAAGCAGTTTATTCAACGATGTTGCTTTGTCAAACATGATGTATGGTCAGTTCAGGTATAAGGGTGGAGTATATGAATCGGAAAAAATAGTTTGCGGTAGGGCAAATACTTGTATAGACGGTACTAGAAATTACTCGAAGATAAAAGCTAGGTTCAAGACTAGGACAGAGACCTATTCGAGGACCTGTCGTTGTTTGAATAATGTCAATAGTTTAGCATAAAGATCGTCCCGCCGGTAGTTAAAACGAAACTCACATTCTTTGAGATGAAGATAAAAAGTTTGTTTGTGGATGCCTCGAAACTTAGCTAGACGAACTTTGGC
>Ga0209542_10010229_pt1 | contig 16985 bp, 18 predicted proteins | sample RifCSPhighO2_01_FD_184028 | JGI IMG/M metagenome (GOLD analysis project Ga0209542, IMG submission 184028) | Soil microbial communities from Rifle, Colorado - Rifle CSP2_plank highO2_0.1 (SPAdes) (version 2) | ecosystem: Environmental > Terrestrial > Deep subsurface > Rock core/Sediment ...
AAGTCCTTTTACGCATTGAAGGGGCTCCAACCACCCCCATCTTGAGAGACAGATGGGGGCGAAAGCCCCTTAAATCTTTCTAATTATGAGTGAACTTGCAATCGAGCCGCCCACAGGCAACCTATTTAAATCCCCGCCTGATACTGGCTGCATGGGGAACAATTTCACCAAGAGCTGGGGTGCAGAGGCCCTCCCGCAGCCGGAAGAGGCGGTATTCTATGTCCTGGAGGCGAACAACAAGGGCCCGCTGACCGCAGGCACCTGGAGGCAGTTCCTCGTCCGCTCGGTGGTCATCGGCGCGGGGATGGCAGCGGTGAAGTTCCTGGTGGTGGAGCGCTTCCCCAGCATCAAAGAGGCGCTCGGCGTCATCCTGATATTCAGCATGCTGGGCATGCTGGTGATGTGGCTCTCCACGCATCTCAATGCCATCGCGAAGAAAAGGGGGATAGCAGGCATCATCGCCATCCTGCTCGCCGCCGGCGCCATCCTGGTGGCTATATGATCATCAAGATCATGGGGGGCATCGACTTGGTCGCCTCCATCATCCTCTTCTTCAACGGAGTGATGCCGGAGAAGCTCCTGGGCTATGTGGCCAGCTACCTGATCGGCAAGGGGGTGCTCTTCGGCATGAGCGGGGACATCGCCTCCTATATAGATGCCGGGATAGGGGTCTATGCCATCTTCCTCAGCTTCGGCCTGAGCAGCACCATACTGAGTACCCTGGCTACCATCTACCTCCTCCAAAAGGCAGTAATCAGCTTTTTCTAGGAATTGTCCAGTAGAATATCACCATTCCAGAATAGTAACCTTTATATAGGGATAACCGTTTGCAGAGTGCAGGTGATATTTCCATGAACACAAAGCTGATAATCGGAATGATACTGGGGCTTGCCCTTGCGCTGGCAGTCGTGCAGGCAGGGACCAATTGCCCGGATAATAAATGCCTGGTCATCGACAGCGTCGATGTGAAGGTGGACGGCGACAACGACAAGGGAGTCGTGGATGGCAGCAGGATAAGCCAGGACGCCAAGCCGGAATCCAAGATCCAGGCGAAGGTCACCTTACGGAGCAAATATACCCGGACCGAGAACGTGGACATCGAGAGCATCGACATCACCGGCACATTGGTCGGCGTGGATGACGGCGATGACATCGAGGAGACCAATGACATCGAGCGGATCCGCCCGGACACCACCAAGAGCGTCACCCTGAACTACCAGTTGCCCCTCAAGATCGACGAGGGCGAATACGACCTCAACCTGGAGATCGAGGTCAATGATGATAACAGCACATCATACATCCTCCCCTGGAGGGGAAGACTGGAGGTGGACAAGAAGTCCCACGAGCTGGTCATCCGCAGAGCTGACCTCAGCAGGCCGATTCTGGAATGCCGCAGGACAGCAACCTTGGATGTCGAGGTCATGAACTTCGGCTCAGAGGATGAGGATGAAGTGGTGCTGACCGTCGTCAACGAGGATCTCAGCATCAGCACCCGGGACCAGTTCGAGCTGGTTGCCGACGCCTTTGACGACCAGAACTCATTCGTCAAGCGGATCAATCTCAATCTCCCGATGGATTTTGCGGCCAACACCTACCAGGTGCAGGTCCAGGCCTTCCGGGACATTAACAACCTGATGGCGCAGAAGACCGTGGATGTCACCGTGGCAGACTGTGTCCAGCCAGAGCCGGAAGTGAAGCGGCCGGAGGAGCAGATTGTGGTCACCCCTCCTCAGCAGCCGAGCACCACGCCGGACTTCATCACCCAGCCCGTTCCCTTTGAGCAGCCCCAGACCTTCTGGGAGCAGTATGGCACTGCTGCCCTGATCATCGGCGGGGAATTCCTGGTGCTGGTCGTCATCATCGTGATCATCATCGCGGTCGTGGCGGGCAGGAAGAGAGAGTAAGGCCCAGATAATTTTTTATTTTTCCTTTTCCCTTTTTGTTTGCAGGGATGGACAAGAAGGCGGATAAACCACAACATTTAAATAGGAGTTGCATATTCAAGCTATTGAATTGATTCTCAAAAACTTCTGTGATACCAGATGGAAGAGAAGGAACTGAAGACCGGGACGACCACCATTGGGCTGGTGTGCAAGGATGGCATCCTGCTCGCAGCGGACAAGCGCGCGACTGCAGGGAACCTCATCGTGACCAAGTACGTCGATAAGATCTACCAGATCAATGATGACCTTGCCCTCACCATGGCAGGGACAGTCTCTGATGCGCAGCTGCTCAGCAAGCTGATTAAGGCAGAGCTCAAGCTGAAGGATCTGCGGACCAGCCGGAGATCCACGGTCAAGGAGGCGGCGAACCTGCTCGGAGGCATGGTCTATTCCAATATCCGCAAGATGTCGCTCATCCCCGGCATCTCCCATTTCGTGCTGGGCGGCAGGGATGATACAGGAACGTATGTCTATGACCTGTTCGCTGACGGCTCAGTCACCCTGATCGAGGATTTCATTTCTTCAGGCTCAGGGAGCGTGATGGCATACGGCGTCCTGGAGACGCTGTACCGGAAGGACCTCTCGCTGGAGGAGGGGAAAGAGCTGGCCATCAAGGCGGTGAACGCGGCCATCCAGCGCGACAACGCCTCTGGCGGCGGCATCGATATCGTCGCCATCACCATGAAGAATGGCGTGAAGCGTATGCTGGCCAAGCGGCTCGATACCACGATCACCGCGTGATGCGGCGCAGGGGACGGAAGAGAGAGATAGAAGAAGACGTAAGACATATCAGTTCAGGCGATATTCGGATAAAAACATGGCTTGGCGAGGGAAGGGGATTCTTTCATGGATATCATTGAAGAGATGCAGAAGCTGCTGCCCGCGGACAAGATAGCGGACTCGGTCTTCGAGGGCGCGAATATCGTCTTCTATACCAAAGACCGCGATTTTTTCCTGGACAACAACGGGGTCATCAAAAGGGTTGTTGAAGAGTTCAAGAAGCGCGTGGAGCTCCGGCCGGATCCGAGCATCTGCATGGAGCAGGAAAAGGCAGAAGCAGCCATCCGGAGCATAATCCCTGCAGAGGCAGAGGTCGGGAACATCATATTCGATCCCCAGCGCAGCATCGTGATCATCGAGGCGGACAAGCCCGGGCTGGCCATCGGCAAGCAGGGGGCTGTCCTGCGCGAGGTCCGCCAGCAGACCTTCTGGATACCGATCATCAGGCGCATGCCCGCCATCCGCTCCAAGATCATCGAGAACGTGCGGGCGGTCCTCTATGAGAATTCCGATTACCGGAGGAAGTTCCTGGACAGCGTCGGCCACCGCATCTATGACGGATGGCGGAGGGAGAAGCGCCAGGAATGGATTAGGCTCACCATGCTGGGCGCCGGCAGGCAGGTCGGCAGGAGCTGCCTTTTCCTCCAGACCCCGGAATCCCGGATCCTGATGGACTGCGGCATCGACCCTGCCCGGAACGTGGGAGACCAGTCTTATCCCTATCTTGAGGCCCCGGAATTCAACATCAAGGAGCTGGACGCGGTCATCCTCTCCCATGCGCACATGGACCATTGCGGCATGATACCCTATCTCTACAAGTTCGGCTACCGCGGGCCGGTCTACTGCACCGAGCCCACGCGGGACACCGCTGCCCTGCTGCAGCTGGACTTCGTGAAGATCATGCGCAATGAGGGGAAAGAGCCCATCTACACCAGCGACGAGGTCCGGGAAGAGGTCAAACACACCATCACCCTGGACTTCAACGAGGTCACGGACATCACCCCGGACGTGCGCATCACCCTCTACAACTCCGGCCATACCCTGGGGAGCGCCATGATCCATCTCCATATCGGCAATGGCCTGCACAACATGCTCTATACCGCTGACCAGAAGTACGGCAGGACCAGGCTGCTCGATCCGGCAGCCACATCGTTCCCCCGGCTGGAAAGCATGATCATCGAAGCGACATACGGCGGCAAGGACAACATCCTGCCCCCGAAGAAGGAATCCGAGGACGAGATCTCCCGGATCATCGTCAGCACCGTCAGCAGGCAGGGGAAGGTGCTGGTCCCGGTCCTGGGCACCGGCAGGGCGCAGGAGGTGATGCTGATCGTGGACGAGCTGATCAAGACCGGGCAGATACCGGAGATTCCCGTCTACGTGGACGGCATGGTCTGGGACATCACCGCCATCCACACCGGCTACCCGGAGTTCCTGAACACCTATGTGCGCAAGCAGATCTTCCACCGGGACGAGAACCCGTTCCTCAACAAGATATTCAAGCATGTGGCCGGCCAGAAGGAGCGCATGCAGATAGTGGAGGAGGGCGGTCCCTGCGTGATCCTGGCGACATCAGGCATGCTGGTCGGCGGCCCTTCGGTCGAGTATCTCCGCCATCTTGCGGACAACCCCAAGAACTCGCTGGTCTTCGTCTCCTACCAGGGCGAGGGCTCGCTCGGCAGGAGGATCCAGCGCGGGGAGCGCGAGCTGCTCTACAAAGAGGGCCAGAAGACCGAGACCACTCCCCTCAAGATGGAGATCTTCACCATCGACGGCCTCACCGGCCACTCCGGCAGGCGCCAGCTCATGAACTTCATCCATGACTGCGATCCCCGGCCGAAGAAGGTGATCACGAACCACGGCGAGGCAAGCAGGTGCCTGGACCTGGCGTCATCCATCCACAAGGTCTACAAGATCGAGACCGTCGCCCCAAAGAACCTGGAGACGGTCCGCATACGGTGACGCCAAAGGCGTGTTTTGAGTAAGGTTTAAATACCAGGGGAATTCTGGAGAAGGCGTGCCAAAGCCCAAAGAGAAGGTGCAGCAGAAGAGATATCTGCAGACCGCGATAATCGCCGTGGCGATCGTCGCCGTCGTGCTGGGATATTATTCCTTTACTCTGGAGCGCCAGTCCGAGAAGATCCTGCAGGACAGGCCGGTGACCGAGCGCCCCGCAGAGGTGATCGAGTCTATCCCGGACACTCCCCCCGGCTACCTTCCCGAGCCCAGGCTTCCTGGACTTGCGCAGGCAGAGGAGCCTGCTTCCTCTTTCATCTCCAATGCCGCCTGCACCAATGGGTTCATCACGTTTGTGTTCACCAATATCCTCGCGGAAGAGCACCGCCTTTCGGATTTCCGCTTCTACACCTCCGGCCTGCTGCACGCCCCGGAATGCGACAAGCAGATCCTCCAGCCCGGGGAGCGGACGTTCTGCAGCAGGGTGAACAAGGTGGCCTTCCAGAAGGAAGTGCAGGTCACCATGAACGCGCCGGGCGCGAAGGAGAATACCGTGGTGGACTGCAGCGCCGCCCAGATCTCCGGCAACATCATCCGGGATGTGAAACGGCTGCTGGCGCAGTTATTCGGGTGAGTTCTGTCGGTTAGCCGCTTGCATAGCAGAATCAAGAAAAGAAAAGTAGCCCCGCCCGGATTTTCGAAGCGAAATGCTGTTCGAACCGAGGTCACAGCCTCCAGAGGGCTGTATGATTGACCGCTACACCACGGGGCTTCAGGAGAAGTGGGCGAAGGGTAGTTTTTAAATGTTGTGCGCAGGGATCTCCTCTTCCGCCTCGGCTTCCGCCTCAGGAGGCTGCTCCTCTGGGGGCAGCTCAGGCGCAGCTTCGGGCTCCGCCGCAGGCTCTGCCTTTTTCCGCTTTTGCCTTGCGGGCTTTGCCTCTGCTTCCTGTTCTCCAGGAGCTTCTACAGGAGCGTCTGCAGCGGGCTCACCCTCAGCATCGTCCGCGCCTGCTCCGGATTCTGTTTCGGTTTCCGTCTCAGCGGCTGCAGCCGGATCCGGTGATGTGGCAACGCCCTTCAGCAGGATCTGCCTGATCTCGCAGACCGCCAGCGGGTATATCTTCTTCAGGTGCGCCTGCATCTCCTGCTGCAGCTTGCGGATGATGATGTCGTGGATGACCTGCTCAAAATCCAGCTTGGCGATCTCCTTCTTGAGGAACTGGAGGGTATGCTTGTGGAGCGACTGGAGGACCGAGCCTTTCGCCAGAGAATAGGTCACCAGGAACGGCTTGATCCGGATGCGCTTGCCATCCTTGGTGGCGCAGGGAAAGCTCTCATCGATGCGAATCTTCTTGCGCCGCACCATGCGCTTGACCGCGGTCTGCTGCATCACCATGCCGACGATCTCGGTCTTGAGCTGGCCATTGGCAGCCCCGGTGATGCGGAACAGCATGGAGAAGTTCTGCTTCTTGGGGTCATCTGTCAGTATCATGAGGTTGACGCTCATGATCCTGCCGACGGCTGCCTCCGGATCGTAGAGCGGGACCTCGCCGAGCGGCTGCTCATTGAACAGCTGGGGGGCGATGACCGGGTACCATTTCTTCTTGGTGTCATGCACTTTCTTGGTCATAAGGAGGTGGGGTACCTGTCGGTTTAAAAAGGTTGAGGTTTTAGGGGGGTTGGTGCGAAAGTCGGTGCGTATGCGTTTATGCCCATGGGTAATGCTCCGGAGGATGTGCTCCTCGACCTGAGCGAAGCGAAGTGGAGAGGCATGTTCAGGCTCCGCATACGCACGAATAATGGTTTCGCACCAACCCCCGTTTTAGATGTCCAGGTGCACCACATACTTCGCGTTCTGCTCGATAAATTCCCGCCGGGGCTCGACCTCGTCTCCCATCAGGATGGTGAATATCCGGTCTGCTTCCACCGCATCCTCGATAGTGATCAGCTTAAGTATCCGGTTCTCCGGGTTCATCGTGGTGGTCCAGAGCTGGATCGGGTTCATCTCCCCTAATCCCTTGTAGCGCTGGACAGAGACGCCGTCCTCCCCGATCTCTTTCAGCAGCCGGTCCTTCTGGCTGTCATTGAGCACGTAATATTTCGCCTTGCCCTTGCGGATCAGGTAGAGCGGCGGCAGCGCAAGGTAGACGTGCCCCTGCTCCACCAGGGAGCGGAGGTGGCGGTAGAAGAACGTCAGGATCAGCGTGGCGATATGGCTTCCGTCAACATCAGAATCGGTCATGATGATGATGCGATGGTATCGCAGCTTGCTGATGTTGAACTCATCCCCGATGCCGGTCCCCAGCGCGGTGATGATAATCACCAGTTCCTCTGAGCTGAGCACCTTGTGCAGCCTGGCTTTCTCCACATTCAGGATCTTGCCGCGCAGCGGGAGGATCGCCTGGAAATTCCGGTCCCGCGCCTGCTTGGCGCTCCCTCCCGCGGAGTCTCCCTCCACCAGGTAGATCTCGCATTGGGCAGGATCCTTGTTGGAGCAGTCTGCCAGCTTTCCGGGCAGTGAGCTGCCGTTGAGCACGTTTTTCCTCCGCACCAGGTCGCGGGCCTTCCGCGCAGCCTCGCGCGCCCGGGCAGCCCCCATGATCTTGTCCATGATGAGGCGGGCCTGCTTGGGATTCTCCTCCAGGAACGTGTTAAGACCGTCAGATGTCGCGGAATCCACGATGCCCTTGATGTCGGAATTCCCCAGCTTGGTCTTGGTCTGGCCCTCGAACTGCGGCTCCTGCAGCTTGACCGAGATGATCGCGCTGAGCCCCTCCCGCACATCCTCGGAGCTGAACTTGTCCTTCATCCCGCCCTTCTCCGCATACGTATTGAGCGACCTGGTCAGGGCGGTCCGGAACCCGGCAAGGTGGGAGCCTCCCTCAATGGTGTTGATGTTGTTGGCGAAGGTGAAGATGTTCTCGGCATAGCCGTCATTGTACTGCATCGCCACCTCGACGATGGTCCCGCCCCGCTCCTTCGCAAAGGAGATGATGTTGTGCAGGGGCATCTTGTTCTTGTTGAGGAACTCGACGAAAGAGACCAGCCCGCCCTCGTACTGGAAGGCATGCTGCTTGCTGTCATGCTCGTCCAGGATGCTGATGGCCAGTCCCTTGTTCAGGAACGCCAGCTCCCGGAGGCGTGCAGCAAGGGTGTCAAAATGGAAGGTGGTGATAGGGAAGATTTCCGGGTCAGGAAGGAAGGTGACGGTCGTGCCGGTCTCCGTGCTCTCTCCCAGCGTCTCCAGCTCGCCGGCCGGTACCCCCTGGGCAAAGTGCTGGCGGTACATTTTGCCGTCACGCCGGATCACCACCTCAAGCGATTTGGCAAGCGCATTCACTACCGAGATGCCCACCCCATGCAGCCCGCCGGATATCTTGTAGGATTTCTTGTCGAACTTGCCGCCGGCATGCAGCTTGGTCATCACGATCTCCACCGCAGGCCTGCCGTACTTCGGATGGATATCGGTCGGGATGCCCCGGCCATTGTCCGTGATTGACGCCCTGCCGTCCGCATGCAGCGTCACGCTGATCTTGGTGCAGTAGCCGGCAAGCGCCTCATCCACCGCATTGTCTACTGCCTCATAGATGAGGTGGTGCAGCCCCCGGAGATCGGTGCTGCCGATATACATGCCCGGCCGTTTCCGCACCGCCTCGATGTTCCCCAGGACCTGGATGTCCTCTGCTTTATACGTTTGAGTGGTCTCCATGAAAATAGGCAAACTGAGATGCAGTTCCTCAGCAATCTCGAGCGCCCCCTGCTTTATATAGTTTTCTATTGAATTATGGGCTTATACGCCGTATAAAGCATGAATTCAGCCTTTTGGGGAATATGATTTTCTTTCATATATATGGAGGATAGGCATATAAATGCAGGGGTGTACCTCTCTCCTATGAAAGGCGAGATCATCCACACCCTGATACTGAGCACCGCGAAAGAAATCAGGAAGCGGACCACTGATGTAGTGGTCAAGCCATCCAAGAGCTCGCCCAATTATGAGGAGTATTTCCCCACCTACAAGGGGCTGGAGAAGCCGCTGAAGAAGGAGGTCGAGGGCAGGAGCCTGCTTATCAACCTCAAGATGTTCAATGACAACCTTATCGTGGAGGCGAAAGCAGAGTTCGATGAGAAGGAGAGCGCAGCCATCCTGAAGCTGAAGAACGTCCTTGCGGAGGAATGCGAGAGGGTGGCAAAGCAATACCAGCCCTCCGCGCTTTCCGAGGAGTACACCTTTTTCTGCATCGCGGAATATGAGGATTATGACAAGTACATCTCCGCCAACAAGGTGAAGATTACCTCCCTGCTCAAGGATGAGGCAGAAGAGCTCACCGGCAGGGAAGTGGAGGACACCATCTCCGCAAGCATCAGGTACGGGAAGGAGGACACCGTGATCATCGACTGGGACGGCGCGTTCATCCTGGACAAGGGCAAGGAATTTGACGAGATCATCTCGCTCCTGGAGCTGGCGAACATCCAGCTGCTGAATCTCCGGCTGCTGGACTTCAAGCTGCAGGAGGACATCGGCAGGATCCGGAAGCTGATCGATTTCGGCAGGCTGAAGATCTTCCAGCTGAGCTATTACAGCAAGGAGATCGTCAAGCTCCGCTCCAAGGCGCTGCTGGAGTTCGATTCCATCGAGAACATGATCAAGCTCTACGGCGACTGGTACAGCGCCCGGCTCTACGGCATCGCCAGCAGGAAGCTCTCGATCGACAAATGGCGGTCCGCGGTCGAGGCGAAGCTGGGCCTGCTCCGCGACATCTACACCATCATCACCGAGCGGGTGGCGGAGTCCTACAACATCATCCTGGAGGCATCCATCGTGGTGCTGATCATCGTGGAGATCCTCCTGGCGGTGATGAAGGTGTATTGAGTACAGAAAATTATTTAAAGGGGCAAGGGGGAGGAAGGGCTGTGGGCAGCGGGACAGTGACTATACCTGAAGAAGAATACCAGGTCTTGATGAGATGTCGGCATATTGTTGAGTCAGAATTTGAAGAGAAGTTTTCGAAGCGGTTTATGGAGCACGTCAGAGAAAGCGAAGAGGCATATCAGAGAGGCGATGTCGTGCGGGTGAAAGGCCAGCGGGAACGAAGGAAGCTGTTCGGTTCTTTATGATAAGGTATCAGGAGGACGATCACGCCTATGACTGAACAATAACATTTATAAACAATCTCCCTTCTCCACGGGCATGCGCGTCGCCATCCTCTATTCCGGCGGAAAGGACAGCACCTATGCCCTTGCATACGCCAAAGAGCGCGGCTGGGACATCCGCTATCTGCTTTCCGTCAAGCCGGTCAGGACAGACTGCTTCCTCTTCCATTTTGCCACTGTTGAGCATACCCCGGCGATTGCAGCCATGCTCGGGATCCCGCATCACCTCATATCCTGCGACGTCGCGGACCCGGTCCTGGAGGCAGGCTTGCTCAAGCGGAAGGTGATGCAGCTGGAGCGGGTGGATGCCCTGCTCCTCGGCGGGACAGGCCTGCAGGCCACCCAGCTGCGGAGCATCCAGGAGGCCCTCCGCCCGATGGGGATAGAGGTGTTCGCCGCCCATGCAGGCCAGGACCATGAAGCAGTGGTTGAGGATATGCTCCAGAAAGGCTACCGGATCATGATCACCCAGATAGCGTCAGACGGCCTCACCAGTGATGACCTGGGGAGGGAGCTCACCCCAGAGAGTTTCCCGGCATTCCGGAGCAGGAGCAGGAAGTTCGGCTTCCATATCGGCGGCGAGGGGGGATATTATGACACCCTGGTCATCGACGCCCCGTTCTTTCCTCGCGCGTTCCAGGTCACGGCCATGAAGAGGTCCATGGAAGGCGAGCACGCAGGCCACGCCATCCTGAGCGGGCGCATCGTGGAGAAGGATATACCTGCAGCTAGCTCTTCCCGATAGTGATCTTTCCCTTTTCTACCTTGAGCACCACTTCGTCATGCTCAGTCAGCTTCGCCAGCTTGGTCACGACACTGGGCAGCACGATCTTCTCCCCGCGGAACGTGAGATGCGTGATGATCGCCGCTTCCTTCTGGTCAGGCTTGATGGACTCCATGATCTCCTGCGCGGTCTTCTGCTGGGAGCTGCCCTTGAGCGATGATGTCCGCTCGAACAGGTACCGGGCGATCTGGTCAGCGACGTCGATTCCTGTCGCCTCCGTGATCCCCTGCAGCCCGGGGGAGAGGTTGACCTCGATGACCAGCGGCCCTTTCGCGCTGTCCAGGATGTCGACAGCGCAGATGTCCGCGCCGATCGCCTTTGCCGCATTGACCGCTATCCTGCCGGTCTCGTAGTCGATGGCGCATTTCTTTCCCTTGCCGCCGGCATGCACATTGGCGCGCATCTCCCCGGATTTTGCCTTCCGCCGCATGCACGCCGCCACTTTGTCTCCGACCACGATCACTCTAGTGTCCATGCCGCCGCTCTCGATGTATTCCTGGATGATGAAGGGCTGCTTCAGCGCATCCAGGGCGTCCAGGATGGAGGAGGCGGAGGCGTAGCTGTCCGCGAACATCACTCCCTTGCCCTGGGTCCCCTCGGGGAACTTCATGACGGCCGGATAGGTTATCCGCTCCAGGATGCGATGGGCCGCGGCAGGCGTCGCCGCAAGGTACGTCCTGGGCATGGGGATGCCGCTCTGCTCCAGCTTCAGCTGGGTGAGCAGCTTGTCATGCCCGAGCGTGAAGGCAGTCGGCACGATCGGCATGTAGGATTGCTTGTGCAGCACTGTGGTGATCGCCCGGAGCAGCGCATTGTAGTGGAATGACCCCTTGGCATAGATACAGTCATAGCGCTCGATCAGGCTGCCGTCATGGAGCACCTCTTCCTTGTCTCCCATGTTGACCTCGATCTTGCGGATGTCATAGGTATCGACCTGGTCAAAATATTTCTTCAGGCTGGCGGCGGTCCATTGCGAGGAGACGCTGTTCATGCTGATGAGCGCGGCCTTCAGTTTCATGTTATCCCCTGATGTCCGGGTCGATCAAAAATCCCTTCTTGAGGATGTTCTGCCCGATCAGCGCCTTGTATCTCATATGGCTCCGGTCGATCACGCTGAACTCGACCTTGTACAGCTTTTTGCCCCCGACCTCGACGTCTATGGCGATGATCGGCCGCTGCCGGACCCCGTGCGCGGACTTCACCACATGGTTGTGCAGCGCAGGCCCGAGCCTCAGCTCATGCGCGGCATCCTGGTCTATGGAGCTTTTCGTCGCGCCGGTATCCACCCGCGCGATGAGTGTAGAGCGCTTCTCCCCATTGATGATGGTCAGCGGGGCGGTCAGCCCGACCGTGGCTTTGGATTCCATAAATGGACTGAAAGGGAAGGAGTTTATAAGCGTTATGATTGGGGATAAATCATGCAGCTCTGCGAAGCGGATAACAAGGTAAGGATGCGCGTTATTTCCCGGCATACCCGAACATTTTATCGTATTCTTTGTGGTCAGTAATGTGAAGGACGAATGCGATTATTTCCACTCCACTTTCTCCTCCCGTTAATGTGTAGAGCATCCTCCAGAAAAGGGGAAGCTCAATGCGGAACAGGTTGCTCACCCCATATCTCCGTTTGTATTCCCCTGGAATGAGTCTCTTGGCAACGGGATCTCCAAAATGGGGGTTTGATTTGATCAGCTCAACTTTTTGGTTTACTGCCTTGAGGATCATGCGGTCGGCTTTTGAATGCGGGGATTCCGCGTTAAGATGCTGATATACCTCCTCTGCTTCCGGGGATAGTTTTATGCGGACTATCTTCATAATTCAAGACCCTCAGTCATTGCCTTTCGCAAGTTTGGGTTTGGGTTGTGTATCCAGGTAATCCCCCGCATGGTCACTGCTATCTTATTGCTCAGTTCAAGGTATTCAAGGATTATCTTTAGGGTATTATGGTTAACTTGTTTCGGGAGCCTTCGCTTCAGCTCTGCTACGGTTATCACGCTTTCTTCCATGCCCTTAAGCACCCCCTCTACCATGAGGACAGTATTCAATGTGGGGGAATGGGCGAGTTCTTGCATTTTCATCACTAATAATTATTGATTAATAACTATTATATATTAACTAGTATATAAACTTTACGGTTGAGGAAATACGGTTGATGAACGAATCAAGATCGATTAAACATTGGGGTATTCCAGGAATCACTTATGGTTACACCCTCTCAAACATCTTCCTTGCTCTCTCCTTCCCCACGATGAAGATGAAGGGAGCGAGCTTCGGCCCGCGGTCCTTTGCCAGCAGCACCCGGTACCCCGCGACAAACAGCTCCTGCGGCTGCATATCCAGCTCCTTGGAGATGGAATAGAAGGAGGCATAGAGCTGCTCCTCAGTGATGTCTGCTGCGAGCAGCTTCGCGACCTGCCGCAGGGCCTTGCGCTGGCTCTCCGATAATCCGGCGGCGTCAGCCTTTTCCTGCAGCGTGAAGCGGAAATCATCAGGCGCGTATTTCTGCAGCCAGCGCCAGGCGCAGGCAGCCCGGGCCTGCAGCCGCACCACATCCCCTTTCTTCTTCAGGCCGTAGAATGCGCGCACCCGCTCCAGGTCGTTCGCATAGGTCTGCAGCACCGTGGTGAGGTGCCGGAACCCAGGCTGGAATCCCAGGGAAGCGGCAGGCTTCTCCACCACGGACATCTCGTAGATCCGCCGGAATTGCTCCTCCTCTTTCTTGTTCGCCAGCCGCTCCTTTCCGTAGTACACGCGCTCGCACTTGTCAAAATCCTCATAGATCTTCAGCACATCCAGGTCAAAGGAGATGGAGAACTCGGTGTTCGGCCTGCTGCCAGCAAAGAGGAACCGCACCACCTCGGGAGTGTACACCTCCAGCACATCCTGCAGGGTGGTCGCTACCCCTGCTGATGAGGAGAACTGCTCCCCGCCCTTGATGCCGATGAACTCGTAAAACTGGTACGTCGGCGGGGGATGATGGAACACCTGCTGCACGATCTCCTCCCCGGTCATCCTGCTTCCCCCGTCCGCGCTGTGGTCCTTGCCGCCCGGCTCGAAATCGACCTTCTCGTATTCCCACCGCATCGGCCAGTCGATCCGCCATTTCAGCTTGGCGATGCCCTTTTTCCGGAAGTCAAAGGTGTCCCGGTGCCCGCAGGAGCAGGTGTAGGAGAGGGTGTAATCCCCAGGATAGGTGACGGTGGCGGTGTCCCTGCTGCACCGCTCGCAGAAGAGCGTGACCGGCAGCCAGCCCTCCGCAAGCGGCTCCTTCCGGTACTTGTTGAGTATCTGCATAATCGCTGATGTCTCCTCCAGGGCAGTGCGCATCCCCTCAGCATAGGCGCAGGACTGGTATCTTTTGGTCTGAGAGATGAACTCCGGCGATATGCCGACAGCAGGCAGCGCATCCTCGACGGCTTTCTCATGGTGCTCGGCGTAGCTTGCATGGCAGCCGAAGACATCCGGGATCCGCGAGATCGGCATCCGCAGGTGCTTCTCCAGCAGCTCCTGCTTCGGCAGGTTAACCGGCACCTTCCGCAGCACGTCGTAATCATCCCAGGAATAGATGAACCGCACCTGCTTCCCCAGCGAGGCAAGCGCCCGGCAGACCAGGTCGACGGTGATAATCTCGCGGAAATTGCCGATATGCACGACGCCGGACGGGGTGATTCCCGCGGCGACCGTGTAGCGCTTCTTATCCCCTTTCTCCCGGATGATGCGCTGGCACGCCTGGTCAGCCCAGTATAATGATTCCATCGGGATAAGGCAGGGACCGAGTTATTTAAAGATTTCCTTTCCATCGGCGGCGGAGAAATCCTGAAGGCAGTGCCTGTTTTGCGAGGCTTTGACATGTCGGAAATCGCCTTGCGCACGCCAACCGTGCTTCAGCGTGGGGCAAGCAAGCGATTTCCGAGCATGCTCAAGAACCGCCACGGGCTCATCAGAAATGCCTCGCATTTCTGAGTGCGCTCAGATGTCAGAAACCATTTTGGTTTCTGAGCACACTCAAAAATCTATGATTTTTGATGAATCATAGATTTCTGACATTAGCCAGGCGGTTCTTGACACCCCACATAAAGCTGACAAGGGGGATGTCCCTTACGGGGAATGTCAGCCTGAACCGTCTAATGGCTCAGCCGAGCCCGGCACTGCCCAAGCGGATGCGAGAGGATTTCTCCGCCGCCCCTCCCCCAGCAAAGGAACAGAAAAGGTTATAAATAGTGGAATTTCAGGGGAGCAACTGAGGTGATTCGATGTTTGTTGGATGCAAGAAGTGCAGTACCATAACGGCAGTCTTGCTGCTGCTGTTGGGCGTATTGTTCCTTCTGGTTGACCTGGGAGTATGGAGCTTCGGGAACATCCAGTGGTGGACCGCGCTGTTCGTCCTGATGGGCGTCGTCGGCCTTGCCAGCGGAAGCTGTCCGGACTGCCAGGCGATGCGGAAGATGAAGTAAGGAGATGTTCTTTTTCTTTATTTTTGATTTATGATGATGTTTTCTTCCAGAGATGCATGCCGGCAAGGATCAGCAGGAACGCGGTCAGCGCCATCATCGGGATCGTGACATAGCCGAAGGTAAAGGTGTACACTCTTGCGCAGCTTGCTCCCGCCTCGCACGGCGCAGAAAGGAGCAGGGGGAAGCGCTGCAGGCTGTAATGGTAGAGCGCGATGAGGCCGCCGGCCGCTGCCAGCGGAGCAGCATACCGCACCACTCCCCTTTTCTTGCCGATGAGCGCAGCGCCAAGGACCAGTACCAGGGGATACATGAAGATGCGCTGGTACCAGCAGAGCACGCAGGGCGTGTATCCTGCTATCTCTGAATAGAACAGGCTGCCGGATGTGGCGATCAGGGCGACGATGAACGAGAAGAGCAGCGCATGGCGCCGGAAAAATCCGGTGATGCCGGCAAATGCCTCATGGTCATGCGTCAGGCCCTTATACAGCCAGGTCAGCCCGGAGATGATCAGGAAGAGGTCGCCGACGGCGGTCAGCGCAGCCAGGGCAAAGGTCACTGCAGGGACAAGCTCAGCCGCCATGGTTCAGGTACTCCGTGAGCTGCTGCCCGGTCGCCAGGAAAGTAGTCTCATCCCACTGCCTGCCAAACTGCTTGCCCAGGGCATAGCATCCCTGGCGGCACATCTCCAGGTAATGGGGGATGGGCAGGATGTCGTCGGCGCGCATATGCTCGCCCTGGAAGGTCTTCCTGCCGATGAAGATATAGCCCTCTCCGGTCTTGATCCCGCTTTGGGGATTGTATACCGGGACCTTTTTGGTGTAGAATGCCCGGTTGCGCAGCTTCAGCCTCCTGAACTCATCATCGCTGACCTCGAACAGGGCTGCGTTGCAGACATTCCCCTTCTCCTGCACCAGGTTGGCGATGGCCTGCTTGTTGTCCTTGATGGAAAGCTTGTAGAGCCTCGGCTTGGACGTCCTGAGGTTGAAGACCCGCCTGAAGTGCTTGATCAGCACCGGCCTGAATTCCCGGTCAGGGATGGTCTTCATCAGGGATTCCTTGTTCAGCAGCAGGGAGTGGGCGACGACGAACACCATAAAAGGGATGATACTGGTGGATTTAAAAATATTATGGAAAGAAATATATTATGGAAAGCGGGCCCAACGAGATTCGAACTCGCGACCTGTTGCTTAAGAGGCAACCGCTCTAACCAGGCTGAGCTATGGGCCCTTGACCCAGCGTGCTTCAGGGCAGTTTATAAAACTTATGCTGGAGGATGGGAAAGATACGGATAAGGCAAGGATGCTCATGATTCCCTACGGCAGCGCCTTCAGTATCTGCAGCCTGCTCTGCTCCTTGCACTCGGTGATCTCCCGGTCATAGCTCGGGTAGATCTTGCAGGTGTTCGGCCGGGAGGCATAGGCAGAGCACACGTATTCCTCCCCCTCTTTCCTGAGGAAGAAGCATTTGCCGTCGATCATCCTCAGGCTCTCTTTCCCCAGCCATCTCTCCAGGAACTCCTCGGGCTTATGCCCGGCATCCGTCAGCCGCCTGATGTCAGTCTCGCTCGGATAGACGCGGAGCGTGCAGCAGTAGCCGCACCTCGTGCAGTGGAAGTTGTTGTGGTACGAATGCTCGCTTCCCAGCGCATGGCAGAACTCCAGCAGCACGCATTTCCCGCATTCCGGGCTGGTCGTATGGCAGACCCCCTGGACATGGCTCGAGAACAGTGCGTTGAGCTCTTCCCATCCTCCCTGGTGCTCCTGCCGGAATCCGGAGAACGACTGTTTTTCCAGCAGGCCCAGGCGTTTGGCCAGCACAAAGGTTGCGAAATTCCCCGGAGGAGGGGCGGGATGCGGATATTCCTTCCGCAGCAGGGCAAGGATATGGTCCATGGCTCCCCTGAATTTCGCAACCTTT
>Ga0209542_10010230_pt1 | contig 16983 bp, 13 predicted proteins | sample RifCSPhighO2_01_FD_184028 | JGI IMG/M metagenome (GOLD analysis project Ga0209542, IMG submission 184028) | Soil microbial communities from Rifle, Colorado - Rifle CSP2_plank highO2_0.1 (SPAdes) (version 2) | ecosystem: Environmental > Terrestrial > Deep subsurface > Rock core/Sediment ...
GACGTATCCCCTCAGCGCACAACGATTCCCAATTGTAGCGAGAGTATTCGCGACGAATGCGATATACTCATATCATGTCGAAAAAAGAGCGTGATTTCTTCACTCTCCTTGAACGTGTAATACGGTATCAACCAAAGCCTCGAACCTCTGTTTGTCGCTGTGTCGGTTGTTGTAATGAAAGACGAAACCGTCGAGGTAGGACTGAAAATGCTTCTTCGAAATAGATTTGTGCGTGCCGCGGACGGATGCTTTGACGTGTGACCAGAAGTTTTCAGTACTGTTCACGTGCACGTCACCACGTACATACTCCTTGCGCCGGTGGGCCACCGACTCTCGTTTGTACGGCAGAGCAACGCGGTCAAGATGGAGCGCTCCATCAGTCATGAGTCGCGTATTGTTCGTCGATACGTTCTGCCACAGGAAGTTCTTGTGGCTCTTGGCTGACCCGTCCTTGACCACCTGCGCGCGGGCTCGTCCTTTGCGCTCGATGGCGGCAAACACCTTCGTTTTAGCCTTTAAAACCTCGCTCAAACGCTCGTTGTTCCTCCCCGCAACGCCTTTCCCGCCAAAGTACCCCATATCCATCTCCACGATGCCCGAGAGCGGATCTTCTGACTGCTTGAGCGCTCCACGGATCAGGCGCGCCATGCGCCACGCACACTTGTACGTGATCTCCAAGTCTCGTTGGATCGTCTTTGCCGCAAGACCGCTCTTGGCGTTCGAGAACATCATGAATACATGGAACCACATCGTGAGCGGTACTCTCGATTTCTCAAAGATAGTCCCTGCCATTGGGGAGATTTGGATTGAACATCGAGTGCATTGGAATTTTGGTCTACGGCTCATCAACCTGAACTGACCGCCACAAGTACACCGTGATTTGTGGCATCGCTTGAAAAGGTATCTCAAACACACCGCATCGGTGGGAAAACGTTGCCGCAGACTACGAAGCCCGAACTTCTTCGCCATACCTCAAAAGTATACGCCTGAATTGTGCGCTGAGGGGATACGTCCTGATAACCCTTACGGCTGCGTAGTGTATTCGGCCATGAAATTCGGGTCGGTCTCGAAAAGGCCTGGAGAAGCTTCCATTAGAGGATGATCGCTTTCACGTCGGTAATCGCTAGAAGCAGTATCTGGATCATCATGATGACAAGGATAGAAGTGACGACGAGCCATTCGCATCGTCGTGGCGTGAACCAAGGGACGCGAGGCGTAAGAGCGCGCGGAGCCAGAACAAACAGCCACACGGGCAAGAGGATGTCCCAGACGAGGTAGAACGGCAGGAAATAGCGCACCGGGTGATACGAAAGCGGAATGAGGAGCGCCATAAAGAGAGCGGTCGTTCCCAGAAACCACCCATAGAGATCAAGGGAAATGGGGACATCATCGGCTGGTGGGTGCAGCAATCGAAGCCGGGCCGCAATGATAGAGAGTCCTATCGAGAGGATGGCGAAGGGGAAGGTGAGAAGGAACATGCCGAAGATCTTTCTTCCCACGAGCTGTGTATTCGAGAATATCTGTCGTGGAATACTCTCGAGGTAGGTGAGCGGCCCTACCCACAGATACGGATTCAGCACGGCGAATGCGCCCGCACTTGCCACAAGGAGCACATACGCCCGCTTCTTGAAGGTGTAGAGCGCGATCGGCAGCGCTGCAAGCAGCATGAATATGCCGGTGTCAATGCGCGTCGCGAGCAAGGCTCCGGCACATACCCCTGCATACGCGAGCGGCTTCCAGTTCGTCTCGTTCTTCCTTTTCTTTGCATACAGGAGAAGGAGCACGAACAGCACTGTCAGAAGCGCGGCAGCGGTAGAAGGCGGCGTGCCGTGCAGAAGGCGCACATCGGGTATGAGTATGCAGGCAAGCGCAAGCCACCAGAGGTGCGCCGGCCACAGCTGATAGGCGATGGTAGCGGCAAGCGCGATGCAGAGCGCGATGAATGCAGCCATGGCAAGGCGTACTGCTTCTTTCGGCTCGACTCCGAAGGAGACAAGCGCGGCCATTGGGTAGAGTATCGTCGTTCCTGGATGCACATACGTCACATCCGCAGAGGTGGGCATGTGGCCTTCAGCGAGCTTCCGAGCATCCCCTGCCCAGTACTCATTATCAGCGACCGGAAAGATGGACCAGAGCGTCGTCTGGATAAGAAGCCCGACGATAAGGGTGCTAATGAAAATAAGGAGGCTCCTTGCGCGGCTTTCTGTCATAACGGCCTATTGGCAATCACTCACCGGCAGTGTATTCCTTCACGAAATTCGGGTCGCTTGCATATAACTCCGGCGATTCCGCCTTGATGCGCTCCACGATCTCCCGCGCGCCCGCTTTGTCCCCCGCGAGCCATAATGCTTTTGCATAATCGTACTCTACCGCTGCATCTTCTTTTTTCGCCTGCGCGATCTCCCCGAGAAAGCGCGCGGCATTTCGCCAATCTTCTATCTGGATGTAGTAGCGGGCAGCGCGGCGGGCTACTTCAAAGTCCGACGTGTAGAGCGCGAGCCCCTTATCAGCCCATGTCTGTGATTTCTCCTTCTCACCTAGGACGAGATAAATCGACGCGATGACGTAGTACGGCTCGGAGAGTTTCGGCACGATGGCGACATATCTCTCCATCTCCCCAATCGCATCGCGGTAGAGACCCGTGCGCGCGGCGCCCTGCTTCATCGCATCGGCCTTCCGCAGAAGGATATTGGCGCGAAGATAGTATGGCTGGGCCCGTTTCGGCGAGAGAGAAATCGCGTGGTCTATCACCTCGCGAAGCTCGTCCTCATGCACGAGGACCTCCGGCGGCGCGGCATCCAAGACAAGCGCATAGTAGGCGGCCGTGCGGGCATCGTACGGATAGCGGTTGAAATTCTTCTCCAGGGTGTCGGCGGCAAAGCGGAATGCGATCACGCGGGATTCCCCCGTGAGCATTGATTGTTGTTCGCTCGTATACATCTCATACACTTGGTACCCATACTCGAGGTCGGCATAGGTCCCCACGGAGAGACCTTTGTGGAGTAGCGCGACGCTCGTACGGACGTCAGCAACGTGATAGTAATACGCGTCGGCCAAGAGAAGATTCGCACGTGCCGGCTGGATGGAAACGGGAATGAGAAGAAGAAGCATGGCCACACCGACCGCCTCCGGAAGCCAAGGGACGCGCCGCACCGGAAGCGCTGACTCCTTCGCGGCGCTCTCGCGCGTAAGGAGCGCCGCAAAAAGTGCGAGAAGAAGCCACAGAGTGGCCGCGGTGTCGAAGACGAAGAAATTCTGGAGTGCGTAGGTCACGACCAGAAGCACCAAAAGGCCGCCGGTGCGCGCATCGTCGCGCATGCATCGAAGCGCCGCATAGGCGAAGGCAGTGATGAACGCAAGGTAAAGCGCGAGCCCGAAGACGCCGAATTGCACGAAGTAGTCGAGGTATGTATTGTGCGAGCGATCGAACCACTGCTCTTGGATACCCGTGGGGTCATACACTTTGTTAAAAAGCACATCGATGTGCTCTGCGCCGAAGCCTGTGAATGGCCGCGAGAGCGCTTCCGCGCCGATGTTCTGCCAGACGAAGAGACGGCTGGAGACGGTTGTTTCCGTAAAAGAGATCGAAGCGAGTCGCTGAATTGGCGCGAACGGTACCTGTGCAAGCGGTGCGCGAAAAGCGAAAAAGAGCCCGGCGGCGATGATGCCGGCAACCAAGGCCGCGCGCGCGTACGCGCGCGCGCGGCCCCCCTTCAAGGCTCCATATACGAGCGCCACGAACGCTGCAGCAAGAAGCGCGAGCAAGGTGCCGCGGGTCGCGGAGATGAGGATCGCGCACACTTGAAGAGCCGCGCTCGCATACATGATCGTGCGCCACTTGCCGCGGAGCGTAGGCGCAGCGATGAGTGTCACGAAGAACGTCATCCCAAGATACGCGGCGAGGAACGCGGCGTTCCCTAAAGTCCCTCCGAAGCGCCCGCGCGGATCCTCGATGAGCGGAATATCGAAGCCGCTTACCGACTGCAGCCACTGCAGGACAACATAGAGCGCCACGAACGAAGCAGTCCACGCGACAAGGCGCATCAGGCGCTCCAGGAAATCGCGATCTGCAAAGAGGAGGATTGCATAGAAATAGAGCGCGATAACGGTGAGCGTGAGAAGCCCATCACCACGGTCATAGATCGACCAGAAGCTGTGGTAGAAATCAACGCCGAGAGTCGAGGTGAGATATGCGACGAGAAGAAGCGCTGCCGGTATCCACGTCACCCTCGCGCGCAGTCGCTCCCAATAAAACTCTCGACGAGAGAGCACCAGAAACACAAACGCGGCCGCAAGGACAATGCCGAGGCCGCGAAGAAGAAATGTCTTCGGCGCGACATAGGGATACAGGAATCCGTTCAGGTAGAGAAGCGGGAGGAGGGCCGGTGCAAGGAGCAGGTAGCCGAAGACTTTCTCAACACCGCGTATCATAGCAGGCCCTGCAGACGTTGTATTTCACTGTCAATGACTGGTGCCGCCTGCGGCGAGAGAGAGCGTATCTTCTTCCACATGTCAATCGCGTCTTGGATCTTCCCCGTCTCCTCAAGCCAGCGCGCGCGGATCTCAAAGAGCGTCGGGTTATCGCCATAGACCAATTTCGCCTCATTCAAGACCCCCTCGATCGCCGGCGCGTCTTCTGGAAAGTGATTGGTGAGGAATATGAGGTACGCCATCTGGTACTGGAGGATCTGATTCTGCGCCTGCACCGCACGCGAGTAGGCATCACGCGCCGTTTGAAATGCGCCGAGGCGCTCCATAAGAGCGCCGAGGTTGTGCCAGGCGAGCCCGGTGTGCTCCGGGTCGATCGCAAGCGCTTTCTTCAAATAGGCATACTCGTTCTCACCATCGCCGAGAAGGTCGTACTGATTCGCGATACTGATGTAGACCGTGTAATCGGTGTTGTCATCCTCCTCGTTATCGATGAGACCCTCAAGCCGCGCGATCTCATTGTGGGCCTTCTCTTCGAGCTCGGCATTACCTTCATACGCTCCTTGGAAATCCCAATTGGAGATGGACTCCCCGCCGATAAATTGGTGCGCGTAACTGGCATCGTTGACGTAATACCAGTACCCCGCACCCCCAAGAACCAGGACTGCAAGGATGATTCCGATAACAATGGTCTGGCTGGTCATAGGAAAACACTCTACCATCGGCTCTTATGTATGGCAAAACCCCCGAGATTTCTCTCGGGGGTTTGCCTGTGCCGGACTCGTTCTCCGCCGGCCAGAGGACAAGGCGAGTAGTGCCCTGCCAAACTTCCTTAGATACTGACCGACTTGTTGCCGATCGTAAGCGGAAGCGTATCGACGAGGTAGTCGTTCGTCCAGTCAGCGGTCGAAGCACTTGTCGCGCCTGCAGCGTGATCAGAGAGATCCGACCAGTCAGACCACACGAATGAGGCGTTCGCGGCCGTGCCCAAGGTACCAGCTGCAGTCGAGAAGATTGCAGTCGTTACCGAGGTCGACGGATTCGCGATACTGACATCAACGAAGTTGGCGCCAGAAGCCGTGCCACCAATCGTGCCACGAAGCTCATACGTCGCCGAGGTATCTGCCGCGACCGTGCGAACTGTCGTCGGACGGAAGTGCAGGAGACCGGTCGTGAGATTGTCGAGAGCGTCAAGCGCACCCACGAGCGCACCCGTTGTGGTTGCGAAGCTACCCGCAATCTGCGTCGAGCCATCCCAGAGGGCGAGCGTCGTCGTCGCGCCGATCGAGATCGCCGAGGTCTTATTGACCGTGAAGACGAACTGACCCCAGTCAACATCGCCCGCAGCGTCTGCGGTGACCTTCACGCGTCCGAGGACCTTATCGGTACCTTCAGAGAGCGTAGTAGTGTCAAGCGCGACTGCCGAGAGTGTCGGAACCGTCTTCCTGACAACAAGCGTACCCTTGCCGCTCGTGTTGGTTGACGAGAGGTCTGCGTAACTCGACATTGTTGTCGTCGAGTTGCCTGCTGCATCAACCGCCTTGAAGCCGTCATTCCAGTCAAGAAGTGCGGTGATCGAAGTACCTGCTGTCGCACCCGAGGTAATCGTTGGAACATCGACGTAGACATCAACACTCTTCGACGTATTCATCGGGACGAAGAATGTGAGGCCCGTGTAGGTCGCTGTCGCGTGTACCTGCGTGCCAGACGAGAGTGTGAGTGCCTGTCCATTTGTCACATCCGTTCCAGCCTGGTTCTTGTACTTGAGGTAGACCGCACCGATCGAGGTCGCCGCTTGCGGCGTCACCTTCACTTTGAGCTCTTGGATCGTGTAATCCGAGTTGAGCGCTGTGAAGTTGAATGTGCCGACGCGGGCCATGGTCGAACCTGCGACCACGATAGTGTCGTCAGGCGAGACGCCGTTTGCCGACGTCAATGAACCTGCCGTTGCGATCGTGATCGACTGCAATGTACCACTGCCTTCGTTCGTCGAGCTGCCGAAGGTGACGGATGTTGCCGTTACTGCACCAACACCCGAGCCGTCGACTTCATACGAGCCAATACCAGCAGAGATGCCGGACTTAACGTTCGCGTAGATGTCGATCGTCTTCGTACCCGAGACCGGAACGGTGAAGTTCACGGAGAACGAGTTGGAAGTTGATGGAGCACCCTTCGTTGTGCCGATCTGCGTCCCGGTCGAGTTGTCGACAAGGCGCATGTCAGTGATCGTGGATGCTTCAGACGAGAGCAGTGTGACCGTCACCGTGTTCACATTCACCCCTTCCGTTGAACCGGCCGAGAGTGTGAACGAGCCCATTTTGACGTTATTCGTGCCCGCGACGACCGTCTGATTGCCGTAGGCCGAGTTCTTTGTCAAGGTGAGCGACGATGAGGAAACCGTGCGCGTGAAGCCTGCAACTGCCGAAGCAGAGAGGTTCGCCGAGGTTACTGCATCACCGCTATCCATTCCTTCTGTGTTGCTTGTCGAGATCGTGACGTCAATAGCAACCGTCTCGTTGTTCAAGAGATTAGTGCCAGTTGTCGTCTTTGCATCAGCATAGATCTCGATGATTTCCGTCTGGCCCTGGCGTGCGATCAAGGATGAACCGAAGGTGAATTCGGTGGTACCGGCTTCTACGATGTCCTTGGTGGATCCCACCTGTTGGCCATTGAAGAAGACCTTACCGTTGTCGACGCCGCCAACGCTGACACTCGTGTCAGCGTCAACCGTCATCGCTTCGATCTTCACGTTCTCGCCCGAGGCGCGAACCTCATAGCGTGCGAGAAGCAGGTTGGTTGCGCCGACCGCGACGTTCGTGGAAGGCGAGTCCGCCTTGCGGACGACCGAGAGTGAAGCCGTGCCAATCGTGTTGGCGGTTGCTGCCGAGACCGGGAAGCTTCCCCCTGCATCCGTTGCAAGAACGGGCTGATTCAATTCCGAATCAACTGCAAGAAGATCGGCCGCGCGGCGGATCTGAATGTCATACGTCTTACTGGAGCCACCGACGATGTCGGCGACTACCTTGACGATGCGCGTACCCGTCTCAAGCTTGACCGGGCTGCCCGAGAGATCGAAGACGGCCTTGTTGTTTGAGAGCTGACCGATTATTGAGCCAACTTGTGTGCCATCAACGTAGAGACGAAGATTCTTGATGTCGTTATCGTCAGACGAACCGCGGTTCTCGAAGGTGATCGCCTTGAGCCACGCAGAGTGCGTCGAGACGACCGTCGAAGCCTCGAAGACGCGGACATCATTGGCGGGGTTATCCGTTGCCCCCGTCGGACCAGTGTAGGTGAACGCGATCGTTCCCATCGAAGCCGACGAGATCAAGTGAATCGCGCCCGAGATCGGAAGGACGACCGAGGTGTCCAATGTAGCTGCAGAGCCGACGGAGACTAGCTGTGCGCCGATCTGCTCGCCGCCCGTCGAGGCTGCGATATCGGCGCGAACCGAAACCGTGACCGAGCCGCCTGCCGGGACCTTGACGACGCCTGCAGTGTCGTTGAACGTGAACATCGAGCTCGAGATTCCTGCCGAATCAGTGATGCGCTCTGAACCTTTGAAGAGGTAGACATTCGAGACTGTCGAGTCGGCCGAGGTACCGATACGCTTGAAGCCGAGGCTGGTGACCGTGACTTCAGAACCTGTTGGATTCACGAGAGTGAACTTCGCAAGCTCGCCTGCCGCCTGGCCTGCGACGAGTGACGTCGAAGGAGGAGAATCAGCCGCGAGCATGACCTTGAGGCCATTGCCGGTGACTGGAACGCCTGGAACTCCTGGAATGCCTGGACCTGGAATGCCAACCGAGCCTGCGCAGACCGTCGCGACTCTCGCGCGGGTGATCGGGCCCCAGTAGCCTGCCGCCGGGGAAACCCCGTTCGCTGCCTGCCACTTGGCGACCGCCGCTTTGGTGAGCGCACCGTAGTATGAAGTCTCGTTGCCAGGAGACCCTGCACCTGATGCCGCGACTTGCGCACCATGACTATTAAGGAATTTTTGGATCCACATGACCTCACCGCCCGAATCACCTTGCTGGTGCGTGCGAGTGAAGGCATAGCAGCCTGCTCCGGCCGTTGTCGTTGTCGAGCCAGAGAGAGCTGAGATTTGTGCGAGCAGTGCCTGAACCTGAGCCTGAAGATCCGAGAGCAAGTCCGCTTTCGCCGGTGTGACGAATGCGAACGAGAGCGCAAGGACGAGGACAGATCCTACAAGCACTGTCGCAACATGCTTTGTTGCTAAACTCATAGTTTGTGAATTGACCTTTGTCCAACCCGTTTAACCGAGCTGGAAGTATTCATGACTTTTCGACAAAGCCGCGAATACGTTTTGTGTGTGTGCGTTGCGTGCACACAACTGATAATTTTGCTAGCCCCGATCGCGTTTTAAGTAATTGGCGAGATCGAGGGTTAGCACCGAAAGTGGGACCTGATATTCAACCGTACAGCCGTGGCGGGACATTGCATCCGTTTCTGGAACGCGTGATTTTCTACATTATTATTCCTGTAGATGGAGACGCGAAATCACCCCAGGCCTTTCAGCCGGGACGTGCTCCGTTTCAATAACCCATATGTGTCGTGTCAATGAACACCGCACCACACACAAAGACGTGTATTGCGAAACGCATGCCCGCATCCCGCGGACGTGCATCGAAGCAATTATAAACGAGCCTTATTCAGGAGCGGCTATGCGTATGCTCCGTATTTGTGGATAACTAGTGCAAAAACAAGGTTTCCCCTTCCCAATCCACGACTAGCTATGACCATGAAGATACGGCAGGTAGAGGTAAAAGTCAATGTATTCGAACCAGTGCGAAAAGGCTTATTTTATGCCACTAAATCGAGTCCGTGACAAGAGTATATTCTATTGGACAAGCTGGTATCTGCTCCATCGTTTTGAGCCTATTTTGTGTACTTTCCCTTGCTCAACCAGACCCGCAAGCTCTCGCTGGACCATTTTCTCACTATATTGAGGCAGATTAGACGAAACATCCTTGATGCCGAGAACCCCGCCCAGCTTGAGTATCTCCATAACCCTCTCGGAACGGGACGATAGTCCTTGTGGAGTTTGTGGGGGGGATTCTTGAGATATGTCCCGTGCTTGAGTTGGTTGTGTACGACGTTGAGAAACAGAAGGACGTTCGACCCTCGGAACAGAAACCTGCGACGAGGGGGAAGGAACAAAATCCTCTCTCGAGATGGTCAGCTGTTCAGCGAGCGTAGATCGCTGCGAGACCACAATAAGACTGCCAAGCTCATCGAGGGCTTCGGTAAGGGCATTCGCGTTGGAAATCGAGAGAAACCCAGAAACCGCCAAAAGACGGACCAGTGAGATCAGTTCACGAATGATCGCAAGCGCACTTTGACCTTTCTCGGACGCGGACGTCCGCAATCCCGACCTTAATTCAAGTATTATGGTCAGTAGTTCAATACTCTTATTCCGTATAATGGACCTAAGCGGTTCTCCTTCAGAGATATGATTGGTCATTATGTGCAATGCTGCGCATATTCTCTCGGCTCTCTTGTAGGAATTCTCTCCTGATATGTTAGCACCAAATGGTCGTGTCTTTATCTGATAACTGTCCAATATGGACAATATATTTGATATATCACGTGCGTCCCTTACTGATTCTATACCACTGCCAGATGTTCTTGACACTTCTTTATTGTGTCCCTTAGGCATAATTGGAGTATAGCCTATAGAGATACATGCGCAACGTCCCTGACCGTTACCGTGGGGGATAGGATGAAGATCGTCAATGGGAGAGCGTATGATGAGATGTAAGGAGGAATAGAAACTGACGTGATATTATTCACACGCATGGTCCCGTTAGAAATCGCGGACGCGCGAAGAGAGGTTTCGACGCAAGACTTTGTAATTATCACTAGCCGATAGGATGCTTGATGTAGTAGTCCGCGTCCTACCTGCCCGCCAATGCCAAAGCGGACAACGTGGTATATTCGATTTACATGCGACATTTATGAGCTAATCAAACTTGTCTCTTTCGCTGCATTAGGCGATGGCAGGCGGGTTTCTAACGGGATGGCAAAACGTGATCGAGAAAAATCAAGAAAGCGCAAAAACAACAACAGCGATGAGGAATCGACATTCCCCATAAGCATCGAGGCACTTCGTGGTGTCTTTGCGGTCCTCGCGATCGCAGTAGCGCTCTTTTTGGCGCTCGCTGCATTCAAAGTAGGAGGCGCGGTGGGATCATTCATATACACCAATCTCACCCTCCTCTTGGGTGTCGGCTACATGCTGCTTCCCTTCTCCCTCCTCTTGCTTGCGATCGCCCTGATGCGCTCGTTCGAGAAGCGGTTTGGTGCGATGGAGATCGTGAGCGTCCTTGTCTTTCTCCTTGCCGGACTCGGCATGGTCGCACTAATCCTTCCCGAGCGAGGAGGTATCGTTGGCGCTGCGATCGTGAGGCCCCTTATCGCTGCGGTTGATACGACGGCGACTGTTATATTCCTTCTATCATTCCTTGTCGCAGCACTTATCATCGCCTTCGATGTCCACCTTGGTGCCCTGCTGCACTCACTACGCGAGAGCCTTCGTGCGCGAAAGGAAGCGCTCGCTGGCGACATGCGCGAACCTGAAGTCGCGATGACAGGCCTCCACGGGAGCGAGATCGAGGAAGAGCCGGAGGAAATATATGAAGAACCTGAAGAAATGCCCGCAAATGCGGAAGCACCGAGAATCCAGATCGCGGAAATGAATCAGGATGCGGGCGACGGATTTCCTATCATTGCCGCAACGGGAAGCGTCTACTCGCTGCCTCCTCTCTCGCTTCTCGGAAAGAATAAGGGAAAGCCCGAAGTCGGTGATGTGAAAGCGAACATGAATATCGTGAAGCGCACTCTTCAGAATTTCGGCATCCAGGTTGAGATGGACGAGGTCTCGATCGGCCCTACGGTAACCCGCTATGCGATGAAGCCCGCCGAAGGCGTGCGTCTCGCAAAGATCGTGGCGCTCCAGTCGAATCTCGAGCTCGCGCTTGCCGCCTCTCCCGTCCGCATCGAAGCACCGATTCCTGGGAAATCACTTGTTGGGATTGAGGTACCGAATATCTCACGCACGACCCTCGGGCTCGCGCCGCTCTTTGCCGACAACGAATTCACCCAATCCAGTAAATCGCTTCTCATCGGGCTCGGCCGCTCGATCACCGGCGCCGCGCATTTTGCCGACCTCGCTCGCATGCCGCACCTTCTTGTCGCAGGAACAACGGGCGCCGGTAAGACATGTGGTAAGGATACGTACGTGTTCAGTGAAAAAGGAATCCTTACCTTTGAAGAATTGTGCCCACTCCCTCTCAACACAGAGATTGACTATTCACTGCGAATCGCGACACGAGACGGAGTTGAAACAACAAGTAAAAATTACAACAATGGCATCTGTGATTTTTATAAAATCACGACCGAGGAAGGACTGTCCATCGAAGTTACCGCTGAACATCCTTTGTGGGTCATGCGGGACGGAGCCATGTGTTGGCAAAACGGCGGAAGCATGCGAGCCGGAGAATATGTTGCCATTTCCAGAGGATCAAAGTTATTCGGAGTGAGTGATGAAATTCGTTTCTCGCCAACTCCTCACACAACTAACAAAACACGCGTCATCAAAACACCGACCACAATGACGAAAGAACTAGGACTCTTTCTCGGCCTTCTCACCGCCGACGGTGGACTAACCGTCCACAATAGAGTTGTGTATACACAGGCCAACGCAGAAGTGTTGGGTACGTATACGGCGCTGCTGAAAGACCTCTTTCACATCACTGCACCAATTGTCGCAAAATCTGGTCAGAGCAATAAGGCGAAAGACGTCATCGTCAATAGCAAACACTTGAAAGATTTCCTCACATGTCTTGGTGTAAAACCCGTCGGTGCGCGTGAAAAGGAGATACCACGATCGATACGCGAATCCTCCTCCGAAGTGATCAAGGCCTTTATTCAGGGACTTATCAGGAATGACGGCCATGTTTCAGCTACGAGAGGTCTCGAGATAACATTGGCAAACGAAAGACTGATCAAACAACTCCAGATCATACTACTTAACTTTGGCATCGTCAGTAGCGTGCATGCAAAGAAAGTAAAGAATTATGAGGAGCGTTCCTACTCGCGTCTTTCTATTTACGGAGCCGAGTTCGCCACGTACGCGCAAGAAATCGGTTTTTTGACCACCGATGAGGAGAACCGTGCAAACCAGGCTCTTGCGCGCCAAAGAAACACGAATAGGGATATTGTCCCGACACTTGCTCCGATTCTTAAAAAGTTGTCTCTCTCGTATCGCGCTGCATTTGCACGGCTGACGAACACCGGCTGGCACTATCAAAGCAACGCACTCGTGCCGAAGTATGCTTTCAAGAGTTTACCGAGCTACGCAAGCGGCGTGCGGAGTCCTTCGTATGGAGCGTTGGAGAGGATTCTTACCTTTTATGAACCGCTCTCCAACTCTTCTGACTTCCAAACGGTAGCCAAAATTCGTGAGGATAATTTTTATTGGGCTAAGGTGGCGACAATAGAAAAGACTGTTGGCGAAGGATATGATTTTGAGGTTCCCGGCTCGCATTCTTTCGTGGGAAACGGCTTTATCAATCACAACAGTGTAGCCATTCACGATTTCATCGTGTCGCTTCTCTATCGTGCCGGGCCGGAGAAATTACGCTTCATCATGGTTGATCCGAAGCGGGTCGAACTCACGATGTATAACTCGATACCCCATCTCCTCACCCCCGTCATTACGGATGCGAAAAAGTGTATCCTCGCCCTCAAATGGCTTGCGAAAGAAATGGAACGCCGCTACAACGTTCTGGAAACAGAACGTGTGCGTGACATTCACTCATATCACGAAAATATCGTTGCCCCCGCTATTGCCAAAGCAGATACGGATAAACCCGCCTCGACTCGCGATGGCGAGCAGACGCGAGGCGGGCCGATGCCGGAAGCGATGCCGTACATCGTCCTTATCATCGATGAGTTGGCAGACATTATGTCAGCATACCCCCGCGAACTTGAAGCAGGTATCGTGCGCCTCGCACAAATGAGCCGCGCGGTCGGCATCCACCTCATTCTCTCGACGCAAAGGCCGTCGGTCAAAGTCATTACCGGCCTCATCAAGGCAAATATCCCCGCGCGCGTCGCATTCCAGGTCGCCTCACAGATCGATTCGCGCACGATTCTCGACATGAGCGGCGCTGAAAAACTTCTCGGCGCAGGCGACATGCTCTTCCTCTCGAGCGACATGTCGAAGCCGCGACGCATCCAGACGCCGTATATTTCAGAAACGGAGGTCAAGCGCGTCGTCTCATATATCGTGAGAAATAATGCCGCCGGCCCCTTGGATGGTGTCGATTTTTCGGAAGCGAAGCAGAACGACATGAGCGCCATTCTCGATTCGATGGCCGATGAGGACGGTGATGAGAAGTATGTTGAAGCCAAGCAGGCGGTCCTCGAAGCCGGAAAAGCCTCGACCTCGTACCTCCAGCGCAAGCTCGGCATCGGCTACTCGCGCGCGGCGAAACTTATCGACATGCTTGAGGAACGCGGTGTGATCGGCCCCTCCGACGGCTCGAAGCCTCGCGAAGTCATCGGCGCCGGGAACGCCGACGAGTTGGTCGCCTCTGCCGAAGGCAGTGAAGAAACTGATGAATTTAACGAACGCGTCTAAGTGAATCTTTCCCTGACACCTAGAACCTAGCACCTGAAACCTATTCCTATGCTCCCCTATCGCGACTCACGCTTCATCCGCATCACGCTCATCGTCTTTTTCGTGCTCGCCGCAGGCTATGCGCTCTATGAAGCGCAGGGGCTCCTCTCCGGCCCAATCATCAGTATCCCGAACGAGACCGTCACGATCCACGAAGAATTCACCACGATCCGCGGCCGGGCGGAGCGCATCTCCGAGCTGCGCCTCAACGGGAAGCCCATCAGCGTGACCGAAGAGGGCGAATTCGAAGAGTCCTATCTCGCCGCGCCCGGCTCCAACCGCATCATCCTCGAGGCGCGCGACGCGCGTGGAAGAAAATCGGTAAAGACGCTTGATGTCGTCTATATTCCTGAAACAAACTGACATTTCGACGTGTATAATACCCTTCATGAAGCCAAAAAAAGAAAAAGCACCGCCCAAACAAACTGGAGCAGGAACGGATAAGGACATCGAGCGCGCTTTAAGTGAAATAAAAACAAAATTTGGCGATGAATCGATAATGATGCTCGGCGCGCAACCGAAGGTGGATGTGAATGCCATTCCGACAGGCTCAATTGGCATCGATTGGGCGCTCGGCATCGGCGGCCTTCCCCGCGGACGCATCGTCGAGATTTTTGGACCTGAGGCGAGCGGGAAGACAACAGTGTGCTTACACGTTATCGCGGAAGCGCAGAAAAAAGGCGGTATTTGCGCCTTTATCGACGCTGAGCACGCACTCGATCCGGAATATGCAAAAAAAGTCGGCGTTGATATCAATTCTCTGCTTATCTCGCAGCCGGACACCGGCGAGCAGGCGCTTGAAATCACCGAGAGCCTCGTGCGCAGCGGAAAAATTGATGTGATTGTCATTGATTCTGTTGCTGCGCTTACGCCCAAAGATGAGATCGAAGGCGACATGGGCCAGCAGCAGATGGGCAAACAAGCGCGCCTCATGTCTCAAGCGCTGCGCAAATTGACTGCAATTACCTCGAAAACAAAGACGCTTATCATATTCATCAACCAAATCCGCATGCAAATCGGCGTTATGTTCGGCAATCCCGAGACGACGACGGGAGGCAAAGCGCTTAAGTTTTATACTTCCGTCCGCATCGACATCCGCCGCATCGCGCAGATAAAGAAAGGCGACGAGGTCATGGGAGGACGCCATCGCGTGAAAATTGTGAAGAACAAGGTCGCAGCACCCTTCCGCCAGACCGAATTTGATATGCTCTACGGCGAAGGCATCTCGCGCGAGGGCGAAGTGCTCGCCTTGGGAGAAAAGCTCGCCATCCTCGAAAAATCCTCCGGCGGCTCGTACAAATATAGAGAGCAGGCCCTCGGCCGCGGCTACGACGCCGCACGCACGTTCCTCAAAGAAAACAAACCCGTCCTCAATGCTCTTCTCAAAGACATCAAGAAAGGCCTCGAGAGCGGCGGTGCGTCAGCCGCCAAAAGCGCTAGCGGCGAGGAGGAATAGAATCAATACGTCGTCGAGGTGCGGCGCTCAACGTGAAAAACAGAAACGCGTCTGCGCTCTGTTTAATGCATAATAGACTCGATACGACCCCACACGACGGCGCCAGGTGTCTTCGCCTTTCAACTTCCGTATGTCTCCGAAATATGGATTTTCCTCAAGAGACTCAATCACTGCAACTATTGCGAGCCGGTCTTTCCCCGGTATCTTGCGAAGTGTTCTCCAAACATCGGGATCAATTTCGAGATGCCAGTTGTCGCTTAACATCAGCAATGGAAAGCATTGTGCCCGCTTTCATATTCTTCCGCGCGCGCGCAAGCGCCCGCTTGACAGAGGCAGTCATCGGGACCTCTCCTTTGGTCCGCGCGCGAGTGCGCAGAAGATTCTCATACTCACGCCGAGAGACGACAACAACGTCCTCGGTACCACCGAAAATCTTCCTTGGAATAGTAACGGTGCTCATGGAAATATCATACCATGAGCGAGTGTAAGGACAAGCGCGGCCGCGGCTACGACGCCGCGCGTACCTTTCTCAAGGAAAATAAACCTGTCCTCAATGCCCTTCTCAAAGACATCCGCAAAGGCCTTGAAAGCGGCGGCGCTCCGGCACGAAGTTCTGGCGGTTCGGAAGAGTAGTGTGCACATTCCATTCAATTGACATTTTGCAACCTCGACATAGAATCCACCTGTCATTTCTCGAATCTCACAGAAGGAGTACGTATCGTGAGCAATGACACTGCACCTTCACAGCTCAAGGGACTCTTCAAGAAACGCCCGTTACCCGCGAAGTGGCTGAAAGGCAAGAAAGTGCCGCTCCCGGGCGGGCAAGTGTACATCGGTATGAGCAACACCCGCGGCATTCTCATGCAGATTCTCATGCGAAGCGCTTCAACGATGCTCTCAAGTTGAATCTGACAGGTCTTGCCGCGATGACCGCGTGGCTCTCGGCATTTGAACATCGGGAAGCGGTCTTGGTCATAAGTGCTCTCGGGTGCATTATGTTCATGGGTTTGAACATGTTTTGGTGGCGCCTCCTTTTTGCGACAACGCTCGCCCTCAAGCACTACGGCCTGCGCATCGAAGCGCTTGAGTACGACCTCGGCATCGAGGGGCATCTTGCGCGAGGACAGGTCATTCCTCGAGACTCACCGCCGGTAGGGATACGTTCCTTGTATGCCGTTCTCTTCGCTTGTATAGTGGCGTGGGGCGTGCTTGCTGAGCTCATTCTCTTACCCTTGGGAGGGTAACATGGAAATCCTGATCTTTTATGTCTAATGGAAATTAATGGTGCTTAGCGGCGGCGTTTTTCACAACTTCAGATACGCGCGGATGACTTTGAACCGGCGATCAAAGCGCAACCCACGGTGGGCGTTCACGTGCATTTTCAGCGCACTCC
>Ga0209542_10010231_pt1 | contig 16983 bp, 16 predicted proteins | sample RifCSPhighO2_01_FD_184028 | JGI IMG/M metagenome (GOLD analysis project Ga0209542, IMG submission 184028) | Soil microbial communities from Rifle, Colorado - Rifle CSP2_plank highO2_0.1 (SPAdes) (version 2) | ecosystem: Environmental > Terrestrial > Deep subsurface > Rock core/Sediment ...
GCGCGAGCGCGACGTTCGCGTTCTCCGAACCGCCGCCCTCCCGTTTCCGTTTTCAGTTTTGAATTTTTAATTTTGAATTCGCCGCGCCGCTGAAAATTTTTGCCCGGCGTCGCGCCGTTGCGCGCCGCATAGTTATCCACAGTGTCGTGTCAAAAAAAATTGTAGTTGCGCTCCACTAGGAAGATAATAGAGAAGTACGAGGTCGAACTTTAACCGTATCAAGTTGCGCGCTGCGGCGAAACGAGAAGCGGCGGACGCGCACAACGAGCATGGCTAAGAGGAAGAAGGCTAAGGCCAAGAAGGGCAAGGCCAAGAAGTCGAAGAGAAAGAAGCGCTAAGCCGCTGCTTCGACCTGGCAAAAAGGCGACGGGTGACCGGCGCCTTTTGCTTTGGCGAAGTAACAAGTAACAGGTAATAGGTAACAAGTCCGGATTAGAACCAGCTCCTACTGTTACCTGTTCCTTGTTACTTTTTCCTTCGCCAAATGCTAGGCTCTCCGCGCCGTGTCCCTGCTCACCAAAATCTTCGGCGACGGCTCCGGCCGGGCCGTCCGCCGGTACCTCGCCAGGGCCAAGGAAATCGGGGCCCTCGAGCCGGCCGTCCGGGCGCTCGACGAGGCTAGCCTCCGCGGCAAGACGGCGGAGCTCCGGTCGCGTCTCGCCGGCGGCGCGCCGCTCGACGCGCTCCTGCCCGAGGCCTTCGCCTGTGTCCGCGAGGCCGCCCGGCGGACGCTCGGCGAGCGCCACTACGACGTGCAGCTCGCGGGCGGCGTCGCGCTCCACGAGGGCAACGTCACCGAGATGCGCACCGGCGAGGGTAAAACGCTCGTCGCTACATTGCCGGTGTATCTCAACGCGCTCCCGGGCGAGGGCGTGCACGTCGTCACCGTCAACGACTACCTCGCGCGGCGCGACGCGGCGTGGATGGGGCAGGTTTACCACGCGCTCGGCCTCTCCGTCGGCGTCATCGGCCACGACGGCGCGCACCGATACGATCCAACGTACACAACTGCTGCCGATGACCAGGCGCGCGACGCGGCGGGCGATTTCCGCGTTGCCCACGAGTACCTGAAGCCCTGCACCCGTCGCGAGGCCTACGAGGCGGACATTACCTACGGCACCAACAGCGAGTTCGGCTTCGACTACCTGCGCGACAGCGTCGAGTACCGCGCCGCCGATCTTCGGCAGCGCGGCCACGCCTACGCCGTGGTCGACGAGGTTGACTCCATCCTCATCGACGAGGCCCGCACGCCGCTCATCATCTCGGGGCCGGCCGCCGAGCCCGAGAGCCTCTACCGCACCTTCGCGGAGATGGCTCGCGGCTTTGCCGAGGGCGAAGACTACGAGGTCGATTTGAAGCACAATTCCGTGGCCGTTCTGGCCTCCGCCATCGAGAAGGCGGAGCGGACGCTCGCCGCCGGCAGCCTCTACACCGAGCGCGGGGCAAAGCTGGTTCTGCACCTCGAGAACGCCATCAAGGCCAAGGCGCTCTACCTGCGCGACAAGCAGTACGTCGTCAGAAACGGCGAGGTGGTCATCGTCGACGAGTTCACCGGCCGGATGCAGCCCGGCCGCCGCTGGTCGAAGGGCATTCACCAGGCGGTGGAGGCGAAGGAGGGCGTCGCCATCGGCCGCGAGTCGCGCACCTACGCCACCGTCACCTACCAGCACTACTTCAAGCTCTACAGGAAGCTCGCCGGCATGACGGGTACCGCGGAGACCTCCGCCGAGGAGTTTCTGAAAGTCTACGGTCTCGAGACCATTGTCGTGCCGACCCACCGACCGAGCGCCCGGCTCGACCGCCCCGACCTCGTCTTCCGCACGGAGGCGGGGAAGTGGCAGGCGGCGGCGCGGAAGATTAAGGAGGTGCAGGCAACCGGCCGGCCGGTCCTCGTCGGCACCGCCTCAATCGAGAAGAACGAGACGCTCTCGGCCCTGCTGAAAGCGGAGGGTGTGGCGCACGAGATGCTCAACGCCAAGAACCACGAGCGCGAAGCCGAGATCATCGCCGCGGCTGGGCGGGAGGGGACGGTCACCGTCGCAACGAACATGGCCGGCCGCGGCGTCGACATCAAGCTCGGCGGCGTGCCGTACGATTCCGAGAAGCGGTCGGCGGTGGCGGCGCAGGGCGGGCTCTTCGTCCTCGGCACCGAGCGGCACGACGCCCGCCGCATCGACAACCAGCTTCGGGGACGCTCCGGCCGCCAGGGCGATCCTGGAGAAACCCAGTTCTTCGTCTCGCTCGAGGACGATTTGATGAAGCGCTTCGCCTCGCCGGCAATCGGCGCGATTATGGCGCGGGCGAGCATCCCGGAGGATCAGCCGCTCGAGAGCCGGATGGTCTCCAAGGCCATCGCCTCGGCGCAGTCGCGCATCGAGGGCTCGAACTTCGACGCCCGCAAGAGCCTGCTCGACTACGACTCGGTGATGAACACCCAGCGTCAGTCTGTGTACGGCCGCCGCCGCAACCTACTTTTAGCTGCGCCAGAGGTGGCGCTCTCCCTGGTTGATGACCTGGTTGGCGGCGCGCCGCCGGAGGCGGCCGAGGCGGCGCGCGCCGCGGTTCGGCGGCTGGCCGAGGCCGTCGGGGAGCCTGCCGCCGCCGAGGCGGCGCGGCAGGCGGCGCTCCGGGCCATCGACCGCGGCTGGATCGACCACCTCGAGCTAATGGACTACGCCCGATCCTCCACGAGCCTGCGCGGCTGGGGCCAGCGCGACCCGCTGGTGGAGTACCAGAAGGAGGGGCGGAGCCTCTTCGATGAAATGAGCGCACTCGTTGCCGCTGGCGCCGCCGGGATGATCAGCCGGCTCGATGCCAAGCAGCGGTCGGCGGCAGACGAGGCGGCGGCGCGCACCGTTGACGCTGCTCGCGCGGCTGTTGCCGCCGCGGCCGGCGCCGACGCCGGGTCCGGTAGCCGAAAAATTGGCCGCAACGAGGCTGTCACCATCGAGAAGGACGGCGCCCGGCAGACGCTGAAGTGGAAGCGGGCGGAACGACTGCTCGCAGAGGGGTGGAAGCTCACGAATTAAGAATGAAGAATTCAGAATTACTAAGCCAGGCTAGGTCTCAATTCTTCATTCTTCATTCTTAATTCGTCCTTGTGCTAGAGTGCCCTTGTGAAGCGTCGGCGCGTAACCTTGGTCGCCGCTCTCGCTGCTGTCGCCCTCGCCGCGACGGCGCTCTTGCCGCTCTCGTTGCTCGCCGCGACGGTCCGCTCCGGCGGCCAGCTCGTGGTAGCCGAGGGCGAGACGCTCGCGGGCAACAGCTACCTGGCCGGCGTCTCCGTCGAGGCTCGCGCCACCACCACCGGCGATTTGGCGGCCGTCGGCTACAGCGTCCGGGTGCAGGCACCCGTCGGGGGAGACCTCACCGTCGTCTCCGGAAGCGGCCAGGTGCTCGCGGCCGTCGCCGGCGACCTGCGCATCGCGGGCGGCTTCGTGGTCGTCGACGCGGCGGTCCAGGGCGACCTGGTCGTCGTCGGCGGGAACGTCCAGATTGGCCCGGGCGCCAAGGTCGGCGGCGACCTGGTGCTGGTCGCCGGCGCGGCGGTTTTCGAGGGCGACGTGCGCGGCGTCGCCAAGGTCGCCTCCGGCCAGGCGCGCATCGACGGCAGCCTCGGCCGCGGCGGCGATGTCACCGTCGCCCGCGGCGTCACCTTCGGCCCGAAGGCCGCGGCCGGTGCAGCGGTCGCGTACTTCTCGCCAGCCGAAGCCGTCGTCGCGCCCGAAGCCTCGGCGCTCCGGAGCCTCCTGCGCCACAACCGCATCCCGTCCATCTCGGAGACCGGCGTGGCCAAGCGGGCGATTCTCCAGTTCCTGGCCTTCTGGCACCTCCTCTCGTTCATCTCGAACCTGCTCCTCGGTTTGGCGATTGCCTACGGCAGCCGGGCGTTCGCCGGCGACCTCTCGCGCGAGTTTCGCAAGAAGCCCGGGCGGAGCCTCCTCGCCGGCCTCGGCGTCTTCGTGCTCGCGCCAGCCGCCGCCGCGCTCGCCACGGTCTCGCTCTTCGCCATGCCGGTGGGGGTTCTGATTCTTCTCGCGGTCCTCGCCGCGGGCGTCCTCGCCGCGCCGCTCGCCACGGTGGCGCTCGGCCGAGCCCTTCTCTCCTGGCACGGCGAGCCCGCCCGGAAGGTCAGCTTCCGCGAGGTGGCCGTCGGCGCCGTGGCGCTCGCCCTCCTCGGCCTCGTGCCGCAGGCCGGCTTCTGGCTCCGGCTCGTCCTCGGCCTCGTCGCCGTCGGCGCCGCCACGCGCGTGCTCCTCGCCCGGGTGAGAGGACCGTCGCCGCTCTTCCAGGCGCTCTCGGCAATTCGGGGCGAGAAGGCGGACGGCGACGGGAAGGGCGGCGCCGGCCAGAGCTAGCCGATGCGCGTCGTCGTCCACAACGGCCGCTGCCACGCCGACGACGTCTTCGCCGTCGCGACGCTCCAGCTCCGGTTCGGCGAGGGGATCGAGGTCGTGCGCACGCGCGACGAGGCGACGATTGCCGGTGCGGAGATTGTTGCGGATGTCGGGCACACCTACGACCCCGCGGCGCGGCGCTTCGACCACCACCAGCCTGGCGGCGCGGGGGTGCGGGAGAACGGCGTTCCGTACGCGAGCTTCGGGCTGGTGTGGAAGGCGTTCGGCGAGGAAGTCTGCGGCTCGGCCGCGGCTGCCGAGCGTGTCGACCGGAGCCTCGTCCAGCCGATTGACGCCGCCGACAACGGGTTTCCGATTGCCGATTCCAGGCCCGGTATGCCGCTCGAGTTCGACTTCGGCGAAATCGTGAAGGCGTTCCTGCCGACGTGGCTCGAGGACGAGGCGGGGCAGGATGCGGCGTTCTTTGAGATTGTGCCGTTCGCACGAAGGCTGCTCGCCCGGGTCATCGAGCACGCCAAGGCTCGGGTGAAGGGCAACGAGCTCGCGGCCGCCGCCTACGCTGCCTCGCCCGACCCGCGGCTCCTGGTGCTCGAGGGTCCGTACTCCTCGGGCGAGGTGACGGAGGCGCACCCCGAGATTCTCTTCGTGGTATCGCCCGACGTCTTCGCCGACCGCTGGAACCTGAAGACCGTCCAGGACGCGCAGTACAAGAACCGCCTGCCGCTCCCCGAAGCTTGGGCCGGCCTCCGCGACGCCGACCTCGAGGCGGCAACGGGCGTTCCCGGGGCCACTTTCTGCCACCGCGGCCGCTGGTTCTGCGCCGCCCAAACCCGCGAAGCCGCCCTCACCCTCGCCACCCTGGCGCTCGCCTCCGCGCCCTCTGAGTTATCGAGTTGAACTCACGCACGAGTCCAACTCGCCACTGAGTCCAACTCGTTTGGGCGGAGCGCCACGAAGTCTCGTAGGGCATCTAGGTTTGGGAAGGGTTCGAGAAAGCGCTCCTTTTTTGTCACGAGCGGCAGCTGTCTGTCGAGGTAGTAGTCGGGCAGGCTAGAAAACTTGTAGCTCGTGGCTGCGGCGATTAGCTCGTCCGAGCTCGACCATTCGCGGGATGCACCGGCAGCTTCGGCGGCATTAACGACCGAAATGTAGGCGAAGACGATCTGCGCCTGGCCCTCGCTTTTTACCGGCCTTACCCGGTAGCCGGCCTCGAAGAGCTGTCCGGTAGTCTCGTACTTACCGTGCCAGCGTGTCGTGAAGCTGGAACCTAGTCGCTGCATGAATTTCGAGCCATCGGTACCGTTGCGCGTCTCGATTTCTAGGTGGTAGTGGGTGTCGAGCACGCAGAATGCGCTGATATCGACGAGAGGATCAGGGTGGACGGTGGCACCGGGCAGGAACAGCGCGCCGGGTTCGAGCGGCGCGGGGTCTCGTCGGTTGGCGCGGTAGGCTGCGTCTAAGAATGCCCAGCGATCCTCGTCATCATCGACTATCGGGAGCCCACGGGCGCCACGGAGGTAAATGTGAAGGGTCGCATTGTCTGGCAGGGTGGTTCTGTTTGGCATGCGCCAAGGCTAGCGTCTGGCTCCTAAAGCCACGATAAACTCGAGTTGAACTCACGCTCAAGTCGGACTCAACCACGAGTTGAACTCGCGCGTGAGTTCAACTCGGGGTAGAGTGCCGCGGCTATGTTTGTAGACGAGCTGCAGCTCCACCTCGAGGCCGGCAAGGGCGGCGACGGCGTCGTGCGGTGGCGGCACATCAAGGGGAAAGACCTCGCGGGGCCGTGCGGCGGCAATGGCGGCAAGGGGGGCGACGTTTTCGCCGTCAGCGGCGCCGACGCGGGCCTGCTCTTCCGCTACCGCAACGAGAAGGAGTTCCGGGCCGGGAACGGCGGCGACGGCGAGTCCGGGTCTCGGCACGGCGCGGACGGCAAAGACCTCAGCCTCGAGCTGCCCGTCGGCTCCGTTGTCACCAATATCGCCACGGGGCGCAGCTGGGAGTTGCTCGAGCCGGGTGTGAAAATAAAAATTCTCGCCGCCGGCCGCGGCGGCCGCGGCAACGAGACCTACAAGAGCTCGACGAACCGCTCGCCGGAGGAGTTCACTCCCGGCGAGCCGGGCGAGGCGGGAGACTTCCGCATTGAGCTGCGTCTCATCGCCGACGCAGGCCTCGTGGGGCTCCCGAACGCCGGCAAGAGCACGCTCCTCAACAAGCTCACGGGGGCCGCGGCGAAGGTCGGCGACTACGCATTCACCACGCTCGACCCGAACCTCGGCGCCTACTACGGCAAAGTGCTGGCCGACCTGCCGGGCCTCATCGAGGGTGCGGCCTCCGGCAAGGGGCTGGGGCACAAGTTCCTGCGGCACGCCGCCCGGACGCGGCTCCTGGTGCACTGCGTCGCCGTCGACTCGGCCAACCCAGCGGTCGATTACCGGGCCGTCCGCGCCGAGCTCGCCGCCTACGACCCCACGCTCGGGAAGAAGCCGGAGCTCGCCCTGCTCACCAAGGCCGACCTAGCCTCGCCGGAGACGATTGAATCTGCCGCCGCGGCGCTGCGGGGGGCCGGGGCGGGGGAGGTTGTTTCCGTTTCGGCCCTCGACCGAGAATCGATTAAGGCTCTCGGTCGCATCTTGCTGCTTAGGCTTGAAAGTGAGTCCAACTCGCGCGCGAGTTGGACTCGTGAGTGAGTTCAACTCGGGGTTTGGGTTTGGGGGGGTAAGCCTGGAAAATCAAGTCTGCCGCCGCGGCGCTACAGAAAGCTGGGGCAAAAGAGGTTATTTCTGTTTCAGCCCTCGAACGCGAGTCGGTGAAGGCGCTCGGCCGAACCCTGCTACTTAGCCTCGAAAGCGAGTTGGACTCGCGCGTGAGTTGAACTCGGGCCCGAGTTCAACTCGAGGTTTTCGTTTGAAAACGAGTCTGACTCTCGCGTGAGTCAGACTCGCGCACAAGCCTGACTTGGGGTTTGGGCTTGCGGGGTAAGGGTGGGATGGGGGGTGCGGCGAGGGCTGTGGAAAAGTAAGGGTGAAGACGGCTAATTTGGCCACGGGGGGCGTATAATTGAACAGAATTTGCCAGCCCACCGGTAATGGCTGGCAAATTTACGGAAACGTTTCTGCTCTGATTCTTACTCCCTAAGTTTTCGAAAGTTAACCTCATTATGAAAAAGTCTGTTTCCAAAGGCTTCACCCTCATCGAGCTCCTGGTGGTGATTGCCATCATCGGCATTCTCGCCTCGATCGTGCTGGTGAACCTGAACACGGCCCGCGCTAAGGGCGGTGACGTTGCCGTCAAGAGCAACCTCGCCGGCATTCGCAGCCAGGCCGAGATTCTCTTCGACAGTGCCGGTGACTACGACGGCGTCTGCACTAACACCACCATTGCTGCTCAGCTTGCCGCTGCAGAATCTGCTGGCGGAGGTACCGCAGTGTGCAACGAGGCCACGACCCCCGCTGGCGCATGGGCGGCGTCCGCTCCGCTGAAGACAGCCGCAGACGGTCACTGGTGCGTTGACTCGACGGGTGCATCGAGGGGTATTGCTGCTGCCCTTGTTGCTCAAACTGTCTGCCCCGCTGCCTAGTCTAGTTCGTTAGGTTTTTACAGAGCCGCGCCGCGAGGCGCGGCTCTGTTCTACCTTCAGGTTTAAATGCTGCCCGTCACTGTTCTTTCTGCGTGATACGATTTCACCGTGCAAATCGGTGTGCCAATTTTCATTTTTCTCCTCGGCCTCATCCTCGGGAGCTTCGCCAACGTGCTCGTCTGTCGGCGGGGGACGGGGCGCACCGTGAGCGGCCGCTCGCGCTGCCTCTCCTGCAGCCGCACGCTCGGCGTCCTCGATTTGGTGCCGGTACTTTCTTGGATTTTTCTACGGGGAAGATGTAGAGGCTGTAGTGCGAAGATTTCTTGGCAGTATCCGTTGGTGGAGTTGGCTATGGGATTGGGGTTTTTGGCGGCGTACGGGACGGCGGCGCGCCTCGCGCCGCCGCCCTTACTTTTTCTTTTCTTTACTCTTGTCGCGGCAGTCGTTTTTTTGTGGGTAGCTATCTCCGCCTACGACTTCCGCCATATGGCCATTCCAGACTCTTGGTCCTACGCCGCCGCGGCGCTCGCCCTCGGTTTCGCCGTCCTCGCCGGCGTCGGCTCGCCGCTCCTGCTTGCTCTCGCCGGCCCGCTGGTGGCGCTCCCGCTCTACCTGCTCTGGCTCGTCTCCGGCGGCCGCTGGCTCGGCGCGGGCGACCCAAAGCTCGCGCTCTCCGTTGGCTGGCTCCTCGGCGCCTCGGGCGGCTTCCTGGCGCTCTTTCTCGCCGTCCTCGTCGGCGCGGCTGCGGGTCTCGCCTGGGTGGGCCTTTCCGCCATGCGGCGACGCGGAAAGGCGGTTACAATGAAGGCAGCTATGCCCTTCGGCCCCTTCATCGTTCTCGGCGCAATCGTCGTCCTCGGGACGGGCCTCACCTTCGCGCACCTCTTTTCGGGGGCTGAGCAGCTCTATGGTCTATAAGATGAAGGAAGAGGGAAGAAGGAAGAAGGAAGAAGTTGGCGTTTCTTCGTCTTTACTTCTACCTTCTACCTTCTACCTTCTACCTTCCCGTGTCTCCCGAGGCTTCACGATGATTGAAATGATGGTCGTCGTGGCCATCGTCGGCATCATGACGTCCATCATCGTCTGGAACTACGGCGACTTCCGCTCCGGCATCATCGTCACCAATATGGCCTACGAGGCGGCGACCTCGGTTCGCCAGGCCCAGCTCTACGGCCTCGGCGTCCGCGGCGCCTACGGCGCGGACGGCTACGAGTTCGGTGGCACCTACGGCGTAGAGTTCCGCGTCGGCGAGTCCACCTACAACGTGTTTCGGGACGCCGGCGTCGTCCCCGACGGCCTCTGCGAGGACCCCTGCGCCTGCGACGGTGGCGACGGCGAGTGCGTCGAGCGGGTGACGATGCTCCAGAACGTGACCGTCGCGGCCGTCTGCGCCACGAGCGTCGCCGATTCGCCGGAGGCGCTCCTGGCCGCCTGCGAGAATTTCGACATCCTCACCGTCACCTACACCCGGCCGCGGCCGGAGGCCTCCATTATGGTCGGCTCCTCCGGGGCGCTCACCGGCGATCAGTACGCCATCGGCGCCCTGGTGCTCCGGGGCGGCAAGCACTGCCGGCTGGTGACCGTCTACCAGAGCGGGCAGGTATCCGTCTCGGGGCTGCCGAATGACACCTGCGGGCAATGAGAACGAATTGCGAAGGGCGAGGGGCGAGGGGCGAGTCGCGAAGGGCGCGCGACCAGGGCTCGGCTCGTTCCTTCTTCTCTCGCCCGTCGCCCGTCACCCCCTGCCCCTCCTCTCCCGGCTTCACGCTCGTCGAGCTCCTGGTGTCAATCGCGCTCTTCTCGGTCGTGGCGCTGGTGATAATGGGTGCCGTCACCTCCATCATCAACGCTAACCGCAAGGCCCAAACCATGATTTCGGTCATCAACAACCTCAACTTCGCGCTCGAGAGCATGACGCGCACAATTAAAACGGGCTCGAACCTCGAGATTGACCCCGACGGCACGGGCCTCGGCACCGTCGTCTCCGTCTGCGACGAGGACGGTCGCGCCACGACCTACTACTTCGACGAGCCGGGGATGCGGATTATGGTGCAGCGCGAGCTCGGGAACGACTGCGACGATGCCGCGGCCGCGACGGAGATGGCGCTGACCGCGCCGGAGGTGAAGATTACCGGCCTCGCCTTCTACGGCTTCCCGGCCGCGGGCGGCGGGGGCGGCGCAGCCACTCAGCCGGCGGTGCTGATGTCGACGCAGGGCTTTATGGAGCTCGCCGGCGGCATTCGCTCGGACTTTAACGTTCAGACGACGGTGGCGATGCGGGCCCTCCTAATCGAATGAAGACGAACCTCTCGCGAGCGCCGGGAGAGAGGAGCGCGCGCCGCCGCGGCGCGCGCCGGGCCACCCCCGCCTTCTCAATCATAGAGACGCTGGTGGCAATCAGCATCCTCACCCTCGCGGTCACCGGCCCGATGGCCTTCGCCCAGAGCTCGCTCCGGGCGGCCGCCTACGCCCGCGACCAGGCCATCGCCTTCTTCCTCGCCCAAGATGCCGTCGAGTTCGTCAAGCACGTCCGCGACGAGAACAGCCTGACGGACCTCCGCGCCGACTGGCTCTCGGGGCTCGCCAGCTGCCTCGGCGCGGAGTGCATGGTCTCCTCAACCGACGTCGCCATCGGCGACGGGGACGACGACAGCCTGTACGCGGAGCCCTGCCAGATGGCGTCTCCGCCGCCGGCGAGCTGCCGGCTGTGGATCGAGGACCAGGGTTTCGACCCCAGCTACCTGTACGGTACCGCCGGGCAGGACCGCACCCCCTCGAAGTTCATCCGCACGGTGCGCATCGATCCGGCGCCCGGTATGGACGAGACCGACGAGGTGCAGGTCTCGGTGAAAATCTACTGGCGGACGCACCCGCTCCTGCCGGCGCGAGAGATTGATGTGCGGGAGAACATAATGAACTGGATACAATGAAGAAGACGCGAAGGCAGAGGGCAGAAGGCAGAAGGCAGAAGGGCGGAGCCGCCGGCGCGGCACCTGCCTTCGTGCTGCTCTACGCGGTGGTTGTAGCCTCGATGGTGCTGGCCGTCGGCATCTCCATCATTTCTATTGCCACCAAGCAGGTGGCCATCTCCGGCCTCGGCCGCGAGTCGCAGTACGCCTTCTACGCCGCTAACACCGGCACCGAGTGCGCGCTCTTCTGGGACCTCCACGGCTACCTAGAGGAGATCGCCGGCGCCGCGGCCGGCACCTACTCGCGCCTCTCGGTGTTCCCGAGCCCGCTCACGAGTAACGGCGACGACTCGGAGGTGCCGGCGGGCGAAATCATCGGCGGCGTGCCGACGGGAAGCCTGACGGTGCTCTGCTCGGGCACAGAAATTATGTCGGAGGACGCGGCGAAGGGGGCGTGGAGCACGGTCGCCGGCGAGGCCGGGGGCGAGCCCTACAACGCCACCACCTTCACCGTCCGCCTCGATCCCGACGTGCTGTCGAGCGCCTGCGCGGTGGTGACCATCACCAAGCAGCTCGTCGGGCTCTACGAGCTCGAGACGGTCGTGGACTCGCGCGGGTACAACACCTGCGACGAGAACAGCTTCCGCCGCGTCGAGCGAGGCCTACGTTACACGTACTAGAAACGGGAGGCTCCATTCGGGCCGCAAACCGTGCCGCTACGGCTCGGAGTACACGCGTACACCGTCGCCTAGGCGGCAGCGGTTTTCGGCTCCGACTGTCGCCTCCGAGGTGACTCGAAAATAAGCAAAAAGGAAAACGCCGCCTCATCGTGGGGCAGCGTCTCGGATGTTGGTCAGAGCGTGACCTCACGGTGACCGGCGGAGCGGGCGGCCCATACGCACATGGCGAGGAGGAAACCGGCGAGAAGCCGGAACCACACGCCGGTGTTCTCCGTGTCCACGACCAGGGCAATGAAGCCGAGGACGAAAGCCAGAGCCTCAAGGAGGGACGAGCGAATATTTCTACGGGGTGAAGGAACCATGAGATTATGCAAGCACCAAATTACTAAAGTGTCAATAGTCGGGGAGCGCACCCGCCGCTCCTTATTGGCGTAGAATCGCCCCGTGACCCGAAAACCGCCTAGCAAAGATGAGGCCAAGAGGCGCCTGGCGCAGCTGCGCGAGGCGGTCAACCGGCACCGCTACCTCTACAACGTCGAGGACCGGCAGGAGATTTCCGATGCCGCCGCCGATTCGCTCAAGAAGGAGCTCTTCGACCTCGAGGCGCTCTACCCGGAGCTGGTGACAGCCGACTCGCCCTCGCAGCGCGTGCCGGGCAGGCCCATCGCAGGGTTCGCCAAGGTGCGCCACCAGGTGCCGCAGTGGTCGTTCAATGACGCCTTCAGCGAGGAAGAAATTCAGGCCTGGGACGGGCGGGTGCGGCGCGGCCTCGAGAAGGCGGGCGTGAGTGTGAAGGGCCTCGCCTACTGCTGCGAAGAAAAAATCGACGGGCTGAAGGTGGTGCTGACGTACGAGAACGGTCAGCTCAAGACGGCGGCCACCCGCGGCGACGGCACGGTGGGCGAGGACGTGACCGCGAACGTCCGCACCATTGAAGACGTGCCGCTCTCGGTTGCCGCGAAGGGCACGCTCGTCGTGGAGGGCGAGGCGCACATCAAGAGCGCGCAGTTCGAGAGGCTCAACCGCGAGCTCGCCGGGGGCGGGGAGGAGGTCTACGCCAATCCCCGCAACCTCGCCGCTGGCACGCTCCGCCAGCTCGACCCAAAAATCGTGGCCGCCCGCAAGCTTTCCTTTTTTGCCTACGACGTCGCTGCCGCGGCTTCGCTCCCGCAGACGCAGTGGCAGGAGCTCGACTACCTCGAGAAGCTCGGCTTCGCGGTGAACCCCGCGCGTCGGCTGTGCAAGACGGCACAGGAGGTTGTCGCGTTCTGGGAAGAGGAGGGCGCCCGCCGCGGGGGCGCGAAGGGCAAGCAGCCGCCGCACTGGGTGGACGGCGTGGTCGTGAAGGTCGACGGTCGCGCCGCGCAGGAGGCGCTCGGCTACACGGGCAAGGCGCCCCGCTGGGGCATCGCCTTCAAGTTCCCGGCGGAGGAGGTAACAACTGTGGTGGAGGCGATTGCGTTCCAGGTTGGCCGCACGGGCGTGGTGACGCCCGTGGCGCACCTGCGGCCCGCTCTGGTGGCAGGAACTACAGTTTCTCGCGCGACGCTGCACAACGAGGATCAGATTAAGCGGCTCGACGTCCGTGTGGGCGACACCGTGATTCTCCGCAAGGCGGGCGACATCATTCCCGAGATTGTGCGGGTGCTCGCCGAGCTGCGGCCAAAGAGTGCGAAGCCGTTCCGGTGGCCCACAAAAATTTCCGAATGCGGCGGCAGCGGCGCGATTGAGCGCGTGCCCGGCGAGGCCGCCTGGCGTTGCGTGGAGCGTGGCTCGCTCGCGATTCTCGAGCGGCAGCTCTCGTACTTCGCCGGCCGCCACGCGCTCGACATCGACGGCTGTGGCCCGAAAGTGGTCGCAGCACTCATCGAGTCGGGGCTAGTCTCCGAGCCTTCCGATTTCTTCACACTCGAGCTGGGCGACGTCGAGGCGCTGCCGCGCTTCGCGGAGATTTCCGCGAAGAATTTGATTGTCGCAATTGAGAAAGCTCGAAAGACAACACTCGCGCGGTTACTCATTGGTTTATCTATCAGCAACGTTGGCGAGGAAACGGCGATACTCCTGGCGCGCGAGTTCGGCTTTATTGCCAAGCTGCGGCAGGCAAGCGTGGAGGAGATTCAGCGGGTGCCTGGCGTGGGTCCAATCGTTGCCGCGTCGATTGCGCGCTACTTTGCAGACGCTGCCCACGCCAAGGCGCTCGATCGGCTGCTGGAGCAGGTGAAGGTTGCGCGCGACGAGACGGTCGCCCCGGCGGGGCAGGGCAAGCTCGCGGGCAGGTCGTTTGTAGTCACCGGTACGCTCCCCACGCTCTCGCGCGACGACGCCAAGGCGCTCATTCGCCGCGCGGGCGGTTCCGTTTCGGAATCCGTTTCCAGGAAAACCGACTTCCTCGTCGCCGGTGAATCTGCCGGCTCCAAACTCACCAAAGCCGAGTCCCTCGGCGTTCGGGTCATTGCCGAAGCGGCACTCCTTCGCATGGCTAAATCCTAAAGCTGCCCTAAAGCCACCCTAAATTCAACTCGGAGTTGAATATCGATAGCTGCGTCACTCAATAAAATCGATGTAATTCAACTCGGAGTTAAATTTAGGACGGCGTGTTGAGATTGAAAGAGGAAAAGGAAAAGCGCCCGATTGGGCGCTTAGTGTCAGTGGAAATCACTTCCCGAACGAGGGTGGCTGTCCGGGGCGAGGCGCCTGCGAAGCGGCGAAGCGGCAGAGGCGACGCCACACCGGTTTCGCGAGGAGGATGCCGCCGTGCACGAGCAGGGCACTCCCGCCGAACGTCACCAGCGTGACGAACGCGAACCAGAGGTTCGAGACGGGCACGCCCGTCGGCAGGTCGTGCGCCGTGACGATTGCCACGAGCAGCACGCAGCCCCGCCTGAGGAGGGTTGCCTGCTGCTCCACGATGCGGCCAACCAGCGAGCCGACGATGCCGCCGAACGACCAGGCGACCAGAATCGCGGTCAGCTTGGCGAGGGCGGGATCGGCGGGGTTGCGGTGAACCAGGGTGAGGATCACCATCAGGATGGTCACGGTGCTTGTGCCCATGGCAATCCATGCGCCGAGTTCGGTTCTCACCAGCGCCAGGGTTGGCGAGAGGGTTGGGATTGGAACTTTCATTTGTTCTACTTCAGCACAGCGGCTCGAAACAGGCAAGCGCACAGGCTTTCTGGTAAAGTGCCGACGCCGTATGATCGAAGCTGAAATTAAGAAGCTCGCCAACCTCGCCCGCATCGAGGTCAGTCCCGAGGAGGCCGTGAGCCTCTCGAAGGATGTGACCGCAATTCTCGGCTACGTCGCCAAGGTCAAGGAGGTGGCGGCCGCGGCTCCCGAAGGGCAGGACGAGGGCCTCGGGCCGGTCGACGTGCTGCGCGACGACGCTGATCCGCTCCCGCGCGGCGCCGAGACGGAGAAGCTGCTCGCGTCAGCGCCGCAGTCGAAGGACGGGTTCGTGAAGGTGCAGAAGGTGCTATGACCGCTGCCGAGGTAATTTCCCTTTCCGCCGCCGATCTCGCCGCGAAACTGCGAGCGAAAGAGGTTACGGCGCGCGCTGTAGCGGAGGCGTACCTCGCTGTAATCGACAAGAAGAACGCGGGCCTCAATGCCTACCTCGGCATCTACGACGATGTGCTTGCGCAGGCTGACGAGGCAGATAAAAAGCTCACAGCGGGCGAGCCAGGGAGTCTCCTCGGTATCCCAATTGCACTAAAAGACAATTTACTTTGGGAGGGCAGGGAAGTAACAGCGGCTTCAAAAATTCTTGAGGGTTACAAAGCCACCTACACCGCGACCGCGGTGCAGAAGCTCCTCGACGCTGGCGCCGTGCTCATCGGTCGCACCAATATGGACGAGTTCGCGATGGGTGGTTCAACAGAAAATTCCGCGTTCGGCGTGACGAAGAACCCGCGTGATACCTCGCGCGTCTCGGGTGGCAGCTCGGGTGGCTCGGCGGTGGCCGTTGCCGCACACCTCGCCGCCGGTGCGCTCGGATCGGACACCGGCGGCTCTGTGCGCCAACCTGCTTCCTTTTGTGGCGTTGTTGGCTTCAAACCAACCTACGGCGCCGTGTCGCGCTACGGCCTCATTGCTATGGCGAGCTCGTTCGATGTCGTCGGCACGTTCGGTCGCACAGTGGCCGACGCGAAGCTCCTGTTTGAGGCGATTCGCGGGCGCGACGAGATGGATATGACCACCGACGAGCAGCCTCTCGCCGCATCCAAAAAGAAAGTCGTCGGCGTGCCGCGCGCGCTCCTCGCCGAGGGCGTCGACGCCGATGTGCTCACGAACTTCGAGGCCTCGATCGAGAAGCTCCGCGCCGCGGGCTACGAGGTGCGCGACGTTGAGCTACCGTCGCTCTCCGCTGCGCTCGCCGTCTACTACATCCTCGTGCCGGCAGAAGTTTCCTCGAACATGGCTCGCTACGACGGCGTGCGGTTCGGCAAGCGGCTGGAAGGCAAGAACCTCTTCGAGACGTACCGGAAGACACGCGGGGCGTTCCTCGGCGAGGAGGTGAAGCGCCGCATCCTAGTGGGCACCTACGCGCTCTCGGCCGGCTACGCCGACGAGTACTACCGCACCGCGGTGAAGGCTCGCCGCGCCATCAGCGCCGAGCTTGATCGCGCTTTCAAAGACGTCGACCTCATCGCCACGCCGACCTCGCCCTTCCCGGCGTGGAAGGTTGGCGAGAAGGCGGGCGACGTTCTCGCCACCTACCTCGCCGACGTCTTCACCGTCGGCGCCAACGTTGCCGGCGCGCCGGCGATTTCCGTTCCGGCCGGCGAGGTTACCCGCGACGGCGTCGCGCTGCCGACCGGGCTGCAGCTGATTGCGCCGCGCTGGGGCGAGGAGCGCCTCTTTGCGGCGGGGCAAGCGTTTGAGAGAATGGGGGCGTAAGGTGCAGCTGTTGCTACGCCGAGCACCCACCCGTGGCCGACGAAAAAAAGAAACCTGGCGGTCCAAAAAAGGACGACAAGAAGCCTAGCGGCGGCGGGAGCGGCGGGGGATTTCCTGGCGGCCTCGCCCTGCTGATCGCAATCATTGTTGCCATTGTCTACCTCACCTACCTCCTGTCCGGCCGCAGCTTCTTCGGCGATGACCTGACCGCGCCGCCGACGCTCTCCGACATTTCCGCGAACCTAGGCGGCGCCTCGCACCTCGCCCCCGGCGACACCGTCGCCAACCTCCGCGAGGTGGTGGTGCGGCGGAACCTTGCGGACGCCGCGCCGCTGGGGACGCAGGCGGCGGGCGCCCGGGGCACGCTGGTGGAGGGTCCCGAAACCGCTTTCGGTCGCAACTGGTGGTTCGTGGACTACAGGGGCGCTCCCGACGGCTGGGTCGAGTCGAGTCAAATTACCGACCGAACTGTAGTTGCCACGGCGACGAACGCGCCGTCGCTCGCCGTCGGCTTCCTGCGCCCGATTTTCGTTGCCCTCTGCTTCGTTCTGGCCGCGGCT
>Ga0209542_10010232_pt1 | contig 16980 bp, 19 predicted proteins | sample RifCSPhighO2_01_FD_184028 | JGI IMG/M metagenome (GOLD analysis project Ga0209542, IMG submission 184028) | Soil microbial communities from Rifle, Colorado - Rifle CSP2_plank highO2_0.1 (SPAdes) (version 2) | ecosystem: Environmental > Terrestrial > Deep subsurface > Rock core/Sediment ...
TCAACTCTTCGAGAGAGTTGTATGTTTTGATATTTTTGCCTGCTTTGAAATCTTTCTCTTGCTGGTCCAAAATGCGTTTCAAATACGGCGTCGGCTCGTAGGATTCTTCCGAGAACGTTATCTTCTTTTCCTCAATAAACTCGTCCATCAGACGGTTCATAACAGCAGAAAAGGGAATGCCCATGTTCTTGGCGATTTTTTGCGCTGTTTCTTTGCGTTTCTTGTCGGTCTTGAACATGACGGTAGTTTTCATATACCAAAGTATATATTCTGGTATAAACCTGTCAAGCGGAATTCCGATCTCCAGAGGTTAAACCTCTGGAAGCCGCCACCCCAGCCTCCCGCTCCAAGAAGCGACCAAATAAAAATAGAACGGCCGCCAGGGATGTCTGAAATCAGACATTCTATGCCAATTACTCTATTCCCACATTGAGAATACAGATTGTATCTCAATGTTATGCTGAAAGCGTGGATCAGCCAAAATGGGACAAGGAAGCTTTTAAGCCTCGTCCGGGGCAAGAAGAAATCATAAGAGATGAAGACAAGGCCCGCGAAATGGCGGATATAGAATTACCCCATAGGGAGTTCGCTCACCAGTACAGGGCGTTCATATCAGCAAACCAACATAATTATCGAAAAAGTGAGGAATTTAAAAGGGAACATGACACTAATCCGAAATACGGTTTTGCCGCACGATTGAGGCGATTTGAAGAAATGGAGCGGGTTGGCATTAGTCCGGAATATGTGGACCGGGTAGCGCATGCCCACGGAGGAGCGCACGGCGAGAAGTTTGATGAACTTCAGCGCATTATGAATCTCACCGATTGCGACGAACTATTAAAATTGAATAGACATTACAGGCGCGAACTTGAACGCATAGATGGCGAGCGTCGCGGGATTGAAATTACAAAACCAATGCATACGCCAGAGTATATTAATCATTATCTCGATTGGGAGGTTGCTCTTGCCCTTATGCATGCTGCGGAAGAAAGATATCTTAAGCTCGCGCATCCCGAGCGGTAGTAAGGCAAAGTTTGACTTTAGAGAGTATCTCGCGTATATTTCCTGAGCCTCGTAGGGGGCTTTGTTTTTAGGTCTGATCCCGCCCTTTCTGGGAAAGAGCGGGATATCGCAAGAACAAAGTCACGCACGAAGCTTCCATAACCCAACATCCGAAAGGTGGGGTGCAAGAAGCTTCAACCTCTCCTCGCGGCATAACCTCATGGCAAAGAAATCAATGAAAATAAAGGCGCGAAGAACGCCGAAATTCTCAAGCCGCACCGTGCGACGCTGTTTCAAGTGCGGTCGTCCGCGCGGATTTATGCGTGATTTCAACCTCTGCCGTATCTGCTTCCGCGAGGAAGCGCTAGAAGGCAATATCCCGGGCGTCAAAAAGTCCTCTTGGTAATATGCTGAAACCTGACACCTGTAACCTGAAACCTGCTTTATGGTAAGCGATACAATCGGTGACTTCATAGTGCGACTCACGAATGCGGGTGCCATCAAGAAGGCGTCCGTTTCCGTGCCATACTCCGCTTTCAAAATGGCGGTTGCGGAAAAGCTCAAAGACATGGGCTACATCACAGGCATCGAGAAGAAGGGTAAGAAAGTAAAAAAGACGCTCGATGTCGTCCTCAAGTACAAAGAAACGGGGGAGCACGCCATCCAAGGTGTGAAGCGCATCTCGAAGCCGGGCCGCCGTTTGTACAAGAGCACGCGTGAAATAGTCCCTGTGCGCTACGGACACGGTGCTTTGATTCTTTCGACGCCGAAAGGAGTTCTCTCCGACAAGGAAGCCCGCAAGGAAAACGTCGGCGGCGAGGCCTTGTTCGAAATTTGGTAAGGAAATTATTATGAACAACGTGAATTACAATTTCCTTACCCGCCCAAATTTTTCGCCAAGCGAAAAATTTAGCGCGGGTCTAAGATTTGCTAAGCTCGCTCCGCTCACTAATCAAATCTAAGATATGTCACGCATAGGCAAAAGACCAATAGCAATCCCGGCAGGCACTGAAGTGTCGGTCGTTTCAAGCGAGCTTATCGTGAAGGGGAAGGGCGGCACGCTAAAGCGGATGGTCCACCCCGCCGTCACCATCGCTATCGCAAATGGCGAGGCGACCGTTACGCCGAAAGAGAAGTCACGCCTCGGCCGCGCGCTCTGGGGCACGTATGCCGCGCACGTCCGCAACATGATATCGGGCGTCAACACGCCGTTTGTAAAGAAATTGCAGGTAGAAGGAATCGGCTACAAAGTCGAGCTTTCGGGCAAGCAGCTCAAGCTCACCGTCGGATTCTCGCATCCCGTCATGCTCGCCATTCCGGAAGGCGTCACGGCGGTCGTGGAGAAGAACATCGTCACCGTTTCAGGCGCCGACAAGGAGGCGGTCGGCCAATTCGCCGCGTCGGTGCGCGCAGTCAAGAAGCCGGAGCCGTATAAGGGCAAGGGCATCCGCTACGAAGGGGAGGTCGTCCGCGAGAAGCAAGGGAAGAAAGCCGCAGCCGCAGCCACCGCCTAATCAGTTAATAGTGAACGGGCAACAGTGAACAGGAAATACAAAATTGTATGACAATGACAAAAACACAGCAAAGAATCCGCCGCCACAAGCGCGTGCGCGCAAAAGTAATCGGGACTGAAATACGCCCGCGCCTTTCGATATACAAATCCAACACGCGAATTACCGCGCAGATAATCGACGACACCAAGGGCGTTACTATCGCAGCAGTCTCATCTCTCGACGAGAAAGGAAAAACGCCGCGTGAGCGCGCGGAAGCTGCGGCGGCGACGCTCGCAAAGAGCGCGGGCGCCAAAGGCGTGAAAGCGGTTGTCTTCGACCGTGGAGGATTTCAATACGTGGGAACGGTGAAAGCATTTGCCGACGCTGCACGCGCTGCGGGATTAGAATTTTAATGCAATTGTATGGCAGATGAAAACACACCGGAAATAAAGCAGGACGCGGTTGTCGGAACCCTCGGTCGTAGCCCTACGGGTGAGACGCCTGTACAGGCCGCTCCCGAAGCGCACGCACCGAAGGCCGGTTTCGCAGGCCGCGGCAACCGCGACCGTCGTGGAGGCCGCCCAGGGGGCCGTCCTGGCCAGCGCCGTGGAGGGGATGAACGCCGCAGCGAATTCGCCCAGAAGCTCATCGGCATCCGCCGCGTCGCGCGCGTCATGGCGGGAGGCCGTCGTTTCAATTTCAGCGCCGCGTTGGTACTTGGAGACAAGAAAGGCCGTGTCGGTGTGGGCTTGGGCAAGGCCGCCGATACCGCGCAGGCGATTGAGAAAGCGACACGTGCCGCAAAGCGTGCGATGATACAGCTCAACCTCACGAAGAACCGCAGCATCCCTCACAACATTGAAGCGAAGTTCTGCGCCTCGCGCGTGGAAATCCGCCCCAGCGCCGGCCGCGGACTCGTCGCCGGCTCGTCGGTGCGTACCGTGCTCGAGCTCGCGGGTGTGAGCGACGTTACCGCAAAGCTTCTTTCGCGCAGCAAGAACCCCGTCAACAACGCCCGCGCAGCTATCGAGGCGCTCAAGAAAATCTCGATTAAGTAATTTCGCTTCTACTACAAACTACGCACTACTAACTACGAACTATTCTTATGATTTCACTCAATTCACTCAAGAGAATGACCGCCCGTAGGGGGATGCGCGTAGGGCGCGGAGGCAAGCGCGGCAAGACCGCGGGACGCGGTACCAAGGGTCAGAACGCACGCGCAGGCCGCAAGAAGCGCCCGGAGCTCCGCGATATCATCAAGAAGCTGCCGAAGCGCCGCGGATACGGCAAGAATCGCGGTCGCAGCGTGGATGGTACGACGCTTGATGCGGTCGTCATTTCGCTCGACAGGCTCGAAAAGCTCTTCGAGAACGGCGCGGAAGTGACCTCGAAAGTATTGGCCGAAAAGGGCGCGATTTCGAAACGCACTATGCCGCCGGTGAAAGTCATCGGCACGGGTACTCTCTCAAAAAAGCTCTCGTTTAAGGGTGTTGCGGTCTCCGCTTCGGCCCGGCTTGCTATCGAGAAGGCGGGTGGAAGTATTTCCTAAAACCTGTAACCTAACACCTGAAACCTATGCCCAGTAGTGAAATGTGCCTTCGGCTCAAACAACCTATGAAAACAAACAACAAACAACTCCAAAAGCGCTCCGGTCGGGAGTGCATGTACCAAGCCGCGGCAGGACGGCATGCCGCCTGCCGCAAAGGCACATTCTACTAACTGGGTATGCTCGAATCATTCATACGGAAGATGAAATTGACCTTCGCGGACGAGACCTTGCGCACGCGCATCCTCTTCGTCCTTGCGGCACTTGTCGTGTTCCGTTTTCTCGCCGCCATCCCCATTCCGGGTATCAACGCGGCGCAACTCGAAGCATTCTTGAGCAACAACCAGTTCCTCGGTCTCCTCAACATCTTCTCGGGAGGCGGCTTCTCGAATCTCTCTATCATGATGATAGGAGTCTCTCCGTACATCACCGCATCCATCGTGATGCAGCTCATGACCATCCTCATCCCGAAATTGAAGGAAATGTATCAGGAAGAAGGCGATGCAGGCCGCATGCGCTTTATGCAATATTCGCGGTATCTCTCGCTGCCGCTTGCGGTCATTCAGGCCTTCGGATTCCTGCTTCTCTTGCAGCAGAACGGTATCGTGCCGCAGCTTTCACTTCTCGCTTTCGTGACCAACGTCATCGTCATCGCCGCAGGCGCCATGCTCGTCATGTGGATCGGTGAGCTTATCTCGGAATTCGGCGTCGGCAACGGCATCTCGCTTATCATCTTCGCCGGTATCGTTGCGGGCCTGCCCTCGGCTATCGCGCAGCTCATCTTTTCTTTTGATGTCGCGCAAATCCCCGTGTACATCGCATTCACGCTCGTCGGCGCGTTCATCATCGCAGGTGTGGTATTCATCACCGAAGCCGAGCGGCCGATACCCGTCACCTACGCCCGCCGCGTGCGCGGGACGAAGGTGCTTGGGGGCATTTCCACCTACCTGCCGCTGCGCGTAAACCAGGCCGGTGTCATCCCGATTATCTTCGCGCTCTCGTTCCTCCTTTTTCCCCAGATGATTGCGACGTTCATCGCAAAAAGCTCCGTTCCGTTCCTCGCGTCGGGTGCTTCGGCGGTCGTTGGGGCGCTCGCCAACCAATGGGTATACGGCGGACTCTACTTTTTCCTGGTCGTCATCTTTACGTACTTCTACACCGCAATCACGTTTGAGCCCCACCAGGTCGCAAAGAACCTCCAGAAGAACGGTGCGTTCATCCCGGGCGTACGCCCCGGCCAGACGACCAGTGAATACCTCGGCAACATCATCACCCGCATCACGCTCGTCGGCGCGCTCTTCTTGGGCTCGCTTGCGGTTTTGCCCATCATTCTGCAGGGAATAACGGGCATCACGGCGATAACCATCGGCGGTACGGCGCTCCTCATCGCCGTCTCCGTCGTGCTTGACCTCGTGAAAAAGATTGACGCACAGACCTCTATACGCGAGTATTAGCGAATGAAAAAGGAGCTCATCACCATCGCCGGCTCTCTTGGATCGGGAAAATCCTCGACGGCAAAAGCGGTGGCCCGTGAGCTCGGATACAAACACTTCTCCTCGGGCGACCTCTTCCGTGAGATAGCGACAGAGCGCGGCGAGTCCGTGGAGGCTACCAACATTTCCGCGGAAATCCAGAAAGACATCGACCACCAGGTGGATGAGCGGCTCCAAAAGATGGGCAAAGAAGATAGTAAGCTTGTCATAGACTCGCGTCTTGCGTGGCACTGGATGCCCGATTCGTTCAAAGTTTTTTTGCAACTCGATACAAATTCGGCCGCAGACCGCATTTTCCAGGACGTGTTGAAAAAGAGCAGAGTAAGCGAGCACGCACACTCTGTCGAGGACGTCCGCGCATCGATTGAGCGGCGGTTTGCAAGCGAACAGAAACGGTACATGTCACTCTATGGCGTGGATCCGACCGACCGCAAAAATTTCGACCTCGTCATCGACACGAAAGACAACGACCTCGATAGCGTAGTCGGGCTCATTCTCAAGGCATATCAGACATGGAGAGACGGCGAAGCTCAAGTATAATACTGCCATGCAACCAATCACCGTCGCGTTTTTTGGTATCTCCGGCTCAGGCAAGGGGACGCAAGCCGTCCTCCTTGAGGAGTACCTGAAGGAGAAAGGTGCCGCACACGGCGTCGTCCGCCCCGAGATGGGGAGTTTGCTCCGTGCTTTCATGGAGTCAGGCACTTCGCTCGCGGAGCACACGAAAACAATCGTAAACTCGGGCGGGCTCGTACCTTCGTTTATTCCCATCCACATGCTGACCTCGGTCTTAAACGAGCAGTTCGACGGTTCGCAGCACGTCATCCTCGACGGTACGTGCCGTCGACCCGACCAATCCCGCGCCGCGGACGATATGATGCGGCTCTGGGGGCGCGACAATCTCCACGTAATCACCCTCACGCTTTCACCGGAATCGGCGAAGGCGCGGCTCATCGCGCGCGGTCGCGTGGACGACGCGAAAGACGAGGCGATAGCGTCGCGCTTCGCATGGTACGAGGAGCACGTCGTCCCTGCTATGGAAGAGCTGCGTACGCTCGGTTGGGCTGTTCATGAAATAGACGGCGAGCCGGATGTCGAGACCATCCACAAGAGCATTCTCTCGGCGCTCGCTATATGATAGTGCGCTCGCAGGCGGACATCGACGCGCTGCGTGAGGGCGGCAGGCGCTTGGCGCGACATGTACGCATCTTGAGCGAGATGGTAAAGCCGGGATTACTCGGCCGCGAGCTCGAATACAAAGCGCGCGAGCTGGTAAAAGCCGACGGTGACGAGCTCGCATTTCACGGGCACCGTGAGCGCAAGACGGACGTTCCGTACCCTTCGGGGCTGTGCCTCTCCATCAACGACATCATCGTGCACTCTCCCGCGAGTGAGAATGAATCGGTCATCAAAGAGGGCGATGTTGTGTGCCTCGACTTCGGCATCAAGCACAAAGGCTTGTACACCGACCACGCAGCGACCGTCATCGCAGGTACGCAGCACGACCCCAACGACGAAGAATTGGTCCGGGGTACCTATGAAGCCCTCGCCGCAGGCATCGCACAGGCCAAGGTGGGCAACACGACGGGCGACATCGGCTATGCGGTGCAGAACATAGCGGAAAAGTATCACTTCGGGTACCCGAAGAATCTGTCGGGCCACGGCGTAGGGCTCAAAGTGCACGAAGAGCCGCACGTGCCCAATTTCGGCGAACCCGGGAGAGGATATCGTCTGCGCGAAGGCGAAGTCATCGCCATTGAGCCGATGATGACGCTCGGCTCCGGCAAGCTGTACATAGACAAGGACGGTTATTCGTACCGCACCGAAGACGGTTCACGCACGGCGCACGCCGAACACACGGTTTTGATAACAAAAAACGGGCCTGAGATTTTGACCCGGTAGTGTAATGTGGGCTTTTGCTTTTTGCCGTCGCCGAGGTTATCGAGGTCGACCACGCAGTATCGATTTCAGGGCTTTATCTAAGGTTTTCAGCGTTCGCCTCCGGCAAGCCCACATTCTACTAACCGGGTTGACGAGAGAATAAGATACAATCACGGGATGAATATTTGCATATTCTGTTCCGCCAGTGACGTTGACGAGAAATATACGGATGCGGCGCGCGAGCTCGCGACGCTCATCGCCCGCGTGGGGCATACTCTCGTATGGGGCGGCTCCAATAAGGGGACGATGAAAGTTATTGCCGATACCGCGCAGGCGGCAGGAGGAAAAATCATCGGCATCACGATGGAGCTGCTTCGCGCGAGCGCTAGGCAAAATGCCGACGAGATGCTTGTGATGAAAAATCTCGGCGAACGAAAAGCGAAACTTCTCGAACGTTCTGACGCGATTGTCGTACTGCCGGGAGGATTAGGCACGCTCGACGAGATTACGGAAACCATGGAGCTGAAAAAACATAATGTACACAATAAGGCCATCGTATTCCTGAATACTGACGGCTTTTATGACGGCTTCAAACTTCAGTTGGAGCGTATGAACAAAGAGGGTTTTTTGCCGCGGGCACTGTCTGAGATTCTTTTCTTCGCCGATACGCCGCAAGACGCGATGCGGTATATTGAAGCCTATGGCAACTGACGTACTCGTTGTGGGGACGTATCCGCGGGAGCATGCGCTCGCTTGGAAGCTTGCGCAGTCGCCCAAGGTACGCACCGTATACATAGCACCGGGCAACGGCGGTACCGACAACGTCGCTATAAACTTGCCGATAGACGTAATGGACTTTGAGAAGCTTGCTGACTTTGCACAAGAAAAGAAAATAGCCCTCACGGTGGTAGGGCCTGAGAATCCGCTTGCGGGCGGCATTGTCGATGCATTCCAAAAGCGCGGACTTCGAATATGGGGCCCGACGAAAGCCGCCGCGCAGATAGAGGCCTCGAAAGCGTTCTCCAAGGCTCTCATGCACGAGGCGGGAATCCCGACCGCCGAGTTCGAGATATTTACCGATTACGGACAAGCGCGCAGGTACGTGCACGAGAAAGGCGCACCCATCGTCGTCAAAGTCGACGGGCTCGTTTTCGGCAAGGGGGCATATGTATGCATGACGCTTGAAGAAGCGGAAGCCGCACTCAAAGAGATTATGGTCGACAAGGTACATAATGCGGCCGGCAAAGTAGTTATCGAGGAATATCTCGACGGTCAGGAAATCTCAATTCACGCCATCTGCGACGGTAAGACGTCCGTGCTTTTTCCGACGTCGCAAGATCATAAGACAGTAGGCGAAAATGATGTCGGCAAAATGACCGGGGGAATGGGAGTCGTCGCGCCCATCGCCTGGGTTTCGCAGGATGCGCTTACCGATATAGATGTCCGAATCGTGCAGCCGACACTTCAGGCACTTGCCAGTCGGGGCAGTCCACTTGTGGGCATGTTGTATCCCGGACTCAAGATGACGTCCAAAGGCCCCAAAGTATTGGAATTCAACGCACGGTTCGGATGCCCCGAGGCGGAGGTCTACATGCGACTCATGAAATCAGACGCTTTTGAATTGTTCAGTGCGTGCGTGGACGGAACGCTTGCAGATTGCAAAGTCGAGTGGAATTCAGGCTATGCGGTAAGTATCATCCTCGCATCCCACGGCTACCCTGATGAATACAAGAAAGGTCTTCCCATAACAGGTATTGAAGAAGCGGAAAAGGTAGAAGGCGTCATCGTTTTTCACGCGGGAACGAAACGGGAAGGAAATAGTTTGGTGACTGACGGCGGACGAGTGCTGAGCGTCTCGGCAGTCGGCGACACACTCAAGCAAGCCCTCGACCGCGCGTATGAAGGGATAAGCAAAATACATTTCGAAGGCATGCACTTCCGCCGCGACATCGGGGCAAAAGCTCTGGACTGACATCCGGAGAAGACCATCCGGTTACCCGGTCGCTCTCTCTCGGGCGGCTCTTCTTTTTATACGAAATACTCTATACAAAATACGCTATACTTATCTCCATGCCTCCCATGCTGGAGAAGCCGCGCAATGCGGCTCCCGAAAAGTTTAAATCTCCCGAAGAGGAGTTGGCCTATTTGCGAGAGCGGGTTGCCGAGAAGGAGGCGGAGATGGAGACCCCCGACAACCGTTTCGAGAAAGACCGCATTGCACGGCGTGAGGTCGCAAGCTACGCGGAGATGCCCGCTGCCAACGTTCTCCATGAGACGGTGGTGATGGCCGAGCACGACATTCTGAAGAACGTCCTCAAGCTCGAGCCCGAGACACATGACAAACAAGTCGATGAGATACTCCGTATTGTGCAGCAAAGGGGTATTAGGAACGCCTTGTCGGTCGCCGCACGGATGAAGAATCCGCATCTCGAAGACGATGTCCATCGCGCGCTCGTGCGGTATATCGCCGAGGGCCTGCCCGACAAGGGTATGGGAGTCCCCGAGAAAATGCGCCGCGCGCTGAATATGGTGCTCTTCGAGATACAGCCGCAGGCTTTCGGCGAGGACACGACGCGAAGCCGCGACCAGTACCGGCTCGAGCACATGCTCTCTTCGACCGAACAGCTCTATGCAGGCCTTACCTCCCTCATCGACAAGCACGAAGGCTTTTCACTCGAGATAGCCGTGCCGGAGGGGTCTGAAGCGGCCTTCCTCTACCTCGGCGTCCCGCGCGCCAAAAAGGTCCTGGCCGAGCGCCTCGTTTCCTCGGTATTTCCCAATGCGCGCATGTCGGAGAGCCGCGGCGATTACAACATCTTCAACTATGAGGGGCATCACGCCGCCTCTTACGCGGCACTCGGCGACCACCCCTCACTTCCGCTTAAGACACCGGAGGTTTTCGACCATGACCCGATGAACGTTATCCTGGCTGCTTTCGCGAAAATCGCCAAACATGGCGAAGGCGCCGCGCTCCAAATAACCGTCTCGACGGAGGGCGACCGCTACAATCACCACTACAAAAAAATCCTCCGCGAGCTGGAAAAAGGCAAGAATTTCCGCAAAGCGGTCAAAGTGCCCGAGACCGAGATCATGCACGCAATCAAGATAGTGGGAAAACAGATCTTTCTCCCCAAAGAATACGAGATGGAGGTGGAAAAACAATTCCGCCGCTCGTCCGACCAGGTGGCGACCGAAGAGATAACGAAGAAGGTCAAAAGCCGCATCGCTCCCGTCTCAATACGTCTGGTTGCGTCGGCGCCCACGAAAGCGCGTGCCGAGGAGCTTCTCTCCAACCTCGAAGGACCCTTCAACCAGTATGACGATGCGAAAGGTAATCGGCTCAAATTTAAGCATATCGGGAGTTGGGGGCTCGCCGATTTCATCCGCAAGTTTACCTACCGTGAATACGACTACTCGATAACAATGCCGCTTTCGCTCGCCGAACTTTCCGGCATCTTCCACTTCACCGCCGAGCGCGTCACGACTTCGCGCGAACTGCAGCGCAGCTTCGCCAAGCAGGCGCCCGCGCCCGTGGAGACCCCCGCCGAAGGCATCATTATCGGTGTCAACAAATACGGCGCGGACGAGACGCCCGTGCGCTTCGGCCCCGGCGACCGCCTCCGCCATGCGTATGTCATCGGGCAGACGGGTACGGGAAAGACAGGCCTCATCAAAAACATGATTATTCAGGACATCAAGAACGGGGAAGGCGTCGCCTTTATCGATCCGCACGGCAACGATATCGAGGATGTACTCGCCTGCATCCCGCCGGAGCGCATGCAGGATGTCATCTACTTCGACCCAGCGTATACCCCGCGCCCGATGGGTCTCAACATGCTCGAATACGACCGCACAAAGCCCGAAATGAAGACTTTTGTCGTCGACGAAGTCTACGGCATCTTCCGCAAGCTCTACGCCGACGTGCCGGAAGCCTTCGGCCCGATGTTCGAGCAGTACTACCGCAATGCCGTACAACTCGTGGTGGAGGACCCCGACACGGGCAGTACATTCGTCGAGATTCCGCGCGTATTTGCCGACACCGCTTTCCGCAATCTGAAGCTCTCACACTGCAAAAATCCCATCATCGTGCAATTCTGGCGCAAAATCGCCGAGCAGGCGCAGGGCGATCCCAGCCTCGAGAACGTCGCGCCGTACATCACCAGCAAATTCGACGTCTTCCTCACCAACGACATCATGCGACCAATCGTTTCGCAGGAAAAATCGGCGTTCAATTTCCGCGAGATAATGGACAAGAAGAAAATTTTTATCGCGAATCTCTCAAAAGGCCGCTTGGGCGATAGGAATACCTCGCTCCTCGGCCTCATCCTCGTCTCAAAATTCCTGCAGGCCGCATTCTCGCGTGTAGATACGCGCGGCGACCTCCTTCCCGTCTTCTATCTCTACATCGACGAGTTCCAAAACTTCGCGACGCCCTCTATCGCGACCATTCTCTCCGAAGCCCGTAAGTACAAGCTCTCGCTCACGATTGCGCACCAGTTTATCGCGCAGCTGGAAGAAGACATCCGCGATGCGGTCATCGGCAACGTCGGCACTAAGGCGTCGTTCCGCATCGGTACGCAGGACGCGGAGTTCCTGGAGAAACAATTCACGCCGATATTCACCCAGCAGGACCTTGAGAATTTGCCCAACCGTACGGCGGTGCTATCGCTTTTGGTAAACGGCGTGCCCGCACGTCCCTTCACCATCCAGACACAGAACCTGCCGTCGATGGATTACAGCGGCCTCGACGCGCTCAAGGAGCTTTCGTACAAGACGTACGGGAAGGATAGGCAAGAGGTGGAAGACGACATCAACCGCAAATTCGACGCGGCCTACGGCAAGAAGCCCGCAGTCGAACCAAACCCGCTCGCCCCGCCGGGGGCGGGGCTCGACCTCCCGAATCCCGCGTCGCTGTATCAATAGTTCCTCTCGGTCCGGAAACGTGGTACATTGTCGGTCATGGAACATCCTAAAGAAGAACGCACGTTTGTCATCGTGAAGCCCGATGGGGTTCAGCGCGGGCTTGTCGGCGAGATAATCAAACGCTACGAACGCACGGGCCTCAAGCTCGTGGGAATGCGTTTCGGCGTCGCCGATGAGAAGAAATTTTGGGAACACTACAACAAGGACGACGCTTGGTACCTGCAAAAGGGTACGAAGATACTGGAAGACAAGAAAAAGAACGGCCTGCCGGCCGACAAAGAGCCGATGGAATACGGCAAGGACATCGTCCGCCAGCTCGTGAAATTCATGACAAGCGGCCCTGTCCTCATGATGATCTGGGAAGGGAATCAGGCGGCGGCGGTTATCAAGAAAATAACGGGAGGCACGGAGCCCTCGACCTCGGATGTCGGGACCATCCGCGGCGACCTCACCGTGGATTCGTACAACATCGCCGCGGTAGACGACCGCGCGGTGCGCAATCTTATCCACTGCTCCGAATCGGCAGATGAGGCAAAACGCGAGATTGCCATCTGGTTTACCGACGCAGAAATGACCGAATACCGCCTTGTAGGAGAACAGATACTTTACGACGTGAATCTTGACGGAATATTGGAATAAGTGCGTACACAGATGTTCACCCCGTGAGATAAACAGTGCAGATTAGTCACATTGTCGGGTTTTGCACACCAGTCGAGGTTGTATTCACATGGATTTCAGTATCTCATGGGGTATACTATTTGTAGCGGTTAGGTACGAAAACCTGCTGGTGCGAATAAGGGTAGCTCAAATTGCTCTGCGCCTTGGTGTAGATGCTGAGGGCTCCCACCTGGCTCCAATACCAGGCTCACCGTACTTGCCGCCCCTCTGCACCCCGCCTATGGCGGGGTTTGGAGTGCTAGAATCGTCCGATGAGTGCGAAGATAACATTTTATGGCGGGGCGGGCACTGTGACGGGAGCGAATTTTCTTCTCGACGCGGATTCGACCCCTTCGATGAACTCAGGGCAGGCAGGCTCACCGCAGGCAGGCGCACAAAAAATACTCATTGATTGCGGTATTTTGCAGCGCGAAACGGTCTGTGATATCGCGAACAGAGCTCCTTTTCAATACGACGTGAAGACGATAGATGCGCTTATCGTGACGCATGCGCACGCCGACCACATCGGCCGCATTCCGCGACTGGCTCGTGAGGGATTTCGCGGCGCAATACACTCGACCGGTGCGACAAAGGATCTCGCCGCCCTCATGTTTGCGGACGCTCTGCGCGTGATGGAGGAAGATGCGTTGAAGCGGGGATGCGAAGTACTATACGAGGCGCAAGATATTGAAAAGACGCTCTCGCTTTGGATTACTCACGAATATCATGAGCAGTTCGAAACCCACGAGGCGTCGCCTCGTGGGTTTCAGAGTGAGACCTCCGGGATAACGGTTGAGTTTCTTGATGCGGGCCACGTCCTCGGCTCGGCACTTGTGAAGCTCACTAGGCATGGCCGCACCATCGTATTTACGGGCGACATCGGTAATTCTCCCGAACCGCTTTTGAAGGACACTGAATTTCCCGCGGGCGCGGATTATCTTGTGATGGAGAGCGTGTACGGCGACCGCATGCACGACGGGCGCGAAGAGCGTCGCGAGAAGTTGCGGCAGTGCGTCGAAGATACGCGCGCACGCAAAGGAGTCCTCCTCATTCCGTCCTTCTCGCTTGAGCGCACGCAGCTGCTGCTTTTTGAGCTCAACGTAATGATGGAGGAGGAGACGCTCGCGCCAATACCCGTGTACCTCGACTCGCCGCTTGCAATAGAAATTACCGATGTGTTCCGCAAGTACCGGCATCTGCTCAATCCCGCTGCGCAAGAGCATTTTTCGGCGCATGGCGATCCTTTCACCTTTCGCAGTCTGAAGCTCACCCGCGGGGTAAGTGAATCCCGCGCAATCCACGCCGCACCGAGCCCCAAAATCATCATTGCGGGGGCGGGGATGTCTCACGGCGGGCGCATTCCCGTACACGAAAAATACTATTTGGGCGACAAGCACGCCACGATTCTCTTCGTGGGCTATCAGGTACCGGGCTCGCTCGGGCGGCGTATAGAAGACGGCGAGAAACGAGTCGAAATAGACGGCGAGCACATTCGCATCTATGCCAAGCGGGAGACGCTCACGGGATATTCCGGCCATGCGGACCGCGAGCAGCTCCTTACATTCGTCGAGCGAGCGGGCGAAAAGCTTGAGCGCGTATTCGTGACGATGGGTGAACCGCACTCGTCGATGTTTCTCGCACAGCGTATACAAGACTTCTTAGGTATCGAGGCGGTAGTACCGCAGCTTGGTCAAACTTTCACACTGGAATGGTGAAAAGCTCCAAGCTCCAAATCACAAAATTCAAACAATATTTAATTTCAAATCTTTAAAATTTAGAAACCGGAGCTTGTTTGGTTATTGAAGCTTGTGATTTGGGATTTTTTTGATGTTATACTCAAATGAAATGGCCAAGAGAATTCTTCATCCAAATCACGTTGCGGTGCCGCTGAATTTCTGCCGCTTGCCCGACGGATACGGTGTTGTGAAAATCGCCGTCTCGGGCGCCGCGCAGACGGGAGCATGCGGGCTTGATTCGTATGAAAAGGCCAAAGAGGTCGGACGAGAGATAGCAAAGCACGGCGCCATCATCACGACGGGGGCGACGACGGGTTTCCCCATGTACGCGGCGATGGGGGCGAAGGACGAGTGCGGATTTTCAATAGGGTTTTCACCCGCCGGAGGCGAGCGCGAGCATGTGGAGACCTACAAATTGCCGCTCGATTTCATGGATGTAGTGGTCTACACGGGATTCGGCTACTCGGGGCGCGACCTCCTGCTCGTTCGCTCGTCCGACGCAGTCATCATCGGTTGCGGACGCATCGGCACGCTCAATGAATTTTCCATCGCGTTCGAGGACAGGCGGCCCATCGGCATCCTTGAAGGTTCGTGGGGGACCGACGAATTGCTCAAGCAAGTCATAGAGGCGGCGCACCGGCCCAACGCGAAGATTGTCTACGATTCCGACCCGAAGGCGATGGTGGAGCGCCTCATAGAAATGGTGACAAAGGAAAAAGAAAAGACGATGCTCGTGTACAACAACCACGACAGCCGTGACCCCGCGGTGAAAGCGGAAGAAGTAATTTTTTAATCGCCCTAGTCCGTCCTTAGGACTTCAGCGATGAGACAATCCGCTCGAAAGTTTCGGGGTAATCTTTGGCGAGTGTGGAGAGCACTTTGCGGTCGAGTTTGATATCAGCCTTTTTGAGGGCGTCAATGAATCTCGAGTATGAGAATCCGAGCGGGCGCGCTGCTGCGTTGATGCGGAGTGTCCAGAGATTGCGGTATTCGCGCTTCTTGGAGCGGCGGTGACGGAAGGCGTGGACGCCCGCGTGCTGGATGGCCTCCTTTGCGGTGCGCTCCTTCGTGGAACGGTTGAAGCGGTAGCCTTTGGTCTGTGCCAAGACATTGCGTCGGCGCTTCAGTTTTGTGACTCCTCGTTTTACGCGTACCATATCGTCATTTTAATCTTTAATGGCTCAAATAGCGGCTCTTGGCGGTGTTATTCATCGCCGCGTGGAAAGAAACTGCCCGGCGGCGGCGCATCTGGCCCGTGCCGCTTTCCTTGGCGTTGAAGTGGTTGTGTCCCGGCGCGCGGGCGATTATCTTGCCCTTCTTGGTGACGCGGAGACGCTTCGTGTACGACTTATTGGTTTTCATATAGAAACCGCGCTCTGCGCGGTGGGGATAGTATGCCTGAAATCAGGCAAAACGCAAATCTTACGCCTCGGTCTCGGGAGCAGCGGGCGGTACTATTTTAGGGGGTTTCGGCGTCTGCGGCTTCTTAGACGGGTCGCGTTCGAGCGTGATGGAGAGGCCCTTGGGGCCCTTCTGGATGGGTTCGGCCACTTTGTAGCCTTCGGGGATGACCGCGAGGAAACGCTCCAGGCGCTCCTTGAGAAATTCGAATTCCATATACTTGTAGCGACCCCACAAGAAGAGGTCCACTTTTACCCGATGACCTTCTTTGAGCCACGCAGCCGCTTTGCCCGCCTTTATTTGCATGTCGCGCTCGGAGGTGCCGATTTTTACCTGCGTGATTTTTGTCTCCGTCACGTGAGCTTTCGATTTGACCTCTTTGTCTTTCTTCTTTTGCTCGTATTTGAATTTGCCGTAGTCGGTAATTTTGCACACAGGCGGCTGCGCGTTGGGGGATATCTCGATGAGGTCGAGCCCAAGCTCCTGGGATTTCGCAAGCGCCTCGCGTATCGGGAGAATGCCGAAATTCTCGGCGTTGGGGCCGATGACGCGCACTTCCGGCGCCCGGATACCCTCATTCATACGCGCGCGCTCCTTCTCAGCCTGCGATGTGTATTTGGTGAATCCCATTTGTTGCGCGAACTATACTCCTGCGTCACCTAATAGGCAAGAAAAAATAAGGCGAAGAGGCTACTCGGTGTAAAATTGAGTTTGCGTATACCCCCCAAACGGCTTCAGGTAGTTGAGCGCGAGAAGCAGTGTGTTCTTCATTGCATCGAGCACCCGCAAGATGAAGGTATTCTCTCCCACGATGTATCCCGCGACGGGTCCCTTCGAGAGGTCGTTCG
>Ga0209542_10010233_pt1 | contig 16980 bp, 20 predicted proteins | sample RifCSPhighO2_01_FD_184028 | JGI IMG/M metagenome (GOLD analysis project Ga0209542, IMG submission 184028) | Soil microbial communities from Rifle, Colorado - Rifle CSP2_plank highO2_0.1 (SPAdes) (version 2) | ecosystem: Environmental > Terrestrial > Deep subsurface > Rock core/Sediment ...
ATGAGAGAAGAGGAGAGAAAACTCTTCCAGAAAATCAGAGAAGCTGACAGAAAAGACGGTTCGCAAAGAAAAAAATAACCGTAATTACACTTCACTTATTCAATTAGGTATGACTGAGGGTAATTAAAAATATTTACTAAATCACAAAAGACCTGAAAAACACCAAATTATGATTTGCGTGGCTTTTTGATACGTGAAGCTGCTGTAAGAAGAGCTCCCCCTACCAAAGTTGATACTCCACCCAATTTTAGTAATACCTCTTTTAGATCTCGTCCACCTGTTATTGGAAGACTGCTTGGTTGCGATTCGGGTGGTGGAGTGGAAGTAAGTACAGGAGTAGGTGTTTGGACAACAAAAACTACTGGCACAGGCTGCACGGGTTGAGCCTGAGATTCGGGTTGAGGTTGCGGCTGCGAAGGTGTTTCACCGCTATTAGGTGCTGGAGTTGCGCTTGGTGCAGGAGTCGATGTAGCTACCGGAGTTACGGTTGCTACTGATGTTTCTGTCGGAGTTGATGTAGCAGCTGGAGTGGAAGTTGGTGATGCTTCAGCCGGAGGAGTTGCGGTTGGCGAAGCTTCAGGAGTTTCTCCGGGTGTAGACGTAGCAGCTGGAGTAGATGTAGCTGCAGGAGTATCTGTCGGCCTAGGCGTATCTGTTGGTTTTGGAGTGCTGGTTGCACGAGGAGTATCAGTAGGCCTCGGAGTATCCGTAGGTCTGGGAGTGTCTGTCGGACGGGGGGTATCGGTTGGATGAGGGGTATTTGTTGGCTTGGGAGTCTTGGTTTTATCAGGTTTTGGAGTATCAGTCGGCTTAGGCTTGGGCGTATCGGTTGGTTTTGGTTTGGGAGTCGCACAATCCGGATCCCCATGTAAACATCCAATTTCTGAAGCATGATTGTTTCCAGGATCACCCGGAGCACCCCTATGGTCTCCCTGTGATTTCCCTGTTTCTGTGGGATTTCCCTGTGGCCCACCTGGTACTCCAACACCATTACCTCTGTTTCCTTGAGGTTTTGGCGTACTTTTCCCATTTTCCGGTTTTCCGGAATTAGGAGTAGTCTGGGAAGGATGAGAAGAATGATCAGGAGTAGCAGGCGCGGCATCAACATTACCAATACCGGGTAAAGAAAGCAAATAAGTACCGCCGGCAACCAAAGCCGCTCCCGCTACGGCTTTTGCAATCTTTTTTCCTCTTCTCCATATATCAATACTTGCTTTTGCAGGTAATTTAGGATTCAAATAAATAACTTTTTCTTGATCGCCATCTTGCTTGCCAATTGGTACTAATGCCACAGAGTCGCCACTATTAACAGCCAAACTCTCCTGTTCCTCCTTAGATCCATTTGAATAATTACCTACGATTTCTTGGAGTTCCTGCTCAAATTCTCTTACTTTTGCTTTTTGGCGCACATTGCTTTTGTCACTCAACCTATGAATACTTAAAACGTCGCGCAAATGCTTGTTTTTTACTTTTTCTAAAGCTTGGTCTGAGAACTTTCCGTCTGAGCCAACTTCGTTTTTATGCCATCTTGCGTAAGCAGCAACAGCCGCAATTTCCGATCGACGTTTTGCCTTCATTCCCTCAATCAGATAATTGTCATCCGTTTTTTTTCTCTCTCCACTATCAATCAATCCATTAATTTCAGCTACCATTAAGTTTCCTATATTAATTATTTCCTGAGCTCCCGTATCTGCTTGGCTACTTAATCTTTCCATTATCAGTGAAGCTTGATAAATATCTCCTTCTGAAGCATCATATAGCTTCTTTTTTCCAGTTGTTTCCCTGAATTTCTGCGACATTTCTTTTTGATTTGTTTGAGATCCTTTTTCTACCATATTTATTTATTTATAAATTCTGTTTTGGCTTTCTGATAAATTTTATTCATATATTCTTTAATAAGCTGCAAAGATTCTTTATATTCTTTGTACAGCTTCTCTGCTTTCAGCATTAATTTTTCCCTATTTTTTTTATTTGTTTCATCAGCTATTTCTTTTTTTATGGCATTAAGTTTAATCTGGAAAAGGTCTCTTGAAATTTTTATCATTTCAATAGACTCCTCCATACCTTGTTTAAAAGAAATTAATTGATCTTGTGTAAGGGAAAATTTGTTATTCATCGTTAACAAGATAAGATTCTAGCATGCATAAAAAGAAAAATACATAGTTTTTTGTAAGAATAATGTAAGAAAAATGGCTTTTTGTCAAACCCTACTCGTTACTCATTTGTTATGTTCCTGTGTAATTTATATCAAGTATAAGCCTTTTTCCTGCTGTAAACTGCGATTGAAATTAGAAAATGGAGAAAAATATGACACATAAACAAACAGAGATAACAAAAGGAGTACCAACGGAGAATCTGAAAGTTATTGCCGAACAGGTAAATAAAAAAATAAGTGATGCTCAATTTGAGGCAGCTCAGGAAGAGCAGGAAGCAAGAAAACTGGAAAGCAAACTATTTGAAGCGCAACTTGCAGAAGAAAGAAAAGAAACGGCAGAGACAAAAGGAAAAGAAACAAAAGAAAAAATTGAGGGAACCTTAGAAGGATAACATGATACAGAAAATTACAGTTTTAAATAAGGATACTAAACAATTAGTGAGAGAGATTGAGAGGGATTTACTTTTTCACATTATTCTGAATATGAGACATTTACGAATATCGCAAAAAAGCGCGCAAAATCTTGCACAAGAGTTCCTGAAAATTGTCAAGCCAGAAAACAAAGTGGAATTTTTCAAAAACTTAAAAAATTTAAGTCAAAAATATCTTGAAGCACAAGAGGTTTATTTAAAATACGCTCCGGTATATTATGAGGAGAGAAAACAATATATGCTCAGAGTTATTTATGACTATGTAAAAACAGGCAATATTAATAAAGCATTAATACTTGCAAAGGAGGAGAATATATATGGATAAAAGTTTTGAAACAGGAGCACTTAGTGCTCCACAAACGGCTTTACAGTCTGAACCTGCAACGCTTGAAGCTTCTTCTGAGGGATTTACAATAGAAGCTGGTTTTTCAGACAGGGAAATGATAAGTTCTGTGCCCCAAAACCATAGCCTGGTTGCTGATGAAATTTTATCAGTTGCGCAAAAAGACGGTATTGAAGCAGGATTTCAAAGACTTGCAAGCGGAGAATTTGGCCAAAAACATACAGCCCAGGGAGACGCTAATGCTGCTTTTGATGTAGGGAAAGCAATGACACAGGAAAGTGCTCACCAAGTAGAAAAGGCTGTCTATGAGGAAATGAATGTACTCCAACCCAAACCGTTCTTTAAAAGCGCAGAAGCAAAAAAGACCGGTTCAGCTCGCAGTGTAGTCCAAAAAGATGTCCTTGAAGCCACGTATACAGGGAAAAATGCCGACACTAAAACAGCTCAAGTTAAAGATCAGGGCAATTCACTACCCAATGAAGAGCAAAAAACATTACCAGAAAATTTAGCCGGGTCTGATAAAGATAATATTGATCCCAAAACTCAGGAAGCAAAAAAACCTTTCCCTGTATCGGAAAACGTATCAGCTGATCCCGAATATAAAAAAATCTGGGCAGAGGAATACAACAAAGCAAGACAAAAGGGCGACATAAATACAGAAGATATAAACCATCGCGCAGCAAAAGAATACTACGGAAAATGGGCCAAAAAAGTTATACGAGAGGGATTACCTGATGAAATAAAAAATGATCCGCTATTTAAGCAAAAACTTGGAGAAGTTTTAAGTGAACGTCTGGAAAATGAAAAACCGATAAACAACAATTTAGTCGTACAAGAAGCTCTTGCAAAATACAAACAGGAAAAAGATACAGCGGCAGAAAAGTTATCTGAACCAAAAAAAGAAAAAGAGGAACTGATAGATAAAAGACTGAAAGGTTTGGATGAAAAAGTATCATCCTTAAACAAAAATGGACAACAAACAGAAGAAGAACTTAGAAGAACAAAAGAGGAACTTGAGAAAACTCAAAAAATGCTTTTAGAACTGGCTTTGATTACAGCCAATATGGTTCAAAATAAAGCAGACAAGGAAGAAGATGAACAAAAAAAACAAGGATGGATAGCTATATTATTTAAACTTACGGCAATGATTATTTCTGCATCTTTTGGAGTGGAAAAGGAAACGAAAGAATCAGCAAGAAAAACAGAGCAGAGACTAGAAATCGCAAGTTAATGTAGGTTCATGTAAATTCACAGGAATTAGCTAACCTTTGCGCCGGCCGGAGCATCTTTGTCAGGAGTGAGTAAAATTGGCTGTTCAGCGCTTGCTGCAAGTAGCATTCCTTGGCTTTCCAAACCCATCAGCATTCGCGGTTCAAGATTAACAACTACTACTATTTGTTTTCCGATTAGTGCGTAAGGCTCATAAGCCTTACCAATCCCAGCAACAATCTGTCTTTTTTCTTCACCTAAATCAACCTTAAGCTTTACAAGTTTTTCAGATCCTTCCACTTTTTCAGCTTCCAGTATTTTTGCGATTTTAAGTTCTACCTTTTGAAAATCATCAAATTTTATCATAAAACTATTTTAGCATTTTTTAACCATTTTTGTTAAAAGGTTACGAAAAGCGAGGAATTATTTTTCTTGCAGTGAGCGTAAGCGATGAAGCAGTTATATATAATTTATTGACCTATGCTATCAAAATAAGAATACGCCCAGTAAGCTATTGATCCCATCCCTTTTGTTAAAAGATATTTTTGTTTTTCTTTTATTGAAATCTCATCCTCAAACCAGACATTATGGGAAATACCTTCTTCATCCACATAAACAATTTTACTTTCAGAAGACTGCTTATCTCTGGTAACAATACAATCTTTTAAATTACATTTATCTAAAAATTTAAATTTAATTTCATTTAAGCTTAAAATTTGAGCGACTGCTTTTGACCGTTCTTTTTCATCCACCGGCCAGTCATATCCATATAAACCAAAAACTATTGAGAGTTTGTTTCCGGGAACCGTTTTCAAAAAATCATCGATCATATTTTTAAAATCGTATCCGTACCTTTCCTTTCCTTCCAGCTGAAAATTTGGCCCTGGATCTCCTTTTGCCTTGTGAAAGTCATAAGCCATGATCATAATTTTGTCTGTGTGTTTTTCAATACTTTGCACATCATACGGTCTAAGTCTATAAAAAGTGTCACCGTACAAGGCTACATAAAATAACAGGTTTTTGTTTTTAGCACTCTTATTAAAAAGTTCCATAAAATCGGTTACCTCTTTAACAATTGACTCAAAAGGTAAAGCCGATATTTCTAAATCCAAAAGTAAACCGTCAAAAGTATTATTTTTGGTTATATCTATCGATTGATTAATTATTTTTTTCTGTAAATCTTTATTTTTCAAAATAGAAAAGTTTATGTCTGAATCTAGCATTCGCAGAGTCAGAAATTTTTTTTTATCATCTGACAACTGCCTGAAAGCGGTAATTTTTTTATAACCAGTATCGTTTTTATCAATGCCGTTTTTGTTTGCACTAATTCCAAAATAAATTAGATTTTCAAATTCCCTGCTTTCTATTTTCTCTTTATCAAAAGACCAATAAGGTACAAATAAAAACTTTTCCTCCTTTAAAAATTTAGTTTGAGGAGTTATTTGTATATTATTTTTATTGGACGCTGGACTGATATATTCTGTATTCTTATTTCCCTGCTGCAACTTAATAGCAGTAAAAGCAATAATTAAAAATATAATGAATAATGTAATATTTTTTTTCATTCAACTGCTTTGTATTAATTGTTGACAAAAATTTAAGATTTTATAAATTAAATTATTTCTATTATTTTTTGCCTGGAAGTTTCTCCGGAAATAATTATAATCCTGGATGAAGATATTTTAAAATATTTGGCAATAATTTTTATTAAAGCTTTGTTTGCCTTTCCGTCCACAGGCGCTTCTTTCACGCAAACGCGGTAGTTATTTTCATCGATTTTCTTAACATCCTGAACTTTTGATTTTGTTTTTACCTTAACTGTTATTTTCATGTTTGTAGTATTTTCTGAAGTTTATTTATAATTTCAGATAAATTACTATAAAGAAGAATCTCCATGATAGTCTTCATAATAATAAGGGCTTGCGAAATCCTTATATGTTACTCTTAATATCCCTTCACTAATTTTCCCCAGCACACTTTTATAACAAGCATTGTCAGATAGTTTTGAGCCATTGATTCCATTACCATTGCCTTTAACCTTTTCAGGTCTTCTGATCTCACTTCTATTCCCATTACCAGTATCTTTCGGACAAAATTCATATCTGACCACAAAAGGCACTACTTTCAAATTAGGGGCAGGCCATAATTCCTTAACCTCCCTCTCATACCTGCCTACCTGCTCAGGCTTTTGACTGCTGCCAAATTCAAAAAGATAAAACGTGCCATCACTTCCTATTGCTCCCACATCCACTCTACCTCTTTCCAAGGCCAACTCCCTAAAAGCTAAAGGTGTAACAGTTTGCGCAGTAGGGTACGGTGAAAATTTATCACAAATTTTCCCCCAATTTTCTACAAAGAATTCAATTCCTAAACCATGTAACAATTCTGCCTCAAGGTCTCCACGTGGTCTTTTCGCGCTTGTTCTCTCTTTTAAATCTTTTACTAGTCTCAAATATTCCTCTGCTGCTAGCAAAGGAGGACTTTTGTAATCCAACATCGACAAAGCCGTTTCCACCTTCCATTGTATTGTAGGAGTAGTATATTCGTGATGACCATAAAACCTGCTACCTATTGCATCAAAACTTGATCTTGCTCCGGTAATGGAAAAGTCTGTGGTTTTCTCTTCTGGACCTGATTTTTTAGAAGAATCAACAATTCTTGCCCAATGCTGAGCTAACTGACAATTAGCTTGATAATGAGTCGTTGCGCCTAAGTATTCTTGAGTCATAAATTAACAAACTGCTATATCTCCTGTAAACGAAACTACCAAATTACCAAAGTCTAAAATTGTAACAATAAAATTTTATATTATCAATAATTAATTTAAGAATTCTCTGACTTCAGATAGTCATTTATCATCTCTCTGTGGTCAAAAGCGATTACCCCAGGCAAATCATCCAGGTTAAACCATTTCAACTCCTTAATTTCTCCGGGTTGAGGAATTAATTTATCATCTGTATTTATTTTTAAAACATATGCTACTGACACATTCTGCTCTTTTTGGCTTCTGTCGGGGTCAGAATAAATCCCAAGAAGCCTTACTATTTCAGTATTTACACCTGCTTCTTCTTTAATCTCTCTTAATATGGCTTCTTCTATTGTCTCATTCCAATCCAGAAACCCACCAAAAAGAGCCCATTTCCCCCTGTCCGGCTCAAGATCACGCAAACCTAGTAATATTTTTCCATTATCAATAATAAGCCCGTCACACACTATATGCCTGTCATAATACCTATTGCACATCGGACATTGTTCCCCTTTTTTAACAATTATATTTCCCATATCCTGGAATAGCATATTTTAACATAAATTACTTTAGCTCAATTTTATGCAGTATAATATAATGTAAATGTAAAAAATTAAAATACTTCGGTCAAAACTAAAAAGTTAATATTTGTTATTTTGAAATATTTTTTAGATTTAAGTTTTGCGATTTGAGTTTTAATTCTATGTATCAAAAAGCGCTTTTACATTTTCAAAAAGTTGATCCGATTCTTTTCAGAGCTGCAAAAAAAACAGGTCCGGTAGAACTGCAAAACTCCTCAGATTATTTCATAAAACTTTGTAAATCAATAATTAATCAACAATTATCAAACAAAGTGGGAGATATAATTTTTGAAAGATTTAAAAATTTATTTCCCAAACAAGAAATCATGCCATACTACTTACTTAAAATTAAAGACAAAAGTATAAGAAATATAGGCATTTCTTTTCCTAAAATTAAATATCTTAAAGACCTTGCTCAAAAAATAGTAAATAAAGAAATTATTTTAGAGGATTTGCAGAAAGAAAAAGAAGAAATAATCATAGAATCACTTATCAAAGTAAAAGGAATTGGTCGCTGGACTGCTGAAATGTTTTTGATGTTTTGCCTGGGACGCAAAGATATATTTTCTCCGGGAGATTTAGGCTTAAGAAACGCGGTACAAAAACTCTATGAGCTAAAAGATAAACCTTCAGATAAATTGCTTATGGAAATTTCCCAAAAATGGTCTCCTTATAGAACTTATGCAAGCATGATTTTATGGAAAAGCCTTGAGGTTAAATAATTTATCTTTTACCATCCTCTTCACTTGCTTGTTCTTCAGATTTTTCAACATCAAGTATTATCTGTTTAAAACTACTCCTTATTTCTCCACCGCCTGATGCAATATTAGTTATAGGTTTATTAAACCTTATTTTTCTTGCAGCCTCTTCAATTTTTTTAAAACTTTCAGCAACACCCATATCTAAACTATTAAATTTTGAGCTTTTTATTATTTTACCTCATCAAGAATAATTTTCTTATCAAATCCGCCTCTTTTTTCAATTTTATTTTTTCTAATTTCTTCTAATTTTTCTTTATTTATTCCCTTTAAATAACAAATCGCATAAATTACTTCCAGAATATCCGCAAGTTCTTCTGTATCGCTGTTTTCCAGAAACTCATTAACTTCTTCCAGTAGTTTTTCATTGAGTTTTTGTTCATATTCTTCATTTCGCGCAACATGCACAACAGGAATTTTGCCGATTTTGGCGATTATTTCCGGAATATTATCACGAACTAATTTAGCGTATTTCATAATCTCTACTTATTATAATACTTTACTGGAATTATTTTTTCTTCCTAATAATCCTAAAATTCCTATTTCAACGGCTTTACTACCCATAAGCCCGTCTGCAACTATTAATAAATAAAGGCAAATAACCGTAAATTGAGTATTCTGTTAATAATTTTCTCAGGATTTATGGCATAATTGTAACAGATCTAGATACCCGAATTAAACTATAGGTCACTTTAAGGCCAAATGGTCTCTTGACAACAGGCGGGAAAAATAATATTATGCACGTGCTCTCTGTGAGTAAATAAAAAGGTGTGAGCCTTGCGACAATTCGCTTTTTACTCGCGGGGAGCTTTTATTTTGGGAAATTACAACTTAGCTCCACCATTAGGATTTGGCGATAATGCAAGACTATCGATAGATTGAATGTGTTGATTTTGCTCGGGAATAATCGCAGCATTTCTCATAATAATGAGAGTTAAGGCGTCCGGATCGCCTGTGTTGCCTCTGTGTTTAAATCCCGGCAAAATAAGCAATCCCTCACTAGGTAGAACTTCACCGTTTAGATTAAATTCTCCTCTTAAGGGATGATATTCCTCTATAAGAGGCATATTGTGTTCGTGTTCCGAAGTTTTGGAATGAGGCGGTAAATAAGAAACAAGTACTCTATCAAATCCAGCATAGTAATCTACAAGATAATGAGCTTCTGATCCCTTTTTTCCGTGTTTTTTTTCTTCTTCGGTTGGCAGATGCCTTAAAGCAGGACTGTGGAATTGCGGAACTGCGCCATTCTCAAGAAGATGATATTTTCTTAGCTGCTCAGTAATATAATCTTTATAACCTTTTCCCAAGAGTCGCGCAAAATCCGTGTCTCCCAGTCTTTTAATACTTTCTTCTCTTCCGTTAATTAAGCTTGTTTCTGTTCTTCCCATCCTAATAAAGAAAAATTATATCATATAAATGCTCTCTGGGAAATTCACGTATTTTTGAGAATAAACGCAACTTTCAGACTGGAAAGACTGCTTGTGTACATCTTGGAGATTATTTTATGAATGATATTACAAGGCATCATAAATCGGCCTTATGCTTTTTACCATCGATGTAGTAAAATGGCTGGGAACACCCTCAAAATACGGTTTAAGCACCGGTAGCGCGGATTTAGCAAGACGGACCGGCTTTTGTCCGGGTTGCCGATCCAAAGACCACACGGCAACGCCTTTAGATAAATCAATAAACTCTTCTCCATCAGGTATGGCAAAATTTAATCCGGCAGATGTTGATAATATAGATCCACGGTTTTTCTGCATATAACTGTCAACAGCTTCACTCGTAAATGGTTTAAGCTTAAAAGAGATATTTACTCCATCGTTAATTAAAATCCTCTCTCCGCTTGTAGGAGTTATAAGAAATGCCGCGCCAACCACAACTGAGACAGGATGACCCGCTAAATTAAGGAGTGCTTCGCGTGCTTTTTCCATATCTTCCGGTTTTTCTAAAATTGTCCCATCATGATTTACTATTACTGAGTCAAATGCGAATACCGGATTTAGAATATCAGAATATGGCACTAATTTTTCTCGGGCAAGAAGTTGCGGATATCTATAACAATCAGTATGGAATCTTTTCAAAAGTTGTCCGTATTCATACTCATCTCCCTGTGTATAGTCTATCCATAGCTTAAAAGGAACCTTAACAGGCTCTCTTTTCGGAATATCGCTTTTTGTGTATATGGGATACCCAAATCTCTCTGCTATATCTCTTAATATTTGTATTTTTTGAGGCGCTTGAGTTGCTACTAAAATTTTGTCTATCTGACCCTTAGGATCTTTTTTCCCCTGAGCTTTTTCCCATCTTTTTTGCATCTGAGCAAGAGCAAGAAAAAAAGTTGTTCTTCTTTGCTCCGATTGTTGCCGCTCAATTTCCCTTTTAAGCTCCACAGGATCCTCTGGGAGAAATAAATTTTGCAGTGCGGTTTCTGCTTTTTCCGGCGAATCGATTAATTCCAGAACATCTGTTTTTACTTTTTCAACAGAACTCTCTCCCATGAACTTATTCTATCATATAAGGAAAATTTAATTTATTATTTCTATCTCTGTTTCTGGGGAAAATCCGAAAGTGTCTGAAAATTTTTTCTTTACAGTATTTATAATTTCCATAACATCAGAATATTTTGCTCCGCCCAAATTTACAATAAAATTATTATGTTTTTCGCTAATTTGGGCTTGTCCAAACCTGCGGCCTGATAATCCCAATCTGTTTATCACATATCCCATCGCTATTTTTCCATGCCATTTTTGCTCAATTTGATTTTTTATATCAGGCCAAACGAAAAGTATTCTTTGCACTCCCTGTTCTTGTGCAATATTTTTAAAAACCGATCCACAGCTTGCATATTCCAGAGGATGTTTTTCTTTTCTGTAATTTATATTTGAAAAATAAACATTCCGTGCTTTTTCGATTTCACTGTTTTTTACCTTGATAAGAGTTAATCTAACAGACAGCACAATCAGATTTCTATTTTGTTTAATAATACTGTTTCTGTAGGAAAAGTTCATAGCATTTTTCTCAATCTGAAGAACTTCGGGCTTGCTTTTTGAAATATCAACAACTTCTGCACTTTCAAAAACATATTTTATCTCGCCACCGAAAGCTCCCGCATTCCCCCGAACAGCTGCTCCGATTGTTCCGGGAAGGCCACCGGCCCATTCAATTCCTGCAAGATTATTCTGAAAACAAAATCCGATTATATTATCCAGCATTTCACCTGCATAAGCTTCGACAATATGACCATTTATCAACTTGATGTTTTGTCCACAGTTTATGATTCTTATAACTGCTCCGTCAAAATAAGTATCCGGAAAAAGAATATTGGAACCTGCTCCTATAATGCAGATTTTTTTTATATCGTTCTTTAAAATGTAATTCAAAGCATCAAGAATATCTTGCTTGCTTTGCGCATCAATAAGAATTTTTGCCTTGCCGCCGATTTTATACCAAAGCACCTCTGATAGAGGAAAGTTTTTATGGATTTTCATGACCGGCTTTAGTTATAGACTTTTTTTAACAAAATATCAATTTTGGAGAATGATTCCGGATTTACGGTGAAAGTCATGTTGGGATAAATATTTTTTAATAATATAAAAAGAAGACGTCTTTTGTTTCCTTCATCTTTACTTCCTGCTAATAACTTGATTTTACTATTTTTTTTAAAAGCCATAAGAATTTTATATAGTGGAAATTCTTCCGGTAAAAGTTGATTTTGCCAGCATTGCCTCAATTATATTTTTTGGAACTTCCTCATAGTGCGAAGGCTCCATGTAATATGTGGCACGACCCTGTGACATACTTCTTAATGTTGTTGCATAACCTGAAAGTTCAGCAAGAGGAACAGAGCCAAAAATTATTCTTGCATTTCCCCTTTCTTCTGTCCCCATAATCTGTGCACGTTTTGAAGAGATATCTCCTATTACGTCCCCCATAAATTCTTCAGGAGTTGTAATTTCTACCTTCATGATAGGCTCAAGCAGTACTAAATTTGCTTTTTTACTGGCTGCTTGAAAAGCCTGGCTTCCTGCAATCTTAAACGCAATATCAGAAGAATCAACATCATGATAAGATCCGTCATATAAAGTAACTTTTATGTCCACCATTGGGTATCCCAGTAAAACTCCTCTTTCCAATGTTTCTTTTACTCCCTTTTCAACTGAAGTAATAAATTCCGCCGGAATCGCGCCTCCTTTTATGGCATTCACAAACTGATATCCCTCTCCGCGTCCCAACGGCTCAAGTCTTAAAAGACAATGACCATATTGACCTCTTCCTCCTGTTTGCCTGATGTATTTTCCCTCTCCCTCTGCTTTTAAAGCAATTGTTTCTTTGTACGCTACTTGTGGTGCTCCAACATTTGCCAAAACACTAAATTCACGTTTCATCCTGTCAACCATAATTTCAAGCTGCAATTCTCCAATACCTGAAATAATTGTTTGCGCGGTTTCATGGTTTGTTTTTACTCTAAACGTAGGATCCTCCTCCATAAGCCTTTTGAGAGCGTAACCGAGTTTCTCCTGGTCGGATTTTGTTTTCGGTTCAATAGCAAGGGAAATAACAGGTTCCGGAAAAGAGATCTTCTCAAGAATGATGGGCTTACCTTCATCACAAAGAGTGTCTCCTGTAACAGTGTCTTTAAGACCAACAACCGCGATAATTTCACCTGCATAAGCTTCCTTAATTTCTTCTCTTTGATTTGCGTGCATAATCAGAAGTCTCCCGATGCGTTCTCTGAGGTCTTTTGTGCTGTTATAAATATATGAGCCGGAAGTTATTTTCCCGGAATAAACCCGTACATAAGTAAGCTTACCAACATGAGGGTCTATCTGGACTTTAAAAGCAAAAGCGCAAATTGATTCTTCAGGAACAAGTTTTCTTATCTCCTGGGCACCTGTTTTGGGATTGACACCTTTCACTTCTTTTAAGTCCATTGGGGACGGAAGATAATCAACAACCGCATCAAGCAGCGGCTGGACTCCTTTATTTCTTAGAGATGAACCTGAATATATTGGAACAAGTTTATATCCCACAACGGCTTTTCTCAACGCATTTTTAAGTTCATCAACGGTTATTTCCTGCCCGTTGAGGTATTCTTCAAGAAGTGTATCATCTGTTTCGGCTATTTTTTCGACCAGTTTTTGTCTGAACTCTTTAATTTTTTCTTCCATGCCTATAGGAATCTCATCTGAAACTTCAAATTTTGCACCAAGCTCTTCACCCGTCCAAATTATTGATTTTCTGTTTAAAAGGTCATAAACGCCTTTAAAATCCTGTTCGCTTCCGATTGGGTATGCCATTATAACCGGGTTTGCTGCTAACTTTGTCTCAATGCTTTTAACTGTTTTTTCAAAATCAGCTCCGATCTTATCCATTTTATTGATAAAACAGATTCGTGGGACTCTATATTTATCTGCCTGCCGCCATACGGTTTCAGATTGGCTTTGGACGCCTTCTTCTGCGTCAAGAACTGTCACTGCACCATCCAAAACCCTCAAAGACCTCTCTACTTCCGCCGTAAAATCAACGTGGCCCGGAGTATCAATAAGGTTTATTCTGCAATCCCTCCAGAAAGTTGTAGTCGCGGCAGAAACGATCGTGATTCCTCGTTCTCTTTCCTGGTCCATCCAGTCCATAACCGTTGTACCCTCATCAATATCACCAATTTTATAAGTTTTGCCAGTATAATAGAGAATGCGCTCAGACGTTGTTGTCTTACCTGCATCTATATGCGCAATTATTCCTATATTCCTAATCTTATCCAAAGGATAAATTCTTGAATTATTATCAGCCATAAAAAACAAAAATCTCTATTCTGAGGTAAAATACCCGCAAAATGAGGTTTTGAACGTAATTAGTATATCATAAAAGATAATTGTTTGTAAATATTTAAGGAATTTGCTTTTTGAAAGATTACAGGAATTGATGATATAAATGTTATTTACTTTTTTGTCTTAAATTAGTGCCAACATGTTTAATAAGGTCTCTGGCACAATGGGGACAAAAGCCGGATTCGTCTATAAGTCTTTGTGTTACTTCTTTGAGTTTATCAGCATCTTCAGGTTTAAGATCCTTGGAATTAAGAGAGTTGGCAATCAGAAGTTCATCCGGGCTTTTAGACAAGCCAAGAAGCGCCCTTTCAATTGCTGTTTTTAACCACGGTATAGCGTTCATGTCATCCATTGATTTTATTTTTTGTAAAACTTCCCTTCTTTTTTCCTTTCTTTGCGCATCCGTTTGCCTTACGTTATCAAATCTGTCTTCTATCTCCATCAATAATAGCGTGTTAGCAACCTCAACTTCTCCTAAAGCAGGATTATATATTCCACCCAGTCCACCGCTATTATCCAGTTCGGCGTTTCTTATATACTCAACGAATAGCTTTTTTGCATCCCGTTCAAAATTTGCCCTGAAAGCTTGCCTTACTCTTCCTTTAAGCCATTCTTCAAAATTATTCCGCACCGAAGCAATGTGCCTTCTTATTTCCTCTTTCTGGCCTAAATTGGACGTATTTACTATTCCTTTTTCAAATTCCGCAAGTGCTCTCACGGGGTTCAAGCAACCTTCTACCTGCTCTGCAATCTCTCTAAGACTGCCTATCATAAATCTGGGAGACAAGCCGCTCATACCCTCATCTTTTACTGCTCCCTCATCTTCTATTTCTTTTACTTGGCTTTGGTCAAAACCTTCAACTGTTTTACCGTCATATAACTCTACCTTTTTATCAATAGTAAGTCCCGGTCTACCTGATTCTTTCAAACGGGACCTTATTCCAACCTCAGCAAGTACCCCTAGAGTTTTGTCCGAAATATGCTTGGCTTTCCCATCAGCATCTTCTTCCGCCTCCCTACGATCACTATAAAAAGGAGTTTTGCTTTTACGCAGTTTATCTTCATAAATACTTGCCTCGTCGGATCTTGAAAGATTATATGGAACCTCTATTACCTTAACTCTTTCTCTGAGTGATTCAAAGCGCTCATCTTTTGAAAACTTTTCCCATTCTTTGCGGGTAGTATGCCCGAAAATCATCATATCTACCTTAATTTCTCTACCCTGCTCATCAATAAAGGTTCTTCCGCTGGCCAAATCATTTATAGTATCCAGAAACCCATCATGCTTACAAAATTCCGCGATTTCCAAAATACCTCTATTTGCACTCAATATCATTGAGGTAATTTTAGGACTTCCTGGTTTTTCAGACTTTGTGTGCTTTGGTTCAAGCTTAACAATACCAAGTCCCGAAGAAAAAACAACCGGTACTACATTTTTCTCCGTGAGAGCATGTCCTTTTGCTTGGCAATCCGCACATAACTCACTGCCTACACTGATTCCGCAATCTCTTGATAACCTTTGTTTAAGTTCCGGACTAGCAAGAAAATTTACAGCAGTCATCGGATCATCATGAGCTGGGCATCCTTCCACTGCATATATATCTTTTGTTTTTTCTGAATATTCTTTAAGACCTCGTTTACTAGCATCAACAATCAAACTTTTTCCTGCTCCGGTTGGCCCTACAAAAACTACTATTTGATCCTCCCCTCCGGACTCCCTGCATGCATTTACATAATCCACAAAAGTTTCTATAACTCTATATTGGCCACACACACGTTTGTCATCTTCTCTATCTGAATAGAATGAATATCTTAAGCGGCCGGATGGAAGAGTAACGGCAGGCAATGCGCTTATTGCTTTTCCAAGAACATCATAGGCATTTTTATAATGAGGCTTTTCTCCTTTTATAACCCGTTCAACGTGGGTACGTAAGGAAACTGGTTGTGATTCCTGCTCTCTTCTTTTTACCTCTTCAAAAAATTCATTAACAAATCCATCTCTTGGAAAATTCTGTTCAGCAACTATTGAAGATTGACCGTTAGGATGTGCCTCTACTGTCATGATTATTCCGTATTATAGTTCTTTTTTACAATAAATCAACATTACGTTAATTGTAAACTATGCGTCTTTATCACATAACAAATGGCTCAAGCGTTCGCGGCAATTCTCCAGTGGGATAACCCCTATCATTTCTTTTAAAATCTTGTTCGGGATCTGGTCTTTTATTTTTTTCCATTCATTGTTAATATGTCTAATCCAAATACCGCTACAAGACAATCAGCAGGACACCCATTTATTTTCCAGAAGTTTGGTTTAGCCAATAATTCTAAATATTGAGCATTATAGACGGAAAGAATATCATGAGTCGGATCAAAAACATCACCAACAAAAGATGCCGGTCTTTTCTCAGGAAGTTTTAAACCGTGCATAACCTCAATGCCTCTAAGATGTTTTTCTTTCATTATCCATAAATGTTTATCTGAAAATCCTTTATTTGCCGGATCATTAATTGGGTTTATATGTATTATGCTTTCCTGCCAATCCGGTGTCCTGTCACTCCCCATCCATAGAACTTCCAATATTTTTTGTTTATCCGTAGCTCTTACAACAAGATCTGGTGGCTTTAATCTTCTTCTTTTTAATTCATTCAGCACAAAATCACCTGTCATAAAATTTTCATTGACAATTTGGGGTATTTGGCAGTATTTTTCTGCCAGTTGTTCTAAAGTCACAAATTCAGGAACAAGACTAAGCTTCTCTCCCATACAATTAAATCTTATAATCAAACTCTAAATAGTATCCCATTTATGCCTGAATCGTCAATACCAAGTCTTACCAAATCAAAAAGTGAAGTGAAGGGGTTATGTCTACCTAACCGAAAAAGAGAAGTGAAAGTGTCAGGAAAAAAGATGCTCTCTTTGTAAA
>Ga0209542_10010234_pt1 | contig 16979 bp, 21 predicted proteins | sample RifCSPhighO2_01_FD_184028 | JGI IMG/M metagenome (GOLD analysis project Ga0209542, IMG submission 184028) | Soil microbial communities from Rifle, Colorado - Rifle CSP2_plank highO2_0.1 (SPAdes) (version 2) | ecosystem: Environmental > Terrestrial > Deep subsurface > Rock core/Sediment ...
CTCCGACAATCCCGGCACGATAGGCATTACAGGTTCCGCCCGCCGACTGGTCACCCACCACATCACCAAGGCGGCTCCCACCAGGACCAAAACTGCGACTCCCGCTTTCCACTCCTTCATCGTGCCATCATATCACTGGGTCTCATACACCGCGCCCCGGGTCACCCCCAGTTTTTTGACCAGTCCGATTCTGACAAGACGAGACAAATCGTAGGACAGTGTTTTTTTATTGACGGCGGAAAACCGCCGGGAAATAAAATCAAAAGAGCATCTGGGGTGATCTTTTATTACCAGATAGATTTCTTTTCTTCTGGGCAGTAAGTCGTTTTCCGGAGTCTGCGGAACCGGGTGGGTGTATTCTGCCAGAGTCTGGCGCGCCTGATCCAAAAGGCCGGCCAGCCAGAATTCTATGAAAGCGGTGGCGGTGATACCCGGTTCCAGAGCCCGATAGTAATTTTCCCGATGGGCTTCAATGTACTCCTCCACCGGCACTAAGCCGCGAAAGCTCCAACCACCCCGGTGCAAAATGAGGGCGGAGACCAGCCGGCCGACCCGACCGTTGCCGTCGGCAAAGGGATGGATTTTTTCCAAAATAAACTGAGCAACACCCGAGACCACTGGGGCCGGTTCCCGAGTGGCATTAATCAGGGCTACCAGCTCCGCCATAAGGGACGGCACTTGAGTGTGCAGTGGAGCGATGAAAATAGCCACGCCGGCCGGATTGTAAACGGCCCACGGTTCTGTGCGCCACCGACCTGCACCTGCGGACAGACCAGTCATGGCCTGCCGGTGCAGAGCTTTGATCTGCTCTACAGTTAGCTTTATTTTTTGAGACCCGGCCCTGAAAATCCGAGTGTAAACTGAAAGCAAGTTCTGCGTCTCTTTGTTGTGAAACGCCCGAGTATCTGTAGGAATTCCTTCGATTCTGGCTGAATAGACTGCTGACTTTAATAACGACTCCCGGGATAGTTTTAAGTCCAGCTGGGGAATTTGGGGTAAGAGAGCAAAAACCCGGCGCATGATCTCCAACTCACCCAAGAGATCACGAGCTTGGTCAGTAACGGTCCACTTGAAGTCCGAAATCTGCATTAGGAGATATTAGTATATATTAGGATATATTAGAAGATACCAGGAAATACCAAATCCTCCGGCTGCAACACGTGGTAGAGACCCGGTGTGTTCTGATACACACACCTGGTGTGGGTTAGTGGGTTAGAGTTGGATGATATTCGGACTGAAGGGGAAAGTAGGTGGTAATATTGGTTGGGGGAAGTGGGGACGATCTAATCTGGGCATGGATACCTGCTTTATTAATGTTAACGCCTGTATATCTATATATCCGAAACCCGTCCCTAGTTACCTAAACGTGTGAGGCTCTTCGAGACAGACCTGATGGATGTAATCCCAAATGAGGTATGGAACCAAATCGGCAGATTCTCTGGGGGCAGAGCTGGTGGCCAAACTTTGGATAACCCTCTTGAATAGTTCTTTGGATCTGCTATTGGAATCGCCTGCTGAATGACCTTTTAACAGGGAAATGACTACGTGGTTGGACGGTTCAAGAAATAGTTTGGCGGTTTTATCTTCCAAGGGGTGGGTAATCTTTTCTTCCTCAATAAAAAAGACGAAATCGTCGTCATAACCCAGGTAGGCTCGGCATCGAGAGCGGATGCAGCGGGGTCCCAGTATTTTGGCAGACCTGCAAGAGCGGGCATATACGGTTGATCCCTTTAAAATGCCGTGGTTTTTACCCGCTTTTATCAAGGGTTCGTTGTCAAAACCGGTGACTGTTGACTCGTCTCCATGACCATTAAAAACTATCAGAGTCGGGCCGACTTTCTTAATTATTGATGCCAGTTCGCTGGCGTTGGCCCGTTTTTTGGCCAAATCAATGACTTTATGCCTTCTACCGGCTGCACTTATAAGCGGCTTACTCCAGTGATAGAGATAGTTCGTGGTAACGTCGTGGTCGGGTCGGGTGATAATCATGAATAGCTTACTGGGGAAGCAGAAAGCCTTCCTTTAGCGAGCGCAAATACTGAAGTTGGATCTCGGCGATTTTCTTGCCTACCTGATCATTTTTTTTCACCCGCTCTATGAGCTCGTCTGCAGTGTATTCACCATCGGAACCAATGGAGATTTTCCGGCCACTGGGGAGGGCCCGCAACCTGGCAATCACCAACTTTCGGATATCTTCCTGAATAGTAGAGGGCTTAGGTTTTAAGGCTGTCATATGATTTGTAAGTCCGCCAGTTTCTTTAGTATTTCCTGGGATAAGAGAGTATTGTTGTCCACCTCCAGCCGAGCAACCCTCCAGGTGACTGAGTCATCTTTTATAACCAACACGATATCATCCCGCAGACCCAAGGGTAAATTATTGTATACCTTATAGAATCTTTCCTTCAGGCCCATGCATCCCCCGTTGAATATACCACTGTTCCAATTATTCTCCAACCGTCAGATAAGTGGTTTTTGCAGCAAGTCCGCTGCCCGCAAGGAGGGCTACTCCAAATCCTCCGGCTGCAACACGTGGTAGGTTACATTCCAGTATGTGAGGCTATATTTCTTAATTTCTCGGAGAGAGCAAAAATTGATAGAATGCGGTGATGGGAGTAGGAAGCGAAGAAGGACCAATAAAAGAGATTGTGGCTAAATTCAAAAAGGAAGTGACTGCGAACGACGGCACCTTAATTTCGATTCCGGGCCTGAAATCCAGGTTGGGAGAAAGCCTGTATATTTCAACCCGCTTCGGGGAAGATCAAGTAGGTACCGGAGTGTCTTTTTTAAATGTAGATGTTTTTGCCCAAAGGGATGATCAATTTATTCCAGTGGGAATATATGACTGGGAAGTCGTTGGTAAAAGGGCAAACGGCAACAAACAAAGGCACGGCCACTTGCCTGCCACAAACCAGGCACATGAGTCCGCAGACAGGTATTGGAGCACGGGTGAAGCATTTCATGTAAGGGACGATGATTTACTGAAATTTGCCACTGAGGCAGGAGACTTGAATAAAATGACCGAACTAAGGCAGCGGGGGGTGGTTCAAGACGAAAACCAATGGACCGATTCCTTATACCAAGGAAGAGGGATCGGGGGGTTGATGATTGCGGTCTCGGCTATAGTTTTGGAAAGTAAGGGAATTGAGGAGATGAACGTAGGCACGCTTTCCAGGGATGCTCAAAGAGCATGGAAAAAATTTGAAATAGGCGGCAGGTCTCTGGTTATCCCATCAGAATTGGTAAATCATGATGCTGCGGAGAGGGTACTAATCAAATCCTTGATGTAAGCGCTTTATACAGGGGATGGGGCGCAAAAAAAAGCAGGCTGCACCAAATCCTCCGGCTGCAACACGTGGTAGTTCCTGAATAGCCTATTCCAAGTCAATTTTCTCGATTACTCCGTTTTTGTTTCTCTCTATTTTAGCGATACTAATTCGCACCAGAGACTCCGAAACAAAATGGGGAGTGAGTTTTTTAAATGCCTTGGTACAAATTTTATTCACCTCTGCCGATACTTGGCTCCCAGGAGATACGAGGATAACGCCGGGGTGATCTCTAAGAGTGCTCCAGTTGTAGCTAAAATCCCGGTCGCGAGTAATGAGTGTCCTGCCTAACTTTTTACTGGTCTTGAGGTGAAACTGGTCCGACTTTTGGATATAGCCCATTGAATAGGCGTGGACGATGGAAATACCCAAAGACCGAAGATGAGTGACTGAGGTCAGGGGAAAGTTTTCGTCCGCATACAATTGCAGACGAATCTTTCTAGAAAGCATACCCGGAAGGATATTTGTCTTTTTTCAGGGTGTCCAATACTTTGGTGACGTTGTCTCTCTTGATCCAGGGATAGTCGGACAAGAATTCGACGATTGAATAGCCGTCCTTAATATAGTCAATTAAGACAGATACAGAGACCCTACTTCCCGGTATGAGCTTCTTTTTGAGTGCCATTGTGTGCTAAGTTTATCACATTTTATCAATAAAATTTAGAAAATTAGCTACGCCAAATCCTCCGGCTGCAATGCGTGGTAGATGCCAATGTGTAATCTTCAACCCCCGGGGTGAAGAGGATAAAATTTAGCTTAGCTTTCCTTGAGAGTCTCCTAACAGAATCTGATTTTTTATGTTGGACCAGAGGAAAAAGGAATGATATCTTTCTTCGAAACTGGCTTGTGAGGAAAGCATTTTTCTCAGGTTTGCCCGCATCGCGTGCTGGGATTTCTTATAAGCATCAATAGCGGTGTTTCCTTTAACCAGACTGGATACTACCAGATTTGACGGTTCCAAAAACAGCTTTGCCAATGGATCTTTCAGCGGGTGGGTCATAAATTCCGGCATATACCCAATAATAAACTTACGAACGTAACCTATAAAAATTTTGGCTCCTGAACTTATCAAAGATGGTCCCAGTAATACGGCTGAATCGCAACTCCTGCAATAGAAGGCGCTGTTGGCAAAATCGGACAGCTGGTCATCTGCCTGAATTAAAACCTCATCGTTATGGCCGGCTATTGAACTAGAAGAGCCGTGACCGTTTAAAAACAGCAAACTTGGTCGGAGCTTCTTACAATATTGCCAAAGCAGTTTACGATTGGCCTTGCTCCCGGATAAATCGGCTAACCGAAATCCCCTATTTCCTGCCAACTCGACTACCGGCTTAGACCAGTGAAATAAATAGTTGTTCCCTGCGTCATGCCTGGGCCGGGTGATCAGTATGGTCATCCTTATAAATTTCTCCGGATGCTAAAGCCTGCAAATATTCCAGCTGCATAATCATGATCTGCTTACCCAGTTCGTCAGCTTTGGATACATGGCCTAACAGGTCTGACTTTGAGTGCTGTTGTGATCCGATGGCCACTCTGGTGTTCTCCGGCATGGTCTTGAGCCGGGCTACGGTAAGTCCTTGTAATTTTCCCAGTAATTCCTTGTCCTGAAAAATGCTGTTAGTCATTTGCTTTAATAATATTTAATCTGACAAGGAACTCCAGAATTTGCCTGCCTTTAGGAGTATTGTTTTCGATTTCAATTCTGGCAGAATTCCAGGTGAATGGGGCCTCGTCAACAGTGGCCACTATTTCCTCACGAGCTGAGTACGGGAGATTGGCATATATTTTGAGAAACCTGGCTTTGGTATCCATGTCTATCGGAACGGCTGATTTGAGTATACCATTTAATCAGCTTCACGCCTGAGACGGAACCTAGGCGAAAAAAGCGGACTACGCCAAATCCTCCGGCTGCAACACGTGGTAGTTCCCGATGTGCAAAGCTATTCCACACCTGGTGTGGGTTAGTGGATTAGACTGTGGTGAGGATTAAATCTTGGGTATGGAATTATCGTTTTGGTGTAACAGTCTTTTGCTTTGATTCTTCCCATTTTTCAGCTGCTTCACGGGTAGTCTTATTGCCAACTTGGACAATATGACCCTTCGGCCATCTTTGTTGATGTTCCAGTTCTCTACGGTCTAAGTCTACAGTAACTCCGCTATGCAGGATTTTGTTACCCAACTTAAAATCATATTTATGAGTATTTCTAATCGCCATATCCATCACCTCCTTGATCGACCTATAATTTGTCTACGCAGTCGTCCTTGGGAACTCTCTTGCCAAAGCAGGTTTGAATTCTTTACAGCGACCGCGCTTAAAAGGATCGCATGGCCTATATACTAAACGATGTAGATCAAAAGTCAAGATGCTATAGGTTGCCAGTGAATGCCTGGTGGAGGGTGGACTGGCGTAGGGAAGTTTAGCGGCCTTCCAAAAGTTGATTTAGTTGGCTGTGCCAACTGCTGCCGTAAATCATGTGGTAACTTATTTTGAGTTTTTCCAACTCTATTCCTAAATCATTAGTGAATATCCGGCCGCTGAGTTCGTTACACAGATCAAACAGGTTTTGCTTGTAAGTTGTATCGGTATTGCCGGTTAACTGCTCGCCCTTGGTTTCAAGCACTAAAACTGACTGGTCGGATGCCGAGACAATAAAGTCTGGATACACCCTGCCGGATTGCCAACCCTGAAGATGATAGTCGTGCTTGGCAATGTTGCGATACCAAAATTGCGTGGCCGGTGACTTATCCAGTGTATCAACCGCCGGCCTTTCCAGTTCCGGATTAAACTCATCTTCTGGATTGAAGTCAAACAAGCTTTTTTGAATAGGTGCCCGGTCCATCCGCGCAAGATCAAGTGCAGAAGTCTGATAAGTAATTTTATCTGGAAACTTAAACCCTAGCTTATCCCCGATTGAGCCGAAACGGATAGCTCCCTGTTCGAGCAAATCTGTGAATATCTCTTTGGCTAGACGATCTTTCTCTATTTGCAATAAATTCCTGGTCGACTCTAGAATAAAAAGAAAGTTGTTTTTGACTTTTTCCGGACCGTGCCTTTTTATTAAGCTGCCAAGAATGCTTTGAGCAAAACCGTGGGCTGTCCATGGATTGGGCACAAGATCTAAAATCTGGCGGGAAAATAGCACCATGTCCAATCCAAAACTGCCATTTCTGGTTTGTTGAGCGATGCTGGTAACTACCCGTCCGGTAGTATCATCAATGGTAGTTTTTTCAATTATGTCCTTCGTTTCGTAGTCGCTCAAAATCAAATCACTCAGAAGCGATAAACCAATTTTATTCCATGGTATGCGACTGATAATATCGGTCTTGTACTCCAAGAGCCGCCAAATACCTAAAGAATTTATAGCAAACATGGGTAAAGTAATCTTTTTGGCAACTGTGGAAAACTCCGATCGCAGATGGGCTACTTGGGTTTGCGTTTGCAAGTCCGGGGAAAAGTCGTCTGAAATGCGGATCTGGCGAACCAGATCCCCTAAACCTTCTGATTTGAAGCCGGTTTCAATATCCCGGGTAAGCTCGTCCGCCCGCGGACGGAAGCAAAAGACATAGCTTTCATCGAGTTCTAAGAGGCCGGTTTTTTTAGCGTAGGGCTGACGGAGTATCCGGCCGACTAACTGGGTCATCGCCGTTTTTGAAGAAGGGTTAGTAAGAATGGTTAAAACGTAAGCAAAAGGACAATCCCATCCCTCCTGAAGGGCCTGTTTAGTAATGATGTAGCGAATCTGGCAGGATTTGCCCATGAGTCCGCCGGTATCATCCACTTCTTTCAGCTCATCTGTTTGGCTGGTTTTGACGGCTATCTGGTCCGGAGAAATACCGCTTTTTATCAGATACTCGCGGACGTCCTCAGCGTGGATGAAACCAGACCCCCGCTGGTCGCGGCCGGTACGCTCGGCCTGAATCAGACAAATGGGACGGATGTAAATGTCGGTATTCTGTTCGTATTTTCTGGCCTGGTCTTCCAGAAGATTTCTTTGGTTAACGGCAGAAAGCAGAGTCTGGCGCCAGTCTGGTTCGGAAGTTTTGTTAACTACATGCAGATCCAGTTTGATCATGCCTTCGCGCTTCAGGTCCAATCCGGGAATATTGACCAAAATATTTGACTGGTCGGGGGGTGTGGCGGATAGCTCGACGATTATTGAAGGATTAAGTCCGTAGATTGTCTCCTGTGCTAGCTGGCTGTAAGCTTTTTGGCCTTCGTCTAAAATTACTGCTGGTTTTATAAGTCGAAGAACATTTCCGAGCGAAGTTTTTATTTGAGAAGAAAAAAAACTATTTTGTGAACCAAAGGTATCCAAGTTGGGTATTTTTTGCAATAATTCTTGCTGGGCCTGTCGATGACCCTCTGGCGGGAAAAAATCCAGAAATTTGCCGTTATCCTTAAATACTTTCAGAGAGTCTTTCGTCAGACGATTGGCAGCGGGAAGCATGAGTAAGAGAACGACCAGGTTTTGAGAAACGTCGTCCGGGGCAAATCGATCTGAACGCTCGAGTATCAAAGTCCGGCCGGAACTGGTCTGATCTAGAAATTGGCGGTACGGATGAGACTTGTCGCGCAAGCTTTTTAAAGTCTGGTTATAAATCTGGTTGGTAGGGACGATCCATAAGACCAGACCATGATTTTGATACAAAAACTTGGTATTTATTAAGTCGATTGTTTTGACAGCCAATAAAGTTTTTCCCCCGGCGGTGGGAACTTTCAGACAGAAATTGGGCACGTCTTCGCCTATTCCGTTTCTTCTTTCAAAATACTGCCCCTGACCAAACGCCGGCCAGACGTCCAGGCAAGCATGTTTGGGATTGGCTGCCTTTTCGGCTTTAATTGCCTTCAAGTAGAGGCTTATTATGTCCAGGCTGCGGACCTGATAATCCTTGAGTTGCATAACGTTATTGGGCGAGACGATAAATCTCGAACGGAAGCTGGGCAAACCCTACCTTTGCCTCATCCAGATTATCCTGGTCCACGAAGTTGACCGGGGCAAATACCAGACGATGTTTGGAGGATGGGGAAAGATGCTCCACAAAATCCAGGGTTAGGGCGGTGGATTTGAGATAGTCCAGATCAGGCTGGTAGAGCAGATAAATAACCTGGTTGGCGGTTTCGCCGATAAACCTAGATTTTTCGTCAATTTTATCTTCAACAATCTGCTCTCCGGTAGCGGTAAAGAAAATGTATCTGGCCAGGTCGGCAAAAGACGGCAGGTTTTTCCCGGAAAGAATTTCCGCCAATTCCAACGGTTCCCCAAGATCAAAGTAACTAAATGTGCCACCAAGACCGCTTCTTAGTTTCTCGTCCTTGGCGTTTGGTATACCTTTAATAACTCTTCGTACCCGTTCAGCGGTTATCGAGTCGGAATAATCTTCCATTTCCACCAATATAAATTTCCTGTTCCCGCCATCATCTTTATTTAATTCCAGCACCGCCTGCGCCGTCGTCCCGCTCCCTGCAAACGAATCAAGAATTATTGAATCAACTTCACTTGCCTGCTCAAGTAAAACTCTAATTAGTGAACTTGGTTTAGGAAATTCAAACACCTCTTTTCCAAAAATTTCTCTTAGCTCTCGCGTTCCATTTAGAGTATATCCTACATCTAAGCGAAGTATTGAAGAAAATCCTGTAAATTCATCGGAGAGATCCCCTAAGAATTTTTTTTCCCTAGGCCTATCACCTTTAATTGGGAAAATAATTCTTCCTTCGTCAATTTTTTTCTTTATTACATCTTTGGAGTAGCGCCAACCTGTATTTGGAGGGGGTGAATAAACCCTTCCTGACCTTGGGTCAACAATATTGTAATGAAGGTTTGGCCTGCCTTCAGCTGTGGCTAGCCCTAAAATACTGTTGCTCATCCAGGGACCGCGGGAATCATCATCTGGGTTCAAATATTTCGATTTATCAGAGTATTTCCCACGTAATGGAGTCTCCGTAGTTTTAGCATAACAGAGTATATATTCATGATCAATTGAAACTTTATCTTTGTTTCTACTATCAGTAATTTGTCGACTTTTCCATATTAAATTCACTATAAAATTCTCTTCTCCAAAAATTTCATCCATGATCATGCGTAGATGATGTTGTTCGTTATCGTCGATGGAAATAAAAATCACGCCGTCTTCGGAAAGTAGATCCCGCAGAAGCTTGAGACGAGGGGTCATCATGCACAGCCACTTGTCGTGGCGAGTAAGATCCTCTCTATCCACCACCTTGCCTAGCCACTCCTGCATCCGGGGTGAATTGACGTTGTCGTTATAAGCCCATTTCTCGTTGCCGGTATTGTACGGCGGATCGATATAAATACACTTCACTCTTCCGGAATATGTAGGCAGCAGGGCTTTCAAGGCTTTGAGGTTGTCCCCGTGGATGATCAAGTTATCGTGGAGACTGATTTTACCGGTGACGCTTTTTTTGGGCTGGGGGATGAGTTGATGATGCTCAACGGTGGTGTGGTAATTGGAGATTATCGACTTTCCCAAAAAATCAATCTTAGCCATAAGAGTATTCTACATTTGTGAGTATCATGATATTCGTCCAGTGGTCTCTGTTTTCCATGGCCTGGGATAGTTTACACCCATATATGAAATAACCTCGCATAAAGTTTTTTCCGCTTTACTTACCCTTAATGGTGTATATACAAAAGCTTCATCTTTCTCTAAGACGCTATAGTAGTTGAAGATGTGAATACGATTTCTCAGATTCCCTAGTTCTTCAAGATTTTCATAGAGTTCTTGATTGTTTCCAAAGAGTTTATATTTATGGAGAAATGAGGTTATCTCACTAAACTTTATATTTTTAAGCTTATCTTTAAGCATCCAATTTTGAAGAGCAACGGAAATTTGGCCACGTTCGGACTGTGAGATGTTTTGGGGATAATGGAGAGTGGCTCCTTTGAGTCTCCAGATGAAATCGGTAAGAAGGCACTCAATGATTGAGACTATTTGTATGATCACAAACTTGTCCAGCAAATCTCCATTTCTTAGACTCTTTTCTTTAAGCTTATATAACGCAAAAAGCAATTTCAGGTTATATGACAAATTATCCCCCACCTTGAAATTCCAGATCACGTTATTCAGATATTCGGCTATTTGATCGGAAGATAATGTCAACATGTTACTTAGATACGAGTTAGAAGGGGGACGTTCTCTTGAGCGGGTGTATTCTCATGTGAACAGAAGACCTGAATTGTTTGTAGCAGTATCGCTTTTGCCTTCAATACTCCGAATTGTGTTGTTGTTTCTCATGGCATCCATTTTATCACTTTTGGCCTGTAGTGGGAAGATTTTGGGGAGTAGTTTGTTAGTAGGTTTTTTCAAACACCTGGCGGGCTAAAGATATTACATATGAAATATCCTTTTCTGATCTGATATCTGTTTCCGAGATGTGCTTGTTGTAAAACTCCATGCTGCGATCACGATAGTGGACTTTTTTTAAAGGATCGTCCAAATCCTCTGGCTTAACCCTATTTAAATCCAAGGCGAGCTTGTCGACGTATGGTCTGATGGCACAAAATATCCGCCGGTTTATACCGAACCCGATGTAGTACTTTGTGGGTGCTTCCTTAATACGACTATCTATGGATAGCAATTTATCCCTAAAAATTTCATAGAGATCCAGCATTGGAGCCCTCCTAAATGTAAAATGGTCTTCTGCGGTATATGTTTTTACTTCTTTTGTGAGGTCCGCTGAAATTTTCTGTTTTGATTCTGGCATATCTACTTTTGTGCCTGTTTCGAGCTGGTTTACCTCTAAAATCTCCTTAGAGTACCTCCTGATCTCCCAGAGCTCAATCGGAAGATCCTTAAAACCAGCAGCACTGATCTGATAGGAGGTAAAAGACTTAGCTATAAACAAGACTTTGACTTGGGACCAGTCGAAATCCTCAACACTTGAATTTTTCTTTTGGCTCAAGTTAAACTTTAGCGCTAAGTCTGCCTTCCTATTTTGTGCGATCCGAAAATAATGCATACCCTGATCGATGACACTGAAATTGGTGTCACGCTTGTATTCTAAAATGACAAAGGATTGTGTTTCTGGATCGTAAGCTAGAGTATCAATCCGATAGCCCTCGACTACCAATTCTGAGGAAATAAATGTTAACCCAAATAGTTCCTTTAGGTTTGTTTCTACTAGTTTTTGGAGTTCTTTTTCTTTCCCAAAATCATTCTCAGGTACCTCAGCTAATTTATCGCCAGATATTTGAAAAAGTCCCATTCAGCGTATTTTACTACTTTTGGCCTGTAGTGGGAAGTTTTTGAAGGTTTGGTTAGTTTAGGGTTAGAGTTCGGTGTATTTTTTGGCGGAGCCTTTGGATTTGGAGATGGGGTATTTGAGAGAATTTTTTTTGATCTTGTCGACTACGGCCTGCGAGAGATCGATTTTTAGTTTGTCTGTGAGTTGTAAAAGATAAATAGTTACGTCAGCCAGCTCCTCGGCTAGCTGTTCTTTGCGCTCTTTGCCCCGCTTTTCCAGCTGGTCGCCGTTTTGCCATTGAAAGTGCTCTAGAACTTCGGCTGACTCTAAAACTAAGGACAGGGCTAGGTCTTTGTAATTGTGGAACTGGCTCCAGTCGCGCTCCGCATTAAACTTACGGATTCTGCGAATCATATCTTTAAGCTCAGACATCATGACAGATTTTACTCTTTTTGGCCTGTATGCCTATTTTTTGTATAAATTTATGACTTGGGGCCGAAATGGTCATATCCTTCTAGTTGGCTATGGTGGGAAGGTATTGGGATGCTGGGAAAAATGTCGGATTTGCTTTTTGGTTGACGTATTTTGTATACTGCGGTTGCAGGTGCTGGGTAGGTTTACCTATCAGCAGGGAGGCATAGATTGCATCTATACCCTCCCAATCCTGCTACTTTTTGCTCCAGTCCACTTCCCAACAATTAAATTTCTTTACCCCGACTTTTTTCTTAAGTTCCAATACTTTCTGAGCAATTCTGGTTTTGTTTCCCTCTTTGTCGCCTGAGTCTGGATTTAGGGAATACAAAAAACCACCCAGTAGCATATCTGCTATTTGGATGGGTAAGACTCCATGCGACTCAGTTTGAAGAATGTTATAGACTCTGGAGATGTCTTGCTCTACAAACTCAATTTTCTTTCTTGAATCTTTAGGTTTACGTTGGTAATCAGCGATAACTATCGTCTCTTCATTGCTCCATAGATTTCTCTCAATCAACATTTTGATATAAGAAACATATTTTTCCCATCTCTGGATGTGGTTGTTGGGTCTAATGAAATTCCTGTCGTTGGCGTCAAAGTATAGGCAGTTAAATTCCCAGTCATAGTCACCATCAAGTGTGTCTAGGAACGAGATGTCATATTTGATGCTCGCGGCGGTAGTGCTTTTGAAACTAAACTCTATTCTAGTTTCATCTTTTTTTAATGCATTACACAGTCCCTCGTAAACGGGGTGCACTCGTTCCAGCAACTGTATTGGTTTAGTATGCTTGAAAGCGCCTATTCCAAAATATGACTTTCCGTCTTGAATTGGATTTAATGCCCCACTTTCGTCGATGAATGTAAATGTTTTTATTGTTGCCATATGTCAAACCAAAACCTTATATGTGTCTTTATCTTTCCACCAGCCTTTGTGCAGTGATTAATCTAGTCAATGTAGATATAATTTTACTACTCATTATCCTGTAGTGGGAAGTATTTGAGGAGATTATGCCGGTTGGCCGATAAGACGGTCGACGCGGGATGTGAAGTCGGCAAAGCCGGTGTAGACGAAGGCGTTGATCCCCAGATCCAGTGCCCCTTGGAGCTTGCCCGGGTCGTCGTCGGAATAGACGATCTCCTGCGGCCTTACGCCTGACTGCCTGACCAGTTCTGCGAAAATACGCCGGTCCGGCTTGAGGGCCCCCACCTCATACGAAAAAACCCGGACGGTAAAGTCTTCTAAAAAGCTGAACTTGGCGTCCAGCTCCCGGATGCGGGTAATGAAGTTGTTGGAACAAATACAGGTTGTCAGCCCTTGGGACCGGATTTGGCGAGCATACTCATGCACCTGCGGGTCCACAGTGTAACTATCCCGCAATAATTTAAAAATCTCTGCGTTGGTGATGGTTATGCCCAGCTCTTTTTTGGCAAAGGCCCAGTAGTCAGACTCCGAGAGTTGGCCGGATTTGAAGGCCAGCATTTCAGGTGATTTATAGAGTACCCAGATTACCCGGTCTTCGGCGGTGACTTTTTTGGGAAGAGCGGCCTTAAATCTCTGGAAACTGTCGGCGGTGAAGTAGACCCCGTCTAAATCGAAGGTTACGGTTTTTACCATTAAGTAATTATATCAGCGGGAAGAGAACACATAATGGCTGAGGTAAAATGGATAAAATACCGGCATGGAGGACGAAACACTTACACAACTATCGCCTGAGCAGGTGGTGGGCATGCTGGGACTGGTGCCGGAGTCAACTCCCTCAAAGCGGGATCTGATGCCGGTTTTCCGGTTGTTCACCGCCAAAACTGTGAAATTTGCGCCCGCTGTGTCCATGGCAGAACAGGAGCGCAGAGCCGGGCTGGTGCAGTCGTTAACACTGGTGAGCCACGGGCAGGAACAACAGTATCTGTTTGGCGACGGGATAACCATGGGCCTACTTGAACAGCTGGAGGAGAGAGATAATTACTATCTGGCTTCCAGGGAGGAAAACAGTTCTCGGGGGGTGCCGGTAGTAGCCCAGACACAGGGAGGTACCCAGCCGTTTTCGCCCGGAGAGGAGGGAGTGAGCTTTGCCTACGGCCCTCTAAGCGGGTATGGGGAAATCCAATGGGTGATGCCGGCACAGGCGGCGGTGGCTAAGGGGGGATTATTGGGAATGTACGTTGACCCGACGGAAAATAAAACGGATGCAACTAGGCTGGGGGGCCTGCACAACACTACCGAAGGAGAACTGGGATATTATTCGCCCCTGGGGGCCTGTTTGTTGAGACAAAACATTATCCTCGGAGCACTGGGTGAAATAGACAGATATGTGAGTCAGGATGATCGGAGACTTAAACTGCAGGATCTGACGGAACTGCTGATGCGGGTGGATAAAGATGCTGACCCGGCCATGAGCTGGGAAGAATATCTGGGCGGCGATACGGCCAAATTTTTTGAAGACCAAAAATTAAGGATGCAGAGAGAGATAGAGGGGGCGCAGGAAGCGGCTAAAGATTTTCAGGCTGACCCGGGGGTCAATTTGCTAAACCCGCTGGTGGTGTGCCTGGTGCCCGGTGAGCTGGTAGACAAAGTCCATCAGGAGATAGAGGGCAGAAATATTCCTGCGGCGGCAAAGAAATTTTTGCATCAACAGATTGTGCGATTAAACATGGATGAGGATGCGCAGTTTAATACTAAGGCATCAATTGAGGTGGGTGGGGAAAGGTTGCCCCTGGAGGTTCTAGCCGATCCCAAAGTGTATGCCTCGCTGATCCGACCCAATCTGCAGCTGGTAACCGGACATGACGGCTTGACTGATGGTGATGTAGAAAAATGGTTAAGATTCTCGGAGAATTTGGTGACTGAGGAAAGATTTTCCGTGGTCAAAAACAGACTGGTATCGCTGACGTTTTGCAGGCCTGAGTAGATCGGTTAAGGGCAGGACACGGAGGAGGGGGTTTTTAGGAATTTTTGGTTTCGATGGACGCGGTGGCTGTAATGCTGTTCCCTTTCCTCACCCCGTTTTCTAATTTAGACTGTCCATGTTTCCAGGGATAGGTTTTGAGCGGAAATAGCCACCTGACCGCGGCTAAAACCAGGGTGCCAAAGCAACCTAACTTCCCGTCTGAATCTGTGCGCAGGGCGAAACTTGCCCTTATCTTCTCAGATCCATCGGTAGAAAAGAGGGTGGCTCTAATGGCCTCCACTCTACCACCGGTTTTTTCAGCCTCCATTTGAGCTGAATTTTAGGATTATCCCGGAAAATGTCAATCGCATATTTTAGGATCACATCTCCAGGGTGTGATTTTCTTGTTGCAGGTCCAGGTATGAAGAGGGTAACATCTGTAAGTTGTGAAAAAAAGGCAGAAGCCGGGAATAATCAAAGAAGTGGGCTTTGACTTTGACTGGTACGGGGAGAAGGTGTGGGCTCTGGACGTACCTGTCGAGGAGATGGCAATAGAGGATCTGGAGTGGCACTTTGAGATGCCTTTTTGGTGGACGGAGGGCGGTTACTATGACTTTAAGCCGATTTGGGCCATGTCAGAGCCTAAAAAGTACCCTGACAGAATAGACAGGATAATGAAAGCGGACCTGGATTATCCTCTGGACATCATGCACTGGAAAGGCCGGTGGCTGCTTCTGGACGGATTGCATAGACTAGCTAAGGCGAAAATGACCGGCCTGAAAAAAGTCAGGGTGAGAAAGATACCGGCTGAGGCTATCCCTAAGTTTAAAAAGGATTGAGAAAACTGACACGCGGGATGTTTTTGGGGTGTCAGGAGAGATTGGTTTCGAGGGAGAGGGCCAGGGGGGTGAAGCCCATTTTTTGGTAGAACCTGATGGCCCGATCGTTGGCGGCATAGGCCACAACCAGGGCCCGCCGGACGCCTTTTTCCCGACTCCATTTGATAAATTCTTTGACTAAAGCGGCCCCGACGCCCTGGCTCCTGAACTTATCTTCGACGAACATGTTTTCCAGCTCGGTGCGGGTAACCGGGCGCCAGGAATCGGTTTTGCGAACGGAACCGGTCAGGTAGCCAAGTATGCGGCCCTTAAATTCGGCCACCAGACAGATACTCCGAGGATCGACAAGGCGCTTTTTAAAATAACTTTGGCCGTCCTCGTACGGCCACTGGTGATTTAAATACGGGTCGCGCGGACCATCGGAGGCAAAGAGACCGTGGTTTAAGTCCTGAATAATTTTCAGCTCGGAGACCCGGGCGCGGCGAATGGTGACGTCCATGAAAACGATTTTACTACTTTGGGCCGGGGAGAAGTTTTTTTGTAAATACCCATCATCCGTTTGTAAACTCGAGGATGTTGGTTATAATCACGGGGTGAGATTTGGGACGATATATCTGCTGCATGGGATCGGAGGGTCGCCGGAGGGGACGATGGCTAAACTCGAGGAAGCGCTGAAAGCTGTAAATCCCCAGGTAAAATTTGTCCGGCCACAACTTCCGCACAGCGACAAGAAAAGCCCGATCAGTAAGTCGGTGAATTTTTTGAAAAACCTGAAAATTGCCGGAGGGACACTAATCGTCGGCAAGAGCGCGGGCGGACTGGCGGCGGCTAAACTGCAGGAAGAATCCCGGCCGGACCTGTATGTAATCTGTATCAGCTCCCCTACCCGATCGCAGTCGGGAGACGTAAAGCTGGTCGAGAAAATGCCGCGGAGGGTAGCTGTGTATTCTTCGACTGACGGGGTGATTGCCGGACGGGTGGAAAGATGGCCGCTGCTGGCCAACGCCTACGACCTGCCCTGGCTGACACACGACACAGACGCCCATATAGACAAACTGGCCAAACTTATCCAGGGGTATATTAACGGAGAAGATTTATCGCTGTTGGTTTGATAATTGCTATAGAGCGGCGGATGGGAAAGCCCTGCCCGGCTTGACTTGTGAAGGACAGTTGGTAGACTCGGGGCAATGCCGCGAAAGCCCAGGTATAAGAGGGTGCTACTGAAGCTGACAGGAGAAAAGTTTGGCGGAGAGAG